>Ga0180121_10000194_pt1 | contig 23406 bp, 21 predicted proteins | sample AntDrymUQ5402106_2_FD_129676 | JGI IMG/M metagenome (GOLD analysis project Ga0180121, IMG submission 129676) | Polar desert sand microbial communities from Dry Valleys, Antarctica - metaG UQ540 (21.06) (version 2) (version 2) | ecosystem: Environmental > Terrestrial > Soil > Desert | place...
CGTCCGTCGGGGCCGGTAACCGTGCCACGAATGACATCCAGCTGCTGCGCGGAAACAGGCGCCGGGCACAGGGTGATCGAGGCGACCGCGAGGCAGCCGAGGACGAGCGAACGGATATTAGACATGGATCCCAGGTTTCACACTAACACTACGCACGAGTCCCGCCTTTGTTGGCGCTGGTACTTGGACTCTACATTGGTGGCGAGGGTTGCCGCCGCGCACCGGATTTCTCTAGAACGTGAGCTCGTTGGCTGCTAGTGGCAGGTCCCTGCACCCGAGTCGGTGAACGACTGACCGGCCACGGGCAGGAATTGCCACGCATAGCCGGTTGGCGAAAGTGCAAGCCGCAGCACGCCGAAAGTGTTCGAGTTGAAAACCTCGCTGTTCCCTCCTGCGGATCTGAGCGCGCGGAGCTCGCGACCGCCGGTTCCAACTATGAACTGACGGATTCCGCGAGCATCGTCGCGGACGCCGGTCGGCATCTGCGGCGCCATCCGTTCGTAGTCGTGGTCGTGCCCGGCGAGGACGACATCGGCGTTGAATGCATGCAGCGCTTCCCAGAAGGCCGCCTGTGAGTCGTCGTTGGCGTGGTCACCCGAGCTGAAGCGCGGGTGGTGCCAGTACGCGAGCGTGCACGCCTTGCTGATGTTCGCCTGCAGGTCGGACCGCAGCCAATTCAGCTGCGGCGAGGCGGCGTCGCGGCGGATATTGCTGTTGAGCACGATGATGTGCCACGCGCCGACGTCGTAACTGTAATAGCCCTTCTCGGGATCACCGGCCCTTTGGCCGAAGTACGCGTAATATCCGGCCGCGCCAGCTGTCTGATACTCGTGATTGCCCGCCGAAGGCCTCGTCCGGGAAAGGTGACGGCCCCACGTCGGATTGTAGCAATTCGCGAATTCGCTGACGGAGCCGGTCTCATAAACGTTGTCGCCGAGCAGTGCAATCGTTCCCGTCGGGTGGGCATCGAGGATCTTCGCGGTGGCCTCATCGAAATCGTTCGTGCAGCTGGCAATGTCGCCAACGGCAAACAGCACTTCCCCTCCCGCTGGGGGAGGAAGCGTCGGTGTGGGTAGGGCGGACGAAATGGCATCATTCGCAACCTTCCCACAGGAGAGCACGAGCAGCACGATCAGGACAAGCAGCGCAGAATGCCGGTGAATCCGGAATCTCCTGAGATTGAGTGGGTGTCCTGAATGTACAGCGGGGGAGGCAGCCGCAGCAGCGTGAAACCGCGCGCTCCTTGCGCTAGCGGCGGAGTGCGGCCGCGATCGCTTTCTCGGCGAGCGGCGCCATGACGCGATAGCCAGCCTCGGTGGGATGCACGCCGTCGTTGCTGAGATCGGCGCGCAGGCCCTGTCGCGTGTCGGCCATCGCCGAGTGGTAATCCAGGTAAGTGGCGCCGACTCTGGCGGCGTAGATCTTCATCCACGCGTTTAATGCGATGATCCTACCCGATGGCTCGAGACCGCGACGCCACGGATAGTCTTGGACCGGCAGCACCGATGACAGCACGACGCGGATTCGATTGGCATGCGCGATCTCCGTCATCGAGCGAACGTTATCCTGGATCATCTCGAGCGTGGACGGCCCGGTGTTGCCGGCGATGTCATTGGTGCCGGCGAGAATCACGACGACTTTCGGACGGAGTGCGACGACATCCTGCCGGAATCGCACCAGCAGCTGCGGCGTGGTCTGCCCGGAAATCCCGCGACCGATGTACGGCTTGCCGGGGAACATGTGCGCGAAGTAGCCGGCCCAGCTCTCGGTGATCGAATTCCCGTAGAACACGACACGCCTCTCCTGTCGCCCGGGCGTAGCAAGACGGGCGTTGGCTTCGCGATATCGCGAGAGACCGGCCCAGTCGGCCTGCAGCGCGTGGAGAGGCGCGGCGTCAGCAGAAAGAAGTGACAGCGCGAGAACGAGTGCGAGGCGCAACGTGAAAGTCGCTGAAAGAGGTGCCCGATTTTACGAAACGCGGGGGACGGAAACAATTCCGGCCCCCGCGTCCCTTCTGTCCCAATCGCGAGCCTAGAAGGTCAGGCCGGCCCCCGCCATGAATTGCGGACTCTGTGACGTGCGGCTGTCACCGGAGCCATCCCTTCTATTGAAGAGAATGAGATCGCGCGCCTCCAGACGGAGCTGCAGCCGGTTTGGAATTGGAATCCGGATGCCAAGACCTGGCGAGAATGCGAAATAGCTCCGCGATCCCGCCGCGAAGACGTCATTCGCGACGCCAGAATTGTTTCTGTTGTCGATCCTGAATGCGCCCGCCCCGAGAATCAAGAAGGGGTCGATCAGGTTCGCGACGGGAACATGCAGTGGATACATGTTGAGCTCGGCCCCGTACTGCCGGGTGCCGATACGGCTGGCGCCGAGCCCGGTCGTCGAATATGCCAGCGCGATCGCCGTCTTATCGATCAGGTTTGGCCTCGGCCCTGAAAACGGGGCAAGGTTGATCCAGAGGCGGGCGCCATAGCCGTCGAGCCCGAGGCGGTCGCTGCCCTCGCCGCCGTCGAGCTGGAGCCGCTGATATGAACCCTCGAGCGCGAGCAGCTGGCGAAACGGTCCGAGATTCTGAGCGCCGAGCCGGGGTGCGATTACCGACGCGAGCAGCAGTGCGCCAAGCATCGACATCATGCGCAACGAGCGTGCGCGAGGAATGAGGGTCATGGTGCGCCCCCAACGATGAACGGGGCAACGATGCGGAGGATCTGGCCCTTGGTGAGCGGCTCGTCGAAGCTGTGCGTCATGCTGATTCCGCTCGCCGGCTGGGCGAGGATGAAGTGAAAGCGGTTGTCGTCACCGTCGTAAATTGCCTGCGTGTTGGGCGGCAGATCGCCGCGTGAATCGCCGACAATCCACGCCTTCTGGTTGCGCAAGCGCCGGATCTGTCCAGCGTGGCGGGCCTCGACGGAGTGGATCTGCAAGGCGGCGACGAGAATGTCGCGGTTGTCCATCAGGTACGCAGCCTGTCCCTTGTACGCCCTCACACCAGTGTCCTCAAACGCCTGGGCGACGGCGAAAAACGTGCGCTCGTTGGTGAACACATCGCGGAACGGCCCGTTGCCGCTGCCGTCGCCGGCGGTATAGTCGAAGGTCGGTTTGTTGACAGCACGGCTACCCAGCGTCCGGCGGAGAAACGCAACGTGGGCGTCCTCATGCTTGCGGATCTGGTCGACCTGCGCTCTCCACTCCTGCCTGATGAGTCCCGGCGCGGCGAGGCCCCTGTTATAGAACTCCGCCTCGAGGTACTCGAGCGTGAGGGCGAAGTTGAGCACGTCGACGATCACTCCGGGCAGGCCGCCCTGAGCGAATGCGTCCTTCGCAACAGCGGCGAGCGCGACGGGAACGGATCCCATTGCGAGGCCGGCGGCGACCGACGACGATGTCCTTGCCCCACGGCCGATCGCTTCCCGGCGCGTGAGCAGCTGCTGCTCGAGCACCGGGTCGGCTTCCAATAATCTTTTTGGTGTCATTGTAATTGTCTCCTAGATGCCGACGATGCGGGGGGGATTGACGAGGAACTTGCTGGATCGCCTGAGCGACTCATCGGGAGTGATGGCGCGGTCCAGTCCGTTCTCATCGACGACATCGTCGCCGGCGAAATCACGGCTGCCCGGATTGAGCATGTCGCGAAGGGATGCCGCGTGGCGGCCCTCGACCGAGACGAGCTTGCCCGCGATGGTAAGGAACTCGGGAAGCTTCACCCGTCTGCCCGCGCCGTTCAGCGTCGCGACGCCGTTGTCCTCGAAGTTGCGCGCCGTCTCGAGCACGCTGCGCCGGCTGGTGAAGTCGACCGAGCTGAAGTTGGACGCGGGTACCTTTACACGCAGCGGACCCAGCGCGCGCTTGAGGAAGCGGAGATGCTGCCTCTCATTGGCCTTGATGTCTCGCAGGATCTCGAACTCACCCGGCCTGAGATCACGGGGCGGGGCGGATATGACGCGCTCGTAGAAGCGCACTTCCGTCGTTTCGAGAACCAGCATGAGATTGAGTAGCCCGAAATCGTCGCCGAAGTCGAGCTTGTTCTTTCCCGCGGCCCCGAGGACGTGGCAGCCTGTGAACGCGGCCGGCGAAACCAGCGCGGTGGCGATCGCAGCGCGCCGCAGAAACTCCCTGCGCGTGGAAATTGGAACGGTGTCGCCGGGAAGCATGTCTTCCCGTCGTTGATTTGGCATTTTGTCTCCTGAATCGCCTGTCGTGCGCGGCAGGAGGCAATGGCTTGGCCAGACCCACGAGGGCAGCGTTCAAAGTGTTTAACTGCTTCATGGCTGTGTAGCAGACTCGCGACTCGGTTTGCCACTGGTACACGTGGTGCCGGGTTGCTGGGCGGTGAAGCCGCTGGGTCCCCCCTCCTGTAGCCGCAAGCTCTTGCGCTCATCCGTGGGCGGCATAAGAGTTCAGCTCTAGTCTTTGACAGCCGTAATGCGGCCCGGGTAAACCCTGGCCTTTCCTTACCAGCCCCCAGATCAATGGCCGCTCGATCAATCGCAACCGCGACGATATCCTTCGGACTCGTCTCCGTTCCCGTCAACATCTTCTCGTCATCCGAATCGAAGGCGAGCGTTTCCTTCAACATGCTGCACAAGAAGTGCGGCACTCGCCTCAAGCAGCAGTACATCTGCCCGAAGGACAACGAGATTGTCACCCGCGCCGATACGGTGAAGGGCTACGAGTTCGCCAAGGACCAGTACGTCGTGCTCGAGCCGGAGGAGCTGAAAGCGTTGGAGGAAAAGGCCACCAGCACGATCGACATCATCGAGTTTGTGCCGCTGGCTTCCGTCGACCGCGAGTACCTGGACAAGGTTTACTATCTCGGTCCCGACAAGAACGGCGATCGCGCCTACAGGTTGCTGGCCGAGGCACTGAAAGAGACCGGAAAGGCGGGCCTGGGGCAGTACGCGGCGCGCGGTCAGCAGCACCTGGTCCTGCTCCGGCCGAACAACGGTGTGCTGGTGATGGAACAGCTGCTCTATTCCGACGAGCTCCGCCCCACCACCGAAGTCACCGTCCCGGCGGGCGAGGTGCGGGAAGGCGAGCTCAAGCTCGCCAAGCTCCTCATCGAGCAAACGTCCAACGACGCCTTCGAGCCCGCCAAATATCGTGACACGGTGCGCGAGCGCGTGCTCGAGGCGATTCAGGACAAGGTTGGTGGCCAGGAAATCACCGCCGATGTCGTGCCCGGTGCCGACACCAAGATGCTCGACCTTATGGAAGCCTTGAAGGCCAGTCTCGCCAAGGAAAAGCCGGAGACGCCGAAGAAGGAGAAGGCGGAGAAGAAGCGTAAGGCGTCGTGAAGCTTCTCGCGGGGACGAGCGGCTACGCCTTCAAGGAGTGGAAGGGCTCTTTCTATCCCGCCGACCTGAAGGCTGACGCGATGCTGGGCTTCTACGCCGGCAAGTTCCCGGCGGTGGAGATCAACAACACCTTCTACCGCCTGCCTAAAGCCGAGGTGCTGCTCGACTGGGCGTCACAGGTCCCGGAGGAATTCGCGTTCGCGATCAAGGCGAGCCAGCGCATCACGCACTACGCGCGACTCAAGGAGGAATCAGCCGATCTCGTCGACTACCTCCTCAAGACGACGTCCGCGCTCGGCAACAAGCTGGGTCCGATTCTCTTCCAGCTTCCGCCCAATCTCAAGAAGGATGTGAACCGGTTCCGCGGATTCCTTGGGCTGCTTCCGGAGAACCGGCGCTACGCGTTCGAGTTCCGCCACGAGAGCTGGTTCGACGAGGAGATCTTCAGCGCGATGCGCGACCGCGACATCGCGATGTGCATCGCCGAGCAGGACGACTTCAGGTGTCCCGTCGTCTGTACGTCGTCGTGGGGATACCTGCGCCTCCACAAGCTCGATTACGACGCCGCCGCGCTCGGCGAGTGGGCGGCGTGTGTGAACGGGCAGGCGTGGAGCGAGGCGTACGTCTTCTTCAAGCACGACGAGGGCGTCGGCTCGGGGCCGCCGGCGGTGACGGGCTTCGTCGCCGCCTGTGGCTAGCGGATGGCTCGTTTCAGCGCGACGCCGTCGAGCTTTTCACCCGCCACGACACCGGTGATTTTCGCCAGTGTGGGCGCGAGGTCCACGGTACGCACAAACTCGGCGTACCGGCCAGGAGTGAAGGCAGGTCCATAGAAAATCAGCGGGACGTGGGTGTCGTAATCGTACGGCGAGCCATGTGTCGCGACGATACTCCCGAATATGCTGGACGGTGTGAGCGTGATTGCGAGCTCGACGCCGTTTTTCGGCGGAAACTGGTGGGACCACCTGCGCGCGACCGGATCCGTGAGAGTGTCCGGCCCGATGAGTTTGCGGAACCGATCAACCCGCGCCACGCCCGGGACCCGGCTTGCTTCGCCGGCGAATGCATCCAGGGCGGCGTCGATGGCCGCGTCCTTTCCCCAGACCCGCGTGCGATTCACTCTCACCGTTCGCTGATTCACATCGATAGCGTCCGGCGCCAGCCCCAGCTCCAGCAAGCGGGCGCGAAGTCTGGCCACGGGCGCGACAAGATTCACTCGGGCCGTCAGTGACCCAGCCGCCGTGGCGGCAAGCTCGGGTATCTTCCCGACTCCATGATCGGACGAGAGCACGATCGCGACACGCAGGGAATCACGCACCCGGAACAGTGAATCGAAAAAGACCCCCAGCGACCGGTCGAGCCGCAGCATCTGATCGTGGATCTCCTTCGAATCCGGGCCATAGGTGTGGCCGATGAGGTCAGTCGCCGACAACGAGACCGCGAGCAGATCCGCCTGCGAACCAGTGCCGAGCGAAAGCTCACGCAGGCCATCGAGTGCCAACGCGAGTGTAACGTCGTCCATCCACGGCGTGACTCGCACATGTGCCGCCGCGGCGGCACTATCGGTGGGGAGAGAATGGGGGAAAGCGGGCTCTATCCCGCCGCTCTCCAGGTCGACGCTGTCCGCCTCGTGATAGGCGCTGTCCGGAAGCATCGGGACCCAGCTCTTGCCGGCATAACTCTGCGGCAATCGTCGCGCGTTGAATCGCCTCACCCAATCAGGCAGTGAGTCGCGGTAGTACCGGCTGGTCGTGAACCGGCCGTCCGGGAGATACCAGTAGACTTCCGCGCGCGACCGGCCGACGGGCAGAATCGCTCCGCGATCCTTCATCGAAACCGACAGCGCGCGCGAACGGGAATCCTTGTCGCGCAGCCAGTCAACGAGTGTCGAGCCCTGAAACCGCCCCGGGGATGCACCGCCCACCGTTCCCACCGGAACGTCGAGGAGAGGCGACGCATTATCGAATACGCCCGCATCGTTGGCGGAGATTCCGGTGGAGCGCGGGAATCGCCCGGAGAGCAGCGTGGCATGCCCGGGGGCGGTTTCCGTGATCGCGTGATCGTGGTGAGCGTTCGTAAACCAGGCGCCGCCGCGCGCGAGCCGGCCGAAGCCGCCATTAAGCTGAGAAGCGAACCGGTCGAGATAATCGCCGCGGAGCTGGTCAACGGTGATGAGGACGACCAGCGATGGGGGCGGAGCGGTCGGCCCGCTCGCCGCGCGCGAAGGCTGGGCGCGGGCATGGGACCCGGAAAGAAGAACGAAAGCGAGGACGAGGGAGGCGCGTAGCATGCGCGAACATACCGAAAGCGTAACCCGGCGCAACTGCAGCGAGCGCCTGGCGGGCGCGGCAACATATGGCGCCCGCCACGAGGGGGGATGATATTAGCGCGCCTTCTGCCGAGACAAATATTCCATGGCGACCGACGCTCCTCGCGCTGAGACGAGACCCGGAACGAAAGTTCTCGCCAGGGTCCTGATTTACTACGCCCTGCTCGCCTTTGTTGCGTGGGTCGCGCGGGATGCGCTTCCGCGTTCCGGAGCTCTCCCTCAACCATCGCTCGACCTGCTCTTCGGCTCGGCGCCGACTCCCGGCACGCCGCCCGTTGTTCCCGCCGGCGTGGCGGACAGCGGACTCGCCTTTATCGTCGGCGTGGCGATGGTTTCCACACTGCTGCTCTCACTTCCGGTCGCCTGGATTTATGTGCTGACCCGCGCCAAGCGCGGGTATCAGCAGTCGGTGGTGCACCTGCTTGTCATTCTGCCGCTGGTCGTCTCCGGCATCGTGGTGCTCGTAAAGGACAGTCTGCCACTGGCCTTCAGCCTCGCCGGCATCGTCGCGGCGGTTCGCTTTCGCAATACGCTCGAGGACAGCAAGGATGCGGTTTACGTCTTCCTCGCCACGGCGATCGGACTTGCCGCGGCGGTCAACGTGCCCGTCGCCGCCGTGATTTCGGTGCTGTTCAACATCACTGTGCTGACGCTGTGGTACACGGATTTTGCGCACGCGCCGGTCGCGCTCGAGGGCCGGCTGGCGGACCAGAGGCTGAAAAAGGCGCGGCAGCTGGCGCGCACCGGCACCTTCGTCGCGCGCATCGACCAGGAGGTATTCCGTGACATGACGCGCGAGCAGCTCGAAGGCGTTGCCGAGCGCGCGTGGAACCGCGCCCATGAGAAGCAGACCGAATCGGGCGGCGGGTCGTCAGAAACGGTGGTCCGCATCCGAACGCGCGATGTCGAGGAGCTGCGGCGGGTCATCGAGCCGCGGCTCACCGATCATGTCAGCCGTTGGCGTATGATCCGGACCGTGCCGGGCGATGGCAACTTCCAGGTCGTGGAATATTCGGCGAAGCTCAAGAAGGAAACGACCGCCGACGATCTTCTCGCCCTTGTGAGATCCGCTGGCGGCACGGCATTGATCGACGCGGAGATCATCTAGCATGACTACTTCAACCTGCGTGAGGACCCGGCCCATGATACTCGATAAACGCATTGGCGTCGCGGCCATACTTGCCGCGTTCGTGCTGCTCGCGGCAGACGTGCCAGCCCAGAAGGCACCCAAGCCGGACAAGCTCGACAAGCGGGACAAGACGCCGCAGGCCCCACCAATCTTTTTTGATTCCGAGGACCCGCTCGCCGTCACACTGACCGCCAACATCGGAAGACTGCGCCGCGACAAGAGTCCGAATCCCCCATGGCGCGCCGCGACTCTTTCCTACACGAGCGCTGAGGCAACAACCGTCACGGTTCCGATCAAGGCGCGGACACGCGGAATATGGCGTCTCAAGACGTGCGAGTTCCCACCGCTCCGTCTCAATTTCAGCGGCGAACAGTCGAAGGGGACTGTATTCCAGCGGCTCGATAAACCGAAGCTGGTGAGTTTCTGCCGAGACACGGACGGCTACGAACAGTATGTCCTGCAGGAGCTGCAGCTGTACCGCGCCTACCAGCTGCTGACCCCGGTGAGTCACAAGGTAAGGCTGCTGCGGGTTGCATACACCGACAGCGCGAGCGGGAAAGTCCACGCGACGCGTCATGCTATCCTGCTCGAGGAGCCCAATGCGCTCGCCGCTCGCCTCGGGGGCAGGATCGTGGAGCACAAGGGGGCGTTGCCGGGAGATCTCGACCCATTTTTCGATGCACTCGTCGGGGTTTTCCAGTACTTCATCGGGAACACGGACTTTTCCAGCGCCGCCCTCCACAACATGGAACTGTTGCAGAAACCTGACGGCACGATGGTTCCTCTCGCATACGATTTTGACTTCTCGGGCGCCGTCAACGCCTCCTACGCGACCGTCGACCCAAAGCTCACGGTCACACATGTGCGCGCACGGCTGTTCCGCGGTTACTGCACGGAGGGCGATGCGTTCGCTAAAATCTTTGCTCTCTTCAACGAGAAAAAGGATCAGATCTACGCCCTGTACGGAGATCCCGTCGGCAAGCTTCTCGATCCCCGCGTCGCGAGAGAGACGCTCCAGTACTTCGACGCTTTCTATCGCACGATCAACGACTCGCGATCGGCGCGGCGCGAAATCCTCGAAGCGTGTATTGCCCGGCCCTGATGTGTCGGGCGGGCGGCCTGGCGTGTCGCGATCGTTCCAGTACGAAATTGGGTCTCTGGCAGAACTCGAGGGCCTCGCGCGCGCGACAATTCCGCTTGGCCGCGGCGCGAGCCCTCCGCGCCGCTCGTTCCACCGTGACATCCACCTCGACACCACCGACGAGTCGCTGAGGACACGGGGCGTCGCGTGCCGCGTCAGGCTGGCGAGCGGAGGCACTCGAACACTCACGGTTCGCATCCACGCGAGCGCCGGGCACGAGGAGGTTCGGATCAGCAGTATCGTGCGCAGTGTCGAGATCGACGAGGCGCTGCGCGAGGATACTGTGGCGGGCAGGCGCCTTTCTTCACTCGTTGATCCCGCACTTCTCGTTGCCCGGACCGAGCTCTCGGTTGAGCGGCTGACGCGCCTGGCGGATCGCGACTGGCTGCGCCGGCCCCGCATCGAGCTGCACTACGATCAGGTGACAATCAGCCGCGACGGGCTTTCGCGAACGTTCTATCGGTTCTCCGGCCGTGCGCGTCGAGGTCAGCTCGAAAGACTTGACCGGCTGGCTCGTGCGCTTGAGGCACAGCAGAACCTTCGTCCGCTCACGGTGCCTGCGGCCGAACGCGGCGAGCTGCTGATCAAATGGGCGCGGCGCGGCCGCACCGATTCGCGCGATCCCGGTTCGGATTGCCTGCACCGCATTCCGAACACAGACGGCACCAGGTCCACCACCGCCGAGTTCCTCAATCCCGAGCTCAGTCTCCTCAAGTTCCAGCTTCGGGTGCTGGCGCTGGCCGAGTACGCGGAGACGCCGCTCCAGGAACGGCTGCGATTTCTGGCAATTGTGAGCGCCAATCTCGATGAGTTCTTCATGGTCCGGATGGGAGGATTGAGAGCAGCTGGGCGCGAAGAGCCCGATGAAGAGCCCGACAGCGGGACGTCGCGCGGCGAGCAGCTGGAGAAGATTGGTGCTCTGATCCGCGATATAACGACACGCCAGGCAGCCTGTTACGAAGAATGCCGCGGTGAGCTCCGCGACATCGGATTTCACATTCTCGACTGGAATCAGCTCGAAGCGGCAGATCGGGTGGAGCTCCGCGAACGGTGCCGCGACGAGATTCTGCCGTCGTTGACGCCACTCGCGATGACGCTCAGTCCCGGCCACCCGATGCCGCACATGCCGCACCTCGCGCTTTCCCTGGCGGTTGTGTTCCGCGGCCACGAAGGTGACCGTCCTCACCTCGCGGAGCTCGAGCTTCCATCTGATTCGCCCCGCTTCATGCCGCTGCCGGGACGGCCATTCGTTGTCGTACCGCTGGAGCAGGTCGTGAGGGGCAGTCTGGATCTCCTCTACCCGAACGCGAGAGCGGAAGGCGCGTACCTGTTTCGCGTGACTCGAGCCGGCGACCTCGCGCTCGATGAATCAGCGGCCGATGACCTGCTCGAGGCAGTTGCCCATGCGAGCGGTCGCCGTTCTCTCAACCCCGCGATCAGGGTCGAGGTGGAGCGCGACATGCCCGGATTCGTACGCGAGCTCGTGCGCCACAGCCTTTCCGGAGACGCTGACGAAGATGGCGATGAGCTGCAGACGGACGATTTCGAAGAGGCGGAAGGCTTGCTCGACCTGCGCAGCCTGACCGAGCTCACTCTTCCGCAGGCTGGCGGGCTGACTTATGCACCATTTACCGCGGCCGATCCGGTCGTCGGTGTCGCATCGCTGTTCGCGGAGATAAGGGGGCGCGATCTCCTCCTTCATCATCCGTTCGTGTCGTTCGAGCACACGTTCATTCGTTTCATTCGGGAGGCGGCCGCGGATCCGGATGTGACAGCGATCAAGATGACGCTGTATCGGGTGGGCTCATCCTCACCAATCGTCGATGCGCTCATCTACGCCGCGCGCAACGGAAAGCGCGTCGCCGTATTCCTCGAGTTGAAGGCACGCTTCGACGAGGATAACAATGTCAGCTGGGCTCACGCGCTCGACGCGGCGGGCGCGAACATCGTGTACGGCCTCGTCGGTCTCAAGAATCACTCAAAGGTCACGCTCGTCGTGCGTCGCGAGGAAGGCAGGCTCCGCCGCTACGTCCACGTCGGCACCGGCAACTACAACGCCCGGTCCGCCCTCCAGTACACCGACTTGAGCCTTTTCTCGGCGCGCGAAGACCTCGGCGCCGACATTGCTGACCTCTTCAATGAACTGACTGGATCATCACGTCCACCGCAGGGACTTTCGCGCGGTGCCCTCGTTGCTCCTCACCAGCTGCTTCCCGCTCTTCTCGATCACATCGAGCGCGAAGTCGAGTACGCCCGCGTGGGAAAGGCGGCGCGCATCACGGCAAAGCTGAACGGACTGTCCGATCCCGAGGTCGTGCGCGCGCTTTACACGGCCTCGTCCGCTGGCGTGGAGATCGATCTCATCGTGCGCGGGATATGCACGCTGCGGCCGGGCGTTCCGGGGTTGTCGGAGCGCATCCGTGTCATCTCGGTAGTGGGGAGGCTGCTGGAGCATTCGCGCATCTACCGGTTCGAGAACGGCGGAACGCCAATCCACCTGATCGGATCCTCCGACCTGCGCCCTCGGAATCTGCGGCGGCGTGTCGAGCTCCTCGTTCCGGTCGGGGATCCGGAGAACAAGGCGCTTCTCAACCAGGCTCTGGAGATGTACCTGGCCGATTCGCGCGCCTGGGATCTCCAGCAGAGCGGTGATTATGTCAGCCGCGGAGCGGGATCGTCGTCAGCGCAGGAACAGCTGACGTCCGGCCGCTGATTGCTACGACTTGCGGGCGGCGTTGAGCGTTCGCACCGCGACATACTCCGACTGGTCCAGAAAGCGTCCGATCACGGCGATTCCATCCTCCACCGGCAGCTCCACTCCTGACTTCGACGCGTCGCGGATCACGCGCTCTACTTCCTCGCGTACGATCATGAATTCACGACGCAGGTCCGATTCGCTCCAGCCGAGCGTGTGTCGCTGGGTCCCGTGACGCTCAGACACCAGGCGTTGGATTTCGGTAGCGTCGGCGAGCAGCGGAGAGGGTTGGCCTTTAAGCTCCTCGATCATCACCATCGCGCCCGCAATATCCGAGAGGAGCGTGGGCAGATGATCGGTCAGCTGCGAAAACTGGAGACCCGCCGCCACGCTTAGAGCTGGATCGCGGCGGATTCGCCCAACCACCTCATCAATGGTCCCCTGCATATCATTGAGCAGGACTCGTCCAACCCCGGAGAGTCCAGTCACATAGCTCTCGAGCGTGACGGGCTCGCTCGCAATCGTTGGCTTGACCCCGGCGTCCCGTGCCGCCAGATCGGCGGGGAGCCAGAGAGTGAACGTCGAACCCTTGCCCAGCTCGCTATTTACCGTGAGGTCACCACCCATCAGCCTTGCCAGGCGGCGGCTGATGGTCAAGCCAAGCCCGCTGCCCTCTCGCGTGCGCGAGTGTCCCGACTCTGCCTGCACGAACGGGTCGAAGATCGACTGCAGCTTTTCTTCGGCAATTCCGCTTCCCGTGTCGGAGATGCGGAAGCTCACGTACGTCCGGTTCGGCTGAAGACGCGCCGCCTTATCCGGCGACTCGGTCGCGGCAAGCTCGACGCCGACTTTCCCGCCGGGGGCGGTGAATTTCACTGAATTCGAGAGCAGATTCACGATGATCTGCCTCACTCTTTCGTCGTCGCCCAGATAAATCGGCGCGGGCTCGGCGATAGGTGCAACGGTCAGCTCGAGTCCCGCCGCGGCTGCCTGCGGCTGAATCAGCGCGATGGCCGCGGCGATGGTTCCGGACGCGGACGAGGGACCGGAGCTGACGGAAAGGCGGCCCGCCTCGACTTTGGCCAAGTCGAGAATGTCGTTCACAAGCCCGAGGAGATGCTTCGCGCTCACCCGAATCCGGCCGATCTGCTCGCGCATTTTATCGGTGAGCGGCCCCGAAAGTCCGAGCTCAATGAGCTCGGAATAGCCGAGCACCGCGTTGAGCGGCGTCCGGAGCTCGTGAGACATGATCGCAAGAAATTCGGATTTTGCACGGTTCGCCGCCTCGGCTTCCAGACGGGCCTCCCGTTCGACGCCGAGCTGCTGCGTACGCTCCTCGGCCTGCTTTCGATCGGTAATGTCGCGAAGCGATACCAGCTCCACCTGCTCCTCCTCCCAATCGGCCTCGACGACACGGAGCTCGGCGTGGACGACACCCCCTCCGCGCCGCTGGACGATCTCGATCTCGGTCGTCTCGCCCGCAGTCAGGGGAAAGCCGAATGGGGTTCCCATGAGGTCGTCCGCGCCGCGGCCGAACAAGCGCTCGGCGGCCGGATTGGCGAATCGGATGTTCCCCTCGCGATCCACGATGACAATGCCGTCGGGGAGGCGCTGGATGATTAGGCGCAGGCTCGCGGCGGGCCTGGCGCGTGGGGACTCGGTCTCGGGGATCGTCCGCTCCAGACCCCAGGGCCTGAGGAGTCGGTTATGGTTTCGTGGCGTTGAATCCTGGACGTAATTCACGTCAATTTAGTGCAACGAGCGGGCCGGGCTGCCGTGCCAGCGTGGCAAGCGTGGCAAGCGCATTGCTACTGCAAAGGGGCGATCCACGACCCGACGAGGCTGGAGGATTCCTGTCCAAATATCTGTTGACCCTGTACGTGACTGGCACCAGTGCGCGTTCCAGCACGGCGATTGCCAATCTCCAGCGCCTCTGTGAGAACGAGCTCAAGGGACAATATGAGCTCGAGATCGTGGATGTGCTCCAGCAACCGCAGCGCGCGGAGGACGAGAAGATCCTTGCGACGCCGACGCTGATCAAGCAGCTGCCGCTGCCGTTGCGCCGCGTAATCGGCGATCTGTCGGACAAGGAAAAGGTGCTGCTGGGGCTGGCCGTTCATGCGCAGTCGCCGGGCGCCGTCATCCCTCCGGCGGCCTGATGGCCATCAACGCTGCCCATCCGGCTGTTCAAAAACTGCGTACCGGAATCTCCAGCCTCGATATCATCGCCAAGGGCGGGCTACCGAAGAACCGCACCACGCTTATCTCCGGTACCGCCGGGAGTGGCAAGACCGTGTTTGCGGTGCACTTTCTGGCGGCAGGAATCGAGCTGGGCGAGCCCGGAGTCTTTGTGACTTTCGAGGAGGCTGCCGACGACATCCGAAAGAACATGCGCAGCTTCGGCTGGGACCTCGCCCAGTGGGAGAAAGACGGAAAGCTGGCCTTCGTGGACGCATCGCCGGACCCGCACATCGACTCGGTGGAAGCTGGCGGTTTTGACCTCGGTGCCCTGGTGGCACGCGTGGAAAACGCCGTCAGAAAAGTGAAGGCGACGCGCGTAGCAGTTGATTCGCTGGGCGCGGTGTTCTCGCAATTCTCGGATCAGGCAATGGTCCGGTCGGAACTGTTCCGTATCTCCGCCGCGCTCAAGGCCATGGGAGTGACCGCGGTGCTCACCGCCGAGCGGACGGACGACCACGGCCCCGTCGCCCGCTTCGGTGTCGAGGAATTCATCGCCGACAACGTGATGATTCTTCGCAACGCGCTTGAAGCCGAAACGCGCCGGCGGACGATAGAAATCCTCAAGTTCCGCGGCTGCGATCACCAGAAGGGTGAATATCCGTTCACGATCGTACCCCACGGCGGTGTGATTGTCATCCCGCTGTCGGCAATGCAACTCAGCATGAAATCGTCGGACGTGCGGATCTCCTCTGGAAATCCGGCACTCGATGAAATGTCCGGGGGCGGATTCTTTCGCGACTCAGTGACGCTAGTGTCGGGCGCCACCGGCACGGGAAAGACGCTGACAGTTGCTCAATTTCTCCAGGGTGGCGTGGCGGAGGGCGAGAAGTGCCTGCTGCTCGCGTTCGAAGAGAGCCGGGACCAGCTCGTGAGGAACGCGAAGGGCTGGGGATTCGATTTTGAGACGATGGAACGGGAGGGCTTGCTCAAGGTGGTCTGTGACTATCCGGACGTGCAGGGGCTTGAGGACTGGCTGGTCACCATTCAGGCCATCATCAAAGACTTCAAGCCGAAGCGCGTGGCGCTCGACAGCCTGTCCGCGCTCGAGAACGTTGGCACGGCCAAGGCGTTCCGTGAGTTCGTGATCGGGTTGACGTCGTTCATCAAGCATCAGGAGATCACCGGGATGTTCACCTCCACCACCGCCAGTCTCATGGGTGGAGACTCGATTACCGAGTCGCACATCTCGACGCTCACGGATTCGATAATCCTGCTCCGCTATGTCGAGATGTTCGGGGACATGAAGCGCGGTCTGACCGTGCTCAAGATGCGCGGCTCGTGGCACGACAAGGCGATCCGCGAGTTCACCATCGACAAGGGCGGAATGCAGATGGGCCGCGCCTTCAGGAACGTCACCGGCATTCTGTCGGGCTCACCGGTGCACGTTTCGCCTTCTGACATCGAGCGGGTGTGGAGACAATTCGACGCGGATGTCGATCGGCGGCAGGCCGACTCAGAAGCAAAAAAGGCCGACTCGTAGCTCCGGCGACGCTTCCATCAGCCTGTCGCCAGCTGCTGCTCCGGGAAGGTCTCGATGACGCGCCGCTCCAGTGCGATGACTTCCTGCTCGGCCTCCCGGAGCGCCTTCGTCGCGCCCTCCAGCTTCACGCGCTCGGTTTCAAGAAATCTCTCGTAGGGCGCGACTACCTCGAGTAGCTGTCGTTCGTAGCGGCCAAGCTGCTCCTCGAATTTCGTGCTGAGAAGCGTAGCCAGGTCCTCGTTCAGCTTCGAGATTTTTTCCTCAAACTCCTTCACCAGCTGCTTGCGCCGCGCCGGAATGATGAGCCACCCGGCGATGGCGAACAGCGTGGCGGTGAGCACGCCGGTGAAGTCGAGCGCCGCCGTCGTGAAGGCGGCGACGAGAATGCTGCCAAGTCCGAGCGCAAGCACGTTTACGCCGAAAGCGCTCATGACTGCTTCCTTTACGGAATTCACGATCTCGCGCGCCTCTCGCTCGGTGTCGAACTCGTCGAGGCGCCTTTCAACGGGCTCGCGCAGGCGGGCGAAGAGCTCCTCGCGATTGTACTGGAACTCGGTATCGCCGTCCGGCGCCAGCGCTCCCGATTCGCGAAGCCGCGCGGTGTGCGCGTCCAGCTCGGCAAACACGGTGCGCCAGAGCTTCAGGTTACGCTGCACGGTCCAGTCGACCATGCGGTGCACTACCCCCTCGATCTGCTGGGGCGCGTCCTGCACCACCTCGGCGCGGAATCGGTTCTCGACGGCGTCCTTGTTGCGAAGCAGCAAGGCGTTACCGATCCTGATCGTCCGCTCGAACCAGCTTCTGCCGCGCCGCTCGAGCTCGTAAAGCACGTTGCGCATCTCGATCAGATAACGCTCCGAATCCGTTCGCATCTCCAGCGAGTACGCCGTCAGTTGCTCGCGGATGGAGCGCAGGACTCGTGCGTCCTCGTGAACGACGGTCAGCCGGGTATCCAGTGCCGCCAGGTTCGACTTCAGAACGTGGCGCAGCACGCCGAGCGGCGTGAGGAGCTTGAGCCGCACTCGTTCCGTTTCGCGCAGCGTCTCGAGGACGTAACGCTCGAGCGCGGGATATTCGTTGCTCGCGTCGGCGGCGACCGGAGTTCCTGCCGCCCCGGCCTTTAACGCCAGCTTTCCGCGGAGCGCCTGCAGCGCGCTGATGAAGTAGAGGGTTGGGGCCGAGGCCCCGAGGCGGGTAGTGATCTCGCGCGTGAGATACTCGCGCACGCGATCGAGCTGCTCATCGCTGTTCCGGCGATCGATGCCATTGACGACGAACACCACCTTCTTCCCCCACTCGCGGATGTGAGTGAGGAAATCCAGCTCGCTGGCGGTGAGCGGCTGAAGCAGGCTGGTCACGAAGAGGATGAGGTCGGCGCGCGGCACGAATTCGCGTGTGATCGCCTCTTCCATGCGCTCGATGGAGTTCGTGCCCGGCGTATCGACGATGTCGAGGTCGCGCAGCACCTCGAGCGGATAGTGGTACAGCTGCACGTGTTCGCCGATCGATTCCGGAGGGCCCGCCTCGCCGTAACGGAGAATGGAGATTGCGCGCGTCGTCGGCAGGTCGCCCATCGCGAAGACTTCGTCGCCAAGGAGCGAGTTGATGAACGTGCTCTTGCCGCTGTTGTACTCGCCGACGACGACGAGGAGGAAGAGCTCGTCCATCTCATTAACGAGGGAAGCGAGGCGCTCGAGGTCGGCGCGGGCTCCGTCGGATTGGGAGAGGGCGTCGCGAACGCGCAGGACGAGCTTTCGCTCCAGCGCAACGAGCTCAGCCTGCTGCCGGTTTAGTATCTGTTCCAGGTCAGATCCCCGGTTGCATGAGACGAATCATTGGGTTCAGAAGGTCAACTTCCGCGCCACCCAGGCGTGGGAGGTCTCTCCGATCTCGTCGAGGACCTCTGAATCCGTCCGGCCCGAAGACCTGAGAACGTGGAAGCTGTGGTCGGCGCCCTCGACCCAGTGCATTTCCCAGTTCGGCCCCACGGACTTCATCGCGCCATCCATCAGCTCGCGCGTGCAGAGAGCGTCGCGGGTGCCGTTGATGCAGAGGACCGGGGCGCTAATCGCTGACAGGTGCGCATCGCGCAGCTTCTCCGGCTGGCCGGCTGGATGAAGGGGATACGCGAGGAGGAGCAGGCCATCGCACGCGAATCCATCGGCGGCAAGCATCGAGGCGGCCCGCCCGCCCATCGATCGCCCTCCAATGATCAGCGCACCGGGCGCCAGCTCAGTGCGAGTGCGCGCCACTACCGCGCTGACGCAATCCTTGAGACGCGGCATCGGATCGGGGCGGCCCGACCCCTTTTCCTTATAGAGAAAGTTGAAGCGAACCACTCCGATGCCCTTTGCGCGAAGAATGCCGGCCGAAGCAGCCATGCCGCGGTCGCTCATGCTGCCGCCGGCGCCGTGCGCGCACACGAACACGACGTGATTGTCGGCGGCGTGACCGGCGGCCGGCTCATAAATCGCCGTTGTCTCCTCCCCGCCGACCCTCACTCTCCACTCGGCGCGAGCCGTTTCTGTTTCCTGCACCGGCACCTCGATGACGCGGATCGCACTCGACAAAACTCTGCGGGTCCTTGCAAGGATGCACTCGACTTAGCAGTCTAGGTAGGCCACTCAAACCGAAAGAGAGGAAGAAAATGGCGGAAAGCGTTTACAAGGTCATCGAGCTTGTTGGCACCAGCACCGAGTCCTGGGAGAAGGCGGCTGCGGCCGCGGTGAAGCGAGCCAGCAAGTCGCTGCGCGACCTGCGCGTTGCGGAGATTTCGGAGCTGGACATGGTGCTGAAGGACGGGAAGGTCGAGAGCTACCGCGCGAAGATCAAGGTTTCCTTCAAGTTCGAGGGCAGCTAAGCGGCGGCCCGGAAACGGGAGCGACTGATGCTGGGGACCTCCGTCGTTTACGCGGGTCTCATCGCCATGTCCATCGGTTCGGTCGCTGTGCTGAAGCCGATCCGCGCCCTGGGGATTGACACGCGATGGCACGGCGTCGCCGTGGCATTGGGGGGACTGGTAATCGCCGTCGCCGGCCTCTCGCTGCCGGTGCGGGAATCGCGGATCAGCGGAGTGGCGACGCGCATGGACGAGTTCATGCCCGCCTGGCAGTTCAGAGAGTTCCACAGCATAGAGATCGACGCACCACCGGCTCGCGCGTTCGAGGCAATGAAGGCCGTTACCGCCGACGAGATCTTTCTATTTCGCGCGTTGACGTGGATCCGTCGTGGGGGGCGGGAGCTACCGGAAAGCATCCTCAATGCCGGAAAGGACGAGTCGCTGATCGATGTCGCGACGCGGAGCGGATTCGTCCGGCTCGTCGAGGAAACTCCCCGGGAGTTGGTGATAGGAACCGTCGTCAAGGCGCCGCGTGGGGCGCGCGGGAAACTGACAGCGGACACATTCAGAAAGGGTCTGCCGCCCGGTTTTGCGCTGGCGACGATGAACTTTGTGATCACGCCGGGAAGGGATGGCGGATCCCTGGTAGCTACGGAGACACGGGTGTTCGCCAATAGTCCGTCCGCACGGCGGGGATTCGCACGATACTGGCGAGTCATCTATCCCGGGAGCGCCCTGATCCGCAGGATGTGGCTGCTCGCCATCAGGACCCGTGCGCAAGCGCTGCCTAACAATTCAATCAGGAAACCGGATCATGTGCCGTAACATCAAGACGCTGGCGAACTTCGAGCCGCCGGCGACCGGGGACGAAGTGCGCGCGTCGGCCCTCCAGTTCGTGCGAAAGCTGAGCGGGTCGTCGAAGCCCTCGAAGGCGAACGAGGCAGTCTTCAACCAGGCTGTCGAGGAGGTGACGGCAGCCGCAGAGCGGTTGATTGGCTCGCTTCAGACGCAGGCCGTTCCGCGGAACCGCGAAATCGAGGCGGAACGTGCGAGGGAGAGGTCCCGGAAGCGCTTCGCCTGATCCGACCGGAGAGCTATTGACTTTATGCTATAAAGTGCTTTATGTTGTTGGGTAGAGGTCAGCATCTTCGTTACCCACAGTGGAGCACTTCATGGTCAAGCGTCTCATTGCAATCATCTTCATCTTCGTGTGTACATCAGCCGCGTGGATGATCCTCGGCGGGACCATCTTCTCGCGGACGCATGCATCTGACCGGAGCCTGAGCGGACGCGTTGGATCGACGTGGGGGACTAGCCAGGCGCAGACGGCGCCGGTGGCTTTTACTGAACGGGTTGAAACGCGCACCATTCAGGATTTGCGGCCATCCGCGGAAGGGGCGCGGATGGCCCCCGATCAGCGAACCATGCCGGCAACCGCCCCAGTCGCGACCCAGCGCACAGAGACAGTACGTGTGCGCGTTCCGCTGTCACTCGACCAGACACGCGTCGCCGTGGACTTTGACCTCGATCATCGGCGCAAGGGACTTCTATGGTACAGCACGTACGCCGTTTCATTCGATGGCTCGTTCCGCTTCACGAACAGGACCGCGTCGGATTCGGTGCTGTTCGAGTTCCGCCTCCCTGCGGCACAGGCGATCTATGACGACCTCCGCGTCACGATGAACGGGGTGCCGGTCGCGCACCAGATCCGGGACCAGGCGATCGTGACCAGTGCCCAGGTGACGCGCGGGGACAGCGCAACGCTTGCCGTCGCGTACAAGTCGCGGGGGCTCAACGAATGGAGCTATGTCCTCGGACAGGAGGTATCGGCCGTGCGCGACCTGGACATGGTGATGCGCACAAATTTCGATGATATCGATTTCCCCGAGAACACGCTCTCTCCCACCGCCAAGGAGCGCGCCGGCGATGGGTGGAAGCTACGCTGGACGTACGCCAACCTGCTGTCGGGATTCCAGATCGGCATGGACATGCCCAAAAAGCTCCAGCCGGGCCCGCTCGCCGGGCAGATTGCCTTTTTCGCGCCCGTTTCCCTGCTGTTTTTCTTTGCCGTGATGTTCATCATCACCACTCTTCGCGGGATCGACCTGCACCCGATGAACTACGCGTTTCTGGCGGCGGGTTTCTTCGCCTTTCACCTGCTGATGGCGTACCTCGTTGACCATATCTCGATCCACGTGGCGTTCCTGATCGCGTCGGTGGTGTCGATCGCGCTGGTGGTGAGCTACCTGCGTCTCGCTGTGGGTGAGAAGTTCGCTTTTCGGGAGGCTGCCGCGGCGCAGTTCATCTACCTGGTGTTGTTTTCCTACGCGTTCTTTTTCAAGGGGTTCACCGGGCTAGCCATTACTATTGGGTCGATTCTGACTTTGTTTGCGGCGATGCAGCTGACGGGACGCATCAGGTGGAGCGAGGTGTTTGCTACGACGTCTTATAGAAAAACTGCTCCCGCACGACCTTCCCATTCTTGACCGTGTACAGCGCCATCTCCTCCATGCGGTTCCGCTTCCCGGTCGGCTTGAACGTGACGTCGTAGTCCCACCGGACCGCGAACTTGTCACCGCCGACGAACGGGCCGTCACCTTGCGCAGAATGAACTTCGTGATTCTCCGCCCACCACTGATTCTTTGCGCGAATCGCATCGATGCCGGTCGTCTCCGCTGGCATCTGCTCGTTTCCCATTGATTCGACGCTGACGATCTGCGGTGAGTAGAACGCGTCGATCGCGTCCATGTTTCGGCCTGCACGACAGAGCGCGACCAGCTCCTCGGCGACAGCGGCGGTGGTGGTTGGGGCGGCGGCGGTTTTCACTGCATCTCCTTTTTCGGGTCGCCTCATCATAGGCTGAAAGCGGCGCGGCGGCCAGACCGGTTAGCGCGCCTTCCTGGGGACGAGCCCCATCTCGTCCAGAAACCGATGGCGGCCGGTCGGCTTCCCCCCTCTCGCCTCGACTCGCGTCAGGACCAGACGGTCTTTCGTGCGCGTCATTCCGACGTACAGAAGCCGTCGCGCCTCCTCGATGTCGCGCTTCCCCGGATCCTTCTGCCCGGGAAGCTGCTCATCCTCCGCACCCACGATGTACACGCGCGAAAACTCGAGGCCTTTCGTCGAGTGCAGAGTCAGGAGGTTTACGCGCGCCGGATCACGTTCCACCCGGTCCGACAGCGACAGCACCACTCGCTCGAGGAAATCCTTCAGCTGCTCCGCGAGCGGCCTGCCTGTAACCTGGTCGAGCAGCGGACGCAGACGGTGCATCGCGTGCGGGTACCGCTGCTCAGCGCTCTTCTCCGCACGTATGCGATTCATCAGCGTCTCCCCTCCCAGCTTCTCGATCACGTCCTCGACGGTCGGAAGCGATGAATCGCCGGCCTCTTCGCGCTGCACGCGGTAGAACTCCAACGCGTCGCTGTAGCGGCCGAGCGCGTACACGCGTGACATTCGCTTGAACAGCATCGCTTCCGAGCTGAGCTTCTCCTCGTCGCTCAGTGCGAGAGCGACGCCGAGGTGGTCGAGCAGGTTTATCAGCGCCGTCTTGCGGGCGCGGGCAACCTTGGCTTCGCCGAGGCGGATGAACACCTGCGCGAGCGTCTCGCAATCCGAGAGCGCCCGGTGCGACTGCCCCGGGTCGACCCCGTACACTCGGGCCAGATCCTCGAGTCGCGCACTGCCCGAATGAACCTCGCGCGCCAGCAACAGCGTGTCGTAGGTCACCAGGTCCGCGCCAGGCAACCCCTCGCTCATGCGGCGCAGGATTGGAAAATCGAAGTGGTACCCGTTGTGAGCGACGATCACGTCCGTGCCACAAAAACTTCTGAAGTCGCCCCAGACATCCTCGAAGTGCGGCGCACCAGCTACGTCCGCTTCGCTGATGCCGTGCTTCGCCCGGGCGCCTTCTGCAATCGGAACCCGCGGACGCACGAGACGCTGGAATCGCTCGGTGATCCTGCCGCCGCGCACGCGCACCGCTGCGACCTCCACGATTTCGGCGTGGTCCCGATCGCGATCCGTCGTTTCCAGGTCTACCGTCGTGTAGTCGACGAAGTGGTTCTCGAACGACCGGCTGCGTAGATATTGCACCGCCTTGAACACGCCGAGCGGGAGTCCAAGGGGCGATCGATCCGGGAACGCTACCTCGAGTGATTCGCTCGGGCGCGATCCGCCAAGCACAACGGCGCGTGGAGATGCGCCGCTGAGAATGGCCTTGAGCGCGATCTCCACTCCACCGCTTCGCGGCAGC
>Ga0180121_10000195_pt1 | contig 23394 bp, 20 predicted proteins | sample AntDrymUQ5402106_2_FD_129676 | JGI IMG/M metagenome (GOLD analysis project Ga0180121, IMG submission 129676) | Polar desert sand microbial communities from Dry Valleys, Antarctica - metaG UQ540 (21.06) (version 2) (version 2) | ecosystem: Environmental > Terrestrial > Soil > Desert | place...
GGCGGTCTTCGCCGGTCACGGCCAATCGCACGGCGAATGCCTCCCCGGCCGTTTCCTGCCAGTCAATGTCCACCCGCCGCCCGTCGGCCGCCAGAGTCAGCAGGTTGGGGCAGTCGGAGCGGTGGATGGAAATGCCGCGACCCTGGGTGACGTAGCCGACGACCGAATCGCCCGGGACCGGCTGGCAGCACTGAGCGTAGCGCACCATGAGACCGTCAACACCCTGGATCTTGATGCCCCGCCCCAGGCGGATCCGGTCGATGACCCGGCCGAACACCGTGGGCTTCGGCTCCTGCAACTCATCGCTGGGCAGGTCGGGGAAGAGGGCCCGCATGACCTGACCGATCGGCACGTCTCCCCGGCCGACCGCAATTTCCAGCCCGGCGCTATCGGCCAGCGAGAGCGAGACGGCCGCTTTCGCCAAGCGGAGATCGTCAGGCGGATCGAGCCGGCGGCGGCGGACCTCCCGCGCCAGGATCTCCTTGCCGAGGCTCCGGCTGACGGTTTCTTCCTCGTGGTTGACCCATTGCTTGATTTTCTGCCGGGCCCGGGCGGTGCGCACGTGGCTGAGCCAGTCGCGGCTGGGCTTGGCCGACGCGCTCGTGAGAATTTCCACCGTATCGCCGCTCTTGAGCTCACGGTGCAGCGGCGCGATGCGCCCATTGACCTTGACCCCCTGGCACTTGAGCCCCACCTCGGTGTGGACGTGGAAGGCGAAGTCGATGGCGGTCGAGCCCTTCGGCAGCCGTTTCACGTCTCCCTGAGGCGTAAAGATGAAGATCTCGTCCTGATAGAGGTCGATCTTCAGGAACTCGAGAAACTCCTCGGGGCTGTGGGTGTCCTGCTGGAGCTCCAGCAGCTGGCGGAACCAGCCCAGATGCTGATCGAGCTCGTCGCGGGTCCCATCACGCTTGTATACCCAGTGCGCCGCGATGCCATACTCGGCCGTGCGATGCATGTCCTGGGTGCGGATCTGCACCTCGAACAGCTGGCCGCCGGGTCCGAAGATGGTGGTGTGCAGCGACTGATAGGCGTTTGACTTGGGACTGGCGATGTAATCCTTGATGCGCTCCTGGATGGGCGTCCACTTGTGATGAATGATGCCGAGCACATGGTAGCAGTCGGGTACGGAGCGAACGATGACCCGCACCGCCATCAGGTCGTAGATCTCATCGAACGCCTTGGCCCGCTTCTTCATTTTCTGGAAGATGGACCACAGGTGCTTGGGCCGGCCGGTGACTTCGAACCAGTCGATGCCCGCCTCCTGTAGTTCGGCGTCGAGGGGGGTCTTCAGTTTGAGAATGGTCTGCTCTCGGGCGGCCCGCTTGGCGGCCACCTGGGTGGCCAGCTCGCGGTACTCCTCCGGCTCCAGAAACTTGAACGCCAGATCCTCCAGTTCGGCCTTGATGCCCGCCATACCGAAACGGTGAGCCAATGGAGCGTAAATCTCACGGGTTTCGAGCGCGATCCGGCTGCGCCGCTCGGGCGGCAGGTGCTCCAGCGTCCGCATGTTGTGGAGCCGGTCGCCCAGCTTGATGATGATGACGCGGGCGTCTTTGGCGATGGAGAGCAGCAGCTTGCGGTAGTTCTCGACCTGCTCTTCGGCGGACGAATGAAAGGTCAGGCTGGAGATCTTGGTGAGGCCATCGACGATACCGGCCACTTCGGGACCGAACTCGCGGGCGATGTCCTCCATGCGGACATCGGAGTCTTCGACCACGTCGTGCAGCAACGCGGCGACGATAGTAGTGCTGTCCAGAAGCTGCTCGGCGAGAATCAGCGCGACGGCGATGGTATGGGAGACGAAATCTTCCCCCGACATGCGCTTCTGTCCCCGGTGCGCCGACGCGCTGAAGCGGAGCGCCCGCTCCACCAGCTCGAGATCCAGCCGGTCGGCGTGCCGCTCCAGCACCGCTCCGAGGTCAGGGGCGAGCGAGGGGAGTGTGCCAGTCACAAGAGCCCTGAAGCTGCGAAGCTCACGAATCGGTCTCCGGCAATGATCACGTGATCGTACACGGGTAAATCGAGCAGCTGTCCCGCCGACACCAGCTGTTTCGTGGCGGCCCGGTCTTCCGACGAGGGAGTCGGATCGCCACTGGGATGGTTATGAACCACAATGATTCCGGCGGCCGCCTCGGCGATGGCGGGTCTGAAGACTTCCCGGGGGTGCACCAGCGAGCTGTTCAGTAGCCCCCGGGTAATGAGCACCTCCCGCAACACCTGGCTCTGGCTGTCCAGCGCCAGCAGGTGGAACTCCTCCACCTGGAGATCCCGCAGCCGGCTGCCCAAGAGCCGGAGTACGTCCTCCGGCTCCCGGATTCGCTGGACCGGTGGGCGCTCTTCCCGGGCGCTGCGTGCCCCCAACTCAAACGCCGCCAGCAGACGGCCGGCCTTCGACGGGCCGATGCCCCGGGCGCGCAGGAGCTCGGCCCGGGGCCGTTGTGCCATCCGCCGGAGGGAGCCGCGGCTTCCCTCCAGCAGCCCGTGGGCCAGCTCGAGGACGTCCTGACCGCCTCCTCCGGTACCTAACAGGATGGCAAGAAGTTCGGCACTCGTCAACGCGGAGGGGCCCAGAGACCAGAGCCGCTCCCGGGGCCGATCGGCTTCAGCGAGGGTGGAAACCGGCAGGGCCATGCCTCAGAATAGGGCAACCCGAGCTGGCCCGGTAATCGTTATCGCGCGAGATGGCTGGAACTTACGGGTGACTAGCGCCCCATGCCGTGGCACTTCTTGTACTTCTTGCCCGAGCCGCAGGGGCAGGGGTCGTTCCGGCCGGTCTCCGGCACGGCGGCCGTGGCCCGGCCCACCGGGCCAAGGGAGCTGTTTACCCCCGGCGCAACCGGGGGAGGCGCCGCAACCCGGCGGGGCGGGGCGGCAAACAGGTCGTCCGAGCCGGTGGGGGCCGGCGGAGTGGGTGCCAGAGGGGGTGCTCGCCGGGCCCGGGGTTCGGGGGGTGGCGGGTCTGCGCTGACCTGGATCTTGAAGAAGCGCTCCGTAAAGGTCGACTGAATGTCGTGCATCAGGTCCTCGAACATCTCGAACGCCTCACGCTTGTACTCGACCAGCGGATCTTTCTGACCCCAGGCGCGGTACTGAATGGCGTTGCGCAGCTGGTCGAGATCGTAGAGGTGGTCCTTCCACCTCTCGTCCAGCACCGACAGCATGACCTGAGACAGCACCTGGCTATCAACATCCGGAAGCCCGATGGTCTTCCCGAAGTCGGCGAGGTACTTGATCTTGCGCTGGAAAGTTTCCTCTCCTTCGGCCCGAGCCGCCTCGGCCATCCTATCGATCGTGGGCGTGGACGCCGCATCCACAACAGGGTCGGCGGTAACGAGGTACTGCATCGTAAGGGACTCGCGGAGGCCGCCTCGATCGTATTCCTCGGGGTTGGCTGCCCCGGCCAGGAACTGGTTGACCGCGCGCTCCAGGGCCACCTCGATCATCCGGCGGGCTTCGGCCTTCAGCTCCTCTCCCCGCTCCAGCGCAAAGAGACGGAGTGAGTAGATGACCTCCCGCTGCTGATTCATGACATCATCGTATTCCAGGAGCCGCTTGCGCTGCTGGAAGTTCTGGAGCTCGACCCGCTTCTGCGCCTGCTCGATAGCCCGGGTCACCAGTCCGCCGGTAATGACCTCCCCCTCCTCGGCCCCGCTCTTGTCCATCCATCGCGCGATTCGGTCCGAACCGAACAGCCGCATCAGGTCGTCTTCCAGCGACAGGAAGAAGATGGTTTGCCCGGGGTCGCCCTGGCGGCCCGAGCGTCCCCGCAGCTGCCGGTCGATGCGGCGCGACTCGTGCCGCTCGGTCCCGATGATCTGGAGGCCCGCCTCCTGCGCGGCGAGGTCCAGCTGCTTGTCCAGTTTGATGTCGGTGCCGCGGCCGGCCATGTTGGTCGCGATGACGATGGCGGACTTCTGCCCTGCCCCGGCTACGATCTCCGCCTCACGCTGGTGGTACTTGGCGTTGAGCACCTCGTGCTTGAGCCCGCGGCGCTTGAGCTGGCGCGACAGCGTCTCCGAGACATCCACGTTGACGGTGCCGATCAGGATCGGCCAGCCGAGCCCGTGCAGACGCTCGACCTCCGCCATGATGGCGTCGTGCTTTTCCTTCCGGGTCTTGTAGATGCGGTCGGCCTGGTCGAGCCGTTTGGTGGGTCGGTGGGTTGGGATGACGTTGACCTCGAGCCCATAGATCTGATAGAACTCGGTCTCTTCGGTCTCGGCCGTGCCGGTCATGCCCGCCAGCTTGTCGTACATCCGGAAGTAATTCTGGATGGTGATGGTGGCGAACGTCTGGGTCTCTCCCTTGACCTGGACTCCCTCCTTGGCCTCCACCGCCTGGTGCAGCCCGTCGGCCCAGCGCCGGCCGGTCATCACCCGTCCGGTGAACTCATCCACGATCATGACCTGGCCTTCCTGCACCAGGTAGTCGACCTCCTTCTCGTAGAGCACATGCGCTTGCAGCAGCTTGTGGATGATGTGCAGTTTTTCGCTCTTGATGGCGTAGTCCGACTCGACCTGCCTCCGACGCTCGATCCGGTCGGTGGCGGACAGCTCCGGATCGCGGTCGATCGCGTGAATCTCCTCCGAAATGTCGGGAACCAGGAACAGGCCCGGCTCGTTGGGCGACATGGCCTCGGAGCCGCGGTCGGTCAGGTGGACGGAATGCCCCTTCTCGTCCAGAACGAAGTAGAGGGTCTCCTCCAGGTCCCGCATCCGCTGCTGCTTCATGGGCAGCTTGCGGTCCGCGATGGCATCCAGCTCCATCCGCTGCACCAGCTGCTTGGTTCCGGTCTCGTTCAACATCTTGAGCAGCCGCTTGTTCTTCGGCATGCCCAAGCGAGCCTGATAGAGCTTGAGGGCGGCCTCGTTCCGGGTCTTCGGGTCTTCCAGCAGCTTCTCCGCCTCGGAAAGCAGCGTGTTTACTACTCCGGTCTGTTTGCGCACCAGGTCGGCCACCTGGCGGCTAAACTGGGCGTATTTCTCGTCGGACTCGTTCCCCACCGGCCCCGAGATGATGAGCGGCGTCCGGGCTTCGTCGATGAGGATCGAGTCGACTTCGTCGATGATGGCGTAGGCGTGCTCGCGTTGCACCCGCTGGTCGAGCGAGAACACCATGTTGTCGCGCAGATAGTCGAAGCCGAACTCGTTGTTGGTGCCGTAGGTGATGTCGGCCAGGTAGGCCGCACGGCGCTCGGGTGAGGAGGGCTCGGTGTCGTCAAGGCAAGCAACCCCGAGTCCCAGATACTGGAATACGTGGCCCATCCACTGGGAGTCGCGGCGGGCCAGGTAGTTGTTGACCGTGACGAGATGGGCCCCGCGCCCCGCCAGGGCGTTCAGGTAGAGCGGCAAGGTGGCCACCAACGTTTTGCCTTCGCCGGTGGCCATCTCGGCGATTCTGCCCTGGTGCAGCACCACCCCGCCGATCAGCTGGACGTCGTAGGGAACCATGTCCCACACCAGATCATGTCCGGTGACCTGAACCGTGGTGCCGAACAGACGGCGGCACGCTTCCCGGACGGTGGCGAATGCCGCGGGCAGCATCTGATCCAGACCGGCGGCGAGCTCCTTCTTGTACCGGCCCTCGAGCTCGAGAAAGCGGCCCTCCAGGCGGTCGCGCTCCGCCGGGTCGGCGCAGCCGTGCTTGGCTTCGCGCACCTCCTCCAGCTCAACCTTGAGCGCGCCGGTGAGCTCAGCCAGACCCTCCCGAAACCGGGTCGTCTGCGCCTTCAGCTCGGACTCGCCGAGATCCTTGAGCCGTTCTTCGTGGCGATGGATCTGGTCCACGATCGGCTGAATACGCTTGCGCTCTCGGTCAAACCGTGTGCCGAAGACCGAAGTCATCAATGTCTTGATCATTCTGGGTCCAAATATAACTGGTGCGTCGCGATGTACTCCGCCACCGCATCCGGCACCCAGTACCGAACCGAAAGCCTTTGCCCCGCTCGGCGCCGGACTTCCGTAGCCGAAATATTGATGGCCGGAACCTCCACCGTGCCCGCCACCCAGGGGTAGGCCGGAACCGGGAAGCCAGGACGGCCGAAGACCACAATGCGGGCCAGCCGCGCGACCGCGTCGGCCTCTTTCCACGCCGGCAGGTCCGCGGCGGCGTCGGCGCCGAGGAGAAGAACGAACTCCGTCCCCGGGTCGCGCTCCCGCAAATGCCGCAGGGTGTCGACGGTGTACGATGGGCCGGAGCGGTCGAGCTCGCTTCGCTCCAGGGCAAAGTGGGGCATTCCTCGCAACGCCAGCTCCAGCATGGCGGCGCGGTGCTCGGCGGACGTACGGTGGAAACCGGCCTTGAAGGGCTGTTCCCGGGCGGGAACGAACCGAAGGGAGTCGAGCTTCAGGCTTTCGGCGGCCACCTGGCCCACGATCAGATGGCCGTGATGGACCGGATCGAATGATCCTCCGAAAAGGCCGATCACGGGTCGCTCAGGCGCCGGCAGGATTCCTGGGGCACACCTCGCCAGCTCCGGACGCCTTGGGATGGAAACGCCGGATGTAATCACAGGTTTCCTGAACGTCCTCGCGATATCCCAGCGATCGGTAGGCATGCACCAGCTTGACCAGCGCGTCTGGTGCCACCGCCGATTTGGGGTAGTTGGCGATCAGGTCCTTCAGGTAGAGAATGGCCGAGTCGTACGCCTTGAGCCGGTAATAGAACATGGCCGCGCGGTAGGTCTTGTAGGCAAACCGCTCGTTCAGCTCCGCGATCCGGAGTTGCGCCCGTTTGGCCGCACTGCTGCCGGGGTAGCGGTTGAGCAACTCCTGATACGTGGCCAGCGCCGTTTGGCCGTAGGTCGGGTCCAGCTCGGGCCGCCGCCACAGATCGGCGTACGCGTCGGCCACCCGCAGGAGCCCTTCGGGCGCCATCGGATGATTGGGTGTGTCGTCAGACGTCTTGCGGAAGTCCCGGGCGGCTTCCAACTGGCGGCCCTGCGCGAAGTGTGCTTCGCCGAGCCAGTAGTGCGCCTGAGGAATCCGAGGGTCGCCGGGGCCAAACTCCAGCAGCACTCGCTCGAGCAGCTTCTGAGCGTCGCCCCATTTCCCGTGACGCACCGTCGCCTCGGCCCCGTGCCAGAGGGAGTCCACCATTTGGGGGGGAGCCGTCTCGAGCGGCCCGGAAGCCGGCGCGGGTGCGGCCGGGTTGGTGGCAGACCGCCCGCCCCCGCACCCGGCCAGCAGGACGGCCGCGCCAATCCAGAATCGGTATGTCATTGAAGTATGATGCGGGCGGAATCGAAGGGGGCCGACGCGCGAAGCCCTTCGAGCCGATCCAGCGCCATCACGTGAATCGAGTCGGTTTGCGTCGCATCGGAAGTTACCATTTGATAGGCCCGGGCCCCGGCCAGCGTGTCACCCAGTCGGAGCTGCGCGTCGCCGTAGCCGACCAGCGCTCGGCGCCCCACCGTGGTGTTGGAGTCGATGCGTATGGCGGACGCAAACCAGAGCGCCGCATCCTCCGGCCTGTCCATGGCCTCCGACCGCAGTCCCATCCAGACCGAGCAGGCGGCCACGCCCTCCTCGGCGCGGTTTCGGAGCGCGGCGACTTTGGTCCTCCGGAACCCAGCCTGAAAAGCCCCCAACGCCTCGCCACAGCCACTGGTTTCCCGCAGGGCCGCGCCGTAGACCACCAGGAGGGAATCCACCGTCTCCGGATCGGGAGCCACGGCAATGGCGGCTGGGAGGACCGCGACCAGATCGGTGGCCTCGGCGCCGGGGCGGCGGATCAACTCCAAGGCGTAGCGGCCGATGGAGCGGTCAGGGGCAATCGCTCCCATACCCACCACCGCGGCCTGAAGCCTCTTGCCGTCGCCAGCGCGCTCGGCGGCCCGGGCCACCGCCTCAAGCCCCTCCGCGGCTTCCTCGGCCCGGGTTGGATCTTCGGCGGCAAGCTTGAGGTAGGCATCGGACGCGACCTCGAGGTTGGCGGTGCGGAGCGCCGCGGCGCCGGCCTTAGCCCAGACACGGGCATCGGGATCCCTCTCCAGCACCCGCCGATACTCGGAGAGCGCCTGGGCATAGCGGGATTCGCCGTACGCGCGATCGCCCAACTGCTCGTGATCTCCGGCACCACCACATCCGCTCAGCAGGACCAGCACCGTCACCTGCGCCCGCCGGAACCGCTTCACTGACCTGCCCGGGCCAGCATGGAAAGATACGCCTCAACGCGGGCATTCTCGGGGCGTCGGGCCAGGCAGGCTTCCCACACCTCCCGGGCGCCGCCCGCGTCTCCCGACAAGTAGTGCGCGAGGCCCAACGCGGCTTCCGCATCCACGAAGTTGGGCCGGGCTCGAACCACCTCGTCGAGGGCCTCGCGCGCCTCCAGCGGCCGGCCGGCTTCGAGCAGGAGCCGCGCCATGCGGTAGCGCAAATCGTGAAACTCCGGTCCCAGCTCGAGCGCCGACTGGTACTGCTCGATAGCACGGCTCACCGCGCCAGCGCCGGCATAGGTGTCGCCCAGTTCGGCGTGGCGGTTGGCGAGCTGAGCCGCCACCGGCGTCGGAAGCCCGGCCGTGGGCTTCGACAGGTGCACCGCGGCCCGGCCGAAGGCATCCTGGGCTTCATCGGTCCGGCCCAGCTCGTTGAGCACCAATCCCTGGTGGATCAGCGCCTCCACGTACTGGGGGTTGATCTCGAGCGCCCGGTCCAGCTCCTCCAGCGCGCGGTCGCTCTGGCCCAGCAGGGAGAGTGAGACCCCCAGAAGGTGGTGCACATCGGCAAAGGCGCGCCCCGAGTCAACCACCGATTCCAGCAGGTGCACGGCGCCGTAGTAATCCTGCACCACGAACCGCTCCCGCGCGCGTACCAGCAGGAGCTCAGTCTGACCGGCCATAAGCCTCCCGAAACCATCGAATGAAGCGGCGAATGCCCTCAGGGAATGGCGTTTTCGGCGCATACCTCAACACCGCGCCGGACTTGGTGAGATCGGCAGCGGTCTGCTGCACATCTCCCGGCTGCATGGGCGCCCACGTGATCCTCGGCTCCACGCCGAGCGCCCGGGCGATCTCCCCTACCATGGCCTCGGTAGGAATGGAGCGGTTGCCCCCGAGATTGAATGTGTCCACCCCGATCGGGGCGGTGGCGGTCCAGTCGATGGCGGCGATCACCCCCGAGACAATGTCGTCGCAGTAGGTATAGTCGCGCGCCTGGGTGCCATCCCCGAACAGTGTCAGCGTCTGGCCTTCGACCATCTTGCGAGCAAAAGCATGAATGGCCAGGTCGGGACGTTGTCGAGGCCCGTATACCGTGAAGAAGCGCAGCGATGCCGCCTGGAAGCGGTAGATCGGCGCCACCGAGCTCAAGAACAACTCTCCCGCCCGCTTGGTGGCGGCGTAGGGAGACACCGGCACGATGGCAACCGCATCCTCGCGAAACGGCACCGGCGTACTGTCGCCGTATACCGAGGAGGACGACCCAAAAACGATCCGGCTCACGCCGGCCTGGCGGGCCGCATCCAGCACCGCCGCTGTTCCCGTGACATTGGCGCGAGCATACCCGACCGGGTCGGCCAGCGACGGACGTACCCCCGCCTTGGCGGCGAGGTGGACGATGACCGTGTCAGGAGTGAGGAGAGCGCGCGTGGCCCCGGCATCCAGCAAATCCTGCTCCCGGAAGGTAAACCCGGAGCGCCGCCCCACCTCGTCCAGGTTGCGCTCCTTCATGGCCCGGGGATAAAAGGGATCGAAGTTGTCGATGCCTACCACTTCGTTGCCCCGGGCCAGCAGCGCCTCGACCAGATGAGAACCGATGAAGCCGGCAGCGCCGGTCACCAGCACGCGGGTCACCTGCTGGCCCGGCCGATCCCGTGATATTCGAAGCCGAGCGCCGCCATCCGCTCCGGGTCGTAGAGATTGCGTCCATCGATGAGAAGCGGGCGCCGCACCAGCTTGCGAACCCGCTCGAAGTCCGGATTGCGGTAGACCAGCCACTCGGTCATCACGACCAGCGCGTCGGCGCCGTGGGCCGCGCTGTAGGGATCGGCGGCATACATGACGCGGTCACCGAAGATGGCCCGGGCGGAGTCGGTGGCCTTGGGATCGTGCGTTTGCACCCGCGCGCCGGCCGACAAGAGCCCGTCGATCAGCGGTATGGTGGGGCTCTCCCGCATGTCATCGGTTTCGGCCTTGAAGGCCAGACCCCAAAGCCCGATAATCTTGCCGCTGAGGTCCTGGCCCAGATAGCGAAGAGTCTTCTGCAGCACCACCCGCTTCTGGCACTCGTTTACTTCCTCCACCGCCTTCAATACGTCGAGCGAAAGGCCCAAGTCGTCCGAGGTCCGGATCAGCGCCTTCACGTCTTTGGGAAAACAGGAGCCCCCGTACCCTGGTCCCGGATACAGGAAGGCCCGGCCGATTCGCTGGTCCGATCCGATGCCGAGCCGCACGTGATTGACGTCGGCCCCGACCAGCTCGCAGAAAAGGGCGATCTGATTCATGAACGAGATGCGGGTGGCGAGCATGGCGTTGGCCGCGTACTTGGTCACCTCGGCAGACGCGATGTCCATGAAGAGCACCCGATTGCCGCCCTGGCGCGTGAACGGCGCATAGAGCTCGCCCATGACTTCCTTGGCACCGTCATCGTCCACCCCCACCACCACCCGGTCCGGCTTCATGAAGTCTTCGATGGCCGCCCCCTCCTTCAGGAACTCGGGGTTCGAGCACACGGCAAACGAGACTTCGGTCTCTGCCTTTACCGCGGCACGGACCTTCTCCGCGGTGCCGACCGGCACGGTGGACTTGGTGACCACGATCTTGGGCTCGTTCATGTGCCGCCCGATCTGGCGTGCCACCGCCAGCACGTGCTTCAGGTCGGCCGAGCCGTCCTCGCCCGGCGGGGTACCCACCGCAATGAAGATGACACGGGAGCTCCGGATGGCCGCGCCGATATCGGTGGTGAAGGTCAGCCGCCCCTCCTCCTGGTTTCGCCTGACCATCGGCTCGAGTCCCGGCTCATAGATGGGCACCTCGTTGCGCTGCAGCCGGGCGATCTTCTCGGCATCCACGTCCACACAGACCACGTCGTTGCCGGTCTCCGCAAAACATGCTCCGGCCACGAGGCCGACGTATCCGCTTCCGATCACCGCCACGTGCATGTCAGACCTCTTTCGGGATTGCGTTGCGAGTGTCAACCACCAGCTTCGCGTTCCGCTTGATCATCCGGTAGTCCACCGACGTGTGATCGGTGACGATCATGACGCAGTCGGACGCGGCCACGCGCTCAGCCGTCAGCTCGACCGACCGGAACTCGTGCCCATCCTCCCGGAAGGTCGGCACGTACGGGTCGGAGTAGCTGACTTTGGCGCCCTGCCCCTCGAGCAAACGGATGATATCCAGGGCGGGACTTTCACGAATGTCCTCGATGTCACGCTTGTAGGCCACGCCGAGCACGAGGACAGAAGCCCCCTGCACCGCCTTGCCCTGGCTGTTGAGCGCCTCTGACAGCTTGCGCACCCAGAAGAGCGGCATCTCGGTGTTCAGCTCGCCCGCAAGATCGATGAAGCGGGTCTTGTAGTTGAGACCTCGCATCTTCCAGGCGAGGTAGTGCGGATCGATCGGAATGCAGTGGCCCCCGAGCCCCGGGCCGGGAAGAAATTTCATGAAGCCGAACGGCTTGGTGGCCGCGGCTTCGATGACTTCCCAGACGTTTACCCCCAGTTTGTCGCAGACGATGGCCATCTCGTTCACCAACCCGATATTGACGCTGCGGAAGGTGTTCTCCAGCAGCTTAACCAGCTCCGCCGCTTCCGTGGTCGAGACCGGGACCAGCGAATCTATGGCCGGCTGGTACAGCGCCACCGCAACTTTTTGGCAGTCCTTGGTAATGCCGCCGACCACCTTGGGTGTGTTCCTGGTGCCGTAGGTGGGGTTGCCCGGGTCGACCCGCTCCGGACTGAACGCCAGGAAAAAGTCCTGCCCCACGGTCAGGCCGGTGCTTTCGAGGGCGGGCAGCATGATCTCGCGGGTGGTACCGGGATAGGTGGTGCTTTCGAGCACGATGGCCTGGCCCCGGCGCAGACGCTTCTTCACCGCCTCGGTGGCAGCGACGATGTAGCTGACATCCGGATCCTTGAACTTGGAAAGCGGGGTCGGCACGCAGATAGAGATGGCGTCGGGCTCCGACAGCCGCGCCATGTCGGTGGTGGCGCTGAAACGACCGCATTCCATGGCCTTCTGTAGCTGAGCCGCGGTCACATCCTTGACATGGGATCGGCCTTCGTTGAGGCCGTCCACCACGTCGCGGTTGACGTCAAAGCCCAGGACCCGGTACCCGGCACGGGCCAGCTCGACCGCCAGGGGGAGCCCGACGTACCCCAGACCCACGATCCCAAAGAGGATCTGCCGCCGTTCGGCCTTACCGATTAAATCCTGCGCGACACTCATGCGGCCTGGCTCACCGATAGAAAGATTGTACGGCGTCGATCACCGTACTTTGCTGTTCGCGCTTCAGCTCGGGGTAGATCGGAAGCGACAGCACCGACCCCATCGCCGCCTCGGCCACCGGCAGGCTGCCGGGCTGGTAGCGCAAATGGGCGAAGCACGGTTGCAAGTGAAGGGCCAGCGGGTAGTAGACCGCGTGGCCGATGCCCTTCGACCTGAGATGGGCCTGAAGCTCGTCCCGGCGGGGCACCTGGATGGTGTACTGGTGGAAAATGTGGTCGTTGGCAGGGTCCACTCGTGGGGGACAGATGTCGGAGTGTCCCGTAAACGCCGCAGTGTAGCGCGCCGCGTTCTGCTTCCGCGCCTCAGTCCAGCCGGCGAGATACGGCAGCTTGGCCAGGAGCACGGCGGCCTGGAGGCTGTCCAGGCGGCTGTTGGTCCCCACTTCCTCGTGCAGATACTGGCGCGACCCGCCATGGAGCCGGAGCCGCCCCAGCCGCTCGGCGAGGGCGTCGTCCTGAGTGACGATCAGACCGGCGTCACCCCATGCCCCCAGGTTTTTGGTGGGAAAGAACGAGAGAGTCCCGACGGTCCCCAGCTCGCCCGACATGCGCCAGGCGCCGTCCACCCGCCGCCGGGCCCCGATCGACTGAGCCCCATCCTCGATAAGGGCGAGACCATTTCGGGCCGCAATAGGCGCGATCTCTTCCACGGGCGCCATCTGACCGAACAGATGGACTACGATGATGGCCCGAGTCCGGGGGGTGATGGCCGCCTCGACGGCCGCCGGGGAGATGTTGAAGGTGGCGGGATCGATATCCGCGAACACGGGGGTTCCCCCGGCGTTATGGACGGTTCCGGCAGTGGCGAAGAAGGTGAAGGGTGTGGTGATGACTTCGTCGCCGGGCTGGAGGTCCAGCGCCTTGAGCGGCAGCAGCAAGGCGTCGGTGCCGCTGGCGCAGGCGATTCCGTGCCGGGCATGCGACAGTCGGGCAATCTCAACCTCGAGGCGCCCCACCTCGGGCCCCATGATGAAGCCCTGGCGCTCGACCACGGCCATCATGGCCGCGAGCACATCGTCCTTGATGGTCTGGTACTGCGCGACCAGGTCAAGCAGGGGTACGCTCACCGGGAATCCTGTGGCGGGGAGAACACGGAACCTTCGACAGCCAGAGAAGTTAGCCGAGTGGTCGAGGTGGGTCAATCAGCCGCAACAGTCCATCTGTTTCCTTATACGCCGCGCCACACCCGCTGCACGCCGCCTGACCATCCCGCACCTGCAGCCGGAGCCCACATTGACACATCCACCCCACCCTCCGGGCCGGCACCCCTACCATGAGAGCGAAGGCCGGTACGTCGCTCCTGACCACCGCGCCGGCACCGATGAAGCTGTATTCCCCCAGGGTAACCCCGCAGAGAATCGTGGCGTTGGCACCGATCGAGGTACCTCGCCGCACCAGCGTTCTCTGGTACTCCGACTTCCGCGAGACGTGGCTGCGGGGATTGACCACGTTGGTAAAGACACAGCTGGGACCGCAGAAGACGTCGTCTTCCAGCACCACGCCCTCATAAATGGACACGTTGTTCTGAACCTTGACGTTGTTCCCCATCCGGGCACCCGGCATGACCACGACGTTCTGGCCCAGATTGCAGCGTTCCCCGATGACGGCGCCCGGCATGATATGGCTGAAGTGCCAGATCTTGGTGCCGCGGCCGATGACGGCGCCGTCGTCGATGTAGGAGGACTCGTGGGCGAAGTAGTCAGGCATCGTCACTGTTCACCGTTCATGCCGTTGAGATATTCGCCTCGGCTCCCGATGATTTTTACCTCGGGCTCCAGCCCAACTCCAAACTTATCCTGCACTACGCGCTGCACGTGCTCGATCAGCTTCTGCACGTCAGAGGCACTAGCACCGCCGGTGTTCACGAAATAGTTGGCGTGCATGGGCGAGACCTGGGCGCCGCCAACGCTGAAGCTCTTGAGACCGGCGGCCTCGATGAGCTGGCCCGCAGTACGGGGCCCGCTCTCCTGCTTCCAACTGGGGCCGGCCGGGTTTTTGAAGACACTTCCGCAGCACGGCTGGTTGAAGGGGGTGCCGCGCTGGCGCCACTCGAACATCTCGGCTATGGCCTCGTCGAGGTGCTTCTGCTCTTCCTGACGCAGCTGCACCGTCACATCGAGCACGATCCGACCCTCCAACCCACTTCGCCGGTAGGTAAAGGGGATCTCGGCGTGTTGCAGCACAGCGTCCCGGCCGGTCGAGTCCACGACAGTCACCCGCTGGACGATCTCGGCCCAGTCTCCCCCGTGGCAGCCGGCATTCATATAGACGCCACCGCCGACGGTGCCGGGCACCCCCACGAAGATGTGCAGGCCCGCGAAACCCGCCTCGGCGGTGCGCCGGGCCGCGAGAGGAGCCGGGAGGCCGGCCCCGATGGTCCAGGAGGTACCGGTTTGACTGACGCGGTCGAGTCCCTTTCCCATCCGAAGCACCAGGGCAGTGAGGCCATCGTCCGGGAGCAGGATGTTGGATCCCAGTCCGACCGCAAACCAGGGCACGCCCGCGTCAGCCGCCAGTGTGAGCGCGGCAGCGACATCCTCGGGATTCGCCGGAAGGAGGACCGTGGCCGGCCCGCCGATCCGATAGGTGGAATATCGTCCCACCGGCTCCGACTCGCGCACCTTGCCGGCCACACGGCTGCGCAGGGCCTCCACGAATTTTGGATCCCGAGCTGTCACCCGGTCCACTCCGGTGACATTTCCCGGGCCAGGGCATGCCATTCCTGGAGCGCGCGCACTTCGCCGGCTCGGCTCCGCAATGCGATGATGGCGTCGCAGGCGGCGGACGCGGCTGAGAGCGTCGTGGTGTAGGGAACCTGGTGCTGGAGCGCTGCACGGCGGATGGTGTAATCGTCCTGTTGCGTCAGCTTCCCCAGCGGCGTGTTGATCAGGAGCTGAATCTGTCCCGATACCAGCAGGTCAATCGCGTTTGGGCGTCCCTCGTATACCTTGAGCACCCGTTGGGTGGGTATTCCCCGGGCCCGGAGATATTTGGCGGTTCCCTCGGTGGCGAGCAAGCGAAATCCCAGCGCGTGAAACCGCCGGGCGATGGGGACCACATTGTCCTTGTCGTGATCGTTGACGGTGACGAACACCGAGCCTTCCAACGGGAGCGCACCCTCGGCCGAAATCTGAGCCTTGGCAAATGCCATCCCGAACGAGTCGGCAATGCCCATGACCTCGCCGGTCGATCGCATTTCCGGCCCCAGAATCAGATCCACACCCTGGAGCTTGCTGAAGGGAAACACCGCCTCCTTCACCGCCACGTAGGGCTGCAGTACATCGTCGTGCAGCCCCAGCTCGTCGAGCGTCTTACCGGACATCACTGCCGCGGCAAGGCTGGCCAGTGCCACACCAGTGGTCTTGGAGACGAAAGGCACCGTGCGGGACGCCCGGGGATTCACTTCCAGCACATACACCACGCCGTTTTTAATGGCGTATTGCACGTTCAGAAGTCCCACCACACCGAGCCGCTCCGCAAAGGCGCGCGTGTGGCGCCGCATTTCCTCCACCTGAGCTTCGGTGATCAGGTATGGCGGGAGTACGCACGCCGAATCGCCGGAGTGAATCCCGGCGTCCTCGATATGCTGCATGACCCCACCGATCACGCATCGGGTTCCGTCGGCGATGGCGTCGACGTCGGCCTCAAACGCATCTTCCAGGAAGCTGTCGATCAACACAGGGTGCTCCGGCGCCACCCGGGCGGCTTTGGCGAAGTAGCCGCGCAAGGAGTTGTCGTCGTACACGATCTCCATGGCCCGGCCCCCCAGCACGTACGAGGGGCGCACCAGCACGGGATAGCCGACCCGGGCGGCGACCGCCACCGCCTCCTCCACTGACTGGGCGACACCGCTCGGGGGCTGAGCCACTCCCAGCTCGCGGCTGAGCGCCTCGAACTTTCCCCGGTCTTCCGCCAGGTCGATGGCATCCGGCGACGTGCCCATGATGCGGACCCCCTCGCGCTCGAGGTCTCGGGCCAGCCGGAGTGGGGTCTGACCGCCAAGCTGTACCACGACGCCGAGCGGCTGCTCCACCGCAACGACCTCGAGCACATCCTCGAGCGTCAGGGGCTCGAAGTACAGCGCGTCCGAAATGTCGAAATCGGTGGAGACGGTCTCGGGGTTGGAATTCACCATCACGGTGCGGTAGCCCAGCTCGCGGAACGCCATCGCTGCCCGGACGCAGCAGTAGTCGAACTCGACCCCCTGCCCTATCCGGTTGGGCCCGCTGCCCAGGATCATCACGGTGGGCTGGTCGCTCCGCTGGGCCTCGTTCTCCTCGTCGTATGAGGAGTACAGGTAGGGGGTGGACGAAGGGAACTCGCCGGCGCACGTATCCACCGTCTTATAGGCCGGGCGAAGGCCGAGACGGTGACGCTCCGCCCGGATAGCGGGCTCGGTGGTGCCGCGGAGGTCGGCCAGCTGGCGGTCAGAGAAGCCCAGCCGCTTCATCTTGAGCAGCAGTCCCCGCTCCTCCGGTTTGCCTCCCCGCTTCCCCGCTACCCCGCTGTCGCGCCACTCCTTCTCCCCCTCCAGCAGCTCCTCCAGCTGGTAGAGGAACCAGGGATCGATCCCGGTCCGCTCCGCGATGGCCTCCACCGGTATGCCGAGCTCGAGGGCGTACTTAATCTGAAAAATCCGCTCCGGTGTCGGGGTGCGTATGGCCGCAAGCACCGATTCCCGGCTGGTATCCTGTAGCCGGTCATCGGCAGGGGTGCTGCCAACCACCCAGCCGCTGCGGTCGATTTCCAGTCCCCGCAGCCCCTTCTGAAACGCTTCCTTGAAGGTGCGGCCGATTGCCATTACTTCGCCCACGGATTTCATCTGTGTGGTCAGCGTCGGATCCGCGGCAGGAAACTTTTCGAAGGCAAAGCGCGGGATCTTGACGACGACGTAGTCCAGTACCGGCTCGAAGGAGGCCGGAGTCGTTTTGGTGATGTCGTTCGGGAGCTCGTCGAGCCGGTAGCCCACGGCCAGCTTGGCGCCGATACGGGCGATCGGAAAGCCGGTGGCTTTCGATGCGAGCGCGGATGAGCGAGAGACCCGCGGGTTCATCTCGATGACGAGTTGCTCGCCCGTGGTGGGGCTGACCGCGAACTGGACGTTGCAGCCTCCGGCGGCGACGCCGATCTCGCGAATGATCCGGATGGCCGCGTCGCGCATGTCCTGATATTCCCGGTCGGTCAGGGTCATGACCGGCGCCACGGTAATCGAATCTCCGGTGTGCACCCCCATGGGATCAATGTTCTCGATCGAGCAGACGATGACGACGTTGTCGGCCCCGTCCCGCATGACCTCCAGCTCGAACTCCTTCCACCCGATAATGCTTCGCTCCACGAGCACCGAGCCCACGGGGGACAGGTCGAGTCCCCGGCGAATGAGAGTCTCGAACTCCTCGGGGTTGTAGGCAATGCCACCACCGGAGCCACCCAGCGTGAAGGAGGGACGCAGGATGGCGGGATAGCCGGTTTCCTCCACGGCGTCGAGCGCCTCCTCCAGGCTTCTGACTGTCCGCCCCTGAGGGGTAGCCAGCCCGATCCGGCGCATGGCCTGGGCGAACTCCTGCCGGTCTTCTGCCAGACGGATGGCGCGCTCATTGGCGCCGATCAGCTCCACGCCGAAACGGGCCAGGGTTCCGTCGCGCTGGAGCGCCATGGCGACGTTCAAGGCGGTCTGGCCCCCCATCGTGGGGAGCAGCGCCTCGGGGCGCTCCCGCTCGATCACCTTAGCCACCCATTCGGGCGTCACCGGCTCGATGTAGGTCCGGTCGGCCAGCTCGGGGTCGGTCATGATCGTGGCCGGATTCGAGTTGATCAGGACGACGCGGTACCCTTCCTCCTTCAGCGCCTTGACCGCCTGAGTTCCAGAGTAGTCGAACTCCGCGCCTTGTCCGATAACGATCGGTCCGGACCCGATGAGGAGAATCGTGGACAGGTCAGTACGCTTGGGCATCGACCATTTCCCGAAGCGTTTGCCCCAGACTTATACGGGGCGACCACCCGGTGGCGCTCCTGAGCTTGCTCGCGTCGCCGACAAGATACGGGATGTCGCCTGGTCGCATGAGCGTTGAATCCGGCACCGGTTCGACCTGCGCGCCGACCAGATCGGCCAGCCGCCGGAACAGGTCCCGCAGCGTCACACCTTCTCCTCGCGACACGTTGTACGCCTCGCCGGGCACCCCCTGCGCAATGAGTGCGACATACGCCCGCACCACATCCCGTACGTCGAGCAGGTCGCGCACCGGGTCGAGGTTGCCGGTCGGCACCCGGGTGGCGCCGGCCGAGCGGGCCGAGCGCAGCCGCTGCAGAAACGCAGGGACGACGTACAGCAGCGATTGCCCGGGACCGGTATGGGGAAATGCGCGCGCGATCACCACGCGCAGGCGGGTCCGGCGCCAGGCCTCCAGCGCCGCCACTTCGGCGCCAAGCTTGCTTGCGGCGTAGGGCGATTGGGGCGCGATGGGATCGGTCTCCAGCCGTGGCGTGGCCGGCCCGTTGCCATAGACCTCGGCGCTCGACACCACCAGCACCAGTGGATCCACCCCGCCGCTGTCTCGCAGCGCCACGGCCGAATCGATCAGCCGCGCCGTCCCGGCCGCGTTGACCACCCAGGCGCGGCCGGGATCCTGCCGCGCCTCGGTGCCGGATGCCACGGCCGCCAGGTGAACGATGGCGTCCACCGGACGGCTGAGCGCCACACGCACCGACTCCGAGTCGGAGATCTCCAGCGGGACCAGCGTCACCCGGTCCCGGGCCCGTGGACTCAGCCAGTTCTGGGCCGGCTCCCCTCCCGGCCGGCAGCCGGCTGACACCTCGTGATCGGCTTCGACCAGCTGCTCGACCAGATGGCGCCCCACGAATCCGTCGGCGCCGGTCACCAGGACTCTCACGCGTCGCTCGGGATCATCGCCGGGCGCTCAGGCGCTCGAGGTCAGCATCGACCATCATGGCGATGAGCTCATCGAATGCGACTCTGGGCGTCCACCCCAGTTCCTGGCGGGCTTTGGATGGGTCTGCCAGAAGAAGATCGACTTCGGCGGGCCGCATGAACCTGGGGTCAGTGACAACATGCTTCCGCCAATCCAGGCCGACATGGCCGAACGCGGCCTCCACCAGCTCTCGCACGCTGTGGGTCTGACCGGTCCCGATGACGTAGTCCTGGGGAGTGGGTTGCTGGAGCATGCGCCACATGGCATCGACGTAGTCGCCCGCAAAGCCCCAGTCACGCCGCGCATCGAGATTCCCGAGACTGATTTGGCGGGCGAGTCCAAGCTTGATGCGGGCCACGCCGTCCGTCACCTTCCGGGTGACGAACTCGATCCCCCGCCGGGGGGATTCGTGGTTGAAGAGGATGCCGCTGACCGCATAGAGGTCATAGGACTCCCGGTAGTTCACCGTAATCCAGTGGCCGTACACCTTGGCTACGCCGTAGGGCGACCGGGGATAGAACGAGGTGGTCTCCCGTTGCGGCGTCTCGGTTACCCGCCCGAACATTTCCGAGGAGCTGGCCTGGTAGAATCGGGCGGTGGGGTGCACCAGCCTGACCGCCTCCAGGATCCGGGTGACCCCCAGCGCGGTGAACTCGCCGGTGAGCACCGGCTGAGTCCACGACGTCGGCACGTACGACTGGGCCGCCAGGTTATACACCTCGTCCGGCCGGGTGTCCTGGAGAACCACGGTGAGGGAGTGCTGGTCCAGCAGGTCGGCGGCCACCACCTCGATCCGCTCGAGCAGATGCTCGATGCGTTCGTAGCTGTGATGGCTGGTGCGGCGTACCACCCCCACCACCTCGTAACCTTTCGCCAGCAGAAGTTCGGCGAGGTAGGAGCCATCCTGACCGGTCACGCCGGTGATGAGCGCTTTAGGCAAGGCAGCCCCAGCTTTGAGGTTGTATCATGCGCCGAGGATCGCTAGGTTTAGGGGCTTTTCGCGTTCCGAACACGAGACAGGGTGGATCTTATGGCACGAGTATGCGCCGTCTGCGCAAAGGGGCCGGTAACCGGCAACAACGTCAGTCACGCGAACAACCGAACCAAGCGCCGCTGGTATCCCAACCTTCAGACCGTACGGGTCAGCGTGGACGGCGCGGTCAAGCGAATTCGGGTGTGCACGCAGTGCCTGAAGAGTAACCGGATCAAGAAGGCCAGCTGACGGCGGGGCGCAACGCCATCTGCTCGGCTCGGACGTCTGAAAAAAGGGGACCCGAAGGTCCCCTTTTCCGTTTCCAGCCATACGCCGCGGGGGCGCATCCCTACTCGGCAAGAAGCTCGATCCGAGCCACATCGGCACCATCGCCTACGCGATGCCCCATTTTCAGAATACGGGTATAGCCGCCCGGACGAGCGGCAAAGCGAGGACCAATCTCGCTGAACAGCCGGCCCAGGACCTCACGGTCCTTGATCCGGCGGCCCACCAGGCGGCGGGAGTGCAGGTCGCCCCGGCGCGCCATGGTGATGAGTTTCTCCGCGAACGGCCGCAGTTCCTTGGCCTTGGCCTCGGTGGTGACGACCCGGCCGTGCGCGAACAGGCTGGAAGCCATGTTGTTCAGCATGGCCCGCTTGTGGCTCGAAGTGCGAGAGAGCTGCCGTCCCTTGGCGCGGTGCCGCATTAGATCCCCTCTCCCGCCCCGGCAGACGGCTGCACCACCGGAGCAACGCCGGGCCGCATGACCCGAAGCTCACCGTCGGCTTCCTCAAATCCCATCCCGAAGTTCAGTCCCTCGCGCTGGAGCAGCTCGGCGATTTCGCTCAGCGCCTTCTCGCCCACGTTCTTGACCTTCAGTAGATCGTCCTCGGAGAACTCCACCAGATCCTTGAGCGTTCTGATGTTCGAATTCTTGAGCGAGTTCAGAGAACGCACCGTCAGCCCGAAGTCGTCGATGGGACGGCTGAGACGCTGGCGCAGATTGCTGGGGCCGGCCCCACCGGCAGCCGGGCTGCCGTCGCGCATGGTAGGAACCTTGCCGAAGTCGACAAAGTACTGGAAATGCACCTGCGCCAGAGCCGCCGCGTAGGCAATGGCGTCCTCCGGCGTGATGGTACCGTTGGTCTCGACCGACACCGTCAGACGATCATAGTCGGTGCGCTGGCCGACGCGGGTTTCCGCGACGGTAAAGTTGGCGCGGCGAACCGGATTGTAGATGGCATCGATGCGGACCAGATCGATCGGCAGCGACCGGTCGGCCGGGTGCATCTCGGCCTCCACGTATCCGCGGCCCTTGTTGACGTAGAGCTCCATGCTAACGTCGCGGTCGTCCTGGAGCGTAAAGAGCAGGTGATCGGGGTTCTTGACCACCACCGAGCCATGCTCCTGGATATCACGCGCGTAGACCGGGCCGGCGCCTTCGCGGCGGATGTGAAGGACGGCGTCGTCGACGTCCTCGGCCACCACCAGGGTCAACGCCTTGAGACGCTGGACGATCTGGTGCACGTCCTCCAGCACGCCCTGCACGGTCTGGTGCTCATGTACCACGCCATCCAGCCGGAAGCCCCACACGGCGCTTCCGCGCAACGAGGAGAGCAGCAGCCGGCGCAGTGAGTTGCCGAGGGTGTAGCCGAAGCCCCGTTCCAGGGGCTGAAGGCGGAACTCGGCGGCATTGGGATTATCGTCTCGCTTCGTCATCTCGACGAGGTGCGGACGAACCAGTCCAGTCAGATCAATCGTCATGGTCACTTCGCGTTAGGAATTAAACCCGGCGCTTCTTCGGCGGGCGGCAGCCGTTGTGCGGGATGGGCGTGACGTCCCGGATGGACACGACCCGCAGGCCTACGGAGGCGAGAGCCTGAATAGCCGACTCGCGCCCGCTGCCGGGACCCTGCACCCGCACATGAACGCGCCGCAAGCCCAGGTTCATGGCTTCGCGGCCGCAGTTCTCCGCCGCCACGGTGGCGGCAAACGGCGTGGACTTCTTGGACCCCTTGAACCCGGCTTTGCCGGCCGATCCCCACGCGAGCGTGTTGCCGCGCAGGTCGGTGATGGTGACCAGCAGGTTGTTGAACGTGGCGGAGATGTGGGCAATGCCCTCGGACTCGACCACCTTCTTGGACCGCTTGGCGCTGGGCGCCTTCGCTGGAGCGGACGCGGGAACGGGAGCAGTCATTTACTTCTTGGTCACTTTCTTCTTGCCGGCGATGGCACGCCGTGGACCCTTCTTGGTCCGCGCGTTGGTGTGAGTCCGCTGGCCGCGCACCGGAAGGCCCCGGCGGTGACGAATGCCCCGGTAGCTCCCGATATCCATCAGCCGCTTGATGTTCATGGCAACTTCGGTGCGGAGCGCGCCTTCCACTTTGACCGATCGTTCGATCATCTGGCGGAGCCGGGCGACTTCGGAATCGGAGAGGTCGCGGACCCGGGTATCGGGGCTCACACCGGTCTCGCCGAGAATGCGGCTGCTGGTGGGCCGGCCAATGCCGAAGATGTACGTCAGTGCAATCTCCACCCGCTTCTCGCGTGGAAGGTCCACGCCTGCGATGCGTGCCATGATCAGCCTTGCCGCTGTTTGTGCTTGGGATTGCGCTTGCAGATGATGCGGACGACGCCCTGTCGTTTAATGACTTTACAGTGCTCGCAAATCGGCTTCACGCTGGAACGAACCTTCACGCGTCTCTCCCGGGCCGGGTTTCTGGAATAGCTATCCAATATAGAGGGGGCGGATATGAGACGCAAGTGAAAGTGCCATCCACACCTACCCGATCACGCGGAACTCCACCAGGCGCCAACCGGTCTGCCCCAGGCGATAGCCCAGGAGGAGCACCTGGCTCCGCACATCCTGGGTTCCGGTTACCCGGTAGCGCCGTTGCAGCTCCACGTACCCACGGCCGGCCTCGACTTGGCGGGCGGCACGCACCAGGACCTCAACTTCCTGCGATGGGGCCAGAAAGTTGGCCAGCAGTGCGGCGGCCTGGGCCGGCCCGAGCGCCACAGAGGGATCGGCGCCGGGAAGCTGGATCA
>Ga0180121_10000196_pt1 | contig 23378 bp, 22 predicted proteins | sample AntDrymUQ5402106_2_FD_129676 | JGI IMG/M metagenome (GOLD analysis project Ga0180121, IMG submission 129676) | Polar desert sand microbial communities from Dry Valleys, Antarctica - metaG UQ540 (21.06) (version 2) (version 2) | ecosystem: Environmental > Terrestrial > Soil > Desert | place...
CAAGGCGCCATGTGGCCCACCTCGTTCGCGCTGAAGGAGTTGACCGCCGCCGAAGAGAAGAAGATCGCCGTACTCGTGAAGAAGGCGGTGCGCTAGGCGGGAATCATCGGTCGGGAGACGACGAGCATGGCCACGAGGACGGCACGCGGGCGGCAGCGGCCACCGTGCGCGTGTCGGGGGACTTTCGGGGGCGAACGCCGCGCCGGCCTCGAGGGCCGGCGCGGCGTCACGTGGCGCGCCCGACGGGCTTCGATCCCGCGATCTCCGCCTTGACAGGGCGGTGAGGACGGCCGGACTCCTCTACGGGCGCACGTTCGTGATGCTTGTTGTCATGGCGCCGCACGCGAACCACGAGGATCCGAGCGCGGAACCGTGCCCCCAACGGGATTCGAACCCGTGCTTCCGCCTTGAAAGGGCGGCGTCCTAGGCCGCTAGACGATGGGGGCGCAGGTGCTCCTCCAGCAGGGTAGCGGCCGCAGAGGCGAGCCGACAGAGTATAGCTACGACACACGAACGACCTTGCGGGCCGTCACAGCGACGGCTCCCCGGGGCATACCCACGCGGGACCTCACCTCCGTGGGTCCTCGTCAGGAGGTTCACGTCATGCGCCGGATCGCCATGTTCGCTTCGACCGCGCTGCTCCTCGTCGCCTGCGCAGATGCGGCCACGCCGTCGCCGCCTGCCGATGGGGGGTCCAGCTCACCCGCCTCGGATGTCGATCAACGCAGGATCGGTGTGTACGGCGCGTTGATCCCCGAGCTCGTCGGCAGCGAGGGCATGCAATGGCGCCGCGTCTACGTGGTCACCAGCCTCTGCAGGGATCCCGCGAGTGCCGTCGCCGAGAGCGATGATGGCGATTGCAACGACCTGCTCTCGGAGGCCGAGCAGCAGGCGTTGCGTGAGCAGATCGACGTCGAGGACCTCCGCTTCATCGACGATCCGACGCCGCTCTATGACGACGACTGGTTCCAGGGGCCGCCGAACGAGGTCGTCGTGACGCTCGGTCCGATCGTCGAGCGCAGTGGCGACGTCAGGGTCGGCGCGAGCTACGGATGTGGCGGGCTCTGCGGCGCGGGCACCACCTATGTGCTCGAGGAGCGCGGGGAACGATGGTCGGTCGTCGGAACGCACGGATCGTCATGGATCGCCTGAGCGCACGCACTCAACCCGAGGACCTCACGAGCCGAACACAACAGGGATGAGGCTCGTACTGGAGTGGCTCGGCGTGCTGCGGCCTGAGCCGGCCCGCAAGCAGCCGGTCGCGGTGCCCGCATGGGCGCCGTACGCCGTCGCAGGGACCATCGCCGTGACGGCGACGGGCCTGGCGGCACTCCTGCGCCTCGTCATCGGCGCATCGGTCTGAGCGTCGTCGGACCTTCCCCCCGGCGGCGCTCGGGCCCCGCGCCTCTCGCGCCCCTCGAAGGAATCGATCGCCCGGTCGCACGTCGGCATCGGTCCGGCATTCCAGCATGTGGCGGATGCCTGGCCTCGGCAGCAGCAGGCGTCGTGGTCGCAACACCACCGTTCGCACCACCCGCATCCGGCCGTCGAGGGCCGCGATCATGATCGGCGCGCGCATACCGAACGTGTGCACCGACCGGCACCGCTCGAAGAGCATCGCGCACGTCGGCGTCGGCCACCGGATGCCCCGCGCACCGCGCACACGCTCGCGGCGCGTGCGCGGCTCGTCGATCGTCCACTCGCTCCCTCGCGGCCCACGGAACCTCGTTCGCTGCATCAGACGACGCTAGCGCCGGCCGCCGACATCGACTCCGCAAACGCCCACGCGGGGATGCCGACGCACCATGCGGGCTTGACGGCCGGGTGGGGCATGTCGAAATATCTGCCTGATCCGAGCCTTCGGGAGGAGTGTCATGATCGACGCAGACCGACAGCGTGACGAGCTCGTCGAGCGGTTATTCGGAGCGGGCTTAGGGATGGCAGAGGTGTTGACGGTCTACCTGGGAGACACCCTGGGGCTCTACCGAGCCCTGGAGCGAGTCGGTCCCATGACGTCGGCCGATCTGGCGAAGGAGACGGGGATCTTCGAGCGGTATGCGAGAGAGTGGCTGGAGCAGCAAGCCGCGGCCGGGATCCTCGTGGTGGACGACGTGTCAGCTTCAGCTGACGCACGCAGGTATCTCCTCCCGCCGGGTCACATCGAGCCGCTCCTTGACCCCGAGAGCCCGCACTCCATCGCGCCGTTCTGCAAGTCGTTCGTGGCCGTATCCGGCGCCATGCCGCAACTGCTCGCAGCGTTCCGCTCCGGAGGCGCGGTTCCTTGGGAGGCATACGGCCGCGACGCGATCGAGGCGCAGGGGGACTTCAACCGCCCGTGGCTCGTCGGCTCCCTCGGCACCGAGTACCTGCCTTCGATCCCCGACCTGCATGACCGGCTCACGAGCGAACCCGGCGCGAGGGTGGCAGATGTCGCCTGCGGCGTCGGGTGGGCCGCCATCTCGCTCGCACGCGAGTATCCGAACATCACGGTCGATGGATTCGACCTGGACGAGCTCTCGATCGAGATCGCCTCGCGAAACGCGAAGGAAGCCGGCGTTGCCGATCGTGTGCGATTCGAAGCGAAGGATGTCGCCGATTCCGAGCTGGTCAGCCGCTACGACCTCGCGATGGTCGTGGAGGCGATCCACGATATGTCGGATCCGGTCGGGGTGTTGCGCGCCATCAGGGCCATGCTCAAACCCGGAGGAACCCTCATCGTTGCCGACGAGAGAACCGAGGATGCGTTCACCGCACCCGCCAGCGAGACGGAGCGACTCTTCTACGCCTACAGCGTCTTGTGTTGCCTGCCGTCTGCCATGGACGACCACACATCCGCGGCGACCGGCACGGTCATGCGAACGACGACCTTCGAGGCCTACGCGAAGAAGGCCGGGTTCGACGGGGTGTCGATCCTGCCGATCGAGCACGATTTCCTTCGCTTCTATCGGCTCGACCGTTAGCGCGCACCCCACGAGCTGAGTGAGGTCGCTCGCAGGCGGTCACCCCGGCTACGTGTCTACTACCCAGCGAAGCTTGGGCACAGTAGGTCGTGTCACGCGGCCTTCTCGACAGAGAAGGTGCGAGAGGTGATCGGCCAGATCTGAGCGGGTGGCCGAAGCGCAGCCCGGATCGGGTCGGCTCCGCCCGTCCACTTCACAGAGTGGGTCGTCGTGCCTTGTTGACTCTGCCTGAGACACGGAAGGAGCCACCCGGCCGCGTCGCGCGGGCCCGCACGCGCCGGGGCGCGCAGCCCATTACAGCGTTTTCCACTCGGGCGACGACCCACCCGAACTCGGGCGGCAACCCACCCGCCTTACCGTCATTCCTACCGGGGTCCGCTACAGCCTGAACAGCTCCCGCGCCGTGAAGGCGGTGTCGGGGAAATCCGAGAAGACCCCATCGACGCCGAGCCCGTAGAACAGCAGGTACTCGTTGATCGGGTTGCCCCCGTAGTCGCTCGCCAGCCGGCGCTGCTCGTTGCGGAAGGTCCACGTGTGGATCAGCAGGCCGTGGTTATGGGCGCGCTCAACGAGATCCGTCGGCGGGAGCAGCTCGCGATCGGTCTCGTTCACGAGACCGTCGCCGTTCGCGTCGGCTACCGTCCCGTCCGGGTTCAGAGCGATCGCGCGCGAGCTGACGATGTACGGCTTCCAGGGGCCGATGCCGTCTGCGTAGGTGCTGATCTCCTCGAGCCCTTCGTCGGTCACGAAGAAGCTGTAGAGGCGGCTTTGGAGCTCGGGGTCGCCGGAGACGGTCCAGTCGTAGGGGCGGTCGAACGGCGGCGCGTAGGTGATCGTCCCGTCCGGGGCGACATCGTTGGCGTCCACCAGCTGGACGAGGCGTACGGGGGTAAGCCGGTTGAGCAGCTTCAGGTTGGACTGTTCAAAGGACTGGATGAACACCGGCGCGCGGCGGTGATTCCAGCCGGTCTGGCGAAGCACCCTCACGAGCCGGCGCTCGAGCCGGAGCCCGAGGTCAGCGTGGTAGGTCGGATGCTTCGTCTCGGGGTAGACGCCGATCCGGCGGTCGAGCTGCCGCGACTTGCGCTTCGCCAGCGCGATGACCTCGCGGAGCGTGGGGATCTCGAACCGGCCGTTGAACTGCTGCGGTCGCTCGGCCAACGGCTGGACGGCGCGCAGAGTCTTGATCTCCGCGAGCGTGAAGTCGGAGGCGAAGAAGCCGGTCTCAGCGACCCCGTCGACGACCTTGGTCGTCTCCCGGTCGGCGAACTCGGGATGGCTCGCCACGTCGGTCGTGGTGGTGATGTTCGGCTCATGGCGGGCGATCAGGTGCCCGTCCTTCGTCGCCACCAGGTCCGGCTCGATGTAGTCGGCGCCGAGCTTGATCGCGAGCGCATACGACTCCAGCGTGTGATCCGGCAGGTAGCCGCTCGCGCCGCGGTGCCCGATCACGAGTGGAGACTGCTCGCGGGCGCTCCCGCCGCCGAGTGCCCACACGTCTGGGACCGTGACGAGCAACAGCCCCATCACCACGAATGCTTGAGTCCATCCTCTGCGAGTGGTTCGCATGGCTTGGAGCCCTCCTCGGGTCGGGTGTGGCGCGAATCTAACCGCCGGAACTGCCTCAGCGCAAGGGAAGCCTCTCGCGCGTTGTAGACCCGATTCGCGCCAGGGGGAGCGGGGCCTGAAAGGCCAGAAGGCAGAAAGCGCAGATCTGCAGAGGTTTCATAGATGGGCCGAAGCGAGTGTTGCGCGACCTCATCCCAGTTTCCACGCGACTATGCACTCCTTGGGCGGAAGACGCGTCCGAGGGCGCCGAGGACTGCTCGCAAGCGGTCGAGTCGCGCGGGCTGCCGTGCCGGGGCGCGTGGGCGTATTCTGCACCTATCGCCTAACGCCCGCGAACCTGAGAGCCGCAGGCCTAATCGCAAAGCTCCGTGACGACCGGTCCGTCGAGCCGCACGAGCATGACGTGGCGCCGCGTCGAGCTGACGTACTCCGCCGTATTCGTCGCGACCAGCTCAATCGTGCCTCGATCCGCGTTGATGAGGAACGCCCACGCCGCCTTCGGCTCGGGGAGGTTCGGGTCGAGTGGTCGCCAGAAGCTCCCATCGAAGTCGAGCATCCAATCGAGTCCGCAATGCGGCACATCGAATCGATACGCCACGCCTGGATCAGCCCCGCCAGATATCGGCCAGAATCGATACCCAGACTTGTTGCTCACGAACTCCCACCGGTAGTCGTCGCGTGTTGGGGGTGGCAGCTCACGAACCGGCTGAACCGCCTGGACCGAGGGAGCCGTCCCTGAGCTGGTTACCGGCGGAGTGGAAGGCGATGCTTCCCTCGCGCCCGTACACGATGAAGCGAGCACGATTGCACCCGCGACGACGAGAAGGATCTTCATCGCCTTCACGCCCGAAGCGATCCACGGAGTTCCCACCACCTCCTCACCATGCCTCGAACGGCGAGCCTCGTGACAGGCTTTGGCCTCGGCTTCCCGCCGGCGACACGTTTCACGAGGAGGCCCGCGCTGGGGCGCGTGTGCAATTAGGCCCTTGGTTCGAATCCAGGCGGGCCAGCGCCGTCCTGACGCTCTCCTCATCATTGCGTGCCCATGGGATGCTTCCCGGCATGGACAAGTCTGATCCGTCGTACAAGGGGCAGTCCGGGTACAACGCGGCGATGCTCGCGATCTACGACGTGTGGGTGCTGAAGTTCATGACGAAGGCGGTCTGGAAGGTTCCCGTAGCACAGGGCGTCGACAGATACCGACAATACATGGGGCACCGGCACCTCGACGTTGGGCCTGGGACCGGCTACTTCATCGAGAAGGCGGACCTGCCCCGCGACACGGAGATCACGCTCCTGGACCCCAATCAGACCGTGCTTCGCCACGTGGCGAAGCGACTCGAGGAACGGCATCCGATCACTGTTGAGGCCGACGTCATGAAGCCCCTCCCGGTCGACGGACCGTTCGACTCCGCGGCGCTCAGCTTCGTACTTCACTGCCTTCGCGGGCCAGAGGGAAACAAGGCGGCCGCCGTGAGGAACATCGCGGATGTCCTCAGCCCGGAGGGGGTCCTCTTCGGCGGGACGGTCCTCGGTCTCCAGGGCAACCACACGAAGCCCGCGCGCGCGTTCCTGCGAGCCGCCAACAAGCAAGGGGGCTTCGACAACGCGGACGACACTGCGGATGGGCTCCGCCGCATCCTGGAGCTGTCCTTCAGCGCCGTGGATGTCGACGTCGTCGGTTCTGCGGCCCTCTTTGCCGCGGCTAGGCCACGGTCCCGCTCCTAGACGCCGCCAGGTCGGAGGAGGGGTTCGAACCAGGGCCGAATGGATCTCTCGTTTGAGAGTCCCTCGGACGTTCGGCGAGCCGCGAGTGCGCCAACTCGCGCCGGGGCGCGTGCCGCGGCGGTCAAGGTTCTTGATGTAGGTCCGTTCGCTGATGTCACCTCAGTCGCTTGGCGGCCCTTCTGTTCAGAGTGGGCGAGTTGGGGCGCTCGGTTGCAGGCGCAATCCCCTCCGGGGAAGGGTCGAGCGTGAAGATCTCAGAGACTCGGTGCGACGACCAGCGAGGATGGCATCACCATCGCGTTCCGAGCGGTCGGCGGAGGTCCCGTTGACTAGTCTTCATCTGGCGGCTTGGTGTTCGACTCCTCCTCGCGAGAGCCACTACTACTTGGCGCGAGTGAGCAGCGGGCGCTTGGTTGCCGCATCGACGACAAGCGCGGGAGGAGCCATGACGGAACCAGACGAGATGGTGAACGTCCGCCACATGGTCGACGACGTTGACACCGCAATCGTGTTCTACACCAAGCATCTCGGTTTCGAGGTGCGCACCAGCGCCATCCCCGCCTTCGCCGACGTCACCCGCCGCAACCTGCGGCTGCTGCTCAGCGGGCCGGCCAGCTCGGCCGGGCGTCCCATGCCGGATGGCACCAGGCCAAGCCCCGACGGCTGGAATCGCATCCACCTCATCGTCGCCGACATCGCCAGCGAGGTAGCTCGGCTCAGCGATGCCGGAGTGAGCTTCCGCAACGACATCGTCACCGGCCCCGGCGGCCGCCAGATCTTGCTCGAAGACCCCTCCGGCAACGTCGTCGAGCTGATCCAACCCGCCAGCACCTGACCGCCGCGTGCCCGACTCGGACGCACCGTCCGTCAGGCCCACGAGGCAAGACATCGGGGGCCGATAAGCGGGCAGGGGCTGAGTTGGGCTCTTGAGAAGTGTCACTTCGGTCATGCTTAGTAAAGACCCCTTCAAGGAAGTCTCCAAGATCGGGCGGGAAGACGCGCAGCGACAGGTGAGCGAAGATGAGCGACGTGAGTGCGGGTGGATCTGCCGAGTCGACGGGGCTGAGTCGTCGGCACGTTCGTGGGTGCCCACGACAGGGCTGCTCAAGCTCTTTCAGACCGAGCCATGGGTGCCCATCTTCCCCGCCCCCGTCGGCGGCAGGGTCGTGTGGTTCAAGGCGCGCGCGCCACGGCAGTTCGTCGGGGGTGCCGCTCACGGCCGCGCTGGCCGCCAGACGGGATGCCGTGACGAAGGACCTCGCCCGCGACCTCGACCGCGACTGCCTCTTAGTGGCCGACACCGGGGAACCGGTCCGAGTCCTCGGGAACCCGCCGGAGCGCTGGCTTGAGGAAATGGGCGAGTACGAGCTGAACGGCGTCCCCGACCGTTGGCGGCTCTTCCGGGCGACGTCATGACCCAAGCCCCCGAGACACGGTACGCGCGCGCCGCGGATGGGATCCATGTGGGCTACCAGGTCGTGGGCTCCGGTCCTGTGGACCTCGTGTTCGTCCCGTACGACTACTCCAACATCGAAGCCGCCTGGGACTTCCCGCCGTTCGTTTCGTTCGTCCGGGGCCTCGCTTCGATCGGCCGCGTGTTGGTCTTCGATCGTCGCGGCAGCGGCACGTCGGACCGTTCGTGGACCGGCGAGGCGGCCACGATCGAGGCGCAGATGGACGACATCCGCGCCGTGATGGATGCGGCGTCGTCGGAGCGTGCGTTCCTGTTCGGGATCGAGAGTGGTGCGTCGCTCTGCTTCACGTTCGCCGGGACGCACCCACATCGCACGGCGGGGGTGATCGTGCACGGTGCGATGGTGCGCGGGACACCGACGCCCGACTACCCCGCGAGCTGGAGCAGAGAGATGTACGAGGAGTACTTCGAGCGGGTCGAGCGTTCGTGGGGCACCGACGCCTTCGTTCGTGAGGTCGTAGCGATGCTGTCCCCATCGCTGCTGCACGACGAAACCATCGTGCGGGCGTACGGGAAGCTGCTCCGGCTGTCGGCCAGCCCGGGGGACGCCGTCGCCCGCGACCGGGCGGTGATGGAGACCGACGTCCGTCACATCCTCCCCTCCGTCCAAGCCCCGACGCTCGTCCTACATCGGACGGGAGACGGGTTCACCAACGTCGACGAGGGACGGTGGGTCGCGGAGCACACCCCCGGCGCCCGCATGGTGGAACTGCCGGGCATCGACCACGTGTACCCGCTCGAAGATCTGGTCCCCCACATCGCGGCGTTCGTCGAGTCGCTCCGCGTCGAGCAGGCGGACTTCGACCGCGTGCTCGCGACGGTGCTGTTCACGGACGTGGTCGACTCAACCGTGCAGGCGGCAGCGTTAGGTGACGCCGGCTGGCGCGACGTACGCACCCGCCACGACCAGATCGTGCGCTCGCAGATCGCCCGGTACCGCGGACGGGAGATCAAGACGATGGGAGATGGCTTCCTCGCGACGTTCGACGGGCCGGCACGTGGGGTGCGCTGCGCGACGGGAATCGTCAACGCGGTCGGTCCCCTCGGCATCGAAATCCGGGCGGGATTGCACACGGGCGAGGTCGCGATCGAGGGCGATGACGTCGCGGGCCTCGGCGTGGTGATCGGTGCCCGGGTCGGCGCTCTCGCCGGTCCCTCGCAGGTGCTGGTTTCCCAAACGGTGAAGGATCTCGTTGCAGGGAGCGGCCTGATCTTCGAGGAGGCTGGCGAACACGAGCTGAAAGGCGTCCCCGACCGATGGCATCTGTATCGAGTCGTGACATGAGCATCACCGCCTCGGCTTACGCACGACAGGCACAGGATGCGCAGACCGGCGTCCCGAGCGGTGGCGGCTCTATTCAGTCAGCGGCGAATGCAACTGAGCGGACGCCTGGCCAATCGCACATGGGAGCGTCTCATGCGCTCGGTCCAGGCCCTTCACGGGGACCGATTTCATCACCTCAGTGAATGTGACCCCCGGGGCTCCCGGTTGCGGCGCGGTCGCATCCAGGGAAGGATTCGGGTGTGGACGTTCCAGAGACTCGCTACGCGAAGACCGCAGATGGTGTTCACATCGCGTACCAGACACTGGGCACCGGTCCGGTCGATATCGTCTTCGTGATGGCCTGGACCACCCACATCGAGCTGATGTGGAAAGAGCCGACGCTCGCGCGATTCCTCTCGCGGCTGGCGGCGTTCTCGCGGGTGATCCTCTTCGACAAGCGCGGTACGGGACTCTCCGACCGCGTGCCCGACGATCGGCTCCCGTCTCTCGAGGTCCGGATGGATGACGCGAGAGCTGTCATGGACGCGGTCGGCTCAGAGCGCGCCATCGTGATGGGTTTCTCGGAGGGTGGTCCGATGGCCACGCTGTTTGCCGCGACGTACCCGGAGCGGACCATTGCGCTTGTCCTGTTCGGGACCAGCGCATGCTGGAGACCGACAGTTGACTACCCGTTCCCTGTACCTACCGACGAGCAGCATGAGCGCTACGTCGAGGAGATCGAACAGATATGGGGTACGCGGGAGTTCGCGGCGCAAGAATTACGAGACTGGGGCGCGCCCACGCTTGCGAACGATGACTACACGATCGGTTGGCTCGCGGACTACCTTCGTCACGCCGCGAGTCCCGGAGCTGCGATCGCGCTCGAGCGGATGAACCGCGGGATAGATATCCGCCCGGCGCTGCCGGCGATCCACGTGCCGACGCTCGTGCTCGCCCGCGACGGCGACCTCCTCTTCACCGCCGAGGAGACGAAGTGGATGGCGGATCAGATCCGCGGCGCACGCTTCGTCTCGTTCCCCGGCGTCGACCACTTCTTTTGGGCAGGGAACCAGGACGAGCTGCTCGTCGAGATCGAGCGGTTCGTGGCGGAGGTCGGCGACGAGGAGATCGACCTCGACCGCGTGCTTGCGACGGTGATGTTCACCGACATCGTGGACTCGACGGCGCAAGGGGCGGCGCTCGGGGATAGGGCCTGGGCCGAGGTGCGAACCCAACACGACCAGATCGTGCGGTCGAGCCTCGTCCGGTTCCGCGGCCGTGAGATCAAGACGATGGGCGACGGGTTCCTCGCGACCTTCGATGGCCCGGCGCGAGGTGTCCGATGCGCGGAAGCGATCGCCGCGCAGGTGCAGCCGCTGGGCGTCGAGATCCGGGCCGGCCTGCATACTGGGGAGGTGACGTTCGAAGGCGATGACGTCGCCGGGCTCGGTGTCGCGATCGGGGCGAGGGTGGGCGCGAAGGCGGATGCCAACGAGGTCCTTGTCTCCCAGACCGTGAAGGACCTGGTCGCCGGCAGCGGCCTCACCTTCGAAGACGCGGGCGAGCACGAACTGAAGGGCGTCCCTGATCGCTGGCGCCTCTACCGGGTGGTGAGCTGAGAGGTGGAGCGCCCGGACACCCGGCGCACGTGGAGCGGCGACTTCTCGATCGCCTACCAGGTCGTCGGGAGCGGGCGCGCCGACCTCGTCTACCTTCCCCAGTTCCTGTCGAACGTGGAGTGGAACTGGCAGATGGCCCGGCACGCCGCCTTCATGACCCGCCTGGCGTCGTTCTCCCGCCTCATCGTCATGGACACTCGCGGCGTGGGGTGCTCCGACCGGCTGTCGCCCGGCGAGGCTGCTTCCCTCGAGGACAAGGTCGACGACGTACTTGCGGTGATGGGAGCGGCGGTCTCGTTCCGGGCCACGCTCTTCGGCGGCGGACGATCGGCGTTCGTCGCGATGCTCGCCACCGCGACGCATCCCGACCGGTTCGACGGGCTGATCCTCTACTCGGCCACGTCCAGCTTGATGCGCTCGGAGGAGCTCCACTGGGAGGACTCGGACGAGGAGAAGCAGCAAGAGCTCGACATGTTCCGCCGCAACACCTCTATGCGAGAGTGGGCGACGACCTGGTCTCGCAGCTTCGCCCCGTCCCTAGGCGAAGCGGAGACCCGCCAGATCGGTTCCTACGGCGCGGTCACCACCAGCATCGGAGGGGGCGTCGCCGAGCTCGAGAGCCTGAACCGCGTGGATCTGCGGGATCTCCTCCCGGCGATCCGGGTACCCACCCTCGTGCTCCACAGAACCCTCGACCCGATCCAGCCGGTCGAGAGCGGACGGCTGGTCGCCGAGCGGATCCCGGACGCGAAGCTCGTCGAGCTCCCCGGTGTCGACAGCCTGCCGTGGATCGGCGAGGCCGAGGCGGTGCTCGAGCGGATCGAGCTGTTCCTCACGGGGGAGCGCCGCACGCCCGAGCCTGACCGGGTGCTCGCAACGGTCCTGTTCACCGACGTCGTGAACTCGACGGCCATGGCGGCGGAACTGGGCGACCATCGGTGGCGCGAGGTGCTCGAAGGCCACGACCGGATCGTCCGCGCACAGCTCGAGCGCGGACGCGGGCGGGAGATCAAGACGATGGGCGACGGGTTCCTGGCGACCTTCGACGGGCCGGCCCGGGCGATCGGGTGCGCCACGTCGGTCGCCGAGGCGGTGAGAGAGCTCGGGATCGAGATCCGAGCCGGCCTTCACACGGGCGAGATCGAGCTGCTCGGCGACGACGTTGGCGGGATCGCCGTCTCGATCGGCGCACGCATCGGCGCGAAGGCCGGGCCTAACGAGGTGCTCGTCTCCCAGACCGTGAAGGACCTGGTCGCGGGCAGCGGTCTCACGTTCGAGGATGCGGGTGAGCATGAACTGAAGGGCGTCCCCGACCGCTGGCGCCTGTTCCGAGTGATGAAGGGATGACGGACATCCCCGAGGTTCGATACGCGAGGGATGGTGACGCCGCGTCGCATACTCGGTCATCGGAGACGGTCCGATCGACCTGATCTACGTTCCGGGATATATCTCGCACGTGGAGTACCTGTGGGGGGGAGAGCGGTCTGCGCGGTTCCTCCGGCGGCTGGCCTCGTGCTCGCGGCTGGTGCTGATCGACCGTCGGGCGGGCGGTCTCTCGGATCGACTCTCTCCCGACAGGGTGCCGCCCCTCGAGACCCAGGTGGACGACGTGCTACACGTGATGGATGCCGTGGGCATGGAGCACGCCGCGCTGCTCGGCGCCATGGATGGGGCTGGCCGACCACCGCGCAGCGCCCGCGCCCTGAGACCGCTTGTGAGACGGATGGCCGTTGGACCCTGCGTATCTCACCCCCAACCCGACGATGACGAGCCCCACTGCGATGAGGAGCACCGACACCTGGAACGCGACGCGAACGCCGTCGCTCGGCTCGGGAGCGTCTTCCATACCGACCCTCGAGTCAACGACATTGGTGGCGAGGAGCACTACGGAGCCTGCCGTCGCGACGACGGCCCCGATCCCGTCTCGTCCGGCCAACACGAGACCGATCGCGAAGATCCCGAAGCCCAAAGGGATCTTGGGGAAAGCGGTAAGCAGCCCTTACGTCAACGTGCGGTCCGGATCGCTCAGATGCGGGTATAACCTTGGTCGGCAACCTGGAGGCGACGAAGGCGGGCATCGTGGGCGAAGCGACCTGGACGAACTGGGTGGGCAACCAGACCTGCCACCCCGCGGCCGTGTTGCGTCCCCGCGACGAGGGCGAGGTCGTCGCCGCGGTCCACGACGCGATCGCGGCGGGCCGGAACGTGCGCGTCGCCGCCACCGGTCACTCCTCCACGCCGGTCTGCCTCACCGATGGCGTCATTGTGCAGCTCGCGGATCTCGCCGGCGTGCTCGACGCCGACCCGGAGCGTCGTCGTGCGACCGCGCTCGCCGGCACCAGCGTCGGGGCGCTCGGCGAGCCGCTGTGGGAGGCTGGCCTCGCGCTCGCGGACCAGGGCGACATCGACACCCAGCAGATCGGTGGCGCGATCGGCACCGGCACGCACGGCTCGGGCGTCCGCCTCGGCTCGTTCTCCTCGACCCTGCGCCGGGCCCGCATCGTCACGGGCATCGGCAAGGTGATCGAGGTGACGGAGGCGACGCCGGAGCTGCTCCACGCCGCACAGGTCGCCATCGGCATGCTCGGCGTGATGACCGAGGTCGAGGTCGCGGTGGCGCCGGCGTACCGGATCCGCGAGCGTATCCTGCACCTGCCGTACGCCGAGGTGGCCGAGCGATGGGACGAGCTCGTACACGCCCACCGGCACTTCTCGTTCTTCTGGATCCCGGTCGCCGGCTCCGGCGCGCTCTACGGGCTCGAGACGCCGGAAGGCCTGCCGGACGGGGATACCTGTTACGTCAAGATCTACGACGAGGCCGCATCGGACGAGCCCGACGACGCGACTCCGTTCGCCCGCGTCGACCGCTCCTATCGCATCTACCCCGCGGTGTTCGAGCCGAACTTCCACGAGTTCGAGTACTTCGTGCCGATCGGCGAAGGTCCGACGGCGATCGCGGCGATGCGCGAGCTGATGCTGGCGAGTCAGCCCGACGCCCGCTTCCCGATGGAGGTGCGCACTGTCGCCGCCGACGACGCCTTCCTCTCCTCTCAGTACGGCACGGCCACCACGGTGATCTCCGTGTCCGGCGTCCCGGGCACGGACTACTGGGACTACCTGCGAGACGTCGATCGCCTGCTCGGCGAGTTCGGTGCCCGGGTGCACTGGGGCAAGCTCCACTTCCTCACCCACGAGCAGCTGCTTGCACGGTACCCAGCGGCGGAGACGTTCATCCGGATCCGGCGCGAGCTCGACCCGGCGGGAATCTTCCTCAACGACCACCTGCGGCCGTTGTTCGCCTAACCGGCGGTACGACGCGCGATAGCGGACGGCGGGACGCCTGCGGGCGCTCGTCGCGGCAGGGTTCGCTCCTCGAGCAGGTGACGGGCCGCTTCTTCGCCAACAGCAAAGCCAAACGCTCCTCGAAGCGCAGTTACGATGAAGCAGCTGCGGCACGACTCTGGCAGGTAAGCGCCGATCTGGTCGGCCAGACCGCGGCTGGCTGAACCACTTTCGGGACACCACGAAATGTTCCCATCGATGATCCGCCCCTTCCGCTGCACGTAGACGTCATCGGCTCCGTTCACCATGACCTCGGTCAGTAAGACGAATGCGCCTTTAGTTTCCGGGAAGGGGACTAGCCAGCCGCTACCGGGGCCATGTCATGCCCGGCCGAGGTACACCGTCTGCCCTGGTAGGCGATTGTCGGCTGTGCGTCAGACACTCACCGTGACAGCATCCGTTCCGTGGGCGAACCGGCAACGAGGGACAAGTGGGCCGAGTGCTGGCCAACGCCAGGGTCCGCTCTGGGAACGTGGTTCTTGACGTCGGCGCGGGAGACGGACTCATCGCATTCGGCGCGATGCCCCTTGCCGGAGGGTCGGGGCGGGTCGTCTTCAGCGATGTCTCCCAAGATCTCCTCGCCCACTGTCGGGCCGCAGCCGAGGGTATGGGCGTCGCCGACCGAGCCCAGTTCGTGCTGGCCTCGGCCGACGACCTGTCCCCCATAGCCGATGCATCTACGGACGTCGTGACGACGCGCTCGGTCCTGATTTACGTCCAGGCCAAGGATCGAGCCTTCCGCGAGTTCCACCGCGTGCTTTGCCGCGGCGGCCGCGTCTCGATCTTCGAGCCCATCAACAACTCCTTCCCCGACGACGTGGACGACTTCTGGGGGTTCGATGCGCAGCCCGTTCGTGACTTAGTCGAGAAGATCTGGGCGTACGAAGGGTGGCAGGAGTCGAACTACGAGCACGACCCGATGATGAACTTTGGCGAGCGGGATCTACTCCTCCAAGCCGAGGACGCTGGCTTCACGGAGGTCCACGTCGAACTCGTTGTCGACGTCGAACCCGGCACTTGGGTCGAGGACTGGGATCGGCTACTAGGAACAGCACCGAACCCGAACGCGCACACGGTCGGCGAGGCGATCTCCGGTGCGTTGACGCCGCATGAGGCCGAACGATTCGAAGCGCACCTGCGGCCACTCGTCGATGCTGGCCGTGGAGTAAAGCGCGCAGCCTTCGCCTACCTCTGGGCCGTCAAGTAACACCTCAGTCACACACGCAAAAGACCCTTCTCAGGGTGAGCCATTGGATGGTGAAGTTCGTGCGCGAGGCCGCCTCGACCATCCCGCCGTCGCCGCGCTCGTGGAACTGGCGGATGACATCCGCTCTCACGCGGCACGCCGGGAGAACGAAGCGTCGAACTCTTGCCTTCCGATGCCGCCGCTAGCCGCTCAGGACCTCTCTGGAGCCCGCCTCAGGCGGTCGCGTCGAGCCGATAGCAGGAGCGCTCCCCAGGCGCCGAGCCCAATCGCCATCGCGATGTACATGACGGCGATACCGGCTTGGACGTACATGCCCCAGTACAGGAGCGCACCCGCGAGTGCAGCAAGGGTGCCGCGTTGCCATGACCGTCGCTCGACGATGAGGGCGAGGACAACGAGAACGGCAGACACGAAGAGGATAGCGGGCCCGTGATCGAGTAGGAAGCCGAGGATGCCGGAGGCGCCCGCTCCCTGGGGCGGAGACCCCATACCAGCCATCCCCTGAGCAGTCCCGGCGGCGCTCGCCCCGACCACCCCGAGCGCGGCAAGGGTCATGGCCGTGGAGCAAGCCACGGCCCCCGCCAAGCCCGACGCGCCTCCGATCAACTGAACGGCGCGGGAGGCGCCGCTAGAGTGGCTGCCCAACGCCAGCCGTTGCGAGCTCGTCACGATTCGGTCCGCCGGTGTCGCAGCATGACGCGATCCGTCCGTCGACGACGACCGCTGGGACCGTCTTCACGCCGTACACCGATGCCTTACCAGCGGCGTCGGCCTCGTGAAGGTCGTGGATCGTCACCTCGCAGTCGGGGCAGGCCAGCTCGTTGACGAGCTGGACCGCCGGGTCGCATACGGGACAGCCCGCGGTAAAGACTTCGACTTGTCGCTTCGCCATGATCATCACCTCCGAGGGCACCGTACACCTTCCAGTCAGCTGGAATGTCAACCCGGTAACATGGAAGCATGCTGATCGGTGAGCTGAACCAGCGGAGCGGCGTTTCGACCAAGACGATCCGTTACTACGAGGACATCGGCCTCCTTCCGTCGCCAGAGCGGACGGACTCGGGGTATCGCAGCTATGAAGAGGCAGCGATCGGCAGACTCGGGTTCATCCGGGCTGCCAAGTCGGTCGGGCTCAGCCTCGGGGAGATCCGCGAAACCCTCGACTTCCGAGACCGTGGGGAGGTGCCGTGCGCTCATGTGACGGCGCTCATCGAGCGTCACGCTGCCGACCTTTCCGAGCGGATCACTGCCCTCGAAGCCATGCGCCGTGACCTGGAGCATCTCGCAAAGAAAGCCCGAAACGCCTCCCCGAGCGACTCTCGGGCGGCGACCTACTGCCACATCATCGAGGGCTAGGGCATCGGACCTGACTGAGTCGCTGGGGTCGTACATGCGGGCATCGACATATCGAGAAGTCGCTCGAGAGGGCCGCCGGCTCCGTTCACCACGACCTCGGTCACGTCGGGGTCCCCGAGCTGGAGCTCGGGAACTCGATCGGTCCGGGTCCTCGTGGCCGTCTACCCTGGACCTTGTGCCGACCGTCTACGACCTGACCCAAGAGCAGCTTGCCGAGCGTCTCGTCGCTTGGGGGGAGCCGCCCTTCCGAGCGAAGCAGGTCTGGACTCAGTTGTGGAAGCGGGCCGCCATGTACGACCAGATGTCGGACATCTCGCCAGCGCTCCGGGAGCGGCTCGCTGCTGAGTTGCCGATGGGCGTCGAGGTCCTCGATGAGCGCACCGCTGATCGCGGCGCGACGCGCAAGGCGCTGCTGCGTATCGGTGGCGAGCACGTGATCGAGACCGTGCTGATGGGATACCGCGACCGCGTAACGGTCTGCGTGTCGAGCCAGGTCGGTTGCGCCATGGGTTGCGGGTTCTGCGCCACCGGCCAGATGGGCCTGATGGCCAACCTCTCGGCAGGCGAGATCGCGGCGCAGGTCGTCTGGGCCAAGCGGGAGGCGGCGAATCTTCCCGCTACCACTCCGCAGCGCCTGACCAACGTGGTCATGATGGGGATGGGCGAGCCGATGGCGAACTATCGCCCCGTTCGTGACGCCATCGCGAGGCTCACCGAGCCACACGGCATGTGTCTCGGGGCTCGGCACATCACGGTGTCTACCGTGGGACTAGTGCCCGGCATCGAGAGGCTCGGCACCGACCATCCGCAGGTCGGGCTGGCGGTGAGCCTGCATGCGGCCGACGACGACCTGCGGGACGAGCTGGTGCCGCCGAACAAGCTCTACCCCCTGGCGGCTCTCGAGGCGGCGATCGCATCATGGCGGGAGCGAACCCGGCGGCGGCCTTCGATCGAGTGGGCGATGATCGACGGGGTCAACGACTCGGACGAGCAGGCCGGCAAGCTCGCGCCGATCGCCTACCGGCTACGGGCGCACGTGAACCTGATCCCGTTGAACCCGACACCGGGGTGGCCGAGTCGTCCGAGCGGCACGCGACGCGTCGAGTCGTTCGTCCGCGTGCTCGAGGCGGGCGGTGTGAACGTAACCGTTCGAGGTACGCGCGGGCGCCAGATCGACGCGGCCTGCGGTCAGCTCCGGTTGGAGCATGCAGCCGGCTGATCCGATTTCGGGGCTCGGTTCGACCTCGTCCTAGTGGTTGCCGTTGCCGTGGGAGCCACTGTTCCCGTTGCCGTCCCCGTCGGAGCTGTCATGGGGGTTCCCGTGCTCGCCGTCGTGTCCGTTGCCGTGACCGGCGGCCTTGTCTGCCTTGCGCTCGGCCTTGGCGGCGTCACGCTCGGCCTTGGCGGCGTCACGCTCGGCCTTGCGCTCGGCCTTCCATGCTTCGTGGGCCTCGTGACGCTCTCGGTTCGCAACGAGGTGCTCGAGGGCGTTCACGAGTCCTGGCGACTGGGGGTTCTTGAGGCAGTTCGCGAGCACGTGCTCGATCGCGTTGTCCAGGCCATGCGCCTTCGTGACTTCGCCCTCCTCGGAGCCGTCGGAACTCTCGATCCCTACGGCTTCCAAGCAGTCGGCCTCCCGGTCGGCATCCTCGGGGGTGCCGACCGAGGCCTCTCCGTCCGTCTCCTCGCTGTCGTCGGTTTCGCACTCCGCCACGTCGGTCGGCTCCACGCAGGCTCCTTCGGTGGAAGGATCCTCGATCGCGTTGACGTGGTCCTGCCAGGCGCTCGAACGCGAGAATCGGCCGGGGCCCGCCAGGCTAATCGACGCCAGCACAGCGACGACGACGAGCGACATGAACAACGTGATCGATCGCCGAACGTTCATGGGTGCAGTATCGACAGGCACGCACCTAGTTCTTGAATCCCGGCGTGTCAGCCGTTCGAGGGACGCGGAAGGAGCGCTACCGCGGCGACGGCTGACCTGACGGCTTCCTCGAAGAGCGCCTCTGCGGCCACCACGTTGGCCTCGGCGCCCGAGTTCTCGCTCACGTCTCCGCCGTCGATGCCGTCGGCGATGCGGCCAGATGTCCGGTCGTACACGGCGCGCCCTGCGGCGTCGGTCCGATCGAACCACGCTCGAGCCGCGTCCGCGGATCCGGCCCACTCAGCGGGGTCGAGGCTCGCGAGGCGATCCAGCGAGTACACGGCACATGCCACGTCGTATGGGGTAACGCTCGGACGATCGAAGCCGTCGAGCACGAACGGCCTCCAGAGCGCTCGCGCGCTCGCACACGCGACGTCGATCAGTTCAGGTTTGCCGAGCGCTCGCCCCGCGTCGACGAGCACGCCCTCCTGGATATGCGCCCACAGATGCGGCTCGCCGCGCTCGTCCGGGTTGTTCATCATCACCTCGCCGATGCGGTTGGCCGCGATCTCCTCGGTCCATAGATGCAACGCTGCGCCGATCTCGCCGAACGATGGGTCCTGCACGAGGCGGAGCCCCACGATCACGTGCAGCGCACGCACGTCGGCCGGCGCTGAGCTCGCCAGCGTGTATGCGAGCCCGCGCCGCGTCGCCGCCAGCGCGCGCTCGTCTCCGAACGTCAGCGCGGCCTGGCTCACGCCACACAGCGCTCGCGCATGCCAGAAGTTCTCACCCGTCGAGGAGGTGATGCCGCTCTCGTTGCGCGTCCCCGACCAGTCGTAGATGAAGTTCCACCACCGGCCGTCGTCGCCCTGCATCGAGAGCACGAACTCGAGCAGGCCCCGGGCCCAGCGTTCCAGCCCCGGGTCGCGCGTGCGTTCCCAGACGCCGCACGCCACGTCGAGCAGCCGGGCCGCGTCATCGACGCACGCGACGCCCTCGAACCCGGATTCCTTGGCGACGACGAGCTCTCCGGCCGAGTCGCTGTACACGGCGAGCGCCAGGGCATCGGCTCCTGCGGCGGGAACGGGACGGGTGAGTCGCGCGAGCTGTCTCAGCACGGGTCGAGATGGGCGAGGATGTCGACGATCGAGAAGTCGGCGGCGGCGAGGTAGGAATCGGCCGCTCCGTAGTACACGCGGATGCGTCCTTCATCGAGGACGACGTGTCCGCTCGGAAACACGACGTCCTGGAGGAACCCTGATCGCTCGTACTCGAGCTCCGGACCGAGCAGCGGATGCGATGAGCGCGCCAGCACCTTGGCGGGGTCCTCGGCCTCGAGCAACATCGCACCCATGCCGTATCGGTTGGTGCGGTCGGCGCCGTGATAGACCTCGAGCCATCCTTCATCGACGCGGATCGGAGTGAGGCTCGCGCCGATCCGCGCCTCGTCCCACATGCCCGGGCGCGGCATGGCAACCGGCCGGTGCTTGCCCCAGTGCACCAGATCGGGCGACTCAGCCAGCCAGATGCCCAGCACGCGCGAAAACGAGCTCGGCATCGGACGAGTGAACGCGAGGTAGCGATCGTTCACGCGCTCGGGGAAGAGCACCACGTCCTTCTGGTCGGGTAGGAAGATCAAGCCGCCGCGTTCGAACGATCGGAAGTCGGTCGTTGAGAGCCTGCTCGTGGTGATGCCCAGCCGGCTGACCGACACGTAGGTGATGTGGAAGACGCCGTCGATCTCGGAAACGCGCGGGTCCTCGACGCCGTACGCTTCGAGCTCGGTCGCGGGTAGCAGCGCCGGTTCGGGCTCGACCTCGAAGTGCTCACCGTCGGCGCTGCGCGCGACACGCAGATGGGACGTGTGGGTCAGGTAGTCGGTCGTACCGTCATCGCCGTGATGGCCGTCGGTGAGATCGCGGTAGCGGATCGTGCGGGGGTCGTCGAGGTCCACTCCGGGCTCATCGCGCCTCACGTAACCGAGCATGATCCGGGGCGGGTCGGCCGACGTGTCGAAGAAGGGCATGCCGACGAGCTCGTCGAGCTCGAGGTGCGCGGGCAGGTCCGAGAGCGTGGGGCGGTCGCCGCTCAGATCAACGAGTCGAGCGCCGGTAGGAAGCTCGCCTCGAGCGCTCGGGCGCTCGGCCACGCGAAGCAGCAGCACGACCTCGTCCCCGACCCGGGCGGCGCCCGCGTTGATGGTGGAGATCACCTCCATGCCCGGCTGCGACGGAGGCACGTCGTCGGGTGTGATCAGCGGGTTGTTGGCCAGCCGGGCGCCCACGGGAACCGCGACCCATTCGCCCGGGCGGGCTTGTGTTGGGCGCTTCGCCGGCGTCGACGCGAGCAGGTCGCGCATCACCTCGACGAAGCGCGTGCCCGTCTTGGGCCAGGTGAACTCGTTCGCGTACACGTATGCGTCATGCTCGAGCTGCCGCTTCATGTCGGGGTCGTCAAGCAGCGAGTTGATCGCGCCGGAGATCTCGTCGGGATCGCGGAAGCCGACGAGCAGCCCACGGTGGTCGGCGAGGGCTTCCTTGGCGTGCAGGTACGGCGTGGAGACCACGGCCTTGCCGGCCCCGAGCGCGTAGCTCAACGTGCCGCTCGTGATCTGGTTCGGATCGAGGTAGGGCGTCACGTAGATGTCGGTGGCGAGCAGCAGCTCGATGATTTCCTTCTGCCGCAGGTACTGGTTCAAGAACGCCACGTTGTCGTCGAGACCGAGGCTCTCGATCATGTCGACGAGCCGGTTTCGGTATTCCTCGCCTCGGTTTCGAAGCAGCTCGGGGTGGGTCTGCCCGGCGATCAGGTAGAGCGCATCTGGATGGTGCTGCACCACCCATGGCATCGCCTCGATCACGTATTCGAGGCCCTTGCCGGGTCCGACGAGGCCGAACGTAGCGACGATCTGACGACCGCCGAGCCCGAGCTTCTCCTTCAGCCGCCGCCGGCCGCGGGGCTCGATGTGGGGCATGCCGTGCTGGATCACGCTCGTGGGTGTGGCGACCTCGTACACGTCGCGCAGGATCTCGACCGCCGTCTCCGCCATGACGATCAGATGGTCGGCGTTGGCCGCGATGTTGCGGACCGCGTCGCGCATCGACTCGCTCGGCTCGGGCAACACGGTGTGCAGCGTCACGACCACCGGCTTGCCGACCTCCTGGAGGAACGGCGTCAGATGATCGACGTAAGTGCCCTCGACCCAGGTCTCGCCTTCCCACGACTCGTCCTTCCACAACCCGTAGAGGCCGAACTCATGCTGCACGCAGACGATGTCTGCGTCGGAACCACCGATCGCGCGCGCCGCCGCGACGTAGCCGTCGGGTGAGCCTTGCCGGATGCGCCAGGGCACCTCCGGGCCGTACGCCCGCACGGAGGCGCGCTCGTCGATCGCCGCGACCTCGCACACGACCGAGTCGTCGGCAGCATGGACGGCCGCGATCAGGTCGTTCGTGAAGGTGGCGATGCCGCAGCGGCGAGACGGCCAGGTCGAGACGAACGCGATGCGCATCGTCCAACGATACAGGGGCGATCCGCGGGCTCAGGTCAGCGAGAACGGCGCTTCTTCGGGTCTGCCGTCCGGCCGATCGCCCAGCCGCCCACGCCGAGCAACGTCGTGAAGAGGGTGACGAGCGCCACGACACCGATCAACACGGTCGCGGCGTCAGCCGAGTCGGACCCCCCGCTCACGGCCTTCACGACCGCGTAGACCGTGAGGAACGTGTACACCCCGACGACGATCAACACCGGCAGCGCGAGCATCACCACGAGGTCCACTCCGGCCACCGCGAGCGCGACAGCTCTCGACCCGCCGGTGGCTGGCTCGCCGGGCGCCTCGACGCCGAGGCTCTGGGGATCGAGGGTGTGGGGTTCGCCCGGTTCGGGCCAGGGCCCGGATCCGGTTCCATCGTTGCTCGAGCTCACCCGATGAGTATCGCAGTATCGGCGTGTGGAGGCCGCGCGGATCGGCGGGCGCGTCACGAAGACCCCGGCCGCAGTGCGCCCGATGATACGGTCGGCGACGTGCAGCGTTCCGGCGTGGTCCCGTCCGGCGCTGGGTCTTCCGGCGACCTTCCGCTCGAGGTTGGATCCTCGACGTACTCGGACCGTGGTGGACCTGGCGCACGGCTTCCCATCGCGCTCGCGATCGGTGGGTTCCTCACGTGCGCGACGTTCGCGGCGGCGCCAGATTCCCCGTTCCAGCCGGTCCTGCCCGCCGGTGCGGAACCCGGCGGTCCGCTCACCGATCTCGCCACCACGATCGGTCTCGATCGGCTCGCCGGCTCCTGGCTGATCGCCGCCGGGGTGCTCGCGATGGGGCTCGCAGTCGCCGGCTTCCTCGTGCTGCTTCGTGAGACCTGGCGCGGCGCCGTGAGCGTGCGGACGGTGGTCGTGCTCGCCGTGGCAGCCAACGTGATCACCGTGACGATGCTGCCGCTGCTGTTCTCCCGCGACGTCTACTCGTACGCGTTCTACGGGCGCATCGTCGCCGTTTACGACGAGAATCCTTACGTGCACACTCCCGTGGAGTTCGGCGCCGACGAGCTCTGGCCACTGGTCGGACCCAAGTGGGTCGACACGCCTGCCGTGTACGGACCGGCGTTCACGACGATCTCGGGGGCCATCGCTCGCTCGGCCGACGCTCCCGCCGGCCAGGTCGATGCGTATCGGTGGCTCGCTGCGCTCGCGAGCCTCGCCACGCTGGCCGCGATCGTGTTGACGGCACGCCGACTCCGGCCCGATCGAACTTCGTTCGCCGCTGCCGCATTCGGGCTGAACCCTGCGGTGCTGTTCCTCACAGTGGGGAGCGGACACAACGACATGCTCGTGGCGCTCGCCTTAGCGGCAGGGGTGCTGTTGCTCGTGCATGACCGCACGCTCGCTGCCGTCGCGGTGCTGGCGATCGGCGCGCTCATCAAGGCCACGGTGGCCCTTCCCCTCGTGCTCGTCGTCGTGTGGGTGGTCGCCAGGACACCACAGCCTCAGCGTGCC
>Ga0180121_10000197_pt1 | contig 23355 bp, 21 predicted proteins | sample AntDrymUQ5402106_2_FD_129676 | JGI IMG/M metagenome (GOLD analysis project Ga0180121, IMG submission 129676) | Polar desert sand microbial communities from Dry Valleys, Antarctica - metaG UQ540 (21.06) (version 2) (version 2) | ecosystem: Environmental > Terrestrial > Soil > Desert | place...
CGCCATCTCCAGCCCGCTCCTCGAGGCCTCCATCGAGGGGGCCCGGGGCATCCTGCTCAGCATCACCGGTGGCAGCGACATGGGCCTCTTCGAGGTCAACGAGGCCGCCGAGGTCATCCACGGCGTGGCCCACCCCGACGCCAACATCATCTTCGGCACCGTGATCGACGACGACATGGGCGATGAGGTGCGGGTCACGGTCATCGCAGCCGGCTTCGACCGCTGGGATGACAAGAAGGGCAGCGGCGATCGTGCCATCCCCGTCGACGCCGGCGGCAGCGTGTTCGGTGACGATGACGAGGGCGAGGACGACCTCGACATCGAGGGCGAAGACGACTTCGACGTCCCGTCGTTCCTGAAGTAGCCCTGCGTTGCTTGCCGCCTCCGGGCGTCGCTTCGTCGCATGCTTCTCCGGGCGTCGCTGCGCTCCTGCTTCCCACTGCGCTGCTCCTGCCTCCGCCGGTGCGGCTCGGAGCGGCGAAGCCACCCTGTCGGCACCCCCTGGTTGAGGCGGCCCGATGATCCCCCGCTTCGCCTGGACCGGCCGGGCCGACGGCGACCTGGCCGGCGACCTGAGCGCGGCGCGTCCCAGCTGGACGTGGCTGCGCCAGGTTCATGGCACCGAGGTCGTGGTGGTCACCCAGCCCGGTGAGCATGCCGGTGCCGAGGCCGACGCCGCGGTGACGGCCGTGCCAGGCTGCACGCTGGCGGTGCGGACCGCCGACTGCGCCCCGGTGGTCCTCCTGGGCCGTCACGCCGTGACCGTGATCCACGCCGGCTGGCGGGGACTGCTGGCCGGGGTTGTGGAGCGGGCCGCCAACGCCTTGAGAGAGCTCGACGACGAGCCGCAGGTGGCCCACCTCGGTCCCTGCATCCGGCCCGGGTGCTACGAGTTCGACGGCCCAGAGCTGACCGAGCTCGTCGACCGCTACGGGTCCCAGGTGCGCGCCACCACCAGGTGGGGCACGCCCGCCCTTGACCTGCCTGCCGCGGTGGGCGCCGCGCTGGCGGCGGCCGACGTGGCGGCGCGCCGCGACACGTCCGGTTGCACCGCCTGCGACGACCGCTGGTTCAGCCACCGGGCTCGCGCCGAGCCCGGCCGGTTCGCCACCACGGCCTGGTTGGAGGAACAATGAGCGAGCTCTCGAGCGAACCATCGAAACCGCGACTGGGTCATGGTCCAACCTCCACGGCAGAGAGAAGTGGTACGAACCGCCGATCCCAGGACTCGGTCATGACCGATCGGGCCGCCGTGGCCCGCGAGGTGGCTCGGGTGCGCCTCCGCATCGAGGCTGCCGGCGGAGATCCGGAGCGCGTGCGCATCCTGGCCGTCACCAAGGGCCACGGCGCTGACGCAGTGCTGGCGGCGGCGGCAGCCGGGCTGGTCGACGTCGGCGAGAGCTACGCCCAGGAGCTGGTGGCCAAGGCCGAGGAGGTCGACACCTTCGTGCGCTGGCACATGATCGGCCGCCTCCAGCGCAACAAGGTGCGCCAGGTCGCCGCCTTCGTGCACCTGTGGCAGTCGATCGACCGCCTGTCGCTGGCCGGCGAGGTGGCCCGCCATGCACCCGGAGCCGCCGTACTCGTGCAGGTGAACATCAGCGGAGCCGAGCAGCAGGGCGGGTGCCCACCGGAGCGGGTGGCCGCGGTGGTGGAGGGGTGCATCGACCTCGGGCTCGACGTGCGCGGCCTCATGGCCATCGGACCGCTGGGCCCTCCTGAGGTCTCGCGCGCCGCCTTCCGCACCGTGCGGGAGCTGGCCGACCGGCTGGGCCTCCCGGAGCGCTCGATCGGCATGAGCGGCGACCTCGAGGTGGCGGTGGCCGAGGGCAGCACCCTGGTGCGCGTCGGCACCGCGCTGTTCGGTCCCCGTCACGGCGTACGAGCCGTGGGAAACTAGTGTCAGCGCAGGAGGAGATCGATGGCTTCGATGTGGCGTAGGGCGATGCTCTACCTGGGCCTGGGGCCCGACGACGAGTACGACGACTACGACATCGACGACGAGTCGGTGCCGGAGCGCAGTCGGCCTGCGCCGGCCCAGAGCCGCTACCCCGCAGGCGCTCCACCGGTGCGGGAGGGCGACCGCGAGCCCGAGACGAGCTCGTCAGGCTCCGTGCGGACGATCGGTGCCCCGGCGGTGCGACCCCAGGCTTCGGGCAGCGGCGGCGACCCGGCCGAGCGCCCTCACACGGCGGTGGTGCGCCCCCTCCAGCCCGTCTCGTCGGCCAAGCCTCACGTCGTGGCGCCCACCTCCTTCAACCACGCCCAAGAGGTGGCCGACAAGCTGAAGGTCAACCAACCGGTGATCGTCAACCTCCAGAACGTCGACCGCGACCTGTCCCGCCGCATCATCGACTTCGCCTCGGGCCTCTGCTACGGCATCGGCGGCCAGATGGAGCGGGTCGCCAACCAGGTGTTCCTGCTCACTCCCTCCAACGTCGAAGTCTCTGCGGAGGAGCGGCGGCGCCTCCAGGAGCACGGCTACCACGGGGGCTGACCGAACCGCGTGAACGCTGTCTGCGCAATTCTCCAGATCTACGTCCTGGTCATCTTCGCCAGGGTGATCTTCTCGTGGGTGCGCGTCACCCCCGGGACGCCCGTGGCCAGCATCTACTCAGTGATCTTCAACCTCACCGAGCCCGTGTTGGGGCCACTCCGGCGGGCCATCCCGCCGGTGCGGATGGGCGTGGCGGCCATCGACCTCTCACCTCTGATCATCATCGTCGGGGTCCGGCTGATCTGTCGCTGAGGGCATCCACGCCGTCTTCGGACTCGCTCTGTCGCTGGCGACTCCGGGCGTCGCTTCGCTCCTGCCGACGACTGCGGTGCTCCTGCCTACGACTGCACCGTTACTATCGCGGCATGGACCTGACGACCGAGCTGCTCGACAACGCCGCCTTTCGCGAAGCGAAGCGGGGGGGCTACAACACCGAAGACGTCGACGAGTTCATCGAGCAGGTCAAGATCGAGTACCAGCGCCACGATGCGCTGGTCCGTGAGGGCCGCCAGCACATCGAGGCGGCGGAGGCCCGGGTGGTGGAGGCGGAGCGCCGGGCCGCGGACTCCGCGGAGCAGGCCGCGTCCGCGATCGACACCGACGACACCCTGAAGCGCACGCTGGTGTTGGCTCAGCGCACCGCCGACGCCGCCATCAAGGAGGCCGAGGAGCAGGCGTCCCGCACGCTGTCGTCGGCCCAGGACCAGGCCGTCCGGATACTGGCCGACGCCCAGGAGGCCACCGCCCGGGTCCGGGCCGAGGCCGAGAGCGAGGCCCGCCGGGCACAGGAAGGCGCCCGCGACCGCGTGCTCGGTGAGCTCCGCGACCTCGAGGCCGCACGTGACCAGCTCCAGGGTGATGTCGAGATCCTCGACCATCACCTCGCGGAGCAGCGCGACCGAGTTCGGCTCGCCACCGGTGAGCTCCAGCGCCTCCTCGACGATCCGGCTGCCCTCCGTGAGGTAGCGGTGCCGGTGGTGAGCGCCCTCGTGGTGCCCGAGGCCGCGGCATCTGCCGTGCTCGCCGAGCCGGCCCTGGCGCCCGTCGACGTCGATAACGACTCCGCGATGTGGACCCCCGACGACGAGGCCCGGCAGGAGCCCGAGTCCCCCGGCGACCGGCCCCCGTCGGCCGCCTATGCCGATGTCCCGATCGACGAGGCCGACGGCCCGTCGACCGAGGCCGTGGACATGCTGGCGGAGCGGGCCGCCGACGATGACGCGTACCTGGCCGAGCTCCGCAAGGCGATGACCGATGACTCACCCCTCGGACCGCGCGAGGAAGGTGACGTCGACCCACGGTTCGATGCTGGGATCGAGCCGACCCGATCGCGCTTCGGTCGCCGCCGCTGACTCGTCCGCGTTCGCGTCCTGCGGGGCCGTACCCCTCGGGCGCTCCCGTTCTCGAACACCCCTTGCGGAGGTGACGGTGTCGTGCTCGTGGTGTTGAGCGTCGCCCTCGTGCTGGCGGCCACCGTTCTGCTGGTCCTGGGTTTGCTGAACGACGACGTTCTCACGCTCATCTACCTCTCGATCGCCAGCAGCGGTGCCGCAGCCGTCGTGCTCGTAGTGGCGTTGCGGGGCAACAAGCCACGGGCGGAGCTGAACGGCCCGCCCGAGCCGCTCCCGAACACCCAGGGCGCGTCCACCCCGCCCCCGTCCGCGCCCATCGCTCCCGCCGGGCACTGACCGGGACGCCGTCAGCGGCGGGTCAAGCGGATCTCGTCGTCGGGCGAGATCGCCACGCTCGCGGCGAGGGTCTCCGCGGCCAGCCAGTCGGCGTGGTGGAGCAGGTCGGCGTCGGACGACCGCATCAGCAGGTCGATTCGGTCCGTGAGGGCCAGGCCCTGCTCCTTGCGCAGCGTGTTGACCTGGTGGATCGTGTCGTACACGCGGCCTTCCTGGAGCAGCTCGTCATCGAGCGCTACGTCCAGGGCGACGGTGGCGCCGTCGGTCGCCGCGACGGCCCACCCCTCCTTCTCCGTGCGCTCGACGAGCACGTCGTCGGGGCCGAGGTCGTGGCCAGCGACCCGAACGCCGCCGCCTTCGAGCTGCTCGAACTCACCCGCCGCCAGCGCAGCGCGCAGCTTGCCCAGCTCCGCGCCGAGGCGAGGGCCGAGCACCGGCAGGTTGGGCCGCACTCGCAGCTCGGTTGCCTCGACTGGTCCGAACACGACCTCCTTCACCCGCAGCTCGTCGGCGATCTCGTCCGTGTACTGCGCGGCGCGGTCAAGGCCCTCAGCCACCAGACGCCGAAGCGGCTGGCGCATCCGCAGCTTGGACGCGGCGCGGGCCTGCCGGCCGAGGTCGACGAGCAGCCGAAGCTCCGCCACATCCTCCAGGACCTCGACGTCGGGGGCGGCCATGGCCGGCCACCCGGCGAGGAAGACGGACCGCGGCGCGCTGGGGACCACGTCGGACACGAGGACCTGCCACAGGTGCTCGGTGAGGAACGGCATGATCGGCGAGACGACGCGCAGCCCGTCCACGAGCGCTGTCCACAGCGTCCGCATGGCGGCCTCGTCCCCGTCCCAGAACCGGCGGCGCGAGCGGCGCACGTACCAGTTGGAGACATCGTCTGTGAACGCCTCGAAGGCCCGCAGGGCGTTGACGGTCAGGTACTGCTCGTAGGCGTCGGTGACCTCGTGGACCATCCGGCGGGTGCGGGCGAGGAGCCACCGGTCGAGGGGGGCGAGGTCTCCGACGGGCCCGTCGGAGAGGTCATCGAGATCGGGGGTGAACCCGGCGATGTTGGCGTACTGGATGAAGAAGGCGGTGCTGTTCCAGAGAGTGAGCAGCTTGCGCTGGATCTCCTGGCCCGGACCGAACCCGAAGAGGAGGTTCTGCCTCGGGGGTTGGGCGCAATACTGCCAGCGCATGACGTCTGCCCCCATCCGGGCGAAGGCGTCTTCGGCCTGGATCATGTTGCCCCACGAGCCGTGCATCTCCCGCCCGGACTCGTCGAGCATCTTCTCGTAGCCCAGGACCTTGCGGTACGGTGCCCGTCCGGTGAGAGCCACCGACATGAACAGCTGGGAGTAGAACCAGAGGCGGATCTGCTCGCGCATCTCCGACACCCAGTCGGCCGGGAACCACTGCTCCCAGGTGGCGTGGTCGGGGAGGTCGGCGACCGTCACGCCCTTGGCGGCGCCGGTGGCGTACCCCTGCTCGATGTAGGTGGGGTTCTCCCAGCCGAGGGTGGAGAACGGGACGATGCCGGCGTCGAGCCACACATCGCCCACCTCGGCGATCCGCTGCACCTCGCCGCCGCACTGCGAGCAGCGGATGGTGACCTCGTCGATCCAGGGGCGCCGCAGCTCCTCGAGTCCATCGAGCGGCCCCGTGGCCAGCTCCGCCAGCTCGGCGCGGGACCCGACGACGGTCAGGTGGCCGCACCCGCACGGGTAGAAGGGCAACGGGAGCCCGTAGTAGCGCCGGCGGGAGATGTTCCAGTCGGACATGTTGACCAGCCAGTCATCCATCCGCTTGCCCATGTACTCCGGCGTCCACTCGACCGTGCGGTTGGCCTCCCGCATCGGCTCGCGGATCTCCTTGACGGAGATGAACCAGTCGTCGGAGATGCGGAAGATCAAGGGCGTGTGGCAGCGCCAGCACTCGGGGTAGCGGTGAGTGATCCTTCCGGCATCGACGAGCATGCCGCGCTGACGGAGGTCGGCGATGATGTCGTCGGCGGTGTCGTGGGCCGCGCGCCCGGCCAGCCAGCCGTACTCCGGGTAGAAGCGGCCCGACTCGTCAACCGGCGTCAGCACGGCCAGGTCGTTGACCTTGCTCAGCTCGAAGTCTTCCGAACCGCAGCCGGGTGCGATGTGCACGACACCCGTGCCCTCCTCGAGCGACACCTCATCCCACCCGATGACTCGGTGCTCGACTGCGTCCCCGGGGCCGACGGCGTCGAAGAGTCCCTCGTAGCGCAGGCCGACGAGAGCGGCGCCCCGCACGACCTCCTCGAAGCCGGCGCCACCGCCCCGGTGCACGGCCACCCAGTCACCGTTGGCCAGGCGGCCGTACTCGGCGGTCGGCGAGACGGCGGCGGCCACGTTGGCGGGGAGCGTCCACGGAGTCGTGGTCCAGACGACGACGGCCTGGCCGGGCCGGTCGAGGAGCGGGAATCGCACGGTCAGCGAGGGGTCGTCGCGGTCGACGTAGCTCCCGGCCAGCTCGTGGGCAGAGATGGAGGTGCCGCAACGCGGGCACCACTCGGTGGCCCGGTGACCGCGGAAGAGCCAACCTCGCTCCTCGACGATCGCGAGGAACCGCCAGATGTACTCGATGTTCGTGTCGGAGAACGTGAAGTAGTCACGTCCCCAGTCCATCCACTGTCCGAGCCGGATCGACCCCTTCGTCAGCTCCGCCGCCGATCGCTCCACGACGGCCCGGCAACGGCGGGCGAACTCGGCCAGCCCGTACTCCTCGATCTCGCGCTTGGAGTTCAGACCGAGCTCGCGCTCGACGCCGACCTCGATCCACAGACCCTGGCAGTCGAAGCCGTTCTGGTAGCGCTGGTGGTAGCCTCGGAGCGCCTTGTAGCGCTGGAACACGTCCTTGAGGGTGCGTCCCCATGCGGTGTGCACGGCCAGGGTCTTGTTGGCCGTGACGGGCCCGTCGATGAAGCTGAAGCGTGGCCCATCAACGTTCTTCGCCCGCAGATGCTCGAAGGTGGCTTCGTCCTCCCACCGCTCGAGGATCGTGCGCTCGAGGGCATCGTGGTCGGGCTTTTCCGGTAGCGCGGCGAACATGATCGAACCATCCTACGGGTGAGCCACAAACGGGCCGTCTCTGACCAGCGGCTCGGTTGAGCCGTCATCGGGGTCGTCGTGGCGAGGTTGTCTCCCGCGGGAGGCGTGCCTACAATGCCGCACCCTTTGCGGACCCCGCTCGAGAGGACGGCAACACTCCATGGCTGCTACGACCAGGGTGGCCGCCAAGGCCGCCAAGGCACCGGCGAAGAAGGTCGTGACGAAGAAGGCGGCGTCCTCCAAGGCGCCGACGAAGAAGGGGGCCACCAAGGCCACCCGAGCCAGGAGGTCCGTGGCCGCCAAGGCACCTGTCGCCAGGCGAGCAGCAACGAAGGTACCGGCCGGGAAGGCGCCGGCCAGGAAGGCGCCCGTCAAGAGGGCAGCGCCCGTCAAGAAGGCGCCCGTCAAGAAGGCGCCCGTCAAGAAGGCAGCGCCCGTCAAGAAGGCAGCGCCCGTCAAGCGGGTGGCCTCGCCGCCGAAGCTGCCCGCCGCCGCCGGGGGCGGACAGGTGGTCAAGAAGGTCCCGCCCAAGCGCAAGGGCCCGCTCGACAAGTTCCTCCTCGGACAGGTCGAGACCCTCAAAGACGAGCGGGTCACCTACAAGCGCCAGGCCGCGTCGCTGAAGGCCGAGGCCGATCTGCTGGTCGCCGAGCGAGAGCCGGGCGACGTGCAGTTCGACGAGGAATCGGGCGAGGGCGACACCCTGGCCGTCGAGCGTGAGCGCGATCTCGCCCTCAGTGCCCAGGCCTCCGCCGCCGTGGAGGAGATCGACATCGCGCTGGCCAAGATCAAGGACGGCACCTACGGGGTGTGCGAGCAGTGCCACAACGTCATCCCAAAGGAACGGCTCCGGGCCCTCCCATACGCGGCCCTCTGTGTGCAGTGCAAGAGCGCTGGCTTCACTCGGCGCTGAGCCCGCCGTGGGGGCTGCCGAGGCGCGCCACCGAGGCACCTTCGCAGCCGCCGCCGCGGTTGTCGTCGCCCTCGACCAGCTGACCAAGCAATGGGCGCTGTCGGCCCTGTCCGAAGGCCCGATCGACCTGGTGGGGTCGCTACGCCTCAAGCTCGTGTTCAACGACCGCGCCGCCTTCAGCCTCGGGGGCGACAACGCCACCGTGATCGCCCTCATCGGTCTCGTGGTGGTGGCCGTGATCATCCGCATGGGCATCCGCGCCGACCGCCGACCGTGGGCCCTCGGGCTGGGGATCGTGCTGGGCGGCGCGCTGGGAAACCTGGCCGATCGGGCCTTCCGCGCTGGCGATGGGCTGCTCGGGGGTCGGGTGGTCGACATGGTCGACCTGCAGTGGTGGCCCGTGTTCAACCTGGCTGACGCCGCCCTCTGGGTGGGCATCGGCGTGCTCGTGCTGGCCTCCCGCCGTGACACCGTCACCACCCCCTCGTGATCGTGCGGGAGGTGGTGCCGGAGGCCATGGCCGGCGAACGGGTCGACCGGATCGTGGCGATGGTCACGGGCCTCAGCAGAGCGGAGGCCGCCGCTCTGATCGACGGTGGGGCGGTGCTCGTGGGTGGGTCGCCGGCGCGCGCCCGCTCCACGCGCCTCGTCGCGGGCGACGAGGTGGAGGTGGAGGTCCCCGATCCTGCAGAGGACCGTGGGCTGGTCCCCGAGCCCGCCGTCCAGGTGACGGTGGTGCACGCTGACGACCACCTGCTCGTGATCGACAAGCCGACGGGTCTGGTGGTGCACCCCGGCGCCGGCCAGCTCACCGGCACGCTCGTGCACGGCCTCCTGGCTCGGTACCCCGAGCTCGCTGATGTCGGCGGCGACCCCGTTCGGCCTGGCATCGTGCACCGTCTCGACAAGGGCACGTCCGGTCTGCTGCTGGTAGCGCGCACGCAGCCGGCCTACGAGGGCCTCGTCAGGGCGCTGGCCTCGCGCCAGGTCCACCGCCGCTACCGGACCCTGGCCTGGGGCTCCTTTGACGCGACGCGCGGCCTCATCGACGCCCCGATCGGCCGCTCGGCGCGCGAGCCCACCCGTATGGCGGTGGACGAGCGGGGCAAGGAGGCGCGCACGCGCTACGAGGTGCTGCGGCCCTTCGTCGAACCGGTTGCCGTCACGGAGCTGGCCTGCACCCTCGAGACCGGGCGCACCCATCAGATCCGGGTGCACCTCCGCTCGATCGGCCATCCCGTGGTGGGCGACGCGCGCTACGGGGGCGCCCGGCAGTCGCTGCCGATGCGGCGGCCCTTCCTTCACGCGGAGGTGCTGGAGCTGGCCCATCCCGTGACCGGGGAGAGGCTGTCGTTCCGGTCGCCCGTGCCCGCCGATCTGCTGGCGGTCCTCGAGGGCCTGTCCTAGGGGACCAGAGCTCGCGAGCTAGAGCTCGGGTTCGGGCCAGTCTGCCTGGCCGCGCGCCATCGTGGCGATGTCGGCGAGCGTGAAGCTGTCGAGGTGGCTCCGGATGCGGCCACTGATGCCGGCCCACACGGCCAGCAGCACGCACTGGCCCTCGTGGTCGCAGGCGCCGTCCTGGTGCGGCTCACCGAAGTCGCCCACCGCGATGGGCCCGTCGACGGCCGACACGATCTCGCCGAGCGTGATCTGGCTCGGCTCCCTCGCGAGGGTGTAACCGCCGCCAACGCCTCGCTTGGAGCGAACGATCCCGGCGCCCTTGAGAGCAAGCAAGATCTGCTCGAGGTAGGGCTGGGGGAGCCCGGTGCGCTCGGCGATGTCGCGCACCGAGGTGGGCCCCGACTCGTCGGGGTGGAGGGCGAGGGAGAGCAGCGCACGGCTGGCGTAGTCGCCCCTCGTCGACACCTTCACGCTCTGGACTGTAGGGCAGCCACTAACGTCTGGACGTTCTCGCCTGACCGATGTCCGACCTCCCCCTGCTCCCCGCGTATGACGGTGGCTGCATCACCAACGTGGCGCCCGCCCTCCTGCACCCGGCCGACGTCGCGCCCGGGTGGCTGCCCGCCGTCGCCGGCGAGGCCGACCAGGTCGTGCTGCTCGTGATCGACGGGCTCGGCTGGCTGCAGCTGCAGAGCCGCCTCCGCCTCACCCCAGCGCTGGCCGCCCTCGAGGGAGGGCCCATCACCACGGTGGCGCCGAGCACGACCGCCACAGCCCTCACATCGATCAGCACGGGACTCCCCCCAGGCGAGCACGGCGTGATGGGGTACCGCATCGCGGTGGAGGGCGACGTGCTCAACGTGCTGCGGTGGACCACCGAGCGGGGTGACGCCCGGCGGAGCATCTCGCCCACCGCGCTGCAACCGCACCCTGCCTTCGACGGCCAGCGCCCACCGGTTGTCACCCGGGCCGAGTTCGCCGCCTCCGGCTTCACGCTGGCCCACCTCCAGCAGGTGCGCTTCACCGGCTACCGCACCCTGGGCACCCTCACCTCGGAGATCGTGCGGCTAGCCCGGTCCGGCGAGCCCTTCGTGTACGCCTACTACGAGGGGCTCGACAAGGTGTCGCACGAGTACGGTCTCGGCGCTCACTACGACGAGGAGCTGCGCTGGATCGACCATCTCGTGGCCGCGCTGCTCGAGTCGCTGCCGCCCGGCACGGCGCTGGCCATCACGGCCGACCACGGCCAGGTGGAGACTGGCGACGACGTGGTGGAGCTCCCGACCGACGTGCTCACCCATGTCGGGATGCAGTCAGGCGAGGGCCGGTTCCGCTGGCTGCACGCCCGCTCCGGTCGGGCGGGCGCTCTGCTCGAGGCGGCGTCAGCGCGGCTCGGCGACGTCGCCTGGGTGCGCACGCGCGAACAGGTGATCGCCGAGGGGTGGTACGGGCCCAAGGTCACCGACGCGGCGGCCGGCCGGCTGGGCGACGTGCTCCTGGCCGCCAAGGGCACCGTCGCCTTCCACGACCCCAACGACACGGGCCCCTACGTGCTCGTGGGCCGCCACGGGTCGCTCACCGAGGACGAGATGCTCGTGCCCCTCCTGGTGGGGGTCGCAGGAGGGTGAGCATCCCCCGGTAGGTTGGCCGCCATGTCTGAGACGACGCCATCTGACCAACCCGACGCCGACTTGGTCCTGGTGCCAGCGGTGGTGCCCGGGCCGGCCGACGAGCCGCGCGAAGCAGTCGAGTCGCCCGGCAAGGTGATGCGCATCGGGTCGATGATCAAGCAGCTGCTCGAAGAGGTGCGCCAGACCGAGCTCGACGAGCCGACTCGTGAACGCCTGCGTGAGATATACGACACCTCGATCACCGAGCTGTCGTCATCCCTGTCGACCGATCTGCAAGAGGAGCTGGCCCGCCTCGCCCTCCCCTTCGACGCCGGCTCGGCTCCCACCGGGCCAGAGCTGCGCATCGCCAAGGCGCAGCTCGTCGGTTGGCTCGAGGGCCTCTTCCACGGCATCCAGGCCACCCTCTTCGCCCAGCAGATGGCCGCCCGGCAGCAGCTCGAGCAGATGCGAGGCCAGCTCGGCCCCGGCGGATCCCAGAGCCCCGTGGGCGGCCCCGCGTCCCAGGAGGGCGAGGACCCCCGATCCGGTACGTACCTGTAGGCCGCCGGCGCACCCAGCCGGCGAGCGATCGCTAGAACCGGCCGGAGCGCGGTGCTACGGTCACAAATCACACCAGTGTGATTCATCCACAGACTGTGGATCGTCCCTGTGGACCCACTGTGGACGCACTCGGGACGACGAGAGGAGGTGCGCTCGGGGTGGCCGACAGCTTCACGCACCTCCACGTCCACACCGAGTACTCGATGCTCGACGGGGCCGCCCGCATCGCCGACGTGGTGGGGGCGGCGGCGGCAGATGGCCAGCCCGCACTGGGGATCACCGACCACGGCAACATGTACGGGATCCTGGACTTCTACAAGGAGTGCCAAGCGCAGGGCATCAAGCCGGTGCTCGGGTCCGAGCTCTACATGGCCCACGAGAGCCGCCACGAACGACCCTCGCGCCGAGGTCGCCTGGACGACGGCGGCGGTGACGCCGAGGGTGGGGCGAAGCTCTACTACCACTTGACCGCGCTGGCCGAGACCGACGAGGGCTACAAGAACCTCATCCAGCTCAGCAGCCGCGCCTACCTCTCCGGGTATTGGTACAAGCCAAGAGCAGACTGGGACCTCCTCGCGGAGCACAGCCAAGGGTTGATCGTCACCTCTGGTTGCCTGGGTGGGCACGTGCTGCAGCACCTGCTTCGTGATGACCGCGAAGGGGCGCTCAAGGCGGCCGGGCGGCTGCAGGACATCTTCGGGCGGGACAGCTTCTTCATCGAGATGCAGGATCACGGCATCCCGGAACAGCGCCACACCAACCCCCAGCTGCTCGACATCGCGAAGCAGCTGCAGGCTCCGCTGCTGGCCACCAACGACAGCCACTACGTGCAGCGCAGCGACGCGGTGGCCCACGACGCCCTGCTGTGCGTGCAGACGGGCTCGCAGATGAGCGATCCCGATCGCTTCAAGTTCCACGGCGACGAGCACTACCTGAAGTCCGCACAGGAGATGCGGCACCTGTTCGACGAGATCCCCGAGGCGTGCGACAACACGCTGTGGATCGCCGAGCGTGCCGACGTCACCATCGAGTTCGGCAAGCCGCAGCTGCCCACGTTCCCGCTGCCCGAGGACTTCGAGAACGACACGGACTACCTGCGCCACCTCACCATGGAGGGGGCGCGGAAGCGGTGGGGGCGCGGCCTCACGGACACCATCGTCGAGCGGCTCGCCTACGAGCTGCAGGTGATCGAGAACATGGGGTTCTCGTCGTACTTCCTGATCGTGTGGGACCTCATCCGCCACGCCCGGGACGGCGGGATCCGGGTCGGTCCCGGCCGAGGGAGCGCCGCCGGCTGTGCGGTGGCCTACTCGCTCTGGATCACCGACCTCGATCCCATCAAGCACGACCTGCTGTTCGAGCGCTTCCTCAACCCGAGCCGCATCTCGATGCCCGACATCGACATGGACTTCGACTCCCGCTACCGGGACGAGATGATTCGGTACGCCGCCGAGAAGTACGGGCGCGACCACGTGGCCCAGATCGTCACCTTCTCCACCATCAAGGCGCGCGCTGCGGTGCGTGACGCCGCGCGGGTGCTCGGATACCCGTACATCGTCGGCGACAAGGTGGCCAAGGCCATGCCCCCGCTCGTCATGGGCCGCGACACGCCGCTGTATGCCTGCCTCGAACGGCACGAGAAGTTCGAGGACGGCTACAAGATGGCCGCCGACCTGCGGAAGATGCGCGACGAAGACCCCGATGCCGCCAAGGTGATCGAGGTGGCTAAGGGCCTCGAGGGACTGCGCCGGCAGGACGGCATCCACGCCGCCGCGGTCGTGATCACCAAGGAGCCCCTCACCACCTACTTGCCCATCCAGCGCAAGCCCGTGGGTGGGGAGGACCCGGATGACGCCCCCATCGTCACGCAGTACGAGATGCACGGTGTCGAGGACCTCGGCCTCCTCAAGATGGACTTCCTCGGCCTTCGCAACCTCGACGTCATCAGCGACACGCTCGAGATCATCCGCGACACGCTCGGCGTCCACCTCGACATCGACCGGCTCCCGCTCGATGACCAGACGACCTACGAGCTGCTCTCCCGGGGCCAAGGGATCGGCGTGTTCCAGCTTGAGGGCGGACCGATGCGAGCGCTCATGCGGTCGCTGGCTCCGACGTGCTTCGACGACGTGGCTGCGCTCGTCGCCTTGTACCGGCCGGGCCCGATGGCCGCCAACATGCACAACGACTACGCCGACCGCAAGAACGGCCGCAAGCCCGTCGAGTACCTGCACCCCGACGCGGAGGAGGTGCTGGGCGACACCTACGCGCTGATGATCTTCCAGGAGAGCCTGATGCGGGTCGCCCAGAAGTTCGCAGGGTACTCCCTGGCCGAGGCCGACAACCTCCGGCGCGCCTGTGGCAAGAAGATCCGGGAGAAGATGCGCGAGGAGCGCAACCGGTTCGTCGAGAGCTGCGAGCGCAATGGCTACGAACGACGGGTCGGCGAGGAGTGGTTCGACATCATCGAACCGTTCGCCGACTACGCCTTTCCGAGGGCCCACGCCTACGGCTATGGGCTGATCGCCTACCAGACCGCTTACCTCAAGGCTCACTACCCGGCCGAGTACCTGTCGGCGCTGCTCACCAGCGTGAAGGCCAACCTCGACAAGGCCGCCATCTACCTGGCCGAGTGCCGCACGATGGGCATCGAGGTGCTGGTGCCCGACGTCAACCGGTCGGTGGCCGACTTCACGCCGGTCGTCGAGGCCACCGGCGAGGGCACCGAGCGGCGGTCGATCGTCTTCGGGCTGTCCGCGGTGCGCAACGTCGGCGCTGGCCTGGTGGGCCTGCTCATCGCCGAGCGGGAGGCCAACGGTCCCTTCGTCGACTTCTACGACTTCGTGGAGCGCGTCGAGGTGCAAGTGCTGAACAAGAAGACGATCGAGTCGCTGATCAAAGCGGGCGGGTTCGACAGCCTCGGCCATCCCCGCAAGGGGCTCCTGCGCTCCTTCGAGCACGTCATCGACACGGCCGTCGCCCGCCGGCGCGAGCGCGACATGGGGGTCATGTCGCTGTTCGGTGACGTCGAGGATGCCGGGCCGATGTTCGACGAGCGACCGCCCATCCCCGAGGTGGAGTTCGCCAAGCGGGAGCGGCTCAGCTTCGAGAAGGAGATGCTCGGCCTCTACGTCAGCGACCACCCCCTGATGGGCGCCGAAGCCTGCCTGCGTCGGCGCTGCGACGGGCGCCTCGCCGACCTGGCCGAGCTCGACGACGGCACCATCCGCACCTTCGGTGGCGTCGTCACCGGCCTCCAACGCAAGTGGACGAAGAAGGGCGACCTCATGGCCGTGTTCGCCCTGGAGGACCTGCAGACCTCGGTGGAGGTGATGGTGTTCCCGAAGTCGATGACCGACCATGGACACAAGCTCGCCGACGACGCCATCGTCACGGTGCGTGCCCGCGTCGACGGCCGTGAGGACCAGCCGAAGCTCATCGCCATGGACATCGAGCCCTTCGAGCCGATGTCGGGCGAGGCCTTCCCGCTGCGGGTGAAGGTGGCAGCCGCCGCCCTGTCGGAGGTGCTCATCGAGGATCTCAAACGCCTCCTCGGGGAGCACCCGGGCGACTCGCCCGTGCTGCTCCACCTGGGTGAGCAGAAGGTGTTGCGGCTGCCGGAGACCTGGACGGTGGACGTGGCGCCCGGCCTGCTCGCCGAGCTGCGGGTGCTGCTCGGACCCACCGCCATCCTCGCCTGAGTGGACCATCGGCTGCGGGTGTCGCCGAGCTCCTGCCTCCGCCGTGGCAGGGGGCAACGAAGCCGCCCCGTCGCCCTCGACAACCTTGACCCGCGGGTCACGGCGCTTGAGCAGGTTGTTCGCGATCTGTCAAGCAGTTCCCGAGTTGCGCCGGAGCGCCGCGTCTACTGGACTGGTGTCGTCTGAACCACGAGTGATCCGGGGGCTGGCAAGCGAATGTCGATCCAGATCGAGACCAAGGACTGCACCGCGTTGGGGGACGCAGAGCTCGCGGAGCTCGCGGATCTGTGCGCTGAAGGGCCCATCCCGCATGAGATCGGGGTCCTCTCCAAGCAGGCAGAGGCGTGGGTGCTGGTCACCCAAGCCAGAGAGAACGGCAAGCTCAAGGGCTTCGCGTTCTCCACGCTCGAGCGCATCGGGGGCACACCGTCGGTGCTGATCGGCTTGGCGTCGGTGAAGCGGGGCGCCAAGCGCGACACCGTGCTGCGGGCGATCATGCACGACGAGCTGCGCCGGGCCGTGCTGGCCTTCCCCGATGAGGACGTCCTCATCGGCACCCGGTTCACCACGCCGGCCGGCTTCGAGGCCTTCAAGGCTCTCAACGACGTCGTGCCCCGCCCGGACCACAAGGCCAGCGGTGAGGAGCGAGCATGGGGTCGGCGCCTGGCCAAGCGCTTCGGAGTGGACACCTCGACCTATGACGACCGCTCGTTCACGGCCACCGGAAACGGCAACCACCCTGAGGTGTTCGACCACGACAGCCTGAAGGCCGAGGGCACCCCGGCTGATGTGGCCGCCTTCTTCAAGGGCTACGACGCCAAGCGGGGCGACTCGCTCGTGGCCTTCGGCTGGGCCATGGCCGAAGACCTCGCCAAGCTCTCCTAGCTGTTGGACCTGGGCGACGCTGTCCGCCGCCGGCGGATGGTCCGAGCCTTCACCGCCGATCCCGTCGACCCAACCATCGTCGACGAGCTCGTCGACCTGGCGCGGCGTGCCCCGTCGGCCGGCCACAGCCAGGGCTGGGCCTTCGTCGTGCTGGAGGGCTCCGAGGAGAGGAGCCGGTACTGGGACGTCGCCCTGCCGCCCGCTCGCCGCCCGTCGTTCCGATGGCCTGGCCTGGTCGCCGCACCCGTTCTCGTGGTGGCCCTGGTGCGCCCGGGCGCCTGGGTGGAGCGCTACGCCGAACCCGACAAGGCGGCCACCGGCCTCGGCGCCGGCACCCGGGCGTGGGGAGTGCCCTACTGGTGGGTCGATGGCGGCATGGCGGTCGAGCACCTGCTGCTCGGAGCCGTCGACGCTGGCCTCGGCGCATGCTTCTTCGGTGTCTTCGAGCACGAAGCCGCCGCGCTGGCCGCCTTGGGTGTCCCCGACGGCTGGCGCGCGCTCGGCACGGTCGCCCTGGGGCACCCCGCCCCCGACGAACCCGGCCGCTCCACCACCCGGGGCCGCCGCCCCCTCGACGAGATCCTCCACCGCGGGGGTTGGTGACATCCCCGCAGGTCGTTGGATGGTCGCGGCTGCGTGTGCCCGAGCACAGGCGCGGCGGTTCAGCTCAGTCCGCAGCCAACAGCCGGTCGAGCTTGGCCTCGATGCGCGCGATGTCGGCGCGGGTCGCCGGGCTGGCGTTTGGCTTGAGGGTGAGAACGATGCTGCCGCCGGGGGCCAGCACCGCCTCCTGGACGTCCCCCACCGACAGCGCGCCCTGATGGCGGAGCGCAAGGATGACGTCGGCCTTGCGCAGCCCGAGGTGGGTCAGGACCTGCTCGTCGAGCTGGCCGTCGCGCACGAGCGTCGTCGCCGTGCCCTCGAGCAGGTGTGCCGCGGCGTCGCTCCGCTGCGCGACCCGCGCCACGACCGAGTTCACCCCCACAAGGGTGACGGCACCCATGAGTCCGCCCAGGAGGCTGGTGTCGTTGCCGATCACGGCGTTCTGCACGACGTTCGACAGGAGGAGCAGCACCACGAGATCGAAGGTGTTGAGCTGCGCCAGATCCCGCTTCCCGGCCAGGCGCAGCAGCAGCAGGATCCCGAGGTAGACAGCGATCGTCCGCGCCACCTTCTCGGCGATGGGCTCCGTGATCGTGAAGAGGTCGCGGGAGATGGAGGCGAAGAGGGCAGCGTGCATGGTGGCAGCCTGCCTCCTGAGCGGACCTGACGGGGCGTCAGATACTGTCCGCGCGTGGCTGACCTGACGAACCGCCGAGTCCTGCTCGCCCAACGCCCTGACGGGCTGGTGAAGGAGCAGGACTTCAGCCACGACGTGGCCACCGTGCCGGAGCCGGGCCACGGCGAGGTGCTCGTGCGCACCGAGTGGATCGGCATCGACGCCACGGTGCGCACCTGGCTCTCGAAGGCGGAGGGGTACATCCCTTCCGTCGAGATCGGCGAGGTGGTGCGCAGCAGCGGCATCGGTCGGGTGCTCCGCTCCCGGAGCGACAACGTCAAGGAGGGCGCACTCGTGGCCACGCTCACCGGCTGGCAGGAGTACGCCGTCGTCCGCGACGACCCCATGCTCACCACCCCGCTGGCGGAGGGCACCGACCCGCAGGCCGCGCTGGGTGTGTTCGGCGCCAACGGCCTCACTGCCTACGTGGGGCTCACCGAGGTGGGTCAGATCAAGGAGGGCGAGACGGTCGTGGTGTCCGCGGCGGCGGGAGCCACGGGTTCCATCGCCGTGCAGATCGCCAAGATCCAGGGCTGCCGGGTGATCGGCATCGCCGGCACCGACGAGAAGTGCGCCTGGCTGGTCGGTGAGCTCGGCCTCGACGGCGCCATCAACCACCGCACCGACGACATCCCCTCGAAGCTCCGGGAGCTGTGCCCGAAGCGGGTCGACGTCTTCTTCGACAACACGGGCGGCCCGATCCTCGACGCCGTGCTCGGACGCCTGGCGGACGGCGCCCGGGTCGTGCTCTGCGGCGCCATCGCGTCCTACAACGACCACCACAAGCCGCCGGGGCCGTCCAACTACCTCAACCTCATCTCCCGGCGGGCCCGCATGGAGGGCTTCATCTCCTGGGACTCATGGGGCCGCTGGGGCGAGATCACCGGGATCCTCGGCGGCTGGGTGGCGGAGGGCAAGCTGCGCCACCGCTCCCACGTGTTCGAGGGCCTGGAGGCAGCCCCCCAGGCTCTCAACGCCCTGTTCACCGGGGAGAACATCGGCAAGATCGTCATCAAGGTCTGAGGGCGCGCTGGGGATCGACCCCTCTGGCCAGCTGGCGCTCCAAGGCCTCGGCGTCGGTGGCGGGGAGCTGGCAGGCGTAGCCCTGGCAGACGTAGGCCCTGCCGTCTTCGCGACGCTCCCAGAGCGGGCTGTCGTAGCGCTCGCCCCAGGCCAGGACCGCGTTGGGGAGGAAGCGCCGATGCACGGTGGCCACCAGGTCGGGGCGGTCGCCAGCCACCACCACCTCGGTGGTGCCCCGGGCCGCCAGGTCGACGGCGGCCAGTACGTGCCCGAAGGCGGTGGGGTGATCCACCGCCATCGCGCCGAGCAGGCGGACGATCGCCTCACCCCGCTCGCGGTACCGATCGTCGCCGGTGAGGGTGGCCAGCCGCAGCAGCCCGATGGCGGCCAGGCCGTTGGCGCCCGGGGTGGCGTTGTCCATGAGGTCCTTGGTGCGGGTGATGAGGGCCTCGGCGTCGTGGCCAGTGGTGAACACCCCTCCGCGCTCGTCGTCCCAGAACAGGTGGAGGAGGGCGTCGGCCACCGACCTTGCCTCGGCGATCCAGTGGGCCTGGCCCGTGGCTTCGGCCAGGCGGGTGAAGGCGTCGAGCAGGGCTCCGTGGTCGGCGGCGTAGGCCAGGTGACGGGCGCCGGCGTCGGCCTGCCAGGCCCGCAGCCAACGACCGTCGTCGCGCCGCAGGTTGATCAGGAGGAACTCGGCCGTCTCGACCGCGGCGTCGACCCAGGACGGCTCGTCAGCAGCGGCCCCGGCCTCGGCCAACGCCGCCACCAGGTAGGCGTTCCACTCAGTGAGCACCTTGTCGTCGAGCCCCGGCCGCACCCGCTCAGCACGCGCCTCGAAGAGGGCCTGGCGGACCGCCTCCACCCTCGGGGGGCGGGCCAGCTCACCTCGCGCGTGCATGCGGTTCGGGATGGTGGTTCCGCGCTCGAAGTTGCCGCCGGGGCGGAAGCCGTACCAGTGGCGGGCTACGTCAGCCTGCTCGCCGAGCACCCCCCGCACCTGGGTGTCGGTCCAGACGTAGAACTTCCCCTCCTCGCCCTCGCTGTCCGCGTCTTCTGCCGAAGACGTTCCACCTCCGGGCTGGCGCAGGTCGCGGTGTACGTAGTCGATCGTCTCCTCGAGCACCTGCCGGAAGCGGTCCTCGCCGGTGAGCAGCCAGCCGTGGAGGTAGAGGCGGATGAGCAGCGCGTTGTCGTAGAGCATCTTCTCGAAGTGCGGCACGAGCCACACCCCGTCGACGGCGTACCGGGCGAACCCGCCACCCAGGTGGTCGTAGATGCCGCCGGCGGCCATGGCGTCGAGCGAGGTGGTGAGGGCGGCCAGGGCACGCTGGTCGCCCCGGGCGGCGGCGCCCGCCAGCGCCTCCTGGGCCATGGGCTGGGGGAACTTGGGGGCGCCGCCGAGTCCTCCCGACTCGGGGTCGGAGGCGGCCAGCAGCTTGTCCACGGCGGCGTCGACGTCGGCCACCGAAGGGAGGCCGTCGTGCGGCTGCACCAGGGCCGAGCGGCCGAGGGCGCCGGTGAGCTGCTCGGCCTGCTCGACCAGATCCTCGCGCTTCGTGTGCCAGAGCTCATCGATTCGCTCGCACAGCTCGACGAACCCGATCATGCCGCCCCGTCGCTCCTTCGGGAAGTAGGTGCCGGCGAAGAAGGGACGGCCGGCAGGCGTGCACACGACGGTCATGGGCCAACCGCCTTGGCCGGTCATGGCTTGGGTGGCCTCCATGTAGATGTCGTCGACGTCGGGGCGCTCCTCGCGATCGACCTTCACGTTGACGAAGTGGCGGTTCATGACCGCCGCCACGTCTGCGTCCTCGAAGCTCTCGTGGGCCATCACGTGGCACCAGTGGCACGCCGAGTAGCCGATGGACAGCAGGATCGGGACGTCACGCTCGGCGGCGGCCGCGAACGCCTCGTCACCCCACGGGTACCAGTCGACCGGGTTGTCCGCGTGCTGTCGCAGGTACGGGCTGGCCTCATGGGCGAGTCGGTTCACCCGCTCACCCTACGAGGGGGCCTCGGGGTACGGTCCGGCCGTGGAGATATCCCTCGAGGGCAGGGTCGCGCTCGTCACCGGCGCTTCACGAGGGATCGGCAAGGCCATCGCCCGGGCCTACGCCGACGCCGGTGCCTCGGTGCTGCTGTCTTCGCGCAAGCAGCGCGACCTCGAGGCGGCGGCAGCAGAGATCGGCGGTGACGTCGACGTCACGGTGGCCAACGCCGGCGACCCCGCACAGGCGGAGGCAGCCGTCGACCTGTGCATCGATCGCTTCGGTGGCATCGACATCCTCGTGAACAATGCCGCCACCAACCCCTACTTCGGCCCGACGATGGACATCGACCTGCCGCGCTACGACAAGACCTGGGAGGTCAACCTCCGCGGCGTGCTCGTGTGGACGCAGCTGGCGTGGAAGCGCTCGATGCACGACCGGGGCGGATCCGTGATCAACATCGCATCGGTGGGCGGGCTCACGGTGGAGCCCACCATCGGCATCTACAACGCCACCAAGGCGGCCCTGCTCCACCTCACCCGCACACTGGCCGTGGAGCTGGCCCCGGGCGTGCGGGTCAACGCCATCGCCCCGGGGCTCGTGAAGACCGACATGGCGCGGGCCCTCTGGGAGCCCAACGAGGAGCGCATGGCCGCTTCCCTGCCGCTCGGTCGGCTCGGCGAGCCCACCGACATCGCCGACGCCGCTCTCTTCCTCGCGAGCGACCTGGCGTCCTGGGTCACCGGGCACACCCTCGTGGTCGACGGCGGCGCCCTGCTCGGCCCCGCCACCCGCCGCCCAGCTGCGGGCTGACCCGTGGGACGCCGCACCCCGGACCCGCGGCCGCCCATCCAGGTCCTCGGCACCGAGCCAGAGCTCACCTCCACCCAGCGCGTCGCCGTCGGTCCCAAGCACCCGAGACGCACGGCGGGTAGAGCCCTGGGCGTGGTCGCCGGCGTGGCTGTGCTCCTGGTCGGCGGCTTGGCGCTTGGCGGCGGCGACGATCCGTCAGCGACGTCAGCGGCGCGCGAAGAGCGCGACAACCGCGACCGGGCCGTGCTCAAGGACAAGCCGACCACCACCACGCGGCCTCGGAGCACCACCACACGCCCTCCGACAACGACGACCACGATCCCAGTGGGCCCGGTGTTCGGACAGACTTTCGGATGGCGTGGTCCTGGGCCGGGGCGGTCGCGCCTACCTAGCCGACGAGGAGGGCATCCGCCCCCTTGCAGTTGGCCAGGTGCTGGGCGCCGCCGGCAATGCCGTCGTCCTCCTGAGCTGCGACGACCTCGCCGTGTGCGCGGTGGAGCTGCGACCCCTCGGCGGTGGCGGACCGACCGAGCTCTCACCCGTCGAGGGCCCAGAGGACTTCGGCTTCGAAACCGCCAGCTCCACCGACGGCAAGCTCGTGCTGCAGCGCTACGGCAACGAGGCCATCGCCGAGGAGCTCGCCTTCTTCGCAGCCGACGGCCGCCGTCTGGGCTCGCTCGAGGGCGCCACCGGAGCCTTCGTGGGCACTATTCGCTGGCTCCCAGGCGACCTGGGGCTGGTGGCACCCCTCGGTGACCGAGCGGAGTGGGTCCATCAGCGCGATGGGGAGTGGGTCACCGAACGATTGCCGGCGCTCGACGGCCTGCCCGTAGAGCTGGCCCTGGTCATCCAGCAGTGAGGGCGCGCCGCCGCACCTTGCCGCTCGTCGTGCGGGGAAGGGTGGCGGCGAGCTCCAACACGGACGGCGCTGCGTAGCCCGGGAGGGAAGCCTTCACGTGGGCGCGCAGCGCGTCGAGAGATGGTGGGTCGGACGAATCGGTGGGCACGACCACGGCCACCACCTGCTGGCCCCACTCCGGGTCGGGGCGCCCGACGACCGCCACCTCGACCACCCCGGGATGCGTGAGCAGTGCGCGCTCGACGGCCGCCGGCCACACGTTCTCGCCTCCGGTGACGATCAGGTCGTCCCGTCTCCCATGCACCTGCAGCACGCCAGCGACGAGGGCGCCCAGGTCGCCGGTGGGGAACCACCCGTTGCCGTCCCTGGGGTCGGTGCCGTCGCGGTAGGCCCGCAGGAGCATGGGTGCCCGCACGTGGATCTGGCTGTTGTGGTCGACGCGCAGCTCCACACCCTCGAGGGGCACGCCCTCGTAGACGACGCCGCTCCCCGTCTCGGTCATCCCGTAGGTGGCGATCACATGGGCCGGCAGCTCGGTGGGCGGCGCCTGCCCGCCGAGCAGGATGGCCCGGTACCGGCTGGCATCGATGCGAGCGAGAGCGGTCGGCACCAGCGACACGAGCGTGCAACCAGGCGCGGCCGCCGCGTCGACCGCGGCGGCATCGAACCGGTCGTGGACGGTGCACGGCGTGCCCGTGACCAGGGAGCGGGTCACCACCGACAACCCCCCCACGTGGGCCAGCGGGAGGCAGGCGAGCCACCGGTCGCGGGACGGGTCGACCTCGAGCCGCTCGCTCGTCGCGTGCGCCGATGCCGCCACCGCAGCGTGGGTGAGCACGGCCAGCTTCGGCTCTCCTGAGGTGCCGCTGGTAGCCACGACCAATGCGTCACCGGCCGCGACGGGCTGGCCGGGTCGGGCGGCGGCGAGCACGGCTGCTCGGGACGGCGCGGGGAGCCGGGGGTCGAGGGGGAATACCGCGTCCCCGTCAGCCCAGGCGCGGGTGAGGCCGTCCACGAAGGCGGACCCGACGGCGTCGAGCACGACCAGACGGGGCATGGGTGGCAG
>Ga0180121_10000198_pt1 | contig 23335 bp, 20 predicted proteins | sample AntDrymUQ5402106_2_FD_129676 | JGI IMG/M metagenome (GOLD analysis project Ga0180121, IMG submission 129676) | Polar desert sand microbial communities from Dry Valleys, Antarctica - metaG UQ540 (21.06) (version 2) (version 2) | ecosystem: Environmental > Terrestrial > Soil > Desert | place...
AAGGCGAAGCAGGCTCCGCTGACGCTGCCCGCCGAGGAGCCGGGTGCGCCGCTCGAGCCGCCGGGAGACCGACGGCCTAGAGAGATGGTCATCCAAGACAGAATCCGGCTTACAGGCCTGCTACGGAAAAGCCCCGCATATGCGGGGCTTTTCTATTCGACGCTGGACTCGCGCGCAAGATCAGGCGGCGCCCCCGATTGGCTCGCAATCGCGAGAAGGACAACCGCCCGGGGGGATTGTCGGCGGTCCGACGTCCTCGGACACCGCCGCGGCCGCTCGCGACTCCGCCGCACTGCTTCGGCCGACCGTCTACGGGCTCAGCGCCCTGCTCCTCGTGATCGCGCTTGCGAACCTGCTCGCGGCGGCGCTGCTCGCCGTCCGAGAGCGTGTGCACGACATGGGCGTCCTCCGCGCAATCGGACTCACGCCCGGCGAAACGACGCTCGGTGTCGTTAGCGGTCAAGCCTTCATCGGGGTCATCTCTGGCCTCGTCGGCGTCCCGCTCGGGGTCGCAGCGTTTCAGCTCGTCTACCTTGCCGCGAACGGGTCTACCGCTGGAGCGGCAACGGCCCCGCTCTGGCAGTTGGCGCTCGTCATCCCGGCAGCGGCTTTCGCCGCGGCAATTTCCGCACTCGTGCCAGCTCGTTGGGCCGCCAATGTGGAGGTGACCACGGCTCTCCGGTACGAGTAAGAGCAAGGCGTCGTGGATGAGACCCGGTGATTCCGCGTGGCCACGAGGTCATCGTTGCCAAGCCATCCGAGCGCTACTTCTTCGGGATCGAGAGCCAGACATCGACGCCTTGTGGCGAGAGGTTCGCCGCACGAGCCGAGCCGCCATGCGCCTCCGCGATCGCCGCGACGAGAGCGAGCCCGAGGCCGGCGCCGCCACCAGTCCTCGACTCGTCCGCCCGGCCGAAGCGCTCGAAGGCGTGGGGGAGGAAGTCCTCGGAGAAGCCGTCCCCCTCGTCGGTGACGTGCAGCTCTACGCTCTCCGGCCGGCCGACGCCGCTCAAGTGCACGGCACCCGAGCCATGACGGAGCGCGTTGTCGACGAGATTTCCGAGCGCCTGCTGGAGGCGAACGCGGTCGGCGTTCAAGAGCCCACCGGACGACGCCCCGACGCTGATCGACCTCTCTTCGGTCTCGGCCCGGATTGCGAACGATTCGCCGACGGCGGCGAGGAGCTCGTCGGCGTGCACCTCGTCTCGGCGAAGCGGCAGGCGCCCGTCGTCGGTCTGCGCGAGCACGAGCAGATCCTCGGCGAGCCGGACGAGCCGGTCGGTCTCCGCCTTGGCCGAGCGCAGGGCCGCCTCCTGCTCCTCATGCGTCCGGGGCTTCCTCAACGCGAGCTCGAGCTCCGCCTGGAGGAGCGCGAGCGGCGTCCGCAGCTCGTGGCTCGCGTCGGCAACGAAGCTCCGCTCGCGCTCGATCGCCGACTCGAGACGCGCGAGCATCTGGTTCAGCGTCTCGCCGAGACGGGCGATCTCGTCGCCGGCCTTGCCCGACGGCAATCGCCGGCCAGGCTCCGCACCGGAGATCGCAGCAGCCTCGACACGCATCTCCTCGACGGGGCGAAGTGCCGAGCGCGCAAGCCAGTAGCCGAGGAGCGAGCTGAGAAGCAGGGCGATCGGAGCGGCGATCAGGAGCTGCGCGAGCAGCGCTTGGAGGGCCTCGTCACGGTCGTCGAGCGACGCGCCCACGACGACGGTCGCGCGTCCGCTCGGAGTCTTGACGACGTCGGCGAGGATTCGATGTGGCTCGTCGAACACCCGGCTGCTGTCGAGGTCGACTGGTCCTGACCGTGCCCTGGCGACGGGGCCTGCTGGGAGGTTCGTGCTCGTCCCTCGTCCGCTGATTTCCGTGAAGCCATCCTCAAAAACGCTGCGTCCGCCACCCGTCCGCTCGGCGACTTGTGTGGCGTCTGCGAGACGGGCGACTAGTGCGTCGTTGATCCCCTCGTCGAGCGACTCGGCGAGCCGGACGTAGAGAAATGCTCCGGTCGCCGCTAGGACAATCGCCATCGCAACCGCGAACGCAAATGTCAACCGGAGACGGATCGGGACTCGGCTCATTCGTCGCGCAACCGGTAGCCGGCGCCCCGAACCGTCTCGATCGTCTTGCGTCCGAACGGACGATCGATCTTCTCGCGGAGGTAGCGCACGTACACGTCCACGACGTTGGAGCGGTTCTCGTACCCGTAGTCCCAGCAGTGCTCGAGGAGGTAGAGACGGGACAGAACGTGCCCGGGGCGGCGCATGAACGCTTCGAGCATGCGGAACTCCTTCGTCGAGAGCTGGAGCTCCGTGTCTCCCCGCCAGACCTGCTGGGTCGCCGGATCGAGGCGCAGGCCGCCCGCCTCGAGCACGGTGGGACGCTCGATCGAAGGACGCCGCGAAAGCGCACGCAGGCGTGCGAGCAGCTCGGCGAAGGAAAAGGGCTTCGTCAGGTAGTCGTCGGCACCGGCGTCAAGGCCGGAGACACGATCCTCGACGGAGTCGCGGGCGGTGAGCATGAGGATCGGCGACCACATGCCCGACCTCCGCAGCTCTCGGCAGACGTCGAAGCCGTTCGTGCCGGGGAGGAGGACGTCGAGGACGATTGCGTCGTACTCGGTTGCTGCGGCCATCCACAGCGCGTCGTCGCCGGTCGCCGCGAGGTCGGCGCTGTAGCCCTCTTCGGAGAGGCCGCGCCGGATGAGCCCGGCCATCTTCGGCTCATCCTCGACGACCAGCACCCGCATACACCCATCGTGGCACCGAAGAGATGAGAGATCCATGAGAACGGCAAGCGGCCCGCAGCCACCGGTCTCATCCGAGAGCGACGTTACGCGCGGAGAACGACTTCGACCGCCGTTCCACGGCCCGGTGTCGAGGCGAAACCGAATGCCCCGCCGATCGAGTCGGCGCGCGTCTTCATGTTCTTCAGACCCTGGCCGGCCCCGTTCTCCGTCGTCTCGAACCCGGTTCCGTCGTCCACGATCCGGACGAGTCGCCGCGTGCCGTCGTGGCCGATCCAGACTTCGGCCTGGTTCGCACCGGCGTGCTTTCGCACGTTCGCGAGTCCCTCCTGGACGATCCGGAAGACCTCGATCTGCTCGTCCGGCGCGAGCATGATCGCCGGGTCGACCTCGAGCTCGACCTCGAGTTCGCCGTCCGCAGTCAGGACGTCCAGATACCGCCGGAGCGCCGTGTCGAACGGCGCATTGCCGCTCGCCGAGGAGAGGGCGAGAATCGCGAAACGTGCTTCCTGTTGCGCGAGGACTGCCGCTGACTTGAGCCTGCTGAGGGTCCCTTCGGGAGCCGATCCCCGCTCGAGCATCGAGACGTGGGTCGAGATGGTGAAGAGGTACTGGGCCAGCCCGTCGTGGACCTCGCGCGCGACGCGGGCTCGTTCCTCTGCAACTGCTCGGCCGAACTCGGCGAACTGAATCGCCCGCCACACCCCGGCGAGCAGGAGACCGAACGCGAGCACACGCAGGAAGTCCCCCTGCGAGACCACACCGCTTGGGACGACCGGCGTGAACACGTAGTGGAGCTCGGCGGAGAGCATGAGCGTCGCTGCAAGGGCGAGCCAGCGATCGAGGTCCTCGCCGTAGCGGCGATACCGGAGTCCGAAACCACAGACGGCGACAAGGCTGAGGAAGCCCTGCAGTGCGAGGGCCACGATCATCAGGGCGGGCAGGTCGGTTCCGGCTTCGAGGCTCGGGAGGCTCTCGCCGCCTGCGCTCCGGGCGAGCACCCAGATCGCACCGAGCGCGAGCGCGATCGCAGCAAGCCCGAATCGGAGCGCCCAGCGTCCCTCAGCCGTCCTCCCACGAACGAACGCGGCTGCCGCGATCAACGTGAGGGCAAGGATTCGTGCGGCCACTCCGGCCCACGCCTCCGGGGTGTGGACGGGATCGTCGCCGAGCACGGGCGCAATCGCGAAGAACAGGATGCTCGCGGCCGAAGCGGCGAACCCTGCGCACAGCAGGAGGTCGAGGCGCCGACCTTCGACGGAGAAGCGGATGCCGGCGAGGACGGCGACGATGGTCGCTGCGAGAGTCATTCCCGTGTCGAGCGCAAGGCGAAGGTTCGGAAGCTCGTAGGTCGAGCGGAGATCGGGGTAGGCGAGGAACAACGCTAGGCCAGCGCCGAGAAGGCCGACGAGCAGCAGCTCGCCAACGAGCCATGCCTGGTAGGCGTCACGGTCGTCACGCCGCATCTACCCCTTGTCGGCAGAAGGGTCGCTGCCGATAAGGGTCGGAGTGGAACCGCGCATGCTCATCGTCGACGACCATCCTCTGACCCGCGACGGGCTTGCGGCCCTGCTCGCAGGTCACGGGTTCCAGATCGTCGGGGAGGCGGGGGGAGGCTACGAGGCGATCGAGCGGGCACGGGAGCTCCAACCGGACGTCGTGCTGCTCGACCTCTCCATGCCGGACCTCGACGGGCTCAGCGCCCTGCCCCTCCTTCGCACGGCTGCGCCGAACTGCGAGGTCGTCGTGCTCACCGCATCCGGAGACGAGGCAAATCTGCTCGCTGCCATTCGCGGCGGTGCAGCGGGCTACCTCCTGAAGACCGAGCCGCCCGAGCGGCTCGTCGACTTCCTGCATGGAGCAGCACGAGGCGAGGCAGCACTTTCAGGCGCGGTCGCGCGGCGCCTCCTCGACCAGGTCCGGAACGGCGATCCGACGGACGCCGGTGTGCCGGAATCGGTTGCATCCCGGCTGAGTGCAAGAGAGCTCGAGGTCCTGCTCCTCCTGGACGAGCACCTCGGCACCGATCAGATCGCCAAGCGGCTGTTCATCTCCGAGCACACCGTTCGATCGCACGTCAAGAGCCTGCTTCGAAAATTGCAGGTCTCCTCGCGCCGCGAGGCTCTCGAGTTTCTCGCCGCGGCGCGCTCCTAGCCACCTCTCACCCATTCTGGGTGACCGTGAATCGCCCGCCAGGGGCGAGGACACGACTCGTTGACAGGCGGATACTGAGATCAATCCTCTCTTCTCGCAGGATCGCGATGAGGGCGGTGGTTCTTCCTCCTTGACCGAAACGGCCGGCGCAAGCCGGCCGTTGGGCGTTCTAGGACCCGAAACCGTCGAGTGCCGCCTGCACGAGCTGGGGCAACGTGCGGACGTTGTACCCGCCTTCCAGGACTGCGGCCACACGGGGAGAGAGCGAAGCCGATCGAAGCGCGAGCTCTCGGAATCCCGCCTCGGTGACGAGCATCTGCGCGATCGGATCCTCCTCGTGCGCATCGAACCCGGCGGAAACGATCAACAACTCGGGATCAAAACGACGCACCGAAGGGGACACCCGCTCCTCGAACGCCTCCAGGTAGTCCTGGTCGGTCGATCCGGCAGAAAGCGGAATGTTGACGAGCGTCTCGCCCTGATCGTCAGGCCCGCCGGTGCCGGGGTAGAACGGCCACTGGTGCATCGAGACGAAGAGGACGCTCGGGTCGTTTCGAAAGATCGCCTCGGTTCCGTTGCCGTGATGGACGTCCCAATCGAGGATCGCGACTCGTTCGACGCCGAGCTCGGCCTGCGCGTGGCGGGCTGCGATCGCGACGTTGTTGAAGAGGCAGAAACCCATCGCCTCATCCCAGGTGGCGTGGTGGCCTGGTGGACGGACGAGCGCGAACCCGGAATCGTCCACGGCCCCCATGGCCGCGCCTGACGCGAGGAGCGCCGCCTCGTAGGTCGTCTCGGTCGCCACGGTGTCGGGGCCGATCGACGTCGGACGGTCGATCCCGCGGACGAGCTCGACGAGCTCACGCGCGTGACAGCTGAGCACGTCCTCCTCGGAGGCCGGCGAGGCCTCGCGGAAGTCGAACCGCTCCAGGAGCACGCGCAGCCGGTCTTGGCTCTCCGGATGGTCTCCGGTCGGGTGCAGGCGTGCCATGGCGGGGTGGCTGACGAGCTCCATCAGACCTCGACGACGTCGGGGAGCTCGAGGGCTCGCCAGAGCTCGAGCGGGTCGCGACCCGTCCGTGCCGCCACATAGAGGCTCATCACGGTCCCGTGCGAGACGGCGACGGCCGGATCCGGCAGGCCGGCGACCGCCTGCTCGAAGCGGGCGAGCGCTGCGTGGGCGCTCTCCTCGCCGAAGACCACTTCTGCAGGTCGCTCCAACAGCTTCCGGATCGACTGCTCCAATGCCTCGGGCCTGAGCCACCCGACTGTGCGTCTCGCCGTCTCCCGCAACCCGTCCGAGAGCTGCACCTTCAAGCCGAGCACGGGCGCGATGAGCTCGGCGGTCTCGCGGGCCTTCGGCTCGGTGCTCGCCAGGAGCGCGCGAGGTGCGTGCGCGGCGAGGCGTTCAGCGAGCGGCCCGCACCGGCGGCGGCCTTCCTCGCTCAGCAGCCACTCCTCCGAGGGAGCCTCCGGATCGATCTCCGGCGCGCTATGCCGAACCAGTAGCAGCACGCGCTTCGAGCCGGCCCGCGAGGTTGCCTAGGCCCCAGGAATTGAGGAGGGAGGACGCCTCCGCCCACTGTGGGGACTGGTCTGCGAGGGGAGGGAGAGGAGCGGAGGCGTCGAGCGTGGCAATTCGTCTGTAGAGCTCCAACTCCTTCCGGAGATTTGGAAACCGTCCCGCGTCCAGTGCCGCCTCGAGCGAGCCGTGCTGTTTGAGAATCGCGGCGGCTTTCTTGGGCCCTACTCCAGGGGCACCGGGAATCTTGTCCGACGGGTCTCCACGGAGCGCGATGAAGTCCGGAACCTGTGCGGGCTCGACCTCGTACCGCTCTCGAACTTCCGCCGGCCCGATGCGGGCGAGCTCGGATACGCCTCGGACCGGAGTCACCACGGTCGTCGTGTCGCTGACGAGCTGGAAGGAGTCCCGGTCGGAGGTGACGACGACGGACCGGCCGCCTCGCTCGTCCTCCGATCGGACGGCAGCAGCGAGGAAGTCGTCGGCCTCGAAACCCTTCGCCTTGGCCGCAGCGAACCCCAGCGACCGAACCAGTTCGGGGAGGAGGTCGAGTTGCTCGAGGAGGCTCGGTTCGAAGACCCGGCCCGCTTGGTAGCCCGCGAGCGCCTCGTGGCGATACGTAGGCACGGTGAGCGTGTCCCAGCCGACGACGATCGTTCGCGGCTCCTCCGACTCCCAGAGACGGACGATCATGTTGGTGAAGCCGACGACCGCGTTCAGCTTGATCGACTTCGGGAGCCCGTGGTACGCACGGTGGGCGAGCGAGTCGCCGTCGACTACGAGAAGGGGGCGCTTGTCCAAGTCACAGGGTCTTCTCGAGCGCGTGGATTGCCTTCATCAGCCGTTCGGTCGCGATCTTCGAGCTCTGACGGATGTCCTCTTTGTCCAGGTCCGAGAGATCGATAGCGGGCCCGTAGGCCACGCGGAGCGGCCCGAGCTTCATCAGGCTCTCCGTGCCGCCGATCGCGGCCGGCACGAGCGGCACGCCTGCCTGGAGAGCAACCCGCGCAGCCCCCGACCTCGGACGGGCCTTACGCGACTTCACGCCCTTGTTCCGCCGTGTGCCCTCCGGGAAGATCGCGACGACCTCGCCCGCTTTCGCGAGCTCGATCGCCTTTCTCATCGCCTCCTCGTCCCCCATCCCACGCCGCACCGGGAAGGCGCCTACGGCCTTCAAGACCGGCTTGAAGGGAAACGTGTACATCTCCGATTTCGCCATGAACCGGAGCTGGCGGTCGGGATAGAGCGGGAGACCGAGGGGCCACGGATCGATGTTCGAGTGGTGGTTCGCGGAGAGGACGAACCCGCCTTCGCGTGGAAGATGCTCCTCACCTTTGCTGCGAAAACGAAACAAACGCCGCATCGGGCCACCCGAAACGGCCCCGATGAACTGGTACATGCGCGATCTCACGGTCGAGCAGTATCCCTTCCCGCGACGGGGCGAGCTTGACACCCTCCGCTACGCTGCGGCGCGATGAAGACCCTGGTCATCGCAGAAAAGCCTTCTGTCGCTCGCGACATCGTCGGCGCTCTGCCCGGTTCGTTCGACGAGCACAAGAACTTCTACGAGTCGGACGACTATGTCGTGTCGTTTGCAGTGGGCCACCTCCTCGAGCTTTCGGATCCCGAGGACTATGACCCAGCCTGGAAGGCGTGGAAGCTCGACACCCTCCCGATCATCCCGGCTGAGTTCAAGGTCCGCCCGCGTGACAAGAAGTCTGCGACGCAGCTGAACCTCGTTCACAAGCTGCTGAAGCGCAAGGACGTCGACCGCGTCATCAACGCATGCGACGCCGGGCGCGAGGGCGAGCTGATCTTCACGCACATCTACGAGACCGCCGACGTGGACAAGCCCGTCGAGCGTCTCTGGATCAACTCGATGACCAAGGCCGCGATTCGCGAGGGCTTCGAGAAGCTGCGCCCATCGGAGCAGGTCGTTCCGCTGCGCGACGCCGCCCGGTCACGCTCCGAGGCTGATTGGCTCGTGGGCATGAACGCGACCCGCGCCGCCACCGCGCGCCGCGGCTGGGGCGCCGGCGTCGTCTCCCTTGGCCGGGTACAGACGCCGACCCTCGCGATGATGGTGAAGCGGGAGCGCGAGATCCAGGCATTCACGCCCGAGCCGTACTGGCTCGTGCACGCCACGTTCGATCCGCGCTACCACGGCCTCTGGTTCGAGGGCGACGAGAACCGGCTCAAAGACGGGAAGCGGGCCGACGAGATCGTCGCGAAGATAACGGGCAAGACGGGCCGGGTCGAGTCGGTCGAGCGCAAGGAGCATTCCGAGCGCGCGCCGCTCCTCTACGACCTCACCTCACTGCAGCGGGATGCCAACCGCCGTTTCGGGTTCTCGGCTCGCCGGACGCTGAGCGGAGCCCAGTCCCTGTACGAGGGCAAGAAGGCGATCACGTACCCGAGGACGAACTCTCGTTACCTCTCGGGCGACCTCGTGCCGCAGCTCAAACCGACCGCCGAGACTCTCGTCCCGATTCAGGAGTACGCCGCCGGCGCCCGCTTCGTCCTCGGCCTCGAGCAGCTCCCGCTCGGACGTGTCGTCAACGACGCAGGAGTCGACGATCACCACGCGATCATTCCGACGGACGTCCCACATGACGTCTCGAGCTTCAGCCCGGACGAGCGCCGGATCTTCGACCTGATCGCCAAGCGCTTTCTCGCCGTGTTTCATCCACCCGCCCGTTTCGCCCGGACGACGATCGTCACCGAGGTCGAGGAGGAGCGGTTCCGCACTCGCGGCAAGGTCACGCTCGAGGCCGGCTGGCGCGGCGTCTACGGCGTCGAAGCCGACGCGGACAAGCAGGATGAGGACGCCGAGGGCGAAGGCGAGCTCCCCGCCCTCGAGAAGGGCCAGGAGGTCAAGTGCGCCGAGGCCGCCGCCGAGGCGAAGGAGACGAGGCCGCCGCCGCGCTACACCGAGGCCACCCTGCTCTCCGGCATGGAGACCGCCGGAAAGCTCGTCGACGACGAGGAGCTCCGCGAGGCCATGAAGGAGCGCGGGCTCGGCACGCCGGCGACCCGGGCCGAGATCATCGAGACGCTTATTCGCCGCGAGTACATCGAGCGGGCCGGCAAGGACCTGCAGCCGACGCCGAAGGGCATGAGCGTCGTCACCATGCTCGACGAGCACCCGATTACCTCGGCCGAGTTGACGGGGGACTGGGAGAAGCAGCTCCTCGACATCGAGCACGGCAGCGGCGGCCGGTCGGCCTTCATGGAGGGCATCGCGGGCTTCGCTCGCACGACGGTCGAGCAGATCGCCGGGCTCGACGACGAGAAGATCAAGGTCGAGCGCGTGGAGCTCGGTCCGTGCCCGAAATGCGGCGCCGAGACCGGAGAGATCATCAAGGAGAACTCACGCGCCTATGGCTGCACGAGCTGGAAGAGCCGCGAGGAGTCCGGCTGCGGCTTCGTGATCTGGAAGCGCGTCGCAGGGCGCACGCTTACGCCCGAGGTCGCCCGCCAGTTGCTCGCCGACGGCAAGACCCGAGAGGTGCTCTCCGGTTTCCGCTCCAGGGCCGGGAAGCCGTTCCGCGCCCGCCTGCTTCTGAAGGAGGACGGGAAGGTCGAGTTCGACTTCCCCGTCAGCCGGAAGAAGGAGGAGCAGAAGACCGAGAGCGATCCTCAGGGCGGCGATGCCGAGGACGGCGAGGCCCAGGAGCAACGAGAAGAGCAGCCCGCCGCGGCGGAGTGAATTTTTCGTTAAAGGACCGAGCCAAACCTTTTCAAGAGGGCCGCGTCTCCCTAGATTGAGACTGTCACGCGCTTCGGCCGCAAACCGATCAGCGCGCCCGCCCGGAATACAGAGAACGAGCGTCACGTTTCATGGATCGAGGGCCGGAACCCGGCTCCGTTTCCGTGGAAAAACGAGGAAATTCGACATACAATAAGAAGGTTTGAGGTCCGACCGGCCTCTTAGAGTAAGTAGGTTGCCGCGACAGCACGAAAGGACGTAGAGACCAGCTTTGACACAGCATCAGCTTCAGGAACTTCTCGAAAGTGAGCAGGCTCGCCCGTTCATCGAGCAGGGTGAGGAACGCGGCCACATCGAGCCGGTAGAGCTCGAGGCGTTCGCGGTCGAGCACGATCTCGGCGAGGACGACGTCGAGCAGCTGACGCGTGAGCTCGAGGCCATCGGCCTCGAGATCCGCGAGGCTGCCGCGGAAGAGGCGGAGGCCGAGAAGGCGAAGGTCCAGGAGAAGGCGAAGAAGCGCGACTTCGACGCTGTGGTCGGCTCAGCCGACAGCCTCCAGCTCTTCCTCGCAGACGTCGGGCGTCACAAGCTTCTGACCGCTGCCGAGGAGATCGCGCTCGCCAAGCGCATCGAGCGCGGCGACCTGCGCGCCAAGCGGCACATGATCGAGTCCAACCTCCGCCTCGTCGTCTCGATCGCCAAGGGTTACCGTGGGCTCGGCGTCCCGTTCCTGGACCTGATCCAGGAGGGCACGCTCGGGCTGAACCGCGCGGTCGAGAAGTTCGACTGGCGCCGCGGCTTCAAGTTCTCGACCTACGCGACCTGGTGGATCCGGCAGTCGGTGCAGCGCGCCGTCGCGAACCACGCGCGGACGATCCGCGTGCCGGTTCACGTCGTCGAGCGCCAGCAGAAGCTGTCGCGGGCGGCACGCCGGCTCGAGGTCGAGCTCGGCCGCGAGGCGACAAAGGAAGAGCTCGCCGAGGCGACGGGTCTGCCGATGCAGCACGTCGACGAGGCGCTGGGCGCCGCTCACGCGTCGGTCTCGCTCAACCAGACGGTTGGCGCGGACGACGAGGGCGAGCTCGGAGATCTCTTCGCCGACCGAGAAGCCGCAGACCCGTTCGAAGAGGCCGAGGAGTCGCTGCGCAAGCAGGGAGTCCGCCGTGCGCTGGACGCTCTGCCCGAGCGCGAGCGGCGCATCCTCGAGCTTCGCTTCGGATTCGAGGGCGAGCCGTGGACGCTCGAGGCGATCGGCCACGAGCTGGATCTGACGCGCGAGCGCGTGCGTCAGCTCGAGGCGCAGGCGCTGGCCCGCCTCGCCGCGCTCCGCGACCTCGCCGCAGTTTCGGCTAACTAGTTCGTTCGCTCTAGGGTCGCCGCGCCGTTTGCTCGGCCGGCGGCCCATTCTCGTTCGACCGCATCCTTGCCGAGCGCCTGCTCGAGCTTCGGGAGCAGGTCGTTGTCCAACTCGAGCTCCGGCGGGCTGAGCTCGGCACCCACCCCGCCGAGTAGACCTTCGGCGGCGCCCCGCATGCGAGCCGCACGGGCTGCGTCGCCCTGTTCGACCTCGACCGCCGCCCGGGCTTGCAACGCTTCCGCCTCGAGCCGCTTGTCTCCCCGGTCGCGGGCGAGCTCGAGCGCCTCGTCGAGCAGGTCGCCGTCTCTCCTCGCCCGGCCGAGATTGACGAGCGCGACCGACGTGCTCCAGGTGTCGCCGAGAGCTCGGGCCAGCGTGAGCGCCTCCTCGAAGCGCTCCTCGGACTGCTCGGAGCGGCCGAGGAGGAGCAGCGAGTTGGCGACGAGCCGGTCGTCGCCTAGCTCGCGACGCAGCGCGAGCCCCTCCTCGAAGAAGCCTGCCGCCTGTCCGTTTCCGCCTCGCCAGGCAACCTCTCCGAGGACGTTGAGGGCTCCCGACGCGGTGATCTTGTCGCCGGCGGGCCTCGCAAGCCGCAAGCTCGCGTCGGCCAGTGCGCGGGCCTCCTCCGTCTGTCCCTCGGCCATCGTCAGCCAAGCGAGCTGTGCGAGCGCCGCGCCGTGGAGCTCCCGGTCGCCGAGGTCGCTCGCGAGCGCCAGGCACCGTTCGAACTGGACCCGTGCGTCAGCGAAGTCCCCTAGGCCGAGAGCCGCGTAGCCGGCAGCGAAGAGCGCCTTGCCGCGGACCCTAGGCTCGACGTCGCCGGCACCCTCGAGTGCTTCAGCGAGCCAGCCTCGGCCTTCCGCCATCAGTCCCCGCGCGCTCCAGAACCGGACGAGGGCGCCTGCGATCCGCAGCCCCAGCTCGAGCTCGCCGTGCGCGGACGACCAGGCAAGGGCGGCGCGGATGTTGGCGTTCTCCTCGCTGAGCCGTCCGAGCCAGAACGGCTGCTCGGGGCTCGTCAGCGCCGGCTCCGCTCGTTCGGCGAGAGCGACGTAATGCTCGGCGAGCCTCCGCTCGATGAGCGGGGAATCGCCGCTCTCGACCAGTCGCTCGCTCGCGAACTGGCGAATGGTCTCCAGCATCTCGGCCCTCGCCTCGCCGGCGACGCCCCAGCTCCGCCGCACCAGGCTCTTCTCGACGAGCGACCCCACTCCACCGACCACGTCGAGGACACCGTCGCCGCACACGAACTCCGCTGCGCGGAGGGTCGCGCCGCCGACGAACACCGAGAGCCGGGCGAGCAGCGCCTGCTCGTCGGAGCTCAGCAGGTCGTAGCTCCACGAGATCGTCTCCTGGAGCGGGGAAGACTCGGTCGGCTGCTCGAGCCGCGCGAGGATCTCGGCCGGCGAGAGGAGGCGCACTCGTGCGGCCGTCAGCTCGATCGCGAGCGGGAGGCCGTCGAGCCGCCGACAGATCTCCTGCACAGTCTGTTCGCTGCCGTCCAGTTTGAAGTCCGGGTCGACGGCCTCCGCGCGCTCGACGAAGAGCTGTACGGCTCCGGCTTCGAGCAGCGAGGGCACGGGGAACTCGTGCTCGCTCGGCACGCCGAGCACGGCGCGGCTCGTCGCAATGACGCGAAGGCGGGAAGCGGCTGCCATGAGCTCGGCGATCGCCGGGCCCGCGTCCTCAACCTGCTCGAGGTTGTCGAGCACGAGCAGGAGCTGCTTGTCTCGCAGGAAGTCCTTCAGGGGTTCGAGCGCACCCCCGCCTTCTCGCTGCTGGACGCCCAGCACTTCCGCGATCGCCGCGGGGACGAGTGACGCGTTGCGGACCGGCGCCAGCGAGACGAAGTACGCGCCGCTCGGGAACCCGTCGCGAATCGTCCGCGCCAGTTCGATCGCAAGGCGTGTCTTTCCGGTCCCGCCAGGCCCGCTCAGCGTCACGAGCCGGACGTCCGAGCGACCGACCAGCTCCTTGAGCGCCTCGAGCTCGTGTGCCCGGCCCAGGAGCGGGGTCGCGGGCTCGGGGAGGTTGCCAGCGCCGACGTCGTACGCCGCGAGTGTCGAGATCTCCCGCCGCAGGCGCTGAACCCGGTCCCAGTCGCCACCGAATCGCCGCGTTCGCCACTTCAGCAGCGCGAGCCGCACAAGCTCCCGCCGGAGCCTCCGATGGTGACGCCAGCGCTCGAGCTGGCCCGTGCGGAGCAGCGCGCGGTAATCGACGGTCGCGCCGGCCTCGACCTCGTCCGCGAGCTCGGTTGCGATCACGCGGCGCTGGTAGCGCAGCCAGAGCACGACGGCGAGGACAAACATCGCGAGGACGTAGAAATCCAGGAGATTCGTGAGCGTCACGAGAGTGGAGGCGGTGTCCTGCATGGCCGGGTCGACGATCTCGCCTCGGACCCAAGCGGCCGTCTGCGCCAGCCCGTAGCGCAGGGTGAGCACGGCCTCGACAAGACCGTTGTTGATCGCGTGCATGAGCACGGCGGCCGAGAAGCCGAGCAAGGGGTACAACACCTTGCGCGGCTTGCTCGCCGTCCAGGCGGCGGCCCCGAGCCCAGCCCCGAACGCGGCGGTCCAGAGCGGGTGGTGGAGCATCGCGGGACCGAAGAAGTCCCGCCGGTGCACGAACACGTCGAGGCCGTTCTCGAGGCCCTGCGTCTGGGCTTCGTTCACGAAGTAGAAGACGTCCTCGGTGAACGCGAACCCGAGACCGACGGCGGCGCCGTAGACCATTCCGCTGGTTACACCCTCGAAGAGGCTCGCCCCGAAACGTCGAGCGATCCAGCGGATCGGGCCGACGGCCGCGATCAGGGCCAGGCCCTTGGCTCCTTCCTCCACGAGCGGAGGAGCGATCGCGTTGCCGAAGACGTCACGCGCGTCGTCGGAGAGCATCGCCCGCACGGTGCGGTTTCCAGCGAGAGCGATGAGGGCCGCGCCGGTAGCGCCCCAACCGGCCATGACGGCGAGCAGCCCGAGCGGCTGGCGGTCGTAGAAGTCGAGCAGCCGGATGAGCAGCAGCACGACGATCGCCTGGATGACCGCATAGCTGACGTAGAACCCGGGATTGTTGAGGATCTCGTCCATTGGAAGAAACTAGGAGCGTAAGCCGTCTTGAAGCAAGAGTGGGGCGTTGCCCCGCCGTATGCAGTTTTCCTTCCAGACTGTGGAGCTGAAGGTCGGCGGCGCGAACGCGGGCGACGACCGGCTCGCGCCCGCCGCTTAGGTCACCTTGACGTCGAACCCCAGGAGCACCAGGGGCCAGAGCAGCACCGCGAGGATCGCGGAGAGCAGTCGCTTCGTCTGTTCGGACTTGTCGAAGTAGTTCTCCGAGTACGCGACGACGACACCGATCACCAGGTAGACCAGGAGTAGGAGCGGAATTCGACGCATCACACCTTCCTTCCCGGATCCGGCCCTCTGCCAAACGGCCCAGAGGCGTTAACCTCTTTGGCCTAGCACCGTCTTAACTACTTGATTACTTCGAAAACGACGGAGTAGAGGGTAAGCACCGAAAGGAGTACGGGTGAGGGGAAAGAGAATTGCGGGGTTGTTCGCTGCCGCGAGCATGGTTGTGCTGGGCGCAGCCGGCGCCGGCATCGGAACCCCGACACAGAGAAGCGCGACGTTCATCTTTGCCGGGGCGTCGGATCCGACCTATCTGGATCCGGCATTGGTCTCGGATGGTGAGTCGTTCCGCATCACGAAGCAGATCTTCGAGAGCCTCGTCGAGCTGAAGCCTGGGACGACGATCCTGCAGCCGCGACTGGCGAAGACTTGGAAGGTCAACCGGACCGGCAAGACGTGGACGTTCACGCTTCGCCGGGGAGTGAAGTTCCACGACGGAACGCCGTTCAACTCGGCTGCCGTGTGCGCGAACTTCAACCGCTGGTTCAACTTCACGGGCGCGTTCCAGGATGCGTCTGCGACGTACTACTACCGCCAGATCTTCGGCGGGTTCAAGCGCAACGAGTCCACCGGGCTCGGGAAGCCGCTGTTCAGAAGCTGCAGCGGGAAAGGCAGGTACGTCGCAGTCATCAAGCTGATGCGCCGTTCCGGCCCGTTCGTCCCGTCGCTCGTTCTGTCGGCGTTCTCGATGCAGAGCCCGACCGCCATGCGGCGCTACGAGGCCAACAAGGGCGAGCTCGTCTCGGGCACGTTCCGGCCGACCGGCAGCTACGCGTTCAGCCATCCGACCGGCACCGGCCCGTTCAAGTTCGGGTCCTGGACCGTTGGGCAGCGCACCGTCCTGGAGCGGAACAACGGCTACTGGGGCAAGAAGGCCGGCGCAGCACGCGTCATCATCCGGCCGATCAGCAACAACACCGCACGGCTCCAGGCTCTCCAGACGGGTGAGGTCAACGGATACGACCTCGTCGCCCCGCAGGACATGCCGACGATCCGGAGCAACAGCAAGCTCAAGCTGATCAACCGCAAGTCGTTCAACGTGGCCTACGTGACGATCAACTCGTCCAAGCCGCCGATGAACCGGAAGATCGTCCGGCAGGCAGTCGCCTACGGTCTCGACCGGGCGTCGGTCGTTCGTTCGTTCTACGCCGGCCGAGCAGTGGTGGCGCACCAGTTCATGCCACCGTCGGTTCCGGGCTACGAGCCGAACGTCAAGAAGTACTCGTTCAACCCCAACAAGGCGAAGGCACTGCTACGCCAGGCAGGCCTGACGCTGCCGGTGAAGATCGACTTCTACTGGCCGACGAACGTCTCGCGGCCGTACATGCCGAGCCCGAACCTGAACTTCGCGGCTTTCAAGGCGAGCCTCGAGAACTCGGGCTTCGAAATCAACGCGGTGAGCCAGCCGTGGCGCCCCGATTACGTCAAGAACGTCAACCAGGGCACCGGCGGACACCTGAACATGATCGGCTGGACAGGCGACTACGGCGATGCGGACAACTTCGTCGGAACGTTCTTCCAGAGCGCCAACCCGCAGTTCGGTCTCACGAGGACGGGCGAGCACAAGAAGATCGCCCTTCTCCTCGACAGGGCCGAGGCTGAGGTCAGCCCCGCGAAGCGAGTCGCGCTATACAAGCAGATCAACAAGCTGATCGCGGAGTTCGTTCCTGCCGTGCCGTACGCGCACACCACACCGGCCGTCGCCGTCGAGCGGCGTGTCGCTGGGTACATCGCAAGCCCGGTTGGAACAGAGCGGTTCGACCCGGTCACCGTCGGTGGCCAATAGGACCTAGGTAGGTAACGGAGTAACCCAGCCGGCGAACGACGACTAGATGCTCAAGTTCGTCGTTCGTCGGCTGCTGCTCCTTGTCCCGATCCTCGTCGGGCTCTCGATCCTCGTCTTCGTCTGGGTCAGGGCTCTTCCGGGGAGCCCGGCGGATTCGCTGCTCGGAGAGCGGTCGACGCCTGCGCTCGTCAAGGAGTACGAGGAGCGGTTTGGCCTCGACGAGCCGGTCTATGTCCAGTACTGGAAGTACGTCCAGACCACCGCGCACTTCGACTTCGGAGTCAGCGCCGCGTCACACCGCCACGTCACGACCGAGATCAAGGAACGCTTCCCGGCCACGATGGAGCTCGCTCTCGTCGCCATGATCTTCTCGGTCGGGCTTGGGGTTCCGCTCGGGTTCCTGGCCGCCAAGCGGCACGGCGGAATCTTCGACCACGGAAGCCTGTTCGTCTCGCTGATCGGGATCTCGATCCCCGTCTTCTTTCTGGCGATCCTCCTGAAGTACCTCTTCTCCGTCCGACTGGGCTGGTTACCAAGCGTCGGCCGGATCGACGTCACGAGCGAGGTCAAGCACCCGACAAACTTCTACATCCTCGACGCGATCATCGAGCGTGACTGGAAGACCCTCGTCGATGTCCTCAAGCACCTGATCCTGCCTGCCGTCGCCCTCGGCTCGATCCCGCTCGCGATCGTCGCGCGGATCACTCGCGCCGCCGTGCTCGACGTGCAGAACGAGGACTACGTGCGCACCGCCCGGGCGAAGGGGCTCCCGCCGCAGGCGGTCGACCGTCGCCACATCCTGCGGAATGCACTACTCCCGATCTCGACGATCATCGGGCTCCAGACCGGTCTGCTGCTCTCGGGCGCAATCCTCACAGAGACTGTCTTCGCGTTCCCGGGCATGGGCTCGTGGCTCCGGGAAGCGATCTTCAACCGCGACTACGCCGTGCTGCAGGGCGGGATCCTTTTCCTGGCCCTCGTCTTCGTCCTCGTGAACCTCATCGTGGACATCTCATACGCAATCATCAACCCGCGGATTCGCTACTCGTGAGCGTCGCTCAGGCCGAGTCAACGGAAATCCAGCTCGAGGCGCCCTCGGGCCTGTGGCGCGATGCGTGGTTCCGCCTGGTTCGGAATCCGGGCGCAATCGTCGGCTTCTCCTTCATCCTCGTCTTCCTCTTCACCGCGATTTTCGCGCCGTGGCTCGCACCGCACGATCCGGTCGAGCAGAACTTGCTGCTGATTGCGAACGGATGCTGTCCCGGGCCCTCGTCCGAGCACCTTTTCGGCGTCGACCCGCTCGGCCGTGACCTCTTCTCGAGGATCATCTACGGCGCGCGTTATTCCCTCATCATCGGGATCGTCTCGGTCGCGATCGGGCTTTCGGTCGGCCTTGTGCTCGGGGCGATCGCGGGCTACGTAGGCGGCTTCGTCGACTCGGCGATCATGCGCGTGATGGACGTGATGCTGGCGATCCCGGGCCTGCTCCTCGCCATCGGGATCGTTGCAGCCCTCGGCCCGGGCCTGAAGGAGGTGATGATCGCCGTCGGTCTGGCGAATGTTCCGATCTTCGCCCGGCTCCTCCGAGGTTCGGTGCTTGCGCAGCGTGAAGCCGACTTTGTCCTAGCCGCACGGTCCGTGGGCATCAGGCGCCCCCAGATCCTCTTCTCGCACATCCTCCCGAACTCGCTCTCACCCGTGATCGTCCAGGGGACCCTCGCGATGGCGACCGCGATCATCGACGTCGCAGGCCTCGGGTTCCTCGGCATCGGCCTGAAGGACCCCGACGAGACGCCGGAGTGGGGGAGCATGCTCACCGAGGTGAACGAGTACCTGCAGGTTGCGCCGTTCCTGGCCCTGATCCCCGGCACGGCCATCGTCGTGTCGGTGCTCGGCTTCAACCTGATCGGCGACGGCCTTCGCGAAGCACTCGACCCCAAGCTGCGCGGCCGTTGAGCACTCGCGAGCCACTGCTGTCCGTCGAGGACCTGCGCGTCCAGTTCTGGACTCGACGAGGCACGATCCATGCCGTCAACGGGATCTCGTTCGACATCGCGCCGGGGGAGACCCTCGGGATCGTCGGCGAGTCGGGCTGCGGGAAGAGCGTGACCTCGCTCGCGCTCCTCGGGATCCTCTCTCGCGCCGGCAAGGTCGTCGGGGGCCGCGCGATGTTCGGCGGCCAGGACCTCCTGCAGCTCTCCGACCGGAAGCTCCGGAAGATTCGCGGCAAGGAGATCGCGATGATCTTCCAGGATCCGATGTCGAGCCTGAATCCGGTGCTCACAATCGGCCGCCAGATCAGAGAGGCGCTCCAGACCCACTTCGACATGAACAAGAGGGAGGCGGAGGCCCGCGCCGGCGAGCTCATCGACCGGGTCGGGATCCCGAGCGCGAAGGCGCGCCTCCGCGACTATCCGCACCAGTTCTCGGGCGGAATGAGGCAGCGCGCCATGATCGCGATGGCGCTCGCGTGCAAGCCGAAGCTGATGATCGCCGACGAGCCCACCACGGCTCTCGACGTGACGATCCAGGCCCAGATCCTCGGCCTGCTTCGCGAGCTCGTGAGCGAGCAGGACACCGCGCTGATCCTCATCACCCACGATCTCGGGGTCGTCGCCGGCATGTGCGAGCGGGTGAACGTGATGTACGCAGGCATGTTCATGGAGACCGGTCCAGCGACCGCCCTCTTCGCGCGACCGCGCCATCCATACACACTCGGCCTGCTGCAGAGCATCCCCAGGCTCGACGCCGGGCGGCGCGAGAAGCTGACGCCGATCGGCGGGAACCCTCGCGACATGCTCAACGCGCCACAGTCGTGCCCGTTCCAGCCGCGCTGCCGCTACGAGGTCGACCTGTCGCGGCAGGAAGTGCCGCCGCTCCTCGAGATCGAGCCCGGCCACAAGGTCGCCTGCTTCAACCCGGTTCCCGAGGAGGAGTGGGCGAAGCTCCGAGCGATAGCGATGCCGGCCGCGTGAGCCAGAACGGCAACCTCGTCGAGGTCGAGAACCTCAAGGTCTACTTCCCGATCAAGAGCGGCGTTCTCCTCGATCGCCATGTCGGGGACATCCGCGCCGTCGACGACGTCACCTTCGAGATCCGCAAGGGCGAGACGCTCGGCCTGGTCGGCGAGTCCGGATGCGGGAAGTCGACGGTCGGGAGAACGATCCTTCGCCTCTACGAGCCGACCGCCGGGAAGATTCGTTTCGCCGGTGAGGACATCACCGACAAGAGCGAGGGTGAGCTCCGGACGCTGCGCCGCCGGATGCAGATGGTGTTCCAGGACCCGTTCGCCTCGCTGAACCCCCGGCACAGCGTCGGCCGGATCGTGGGCGACCCGCTGCGGGCCCACGGGCTCGCCACCCGCCGCGAGCTGCCTCAGCGGGTACGCGAGCTGCTCAAGACGGTCGGCCTTCCGGCGGACGCCGCAGGCCGCTTCCCGCACGAGTTCTCCGGCGGGCAGCGCCAGCGCATCGGGGTCGCGCGCGCCCTCGCCGTGAACCCGGACTTCATCGTCGCCGACGAGCCCGTCTCCGCTCTCGACGTGTCGATCCAGGCACAGATCATCAACCTGCTCGAGGAGCTCCAGAGCGAGTTCGACCTCACCTACCTCTTCATCGCGCACGATCTCGCCGTCGTGCGGCACATCTCCGACCGGATCGCGGTCATGTACCTCGGCACGATCGTGGAAATCTCGCCTGCGGAGGAGCTCTACGACAACCCGCTCCACCCCTACTCGATCGCGCTCCTCTCCTCGGTCCCGATCCCGGATCCGGAGGTCGAGTCGAAACGAGAAGCGATTCTGCTTCCCGGTGACCTCCCCAGCCCCGCGAATCCGCCGGCCGCCTGCCGGTTCCACACGCGTTGCCCTTTCATCCAGCCGACGCGCTGCACGACCGACGTGCCTCCACTCCGGAAGCTCTCCGACGGCCATCTCGTGGCCTGCCACTGGGCCGAGGAGATCAAGGCCGGCAAGCTCAAGCCGAAGGAACGGGAGGTCGTCTTCGACGCCCCGATCCCCGAGCCGGTCGAAAGTCCCCCGCCCGTCTAGGCCAAACCCTGGTCTTTCATTCTGCGGCCGCGAGGCAGAGGATCGAGCGATGGACGAGAGGCTCGCTCTGCAGCTCGAACAGACGCTGCAGCAGTGCGACCGTCTGTCTCCTCGCGCGGGTGGACTGGGAGGACGAGACGCGCGAGGCACCGCTGCTCGATCAGATCAAGCGGATCAGGCAGGAGACGTGGAACGACCTCCAGGAGCTGCGTGAGCGTCTGGAGATGAAGTAGGGGCGCTCCCTCAAAAGGGGGAGTGAGGCTTGTCCACAGCCGCCGATACCTGGGTTGTGGACGCTGCAGAGCGAAAAGACATCCTGAGTCGCTACATGGACCACTCGAGGCGCTTCGAAGCAGTTGCGCAGCGAAGGACGGCCAGCGGTGCAGGTGAGGTCATCCCTTTTACGGCTCCCCTCAAGGAGCTCGAGCAGGAGCCGACCGCCCGGGAGATCGAAGTCCTCCAACTGATCTCGGAGGGCCTCGTCAACCGGGAGATCGGCGTCCGTCTCTTCCTCTCTGAAGAGACCGTGAAGTCCCACGTACGACATTTGCTGGCAAAACTGCAGGCGCGCTCTCGCGCACATGCAGTCGCCGTGGGCTTCCGCCGCAGCCTGATCGCTTAGTCAGGCAACACGGCGAATTCGGTTCATCCAGAGCCCGCCGCCCGCTTTTTCCACAGGCTGTGGACATATCCCTCAACAGGGTGATGCCCGTGGCTGTGGAAAAACGGAGACTCCGGGAGCGGCTACCAGACGCGAATTGCGCCGGCGACTGCCGCAACCGACGCGCATGACGCCAGCATCGTGAGCAGACGGAGCTTCATGAATCCTCCCTTGAGGGGAACTAACGGCGATTCCGATGGTATCCCCCTTCTGGGTGAGATACAAGGGGGTTTCGGAAAGTTCCGGCAGATCTCCGCAAGAGACCGTCACGTCTTGGCGTTCGCGGGGATCCTTGCCCTAGCCGCTGTCGGCCTAGCCCTAGCTCTTTTCGCCTTTGGCCTAACCGTAGAGGCGACGCCTTGGTTCGTCGTGGCCCTGGGCGTCATGGGTCTGGTTGCTGAACGCCAGGTCGTCCAGATCAGCGCGAATCTCCAGATCTCGGTCTCCGTCCTGCCACTGCTTCTCGCGGCGACGCTATTCGGACCGCTAGAGGCGATGTTGGTCGCGGTGATTACGCTCGCCGGTGACTTCGGCCGACCGTACACGAGATGGGTCACATGGACCGCGAGCCGCGTGCTGGCGGGAGGGTTGGCGGGTCTCGCCGCGCTTGCGGTTGCGAATGAGAGTCCGACATTCGGAAATGTTTGTGCGGCCGTCGCTGTAGCCGCATTTACCGAGGCCGTTGTCGATGCGGCTCTTGGAGCTTCCACGGGTGCCCTCAGAGGAATCGCATCGTTCAGGACGACGCTCCAGATCATCCGGCCGGTCCTTCTTGGGACAGTCCCGCTCTACACGCCTGTCGTCGTCCTCCTGATCTACGCCTGCCGCGAAATCTCACAGTGGAGCGTCGTATTTTTCGTTGCTCCTGCTTTCGCGGCCCATCGCTTTTACAGCCTCTATCGAGAAGAGCGGGATGCTCGACAGGCACTCGATGAAGTCAATGTCCGTCTTCAGAGAGCCAATCTTTCTTTTGCGACCGCCCTTGTCGCTACCCTCGATGCTCGAGATCAGTACACGGCTGGCCACTCAGCTGCCGTTGCCGTGTATGCCCGCGATATTGCGAAGCGAATGAATCTGAGCGAGGAAGAGCAGAGCTTTGCGCATCTCTGCGGTCTGGTGCATGACATTGGGAAGATCGGATTGGCTCCCGGTCTCCTCGAGAAGCCGGGTGCTTTAACGCTCGACGAGAGGCGTCTGATGGAGCAGCACTCGGAAATCGGCGAACGAATCCTCGCGAACGTGGAGGATTATGCCGAGATCGCAACGATTGTGCGGCACCACCATGAGCGCATGGATGGTGAGGGTTATCCAGATGGCATCCGAGGATCCGAGATTCCCCTCCTCTCGCGCATCATCGCTGTCGCGGATGCGTACAACGCGATGACGTCACATCGACCCTACCGCGACGCTATGCCGAGTCGTGTCGCCCGTCTCCGCCTGGCTCAAGCCGTTGAGTCCCAGTTTGATACGAACGTCGTTGCCGCTTTCGAGGCCATACTCGCGGGTGCGGTTGAAGACTATCGCTCAGGTCTTAATCTCGTCTTCGAGTCTGAGGTTTCGCAGCATGAGATGTTCAACCTTCAGGCTCTTGCAACTGCTTAAGGCTTCTTGTTACCGCTTCCGCACGCGTGCGTACACCCAGCTTTTCGTAGATATGCCGGAGGTGCACCTTCACAGTTGGCTCGCTCACGACCAGCGCCCGTGCGATAGCACTGTTCGAAAGTCCCGACCGTAGGAGCTCGAAAACTTCCGTCTCTCTCGGGGTCAGCAGACCTGCTGAATTAGCGGTGCTGCGAACGAAAACCCCTAACCTACGAGCCAAGGGCACATCACGAGCGCGACCCACTAGCCCGTCGAGTTCCGACCCAACGCTCTCAAACAAGGCGGTAAGCAGAGGAGGATACGCCCGGTACGCGCAGACCAAGCTGTCGAAGTTTCCCGTGCGGTGCGCGGT
>Ga0180121_10000199_pt1 | contig 23187 bp, 16 predicted proteins | sample AntDrymUQ5402106_2_FD_129676 | JGI IMG/M metagenome (GOLD analysis project Ga0180121, IMG submission 129676) | Polar desert sand microbial communities from Dry Valleys, Antarctica - metaG UQ540 (21.06) (version 2) (version 2) | ecosystem: Environmental > Terrestrial > Soil > Desert | place...
CGCCCGTTCTTTCCATGCTCAAAAGCATAATCACTTGTCACTTCAAATGTCAGAAGATTATCATGTTGATATAGTAACGTATTGAGATCTTTAAGCACGAATAATTTACTGATTGTAAACTTACCAGTATTAAATAAATTTGGGGGAATTCTACAAATTAGTTTTATATATCCTTTTTTAGCTACATAATCTTTATTTGTGAGCGCTGTACTTCCAATAAAAAGCAGATTTTCATATTCGTCCGTCAAATGATACGTTACAGTAATCTTAAAATCGTCATCTGTCAAATTATAAAAAACAAACTCGAATTCAAACGGGTCGCCCGTGCGAATAACAGGCACGCTTAGAATTGGTCTCACCTCAGCCTTTGTCAGTTTCACATAATCAGAACTTGGAGCCTCGTCCAATTCCCAATTTTGGGAAGTTTTACTTGCCGTCTGCTCCCCCATATATTTCGGAACAACATCTTCTGTTTTTCCATAATCAAGTATTCTTCCATGATCCAGCAACAAAGTCGTCTTGCAAAGATTTTGAATTGGGATCATGGCGTGACTCACTAAAATTATTGCAGTTCCTGACTTAGATATCCCCATCATTTTTTCCAGGCTTTTTCTCCTGAACTCTACATCACCTACCGATAATACTTCATCTATGATCATTACTTCAGTTTCAATATTTGCTGCTACGGAAAAAGCCAGCCGTATCCTCATTCCCGTCGAATATTTTTTGATTTGAGTGTCTATGAACTTTTCAACTCCGGAAAAATCAACAATCTCATCAAATTTTTTGTCAATTTCTTTTTTGGTCATTCCGAGAATTGTACCGTTAAGGTAAACATTTTCCCTGCCGGTTAATTCAGAATTAAATCCCGTGCCGGCTTCAAGCAAACTCGCCACTCTGCCGTCAACATCGATATATCCGTTAGTAGGATTTGTGATTCGCGAAATTATTTTCAATAATGTGCTTTTACCGGCGCCGTTATCTCCAATGATACCGAGAGTTTCCCCATGTTTCAAATCAAAGGATACATTTTTTAATGCCCAAAATAAATCTTCGTTCTCTTCGTGGAAATTATAAGTATTCAATCTTTTAAGGACCCTGTAATTTTCCATCGGATATCTAAGCCAGGAAAAAAGAGTTCCTCCAAGTGTTTCCTGTTTATTGTCTTTTAAACCGATAAGAAATGCTTTACTTACATCGTTAACCTGTATGGCGAATTCAGACATTTATAGGACAATTTTGAAATTAAGCAACATCTGCAAATATTCTTTCTGTTTTATTGAAATAATAAGCGCCGGTTATAAAAAATATTATTGCGCTAATGCTTCCCATTCCAATAAGATCCCATGGCATCGGGGTAAATCCTAAAAGCGAAGAACGAAATCCTTCGATTACACCTGCCATAGGATATAAACCGTATAATAAATAATAATTGTAACCGAATTGTTCGGCAATCAAAGATGCCGGAAATACGACGGGAGCCCCATACATGAGAAGTGTAGTTATAAATCCCATGGCAAATTTTACATCCCGGTATTGGATAGCAAGAGAAGAAAGCCACATTCCGATTCCCATAGAACTAAGAATCATTAATAATATCAGCAGTGGAAGAAATACCAAATCTATTGTCGGAACGATTTGATAAAATATCATCATTATAATTAAAATCAAGAATGCAATTGAAAAATCTGCAAGTTTTGAGAAAACAGGTGTTAAAGGAATAAGGATTCTCGGGAAATATACTTTTGTCAAAACAGAAGTATTGCCAACGAGGCTATTGGCAGCCCCGGAGAGGGACTGGGAAAAATAATTAAACGGAAGTATTGCTGCGAAGGAAAATACCGGGTATGGTATTCCGTCACTTGAAATCTGAGCAAGTTGTCCGAATACAATAGAAAATATCACCATTTGAAACAGCGGATTGACAACCGCCCAAAGCAGTCCCAGTATAGTTTGTTTGTACAAAACTGTTATGTCTCTTAGCACAAAAAAATAAAATAAATCTTTGTAATAAATTAATTCTTTTAAATCAAAGAGCTTCCATTTACTTTTTTTTGGTTCTATTCTTATTTTTATTACAGGTTTTATTATCGCCAAAATTAATTCACTTTATTAAAATATATGTGCTGCTACCTCAATATCGCTAGCTTCTGAATGGAAGTTTCAACCTGAGAATTACCTTGTATGATAAATTTATAAAGATAAGTTCCGTTTGCAATATAATCCCCGTCATCATCTTTCCCGTCCCAGTAAATCTGATTGTGTCCAATATTTGCAGGAGAGTTTATCTCTCTAATTAATCTTCCTGCAACCGAGAAAATCTTAACTTTGCAGCTTGTCGGGCTGAGCTCGCCTGATAACCTGAACATGAAGCTAGTTTCAGTACTCATTGGATTCGGATAATTAGCCATATCCTGAATGCTTAAATTGTTATCCACAACTACTGAGTTTGTAACTGAGTCCGCAAAGTTACCAGAGATGTCTCTTGCAACATATCTGAACCTGTGTTCACCGGGCTCCAATGTGGGAGTGTAAGTTACAGTTGCCTGAAGAAACCTGTCATCAGGAAAAGTAATATCGATCTCAGGATTCTTTACACCATTGATATAATAGGGAATATAATAAAACTCGTATCGATTGAATCGAAACTCATAGGAATATACTTTAATATGTGATGTATCACTAATGACCATTCGGCTGTCATCCAAAAATTGCAAAACAATTTCAGGTTTTGACTGGACAAAATCTCCATTCTGTATTTTAACACCGTCGTAAGTAATATTCATAAGAGGCTGTAGTGTATCGCCCTGGACTATGAATTGAGTAATTGCAATATTATTAAAAGAGAATATTTCATTTTTATCTCCGGGTAATGAAGTTTCAAAATACAGGTTTATTGTATCGCTTATAACTTTTGATTGGTGTAAGTCTGCTGTAGAAAATCTAACCTCTGAAGTTCTCATACTGTCAATTTTAAGAGGAGCATAGATAGTATCATTTTTTACAACAACTTCGATTCCCTGGTTTTTTATATACCATTTATTTACATGAACAGGCACATCAATAAAACCAACATTGTAATAATTAATTTTAAATGACACGCTGTCACCTTCCAGAACTGTCGTATCGCTTCCGGAAAAAGAATAATTGTCCGGAACCAATTCAGCGGGTGGAATATATTTAAAATTAATGGACTTCAAGACGGGCGATTCTAAACCTATTGAAGTATCAATAGAAAGCTTAGCATCGAGCTTGATTTTTGGATAAGTCGAATAATTTACAGTGTCTATATTTACTAATGAGTTATTTGTAATGTCGGAGTATAAAATCACATGTACGTTATCGCGGTCGATTCCATAAACATCAAATTTTATAGAACTGTTAGGCAGTAATATTTGATCCCAGGAGAAATTTTTCCACATGTCCGCAGGACCATATGAATAGGAGATCGAACCTGATGTTCTCTGAAACTCAGGACTGACCTGGCAGTCTAACGGAGTATGGATGGAATTAGAAAAGAAATTATGATACTGTTCGCAAGTTTCATTAGTTTCAGCTCCTAAGTATCCGAAGAATACCCATGTATGAAACCAGTCATACCTGACGGAATCTGCATAGACGCTTCCGAATTCTCTGAATTTTTTCTTAGCGTTAGGTTTCAAACTATCAGCATTTGGGACAAAAGAAGCAATGTAAGTCATTATGTAATCGGTGCTGTCAAAAGTGTTAAGAAAATTTAATACAGAATCAGAAGATTCAACTGAGCTCATCCTGAAATTTTTAATCGCCTCGGCAATGCCAGTTAATTTTTTAACCTTTGCTATATTCAGTCCGGTATTTGCTTCGTCATCGCTGTAATAATTTATATTATTAATTGTGAAGAAAGATGTCTCATTCCCGTTACTGCCATATGATCTCATGTGTAAATTCCCTTTAAACTTATCCAGACTGAACCCGTCTTCTGTATATCGTACATTGATTTTGTCAGGTTCATCATATTGCTGCGGATAAAGAGTGTATATGGTATACGTGGAATCTGACATTGAATTTTTTTCGTCCGTTATCCCGGGATTGTAAATTATTTTTTGAATTTCAGACCACCCCGAACTGTCATTGTTTATTACTGCATTGGTGCGTAGATAATACAATGTGTTAAGATTCTGAACTGGAATATTTACGTTGAAACTGGACGATACAAGAGATAGAGTACTGTTATTAAAGGTTTGAGAAACAGGTGAGTTGAAAGTATTTAATGTATCAACCTGTAGAATAACTTTCACATTATTATTCCTTAGGTCTACGTTTGGGTTTAAACCGGTGAATTTGAAATTTGTTGTTTTTAAAACAGAATTGTTCAGAGGTTTGATTGGTACAAAAGATAAATTTCTTAAAGTTAATGCAATAGAAATTGAATCGTTATCATTATATCTCTGATTGTATTTGCCATTCGGATCCAGAATAACAGACATGTTGTAATTTCCAATTGAATCTATCTGGAAAAAATAATCAAGCGTATCAAGATACCTAAAATCTCTGATAACAGTGTCTTTTGTGTTCATTGGTATACCGTTTTTTCTTAGTTGGAATTTTATTTCTAATGAATCGTCGAAATCGATACATGTCCCGAGATTTTTAGGAAAGACTGTGAGCTTTATCATCTCTCCCAATGCAGGAAAAGGGTTTGATAATACGTAATCATTTTGCCGGATATCAAATTCAGGAATATTAGGAATGACAAGTTTCGTTGCGGGATCCCCAATCAGATTATAACAATTTATAGTATTCCTCGAATGGAAAGATATAGAGTCAAAATTATAGAGTCGCTGTGAAGCATAGCTTAACAATTCCCCAATCCTTCGGGAGCTATCAGGGTGTGTACTCCTGGAAAATTTTCTGATCATATGCTCATTGAATTGATCGCCAATACCGGAAAAACTCCATCCTGTGGTTCCCACAAACCCTATAGCACATTTGTTTGGGAGTGTAAAAAAGTTTTCACCAAAACTTCTGAAACCCGGAGCTGCATTGATGCCTGTGAAACAAGTAAAACTGAGAACAAGAGGAAGCTTATTTGCGTTATTCAAAGTATTTGGATCTTCAAGACCGATTTCCCAGTCCTGACTTGCTGCATGTCCTATGAAATTTACTATCAATGCACCTCGGTTAAATTCTCTTCTTATGGAATCTTTATAATTGTAAGTTATATAACCGGTGGAATCATTTCTGTAAATTTTTGAGGCAACGCCGCCTATGGGGCAAGGCGATATATATGTGTTAATAAGAAAATTGGACCTAATTTGAAATTGGTTCTGCTGGTTTCTATCATTGCCGCCACTGATAAAAATAAATCTTTTCCACCATTTATCAGGTTGCTGTTGGTCATAATTAATAATTTTATCGACTGCATTCTGAGCTTCAGTAGTTGTATAGACAGGTAATCTTCCTACCGAAATCTGATGATAATAAATGTAAGTGCCGATATTGAAATTTACAAAATATCCGTCCGAAGGTGGATTACCATAAACAGGGATAAGGTTCTGATAATAAACCGACCCTTCATTATTTTTCTTTGGGTCCAAAGATGCCCTGCCAAATAAACATACGTATCTTAGTTTAGGAGCGGTCCAGCTATCATAAGCATGTTTCACAAAATTTCTTACTGCTACAGGATCTTCCATTCCGTAATTGAATATATCGTAAATATCCTGCATATCTGCTTTCAAAGATCTGAATCCGTCAAAATTCTGCCTGTGGCTTCTTAACTGCTCGGCCTGTGACTCAAATAGTTTATTATAAACGACAAGATAATCAGCGCCATTCTTCGTTGCGGACGCAAGGTCTTTTACCTGGCGGGTAATTATCCTGAAAGGTTTTCTGGTTATATTACTATTTACAATTTCAAAATTTGAATTACTCTTTCCTGTAAAAGTCAGTAAGTCTGCAACATTCGTGTACCCTTCAATCCGAATATTATTTTTGATGTCATATATGTTTGTCTGTGCAGAAGGATTATATCCAGATACATTGATTTTTTTTGAAATTGTGTCAGAGCCTGTTAGATTTATGAGAACCCTGTTATTTCTTATCGAAAAATCTCTTGGATAAGATAAACTAAAAAAATCAACGTCAATTTTTGGTTGAATAAATGAAGTTCCTAATGGAATATAATGCAGAGTAACAGAGTTCAGTGAATTATTTGAAAGCATTGAACTTGGGAAAACAATTGTCGTATCAAATCTTTTAAAATTATCCCTGACCAGAGTATCCAAAACTACGTTATTAATTTTAAACTCTATCCTGTGTTCATCTAAAACCGAGTTAGTATAAGATCTCGGATAAACAAAAATCTTCAAACTGCAAAGCTGAGTAGTAGAAGCCAGATCATTAATGGTTAATGTATCTGTGAGGGCTTGATCGGTCGTTAATAAACTCCAGAACCATGCTTCACCGACAACTCTTTCAGTGCTGAAATATCTGTAATCACCGTTGGGATTTAAAGTTTCACCCAGGTAATAATAAGTATCTCTTTCGAAATGAACTCTTTTAAAATAAGAATTATCAGTAAAGTTTAATGGAGAAACGTAACCCGATCTCTGCATCCGTAGCCCGTTTGCACCTCCCCAATCAATCCAATACACACTTGTATCAGAATACAGGTTGAAATATTCATTAGTGGTGTAAACATTAGAATTTGAGTTTGCATCACGATGTGCAGTGAGACCGCCGTAATTTCTTGTCGCATAAAAATCTAAAAAATCATTATTGTTAAATACACCATCGTCCTCGCCCTCAAAATAAATCGGAACCTGTGCTCCTTTATATAAAACTTTTACTGTCCTTGGATCTATGCCGGAAGGATTGACCCCGGCCGAGTTAAAATCCGCGCTGTTTATTCTATGAATACCGTCACCGATTATGTAAAGCTTTAAATAGGTTTTATTTGGAGTTATCCAATTGTAGTTATTTTGAGAGTTTGAATCATTTACAAATGAAATACAAACAATGAACAAAAAAAATATTCTTTTCATATTTGAGAGTGTTTTTTAATTAAATAATACGTAGCTAAAAATTCATACTCTCCTTAGGGATTTGGTTTTATGATAAGATTTGTATTGGAACAATATACAACTTTTATCCAAAAATTTCACTTTATTTAAGTGATTTTAATTTTTCCTTTAGCAAACGATAAATAAATAAAGGATTACCGACAATATACTTTCTGAAATTGGAAACCGGGTTTAATGCATAGCGGGTAACCCATTCAAGACCCAACTTTCTCATAAATAAAGGTCCTCTCTTTTTTTTATCGGCGAAGATATTAATTCCATCGCCTACAGCCAGTATTACTTTAAAATTAATTTTATTTTTGTTTTCATGAATCCATTTTTCCTGAATCGGACAGCTTAAGCCAATTATAATAATATCAGGATTAATTTCATTGATAGCTTCAATTACTTTTGCATTTTCGAAAATATAACCTTCCTGTAATGCGGAAATATTTAGCAGGGGATAAGCTACCTTTATGCTTTCTAAAGTGTTGCTGTCATGTCCAAAGAAAAAATAATTCCAATTTTTCAATACGGACTCGTTGATCAGGTCTAAATAAAAATCAGAACCTGACAGTCTTTCCTCTAAACCATCATTTCCGTTTAAAAATTTTGACGCAAGGTAAATTCCTATTCCGTCAGGATGGACAAGATCAAAAGTATCATAAATTTTTTTTAAGCTTTCATTAAGGTATATCTTATTCAACGTGTCCGCATTTGCATATGCAATCGTTAGTTTCTTATTTGAGGAAATGCTGTCATTGATGCATTTTAAAAAAGTATCTGTTGAAAGTTTGCTGACCTTTATTCCGAAGATTTCTAAGAAGTCAATATTCTTTAAATGCATTTGTTAAAATGAGAAATTACTTTATAAACTCAAGTTGACTACTACATTGTTAAAAACAAAAGACTTGAGTTGTTAAATTATAATAAACCTCTTCAATCATCGGAATAACTATTTTTTCAGTGTATTTCTTTTTAATGACAGTTTGTAAATTTTCTCCGCATTCCCTTGCAAGATCTTTTTCCACAATAAACTTCTTAATTTTTTCAGAAAGGTCTGAGGGGTTTCGCTTTTTGAACAAGAGACCGTTTTGATTATCGACTATCAGTTCTGAAATACCGTCAACATCAGACCCGATGAATGGTTTTTTATGTAATCCTGATTGAAGCATGAATCCTGGGAATGGATCCCTCACAGAAGGTAAAATACAAATATCCGTTTTTTGAAAATACTCTTTTAAATTTCTTCGGGGAGAAATCAATTCTACTTTGAGAGAATTTTCCCTAATAAATTTTACATAAGAAGCTTTTTCGGATCCTTCTCCAATCAATGTTAAATCTATATTAAGATCTTTTAAAATCGAAACGGCATTTAAAAGTGTATTGTAATCTTTCTCTTTATGAAAGCGTCCTATAGAAAGTAAATGAGTTTTTTGATTTGCGTTATAAGATTTTTGAAGTACATTTTTTGAATTATCATTTTCCTGATCTGATTCTTCCGAGTCTGTGAAGTTGGGAATTAAAACAATTTTACTTTTTTTTATATTAAATTTTCCAGTTAACATATTTTTAACTGAATTACTCACTGCTATTATCTTATCGGATTTATATTCAATCAAATATCTTTTATCAATAATACTTAAAGCAGTAAAGACAGTTTTTAATTTTGGTTTATATATTGAAGAAACGGAGTTTGCAATTAATTCGAAATACCTGTGATGGCTGTGAATTATGTGGATTTTATTTTTTTTTGTAAATTCGAAAATAAGATTTACCGATTTTATGAAAGATGATTTTGAGGACAGGTAAGTATCGCTAAATACAGGAATGTCCAACTCCTCTAACCTGTCAAACGAATCTCCTCCATTTGTGTAAAGAAAAACATTGTGCCCGCTTCGCTTTAAATATTTCAGAAGTAAAAAAACGTAGTATGACCTTCCGTCAACATAATTAAAAGCTGGTGTTAAATGAAGAATGTTCAATCTTTTTATCGGAGTTTAAATAAATACCAAAAACCCACGTCGGAATTAACTGCATGGGAGTAGTAATATGGAACTTTCAATATTAAACTTTCTGTGGGAAACTTAAAAGGGTATCCTCCAAATGCTCTTGCGTAATGTTCGTCATTATAGTAACCGAGAGTTTCATCTAATGAATGATTGCCTTTTCGGGTTGAATAGGTAGAATAATACTTTATATCTTTTATCCTGATATATTCTCCCAGTTTATTTGCTGTCTTGTAGTTCCAGTATTCGTGACTGTTTGCAAGTCCGTCACCGTTTATGACTTTACGTTCTGAAAAGTAACCCACAATTCCGCTTAAATCAATCATGAATATCCTATCTTCCTCCCGGATATTTTTCTTTAACTCCAATGCGTAATAATACATGCTATCCCATTTAGGATTGTTGATCCTTGTAACTACGAGATATATCAAGAAAATAGTTGTAAAAACTACCAACGCCGGCTTATATGTAATTGAATACAACAACAACATTCTTATTAAAAGCAGAGATGACGCGAATGCAGGGAAGGCTACATACCATTCTTTGAGAGCATATGTATTAAAAAATAAATTGGTAACTATAAATAAGCACGAAGAAATGCATATTGCAAAAAGGAAGTAATCAATTTTTTGAAATCTAATCCTGTATTTTCTTATGGAAATCAAAATTAAAAAAGACGTAATTACTACAAAAACAAAGAGGACTTTAATAAATTGATTTGTAAATGACCCGGGATCCAATAATCTTTCAATATTGAAAAGGAATATTATCTCGGGAAATGAATTTTTTATTCTGCTTGTAACGGGGGAAATTTCGCCAAAGAAAAAATAATTGGAAGCTGAATACAGTGCTACTGCCGATATAAGTGACAATGAAGAGTATAAGAGGTACTTTTTCCTTGTATCTTCAGGTGAAATGAGAAAATCGGATAATATTATAACAGGAATAACATTAAACAAAAAATCGATCCGCGCTAGATACAACAATACAATAAGTAAGCATTTGAGTTTTAACATGCTTTCGTTTTTCCTGAGCTCGATAGATTTTAAAAGTAAGTAAAAAGTTATCAAAAGACATGTAATATGAGTTTCCATTCCGTAATCTCTTATCGCTACAAAGGTCAGAAAAAGCGGAATGATAAGGAAAAACTGTTTTCGCGCAATTAAGGGGTTACTGTTCTCAAAAAATTTTTTGAGCGCAAGTATAGTCATAATGCTCACAATGCATATCAGAAAAACTACGAAACGGAAATAGAGCTCTGGCGAAAAACTCGTAAATAAATTTAGGATAAAAAAATAAATTGACAATATCATGAACCATAAAGGATGATACCCGTTGGTTTCATTTACCAGGTCAAAAGTAGAGCCTGCGCCCGTAGAAAAATTATATGCTATCTTCACATAAAAAAAGGAATCGTCATTTGTAAAGTTAAGAAGAAATTCTATCGAAGATAAAAATGCAAATATTATGCTTCCTATGAGCATCAGACTTATCGCGATATATTCATAATAATTTAATTTCAATGATAACTTTAATTAAATTCTTTATACTGAAAATATTTATTTGAATCTAACAATCTCTAATTCTTAATTCTAAATTCTTAATTCTTAATTCTAAAAAGATACCACTCTCCTTTGTTTTTATTAATAACATGATTATAAGAAAAGGGCATTTTTAAAACTAGATCTGAAACGGGGAAAGTAAAGTGATAACCCCCGAAATTGTGTGAATAAATTTTATCTGCAAAATTTATTGGACCTGATAAAATGTTTTCAGAATGAGTCGAATAAAAATCTACTTCTTTATCTTTTAAATATTTTTCTAACATGTTAGCGTTTATATAATTCCAGTATTCAAAACTATTTATAAAACCGTCTCCGTTAATAATTTTTCTTTCGGAAAAAAATCCGACAATTCCGCTCATATCCATCTGGAAGATCCTGTCTTCAGGTGTGGTAATTTCTTTTAGCTTCATTGCATATTCATAAGATAAATCCCATTTTGAATTAGCTAATCTTGTTAAATAAAAGTACACGGTAAAACATAAGATCGTCAGGCAAATTTTTAAGATGTAGTTTTTTTTAGCAAAATTCAGAGTGAAGAAAAGCAAAAGTAAGGCAGCAAATGCAGGAAAGGCGACATACCATTCTCTTAAACCCTGTTTATTAAAAGCCAGGTTCAGAATCAGAAAAATCAACGTCCCTGCACATGTTCCGAACACGAACAATTTCATTTTGTTGTTCGAAGAGTTTATACTTTGATTTTTCATGCTGATAATGAAAATGATAAGCGAAATAAAACATAACCCCAATTTTAAAAAATGATTGGTCAAATATCCCGGTTGAAAAAGTATGCTGAAGTTTTGAAAAAACAAGATTTCAGGAAAAGAATTTTTTATAGTTGCAGATATTGTCAGCAGATGACCGAAGAGCATTAGGTTCATCCAAAAATAAATTGTTGAAATTAATATTAAAGACACAGTATAAGAAACAACTAACTTCTTTCTTTCGCTCTTTTTTGAAGTGAAATAATCTGCAATTACTATCGCCGGAACAACACTAAAAAGAAAATCGATTCGTGTTAAAAAAAGTAAATTGATAAGTATTACTTTGTGAATTAATAATGATCTGTTTAAATAAATTTCTTCGACTTTGTAAAATAGTAGTATTGAATACAAAAGGCATAATAACTGGCTCTCGAGTCCAAAGTCACGTGTAAAAATAACAATTGAAAAGAGGGGAACGAAAAGAAAAAATAATTTGTGCGCATCCTCACGCGAAGTATTAAAAATTTTAAAAACAAAATAAAGTGTAATAACGGAAATCCAGTATTGCAGCAGAACTACAAATCTGAAATAAACATCAGGATTAAATGAAGTGAAAAAATTAATTATGAAAAAGTACAATGACAGAATTAAAAACCACAATGGATGATATCCGTTAGTAGTATTTATCAGGTCAAATGTTGATCCGGAACCAATTGAAAAATGATATGCAGTTTTGATGTAAAAAAATGAATCATCGTTGGAAAAGTTAATCAGAAATTTTATTGGGGATAAAAATGCAAATAATAACCCTGCAACAACAATCAAAGCAAAAACCTGGAAAATCCTGATCGAGATATTCATAGTTAATCAGCCAGCAAACCCTTCAATTCATTTTGATAAAATTTTTTACTCTCAAACTGCGCTTGTATCCTATACCTGATCCGTAACCCGGAAATATTGTCAAATGCTTTATCCGGAAGAAATGTATTTAAAAAAGCGACAGCCATTTTAAATGAAAAATCTTTTTTAAGGTATTTTCTTGCGTTTGACTTATCTCCGTAAAAATATTCTGTCCAGAATAATATATTGTTCCAGTACTTTATCAGATCACTATTTCGTGAATTCTTTAAATTATTCTCTGCATTCATAATTAACATATTATGCACACTCTTTTTAGTTCCACGTTTTGTCATCGAATCAGTCCTTAATCTTGTGTATGCAAGATACTCAGTAATGGTTTTGAATTTCAAAATATTTTTAAGGCGGAACCAAAGCTCAAAATCTTCATAACTTTTAAAGTTTGTATTATAACCTCCTTGATCTAAAATTTTTTTCTTATTAAAAAAAACCGATGAATGGTTTATCGGGTTGTGTAGATTCAAAAATTTCTTTATTCCCTTGTCAGACTCCGGAGGTTTCAGAAGGAATAATATTTTGTGTGGATCTTTGAAATAAATTGACCAGCTTGAAATGACGTCGAGGTCTGGTTGTTTAAAACTTAACTCAATTTGAGTTTTTAATCTGTCAGGAACGCTGAGATCATCTGCATCAATCCGAGCTATCCAGCCCCCGCTTGAGTTTTCAAGCCCGTAGTTAAGAGCTGACGCCAGCCCCGAGTGGGCAATCTTTTTATAATTTATCCTTGAGTCTTTGAAAGATCTGATTATTTCTTCAGTGTTATCGCTAGAGCCGTCATCGATAATTAAGAATTCAAATTCTTTATTTGTTTGATTCAAAATACTTTTCATCGATGATTGTAAGAAGCGCGCATCATTATAAACTGACATAAGAACTGTAACATTTTTGTAAGAACCTTCCATGTTATGGATTTAATTTCCAGATTATGAATACCGCTTTATGTTTTCCGTCAAAATACGGAGCAGACCTGTAAACTTCATTTTCCATATTAACAATTACAGGATCGCTATGAACCGAATATTTATGACTCGAATAATTTAGACTAAGAGTATCGTATTTCCCCATGACAATATCATCCCTATCCCAAATTGCGTGTTGAACCAGATATTTTACATTACTATTTCTTAGATATTCGTTAAGCTTGTTGCTCTTTAAAATTTCCTGATATTCAAAATTATTTACCAACCCGTCTAAGTTGATAACATTACGCTCACTGAAAAAACCAAAATGACCTGCATCTTTCATTGCCATAACATCTGATTTTTCAGTATTTGCTTTAGTCCATTGAGCGGCACTATATGATTCGACAGTCCAATTATTTGAAGAAGTTTCATATGCGCTCTTATATTCAATATAAATTTTATGTCCCCAATAAAATGCAACTAAAAAAGTAATTACGATGATAAAAATTTTCCCGGGAATAATTTTATTGAATGACAAAATATATTCGGCGGGAATGCAGATCACCAATGAAATGAATAGTGAATATGGGATAAAATACCAATAGAATATTAACCAGTTAAGAAAGAAAAGTAAATAAGTAAATGAAAATATTATTCCCAGAGAAAATACTGCTAAGCTTGCGAAGAAAAAATATTTTGTATTTTGTCGCATCCTTCTAAAATTAAATAAAAACCAATTGAAATAAATTACTGCAGCGACTGCGAAATAGGTTTCCCGATACCTAAAAATTTCTCTTAACCTATCACCAAAAAAATCTTCATTTAAACCGGACTTAAGATAGCCGCTTATAGGTATAAAATTTCCGAATGTAATGTAATTGTATATCAGGTAAGGCGAAACTGTCAGGCCTGCTGCGGTCATGATAATTAATATTCGTAGAACATCCTTTTTCTTATTCTTGCTGATAAAGATAATAAAGAATAAATTTAAAACAATAATACTCAGGGCAAAGAAAACAGTATCGAGTCTTGAAAGTATCAATAATCCATATATCACTCCCCATATTAATTCATTTTTAACATTTCTCTGAGAAAATATTTTTCTCTTGATCGCCGTGTAAAACAAAATTGAAATAATGAATATCATCAATGGAGTCTCCATTCCGTTCACTGATTGAAAGAAAACGAAAACGATAAAAAAAACTCCGCTCAATAAGATTATTATATTGTCATAATAAAGGATTAATACCCGAAAAAAGATCAAAGCTGAACAGCTCATTAAAATAAGCTGAATGAATAAAACGATTCTAAGTGTAGTTTCGGGTGAAGTTTCAAAAAAAATAAAAACCGGAATGAGTGATATCTGCCACAATGGCTGAAATCCGTTGGTTTTATTAATTCCATCAAATGTGAATCCTAAGCCTTCTGCATAATTTTCTGCGATCTTCAGGTAATATGAGGCATCATCCGGAGTTGTGGAAATTAATTGACGAATGTCGGAAAGTAATATAAAGTTCGCCATATAAAAAAAAGCAACAGAGATCAATAAGAAATATAATTTCAGATAAAGGTTATCGCTGTTTCTCATTAATCAGAATGATTTAAGCATCAACTTAAAAGAGTATTATATAATCGCCAATGTTTTTCAGCCATTTCCATGGCATTAAATTTTTTTTTCACTTTGAGAAAAAAAGTTTCGGCAATCTCATTTTTTAATTGATTATTGTCCAGTGCAAATTTTATTTTTGAAGAAAGGTCCCTGGCATCGTGCATTTTAAAAATAAACCCTTCTTTTCCGTCAATGACAATATTTTCAATGCCAATAAAATCCGATGAAATAACTAAATTTTTGGAGGCAGCAGCTTCAAGCAATGTTATTGGAAGGCCTTCTGACTCAGAAGTTAAAACAAAAATCTGAGTGTTATCAAATTCATTCCTCAAATTTCTTAAATTTCCCATGAATTTAATCCCCGCTGTAAGTTCAGTATCAAGATCTTTCAATTCAGCTTCAAGACTTCCGCTGCCTGCAATTAAGAACTCAGCTTTATCCTTATACTCCGAAGGTAACATCGATATAGCTTTAATAAAAGTATCGATACCTTTTCCTTTTTCCAATCTTGAAGCGCAGATAATTTTAATATCAGGTTTTTTTTTTATACATTTTAAAGATTTAAAATCAATTCCGTTATAGATCAAAGATATTTTATCTTTCGGAATATTATTTTCCAGCAAATAATGATACACATGATCGTTCACAGTTATAAAATTGTTTGCGCAATAATGCCTGAGTCGGCCTTTCTCCGGAATTAAACCATGAACAGTCTGTACCGTTTTAAAATTTGTGAACCTTGCTGCCTTGCTTGCAATGTTCGATGCATAATGATTATGTGAATGAACTATGTCAATCTTTTTATCTTTTACAAATTTATAAACCGAATGAATTGCTGAAGTAAAGTTTTTAATGCCCCTGTTCCCGTGATTGACATTTTTTTTGACTGATATTTCAATTTCCAGCGAACTGAATTTTTCAATCCCGCTTCCTCCCCCGCACATCAAATAAATTCCGGTATTCCCTTTCAACTTTAAATTTTTTAATAGATAAAACAAATGGCTGGCTACTCCGTCGGAATAATTCAATTCATTTGTGATATAAAGTATGTTCATTGATACAGGTTTCTATATTTTTCAAAGACCAGATCCCAAGAAAGTCGATTGTAAATGTTTTTTGTTTCGTCTGAAATTTCTTTAATCTTGTCCCTGTCCTTATTAAGGAGTGTTAATATTTCGCATAAATTCTCTTTTTCTCCGTACTTGATCTTGAAACCATTTTTGCCATTATCAATATAAGAAGACATGCCAGTCTCTTCTGTAACTACGGGAACAAGCCCTACAGCCATGGCCTCAACGGTGGCAATGGAAAATTGTTCATAAGAGCTTGCAGAAATAAATATGTTTTTATCAATATAAAAATCAGCAAGAGCATCTGTCTCTAAATTATTTATAAATGTTAAATCAAATTTAAGCGAGTTGCTAATTGTATAATATGACGAATCACCTACAATAAATAATTCGATTCTGAATGAAAGAGTGCTCAAAGCATTTATTAAAAAATCAAATCCTTTTTCTTTTTTATTCTTTCCTCCGATAAAAACTATTTTTAACTTCGCTTCATTATTAAAGCTTTTTTCAAGCCCTGTTTGATGAAAAACTTTGTCTATACCGTTTGGAATAACTATTAATTTACTTCTTTCCAAAGGGTAATATTCATACGAAAGATTTATAGAATTGTCCGAAAGAAAAAACAATTTATCGGAATACTTAAAATATATTTTTTCGCAATATCTATCTTTCCATTTTAAATTAGAATTTACCATTGAGCTATTTTCATTTTCAAATGCTACAATGCCGTGTACAGTATAATACATCTTTGCCTTCGAATATTTTTTGTAAATCAAGGAAATAACGGAGAATCTTTCATATGTAATTAAGTGTATAATCTCAGGTTTGAATTTAAACATGTAAGATATAATTCTGAGAATACCTAATCTGTAAATCGTTTGATCGCCTACTCCCGGAATTATTTCCTTGCCAAAAAGTTTTTTAAATATTCCAATTTTTCTTCCGTCAAAAAAATATGTAACAAATGCAGTTTCAAATTCCACAGAACATTTATTGAAAATTCTTTTTGCAACCTTCTCAGGTCCATTCAACATTTCCGACTCGATGTATCTGCCTATAAATAAAATTTTCAAGTTAAAAAAATTTTAATTAAGATTTTGTTTTACCTTCTATTATATTAACAAGCCATTTCATTCCCAATTTATTCCGCAGAATATTTTTAATACCAAAATACTTTCCATAAGCAAGGTTTAAATTTATTTTTTCGTCCGATAAAAGTATGACGCTGAAATCTCTTTTCTCGATATCTTTAAATTCTTTTATTATAAAAAAGTTATATTTAGTAAAGTCTGAATTATGCCAAACGCTTTTATGTCTTTCATAATCGTTATTATTAATCGGTCCCTGCGGCCAGTTATCTCCAATGGGAATATTTATAAGGACATATTGCGATTTGTTCAAACAAAGTTCGATAAATTTAAGAGCTTCACTCTTTCCAAAATGTTCTATTACATCTCCACAGTTTATCAGGTCATATTTCGTTGTTAGTTTTTGTAAAAAATCCAGGGCATTTTCTATGAAGATATTATCATAAAAACATTTATGATAATTTTTTATGTAATGTGGAAATATTTCAACCCCGTCAATCTTCCTTTTCCAATTACCGGAATAATTATTATCGCCCCAAACTTCCAGGAATTCCCTGAACAAAATACCCCAGCGCCCAAAGCCGACTCCAATGTCAAGAATGCTTTTGGGATCAATTTTTTTGACGAGATCTATATTGTAAGAGATATTTTGCCAGTTAGACGTGCTCAAGTTCTCTCAATTTTAAAATATTTGTTGATAAAAATACTCACAGAAACATTCTATATTAAATAACATAAGTTGCCATCTTAAATATTTATTTGTTTTTTACCATAGTTTCACAGATTGTTTTTTAAAAAAAAATATTCACTACAAACATTAATCTGTGAATCAGTGGTTAATTTCATTTCTTATTTTTGAACCGATCAACTTGAGTTAAATAAAAAAATCTAAATCATATGATTTAGATTTTTAAGTTGTAAAATTTAACATTTAAAGTAACTCAAATTGACCGCTCTAATTTACTAAACTTTTTTCCCGCCATGAATTACACCAATTCTGTTAACCAGTTCATTTTTTTAAATTCGTGCTAATTCGCCTGCCTGCTGCAGGCAGGTGAAATTCGCCTGCCTGGCGTCAGACAGGTGGCAAGCTCTTGATTTCAATAACATAGTAGTCAACTTGAGTAAAGAAACTATTTAAAGTTGTTTTATGACTTTTGCAGGAACACCGCCTACCACGACATTAGGTGCGACATCTTTTGTAACTACGGCTCCCGCGCCAATAATAGAATTTTCTCCAATTGTCACTCCGCACATTATTGTAGCTGATGATCCTATTGATGCTCCTTTCTTTACGAAAGTCTCGAGCACTTCCCAATCACTTTCCGTTTGCAAACTGCCGTCTTCCGCTGTAGCACGGGGAAATTTATCGTTTATAAAAGTTACGTTATGACCTACGAAAACATTGTCTTCAATATTTACGCCTTCACAAATAAAAGTGTGAGAAGAGATCTTGCAGTTCTTCCCGATATTTGCATTCTTTTGTATTTCAACAAATGTTCCGACCTTTGTATTGTCACCGATCGAGCAGCCATAAAGATTCACGAAATCAAATATCTTTACATCTTTGCCCAGCTTTACATTTACAATATTTTTTTTTTCCATTGAAAAGTTTTATTTTGCGCCTCTTCCAAACAACATCACAGGAAGGGTCTTAAAAATTAACTGCATGTCAAGCCATGGAGTCATGTTATTAATATAATAAAGATCGAGAACTACAGAATCTTTGAATGATACGGTACTTCTTCCCGAAACCTGCCATACTCCCGTGCATCCCGGTAAAACATTGTGTCTTCTCTTGTGCCATTCGTCAAACGTGTCATATTCATAAGGCAGGCATGGACGCGGGCCAACAAGACTCATGTTGCCTTGAAGAACATTAAACAGCTGCGGAAGTTCATCGAGCGAAGTTTTCCTCAAAATCCTTCCAATAGGAGTTACATGATTTTCATTAATTATTTTTGTTGAGTAATCGGTAGAAGAATTGTTATTTTTTATAAAATTCTTCATACTTGATTCTCTGTTTTTATCCTCGTAACTATTTACGTACATAGATCTGAATTTATAAAACACAAACGGCTTTCCGTCCTTTCCAATTCTAATTTGTGTGAAAAACACTTTTCCCGGTGAAGATAGTTTTACGAGAAATGAAATTAAGAGAAATGCTGGAGACAAAACTATTATTCCCACTGCGGCGGCGGCATAATCAAATACTCTTTTATAAACATAATTCAGGCTCATGTTGATTTTTGGCGACAGCTCGACAACAGGAATTCCGGAATAAGACTCTGTAACAATTTTCTCCGGAACAATATTGAATAGCTCGGATGTAAGCTTAACGCTCTTTTCAAGTTCGTTGCATCTGTCAATTAAATTCATAAGTTTTTCGTAACTTATATTGTCGATGGCAATTATTATTTCATCAACTTTAAGCTCATTCACTATCTTCTTTAGATTTTCCAGCTTGCCTACACAATTTATTTTTTTAAATACATCTGTTCCAATTTCGACTTTGTCATCTAAAAACCCTACGACTTTTACTCCGTAAAAATTTTCGAAGATAAGTTTCTCAGCCAAAAGACGGCCCGACTTTCCTGCGCCGATTATCAAAACATTGCTATTACTCAGGATTTTTGTGAAGTGCATATAAAAAGGCTTCAGTATTAAAAGTCGGACGATCGATACACCGAAAAATCCAATTATCAGAAAGCTAATGATGAATACTCTGGAAGATAGGAGCATGCTGATCTTTATAAAAAACGAAAATATGATCAGTAAAATTGTACAGTATATAAAAGACTTCATTAGCGCTGTAAGCTGAGGTGCACGTGTCAGGAACACGTTGATCTTATATAAATAATTGTTCTGGAAAACGAAAATAAATACGATAGAAAAAACAACAAATATTAATTGTGAAAGAAGCTCATTTTCGCTGAGTATGATTCTTTTATGTAGCACATCTGTTGTTATATACTCTGCCACAACAAATGACAGAAAAATAATGGAAAAATCAAAGAATGCAAAAATATATTTATAGCGTGGATACTTCATGGGTAAGTATTAATATAAAATCCTCTTCAACAATAACTCTATTTAAGATTTGAAAAAATGTTTAATTTTGTCACTCACATATTCTATCTGCCCGTCAGCCAGTTCAGGAAACATTGGCAGAGAAAGACAGCTATCCGACAGCTTTTCCGTCACGGGAAAATCACATTTACTGTAACCGAGATGCTCAAAACATTTCTGAAGATGCAGAGGAATCGGGTAATGCATTCCTGTTGCTATTTCATTTTCGTTTAAAAATTTCTGAAGCTCATCTCTTCTCTCAGTCTGTATTACAAATAAATGATAAACATGCTTTGCATAAGGCATCTCCGCTGGCAATTTAATTTCATTAACATCTTTCAGGCATTCATTATACTTTTTGGCTGCTTCTCTTCTCTTATTTGTCCAGTTATCCAAATGCTTTAACTTTACGCCCAGCACCGCTCCCTGTATTCCTTCCATTCTGTAATTATGCCCAAAAGTCTCATGATAATATTTCTTAACTGATCCGTGATCCCTGTACATTCTTACTTTTAAAGCGAGTTCATCGTCGTTTGTCGTAACTGCGCCTCCTTCACCGAAGGCTCCGAGATTTTTTCCTGGGTAAAAACTGAATGAGCAGATCGACGATAATCCGCCGATCTTCTTTCCTTTATATTCGGCAAGATGAGCCTGCGCAGCATCTTCGATCAATATCAAATTATGTTTATCCGCTAAATCTTTTAAAGGTTCTATGTCAGCAGGTTGTCCATAAAGGTGAACTGCAATTATCGCCTTCGTTTTGGGAGTAATTTTTTCTTCAACCTTTTTTGGATCGATATTATAACTGTCTTTCTCGCAATCGACAAAAACAGGTGTCGCACCGCAAAGAGTCGCGCCCCATGCAGTTGCTATGAATGTATTTGCGGGAATTATCACCTCGTCGCCGGCTTTTATTCCGTACGACCATAATGCAAGATGATTGCCGTCCGTACCCGAACTCACACCCAGGCAATGTTTTACATCGTGAGCTTTTGCAAAATTATTCTCGAAATCCGAAACTGACTTTCCAAGGATAAACGAAGAGTTGTCAATGATATTTTGTATAGCAGGACCGATCTCATTTTTAATGGAATCATTCTGCTGTCTTAGATCCATAAAGGGAATTTTCAAGTTATTGTATTTTAATTAGATTTTAAATTATTGTTTGTAAAGAATTCCTGTACGGAATAAAAAATAAAAAATGGTAGTGTTGTTGTATATCTGATAAACATTTTGCGTGGTTGCTGTATAAGTCTGAAAAACCATTCCAGTCCGAGTCTACGGAATATATACGGAGCTCTTTTTATTTCGCCCAGATAAAAACGAAACGCAGCCCCGACTCCGATCATTATTCCTTTGTTCAGTTTTATGAAATTATCTCTCATCCAGTTTTCCTGTCTGCCTCCTCCGAGGCTCACCCAAATGAAATCGGGATTTGCATTATTTATCATTTGAATAATTTTTTCATTAGTCTGAGAACTCCAGCTAACAAATTCAGGACTGAAGCTGCCTGCGATTTTTATATTATATTTTTGTGAAAGATTTTCTTTTAGTTTAAGATGAATTTCTTCAGTGTCGCCGAGAAAAAAATGTCTTATGCTTGTACCCGAAGTCTTTTCAAAAACTTTTTCCATAAAATCAGGACCTGCCACTCTGTCTATATTTTTTATTCCTTTTAACTTTGCAAATATTGAAAGCGGCCTGCCGTCAGGTAGCGACATAAAAGAATTATTTATTGCTTCTTTGAGACCGGAAAACTTCCTGTGCGCATTCACCAAATTACCCACATCTGTTACACAAACATAATCGGATTTGTTTAATTTACAGTATGCAATAATTTTTTTAACTGCTCCTTCAAGGTCACAGCAGGAAATTTTTATATCTTTAAAATAAAAATCTTGCAAATATACTTTAGTTTAAGGCTTTAGTAAATGTATTTATTATGTTGCCGATATTCTTATTTAATGTGAAATCCCTTTCAAACTTTACCCTGCCCGCGTTTCCCATTTTCTCTCGTAATACACTATCATTTGCAAGTCTAATTACAGCTTCGGCAATCTGTTTCGGATTTTTTTTGTCAACTAGGATACCCGTCTCTCCGTCAATTACCATTTCTGAAATTGCACCAACACCTTTTGTGGAAATTACCGGACAGCCGAATGCCATTGCTTCGATTATCACCAATGGACAGCCTTCATAAGGATACCATGAGGGAAAAACCATTATATCCGTTTCGCTCAAAAATTTTCGCTTTTCATTTCCTGATATTATTCCTGAAAACCTTACGCATGATTCAAGTTTATTTTCTAAGATAATTTTCCCGGCTGCTATTTTCGCTTCTTCTTCTTGTTTCGGCCATTCACCGGTAAAAATAAATTCAATGCAGGGATAATCTTTCTTTACTATTACTGCTGCATTCAGGACGTCAAGTACGCCTTTACTTTCATATAGATTCGAATAGAAACTGACTTTGATCTTTACTTTTGCATCTTTATCAGATTTATTATTTTTTTCCGGTTCGTCGGATTCTAACCCGTTTGGAAAAGCAACGATATTTTTTACAAATCCCGTGAAATTGTTTTTCAAACTCTCGCTGTAAACTATCGCTGTGCTGACTTTACTTAATGAAAGTCTGATAAAATATTTTACGGTAAAGTTTGACCTTGCATAAAAAACTTTCTTAAAATAATCACCTTCATGTAAATGAACTATAATTTTTGCCCGGGAAAAATATGATGCGATTAGAATGAACGATCCGTCACGCAAGTAAGGCAAAAAATTTGATGCTACAGGAATGTAAACTATTTCAGGCTTTACTTTCTTTATAATTAAAAAAAACTTCAATAAATTTCGTAATGCCAAATAAACATTGGTAAGATCCGGCTTTGAGAGGTTGTCGAGATTTCTGTGATCGGAAATATCAAGATGAGTGATCTCGAATTGAACCTTTATTTTTGAATTCAATAAGTTGTAAAAGTAAACATTCGAACCGTGACACGGAGGAGGAATGCTGCCTATCAATATAACTTTTTTTTTATTCGTCATAGCATTTTAGTGACTTAAGTTGACCGCTTCATTCTTCAAACTGATTTTTCGCCACGAATTGAACGAATTGAAGCGAATTTATAAAAATATGTTTTTTGAAATTCGACAAAATTAGTGAAATTCGTGTCAGGATTTTAACATTCAAGTTATAAGCGGTCAACTTAA
>Ga0180121_10000200_pt1 | contig 23139 bp, 20 predicted proteins | sample AntDrymUQ5402106_2_FD_129676 | JGI IMG/M metagenome (GOLD analysis project Ga0180121, IMG submission 129676) | Polar desert sand microbial communities from Dry Valleys, Antarctica - metaG UQ540 (21.06) (version 2) (version 2) | ecosystem: Environmental > Terrestrial > Soil > Desert | place...
CTTAGGCCTTCTTTTATCAATAAGGATCAGATCGGCATGAAGCCTCTTAGCATAAGCTCTCGCCATTTTGATGCCGCCGACATCAGGAGATGCAACTGCTAAGTTTGGAATTTTAAGTTTTAAAAACCTTTTCATAAATACAGCCGAACCGTAAAGATGATCTACAGGAATATCAAAGAACCCTTGCAGCTGCGAAGTATGAAGATCCATCGTTATGACCCGGTCAGCTCCTGATTCGGTAATTAAGTTTGCAACCAGCTTTGCGGTAATTGAAACTCGGGGCTGATCTTTTCTGTCCTGTCTTGCATACCCAAAATATGGAATAACTGCATTGATTCTTCTTGCAGATGCGCGTTTAGCAGCATCTATCATAATAAGCAGTTCCATGAGATTATCGGCTGGCGGAATTGTTGACTGAATAATGAACACATCGCTTCCGCGAATATTTTCATTGTACTTGACCCATATCTCTCCGTCTGAAAAAGTTTTAATGCTGCATTTGCCAAACTGGAGTTTAAGCTTGTTGGAAATTTGTTTACCGAGATAATTTGAAAAGCGGCCTGCAAAGATTTTTGGGTCTGACATTAAAATCTATTTAGAAGAATTTCGAGGTACGGCAAATTAGGAAAATATGTTTTATAAATCAATTTAGTTTAAGTAAATCTTTAAGAGTTCTAAGGAGAATTTCACAGCAAATAATTGAATCGTAGTCCTGTGCTAAGATAACAAATCTTACAAAGTTATCATAAATATTATTACCTGTAAAAGAACAAAGTAAACACAAGCATCGATATGCTTTGAAATGAAATAAACATCAACAGTAATACACATAGATATTTGAGAATAGTTATGATTTTTTTCCTTCAAAGAATTGTAAATAAGCAAATGCAAAATATACGTTCCATAATAAATAGTATGCTGCTAACACAATATACCATTTTTTCATAAACACATACATAAACGGGGATAAAACAATGTAGATAATATTTCTTTGACCGGCTATGAATGCGTTGAAAATAAGATTTTCCGAATAGTTATATCCGGATTTTTTGAAGATTAGTCTTGAAAAAAATGCTGTTATAGGAACACTTAGATATAAAATTATATTATAAAATTTATAAATAAAGCCATTAAACTGAATTCCCCACCTTTCGGCATCGCTTAAGTCTTTCACCGTGTCAGGATCCAACTTCGGACCGAAAAGACTAAATTAAAAGCAATAAAATAGCTTATCGCAACTGTAATGATCAAATATTGAAAAGGATTAAAATATTTTTTCCTCTTGCCTTCGATATATTCCCTCGCAACAATGCCCGGTCTGATAAATAATTCTTTACAGAGAAATGATATTCCGCTGTCAACATGGGTAAACGTATGAAAGAAATTGTGAAGAATTTCTTTTAAGGTGTATCTTCCTTCGATATTTTTCTGACCGCAGTTACTACAGTAATTGCCCACAAAGTCATGATCGCAATTCTTACAAATCATAATTTTAACTTAAGTTGATCAACTTTAGTTTTTAATTTTAATTTTAACCGAAGAAATAACTTCCTCTATCGAGATACCATTCTCAAAATTACAAGCTTCTTTATCAAAGCTGCAATGGCTGTCACAGTATTCTTTACTAACTTCAAGATTAATTGCCTTATCTCCGAGTGCGCCCCAATGTGCAGCGCAATTCATTCTTCGGTAACAGAATAGTCCAATTGTTCTTACATCCAATGCTGATGCGATATGCAATGGTCCCGTTGAGGAAGCAATTAATAAATCCGCATTTGCAATAATGCATATCAAATCACGAAGTCTCTTAATATCATCATCGACAAAAACTATTCTTCTATCGTTTAAGTCTTTTAATTTTTCTTTAAATCCGGCAGACAACTCTATTGCAGTGAGAATTATTTTAGACAATTCATGCTCTTCTAAAATTTTATTGATTAATTCTAAATACTTTTCTTCACTCCAGTTTCGTGATGAATTACCTGAGCCAGTATGGACAATTATTTTATGATCCGTTTCATAGGCACCTTTTTCCAATAGGATACTCTTTCCATAAACTTTTTCTTCCTCAGTAATGAATATTTCCGGATTTAAATTTTTTGAATTCACGCCAATGGTTCTTGCAAGATCCATGCAATATTCCGCTTCATGCCTCAACGGAATATATTTATTTCTTGAGACACTTTTCATGAATGTAAGCACTTCGTAAAGTTTTCTTCCCACGCCAATCCTATTTTTGATTCCAGCAAAGAACATTTGGTAAGCAGCCCGTTCTGTTGGCATTACAAGCAATCCGTCTGTAAATTTATATTTGTTAATATCCTTGACGACTTTCCAGAAAGATTTCTTTTCCAAATCATCCGTTAAAATAATATTCAGATGGGGATTATAAAGGAGTATGTCCCGGGTATTGGCATTAGTAAGTATAGCAATAAAGGAATCAGGAAAAGTTTTTCTAATCTCCCGAATCATTGGAGTAATCATAACTACATCCCCCACCTTATCTGTTCGAACAATTAAAACCCTCCTGAGCATTATCAAAACTAATCTATTTTAAAAATAAAACAACTGCATAAAATATGTCAAAAATGACACTTCTGACATACTAACTTTACTTTTAACTTCAATAAATAAGGATCAAGAGGTGTTTAATCTGGCATAGAAGATGTACCTAACACAACATGTAACAATAACTTAATTATAATAAAGTAATGGAACAAGATCCCAAAAATAGAAATCAATCCTATGAGGCAATTCGCAATGAAGACCAAACAACTTATCCAGAAAAAAATAAAATGATATTGCCGTTAGTTGTAACCGGCATTGTTTTATTTTTGATCATCATGTATTTCGTTCTTTCTGGTCAATCCCACTATGAGCGGGGACTTCAATACTTAAAAGAAGACCAATATACCGAAGCGTTAGTGGAATTCCAAGAAGTCGATACAGATGAAAAAGATTTTCGTATGTCACAGTCCAAAATTAATTATATAAATGGATTATTAGCATATAAAGACGGAGTGTATCCCCAATCAAAGTTATATTTGGCAAAAGTGGAACCCTCAGATGAATATTACCGTGAAGCTAGGCTGATGATGGACAAAATCGATCTTGCAATTAAGCAGGGAAACCTTGAATTACTCACGGAACAATTAAGACAGAACAAAGATACCGTGATCATAAAGGAAAAAGTTATTGAGACTGCTCCTGATAAAGTAGGAGAAGCAGAAACCCGCAATGAAGATCTGGAAACCTCCAAAAAATATAAATTGGAAGTGCAAAATCTCTCAGGTAAGTTTGAAGCATTATATCAGTCTGCAAAAAATTCGAGCGTGGAGTCAAAAAAGATTTTTATAAAAGATATGGATTCCTTGTATTCTGAATTTAAAAAAATAGAAAATTCTTCGGAGCCGAATGCCAGGATGCGAGAATTAAAACAATTGGCAGATTCATGGATGCAAAATAGAATTTCATACATTAACAGGCTTATTGCAGAAAATTCTGTTAATGAAACCAATTCATCACTTGCGCTAAAGGAAGAAGGCGATAAGGATTATAAATTATTACAGACTTTGATAAGAAATAATTAATTTAAAATAATTTAAAACTAACACAGGAGATAAAATTATGTATTTCAACAAAAAAATAAAATTAATTGCAGTAAGTATATGCATGTTTGTTGCAATTAATGTAAAGTCACAGGTTGATTCGGATCTTATAACCAATATAGCGGATAATTCAGCAGTGATCACTCAGAATGTGCCAAGTTCTTTGAAAGCAGGTCAAGTATATCCAGTAAGCATCACAATGAGAAACATAGGATTGAATACATGGAATACAAAGGATAGTTATCAACTTTCTTTATTTTCTTCAACTGATAACGTTTATCAGTCTGATGTCTGGGGAGTAAGACACCTTTCACTTACTCAAGATGTGTCTCCTCTGGAAAAAGTCACTTTTAACTTTGACATAGCAGCTCCTAGAGAAAAAGGAACTTACAATTGCCGGTGGAGCATGTCTCATAACGGAAATTACTTCGGCGAAAAGATTTCTTCGATGATAGATATCGTAGAAGGCGAAAATCTTCCGGTAAATTATTCGGATGTTAATAACGATGCAGAATATATAAATCAATCCGTTCCTACGAATATGATGGGAGGACAAACTTATAAAGTATGGGTAACAATGAAAAATACGGGAAAAACTTCCTGGAATTCTATCTCAGAGAGTCCTGCAGGACAGTATAGACTGGGATTTATTAGTGACCTAACCGACGGAAGTAAATATATGAATCTGAACGGCTTACCTGTTTCATTAAAGCAGCCGGTAGGACCGGGCGAATCGGCTACTTTTGAATTTGAGCTTACAGCTCCTTCCGAGGCAGGTTCTTATTATTTTCAAACAATGATGATGCAAAACAACTCGTACTTTGGACAAAAATCAAATGGAATTTGGATCAATGTGGAAGGTGGAGGAAGCAGCAGTGCACTGAATAATTCAAATTTTATGAGTCAGGAAGTCCCAAAGAAAATGACAGGCGGGAGACAATATAAGATTGCCGTGACGATGTTGAATAACGGGCAAACAGCATGGACAAAAGACAGGTACGTGCTGGCGCTTGTTGACTCGAAAATGCTTCCAATAAGTCTTAATCCATGGGGTTTGGGGTATGTGGAAGTACCTGAGACTACTTTGCCGGGCGGAGTAGTCAGATTTGAATTTAATGTCACTGCTCCAACCACTCCAAATTATTATCCGATACAATTCAGCATTATGGAAAGCGGAAGACCATTTGGTAATCCGACCCCTGTGGTTGATGTTTTGGTCTCACAAAGTAAATAGTGTAAGAAAATTCCGGATTTCTCATAAAGGCGAAGCAAATAAACTTCGCCTTTTATATTTTAATTGAAACCATCCTTTAATTATGAAAGGATAAAAAATTATGTAAGAGTAATAAAAACAAAGTTGATCTCAAATTTAACTATTCTCTAAAAGTTAATTCTGGGAATAATTGATAGTTGATTTCTCATCTGAAAGCGCCAGAGTTTAATCTTCTAAGTTGTCAAAAAAATAAAAGAAAATAAGAAAGTTAAAATTAAATTGCCTAATTTTGTGTTGACAAGTAACAAATCAACCAAATCATAAAACAACTCTCAATATTGAAAAACAAAAATTACCTGCTGATATTTTCACTGTCAGTTATGATTCTTTCCTTTAACGGGTCAAATCAATCTGTTAATATTAACAAACTCAGCAAAACACTGCGCGAGGAATTATCTTTGAAGTCAAATGAAGAAAAGAATTTAATTTGGATAACTTTTACAGATAAAGGCAGCAGAACTAATATTAAACTTGCACATCCTGAAACTTTCCTAACTCAAAGAGCGATCGAAAGAAGAATGAAAGTTAAGCCATTAAACGCACTAGTGGATTACAGCGATCTGCCTTTAAATAGCGAATATACCGAAAGATTATTGAACATGGGATTGGAGATAAAAAATAAATCCAAATGGTTTAATAGTGTCTCACTTTATGCGTCCAAAAGCCAAATTGAACAAATTATAAATTCAGACTTTGTAAGCAAAGCTGATATTGTAAGAAAATTTAAGAAATCAGCAGAAGATATAGAGCTTGTAAAAAATGTCCCAGTAATCGAAGAAGACAACAACATTACTCCGAACAGTATTTATTCATTGAACTATGGAAGCTCACTCAACCAGATGCAGCTGATAAATGCTCCGACTGCTCATGACAGCGGGTATATGGGACAGGGAGTATTAATAGCTTCTTTTGATGCAGGGTTTGATAATCTCCAGCATCCTTCACTTGATTCGATTCGTGCAAGAGGATTAAGGACGTATGATTTTGTGAATCATGATACAAATGTTGCAGACGAGAGTGGACAAATGGGCGAAGGGTCGCACGGAACAATGACATTATCTTTAGTAGGAGGATACAAACCGGGAAATCTGATCTCACCGGCTTTCCGTTCAAGATATATTTTAGCAAAAACTGAAAACACAGAGAGCGAAACTCCGCTGGAAGAAGACAACTGGATAGCAGCCGCAGAATGGGCAGACAGTCTGGGTGCAGATATAATTACAAGTTCGCTGGGATATATAGAAATGGATCAGGGCTCGTCTCATTCTTATGACTGGCATTGGATGAACGGTGACAGTTGCATTATAACAATTGGAGCAGATCTCGCAGTCAACAAAGGAATTATCGTTTGCAACTCTGCGGGTAATGAAGGATTTCATTCTTCGCATAATACTTTAGGCGCCCCATCGGACGGAGACAGCGTGATTGCGGTGGGTTCAGTAAATTCAGACAAGAAAAGATCTTCATTCTCTTCAGTTGGATTATCGATTGACGGAAGAATAAAACCCGATGTAGTTGCTCTTGGAAACGGGAATGTAGTAGCCCAGCCTGGCACTGGGAGTATAGGTTACACTTCAGGAAGCGGAACGTCGTTTTCCTGCCCAATGACCGCGGGAGTTTGCGGTATAATTTTGTCTGCCAATTACAACCTTACTCCGATGCAAATAAGACAGTTGCTTACACAGACTGCAGACAGCAGTTTTGCCCCTAACAGGAGAAGAGGATGGGGATTGATAAACTGCTGGGAGGCTGTGAAGATCGCAAGAAATATTACAAGTGCCGGCAGCAATAATATTGTTTCTATAACAGAGGGATACGCATTGAATCAGAATTATCCGAATCCATTCAATCCGAGTACAGTTATCAGTTACCAGTTAGCAGTTAGCAGTTTTATTTCTTTAAATATTTATGATGCGTTGGGAAAACAAGTTGGTGTTTTAGTAAATGAAAATAAGCCTGCGGGAAATTACAGCGTGACATTTAATGGAGCAAATCTTTCGAGCGGGATTTACTATTATAAGCTTGTATCGGGAGATTTTACGGCGGTAAAAAAAATGATTCTTATAAAATAGTTTTAGTAATTAGTAGTTAATAGTTAATAGTTTAATATTCACGTCATTCGTGCCTTCGAGCGTGATGGCAAGTAGGAAGTTATAATGTGCTTTTGATGTCTGTCATCTTTTGAGCTATCCTCTTTTCAATTTCCATTTGAGAAGAGGATTTTTGTTTAATGATAATAGTATTGATACTGAATGAATGATAATTTACTTTTAGATAAACTTTAATTTGCTTATTTCACAGTGAGTTTGCTAAGATATTTTATTAAATGGATATAATTCATACTGTGAACTATATTGATTAGATTTCAATCCGCGGCGGCGGCGCAATTTCTTTAAATTATCAGATCATGAAAACTTCAAAATTGTTTTTTAATATTTCAATATATCTCATTGGGTTTGTTTCCGCGTTAACATTTAACAGTTTTGGTTCAAATAATCCAAAAGTAGGGTATAAATTATCCCAAGAAATAAACTTAAAAAACCCTGCGGAAGAAATGCTTGTATGGGTTTATTTTTCGGATAAGGGTCCAAACTCCCGACAAATGATGTCCAATCCAAAAATTTTTCTTACAAAGGAATCCATAGAAAGAAGAATGAAGCGGGTTAAAAAAGGTGAAATAATCCATGAAAGCGACCTACCTGTCAACAATGAATACATAAGAGAAATCACGGACATTGGAATAAAGATCAAGCAAAAATCCAGGTGGTTCAATGCTGTCTCATGTTACGCAAGCAAAAGCCAGATCGAAAATATAATTCAAAAAGATTTTGTGAAGAATACTGAGCTTGTAGAGAAGTATCAAAGAAATGATAAAGTGACTTCTGAATTTTATGATAATGATGTATTTACCAGCCTTCAACCGGATAATATCAACATAGAAGATTACGGACTTTCTCTGGCACAAGACACAATAATAAATATTATCCCTGTTCATGAGACCGGAATCAGAGGTCATGGGGTTCTTATAGCATCCTTCGATGCCGGATTTGATAACCTTCAGCATCCGTGTTTTACCAGAATGGTTTCAAATGGATTAAGAACTTATGATTTTGTTAACGGTGATACAATTGTGGCTGACGGGCAGGGTAGATTGGGCCAAGGATTTCATGGAACACTTACACTTTCTCTCGTAGCTGGTTATGCTCCGGGATTTCTTATTTCTCCTGCATTTGATGCAAAGTACATTCTGGCGAAAACTGAAAACACGCAAAGTGAAACACCTCTTGAAGAAGACAACTGGATCGCTGCTGCTGAATGGGCTGACAGTCTTGGCGCTGACATAATTACATGCTCTTTAGGATATACAACCTTTAATCCCCCTTTTGGAAAATATTCTTACACATGGGAATCGATGGATGGAAACACTGCCCGGATTACAAAAGCTGCTGATCTGGCAGTCAGCAAAGGTATTATTGTAGTTATATCTTCGGGTAATGCGGGCTTCAATGTTTCACATAATACTTTAAGCGCTCCGGCTGATGGTGACAGTGTTATCACAGTAGGATCAGTGAATTTAAATCAGGAATGGTCAACATTCTCTTCAGTGGGTCCTACTGTTGACGGAAGAATAAAACCTGATGTAATGGCTGTTGGGAGATTTAATTATTGCGCGAGATTCGGCTCCGGAAATACAGGATATTCGAGCGGATCATTCGGTACTTCACTGGCATGTCCTATGGTTGCAGGAGTTTGTGGATTAATTCTTTCAGCAAATCCTAACCTTTCACCGATGGAAGTAAGAGATATTTTGAGATCCACTGCCGACAACAAATCGAATCCTAATAATAAAATGGGATGGGGCATAGTGAATGCGGATGCGGCTGTTGAGAAAGCCAAGCAGGTGAATAATTTCATAGCAGAAGACTTTCGGCTTCAGCAAAACTTTCCGAATCCTTTTAACCCTTCAACAACATTTCGTTTTGATCTTAAAAAGGATGCAAATATTAGTATCAGTGTATATGACGTCAGCGGGAGGCTTATTTCTAAAGTTATTGATAATGCTTTCTATTCCTCTGGCAGCAAACAATTCCGCTATAATTTTATTAACTCCGGTATCAGCAGCGGAGTATATTTTTATTCTTTGATTGCTAACGGAGTTTTAATTGATTCGAAGAAGATGGTTTTGGTTTATTAAAAAAATTTAATTATGAGAATGAATGAGAGGTTTACATTAACGCTTGTTATTACCACACTAATATTTTTATGCTCAATAAATATTTCATATACCCAATGGATTTATCAAAATATACCTAAAGAAATCAATTTTGTCTTATCAATTGATTTCATTGACTCACAATACGGAGCCGGTGCAGGTAATAATTTCCAAGGTAATTTTTCCGGAAGGGCAATTTATACTACGAACGGGGGAAACAGCTGGATGTCCGCTATAGTCCCAGATTCTTCGCGCACCCTAATCACAATACAGTTTGTTAATTCTACAACAGGCTACAGTTCCGGAGCTTATAATCTTTTCTTTAATGATAAAAATTTTCCGGTTGAACAAAATCGTTCAACCGTTTTTTCGTCAGACTATTTCCGGACAAACAATGAAATGATTCGAGGAATTAATACAAACGCATTGGGTGAATATAAAGGATTATTTTTCAAAACAACCGACAGGGGTCAAAGCTGGAATGCTTTTGGAAATCTGCCAGACAGCGTTTATTATCTTGTAGGTCTGAACTTTATAAATGAGAATAAAGGTTTTGCAACAGCTTTATTTGATCACTCTGGTGGGGTAGATGACAGAATAATCAAAACTACAAACGGCGGCAGCAGCTGGTTTCAATCGCCAATGCCTGATGTAATTAATAGCTTGAGAAATATTTTCTTTACTGATGACAATAACGGGTACTCTGTCGGATATAAAATAATAAGTGACACCCCCCGCGCTGTAATTCTCAAGACAATTAATTCGGGCATTTCCTGGACGTTGCAAATATTTCCTACTACTTTTAATTTCAATAATATTAATTTTTCCAATTCAACAACGGGTTTTGTAATAGGAAACGCAGCAGTAAAATCTCCTATGTCTGTAATTTATAAAACTACAAATGCCGGAGTAAACTGGAATTTATTGCCGCTACAACTTAAGGGCATTTTCCTGGAGTCTATAAAATTTGTGCCAGGAACCGGTGTTGGATTTGCATGTGGTTCTAGAGAAGAGATTTTTGCTGGTAGTAGAATTTTTACAACTAAAACTACGGATTACGGTCAAACCTGGAATCATCAAATTTTAAGTGATTCCGGTTTTGCTGTAAATAATTTTTTATTGGATCAGAATAACTGGTATATGAGCAGCTTCTATTTTGACCATTCCTTTATTCTTCACTCCACCAACAGCGGAACAGGAATTTCCTCTATAAACAATTCAGTGCCGGATGATTTTCAATTAAACCAAAATTATCCGAACCCATTCAATCCATCAACAAAAATAAAATTTCAAATTTCGAAATTGACAGTAGTCAATCTTTTTGTATATGATATTTTAGGAAAAGAAGTTAAAACAATTGTAAATGAAGAGCTGCAGCCCGGAACTTATGAAGCTGAATTCGACGCTACAAATTTAACAAGCGGTATATATTTTTATAAAATTACTGCCGGGAATTTTTCAGAAGTAAGGAAAATGCTTTTAATTAAATAAAAAAAATTTTAATTTCAAAAAGTTTTATCTATGCCAAGAAAAATTAAATCAGGTTTGATTCAGATGAGTCTTCCCAAAACTGAGGGCGAAGGTACGATTCAGGAAATCGTTGATGAAATGGTTAATAAACATATTCCTTATATCGAAGACGCAGGAAAGAAAGGCGTACAAATACTTTGTCTTCAGGAAATTTTCAATACACCTTATTTCTGCCCGGGGCAGGATAAGAAATGGTATGTGTCTGCGGAGTCAGTCCCTGGCCCGACGGTAGAAAAGATGCAGGAGTATGCGAAGAAGTATAATATGGTGATGATTGTTCCGGTATATGAAAAAGAGCAGGCGGGATTTCTTTACAATACTGCAGCAGTGATCGATGCTGACGGAACCTATCTTGGTAAGTACAGAAAGAATCATATTCCCCACACATCCGGTTTCTGGGAAAAATTTTTTTTCAAGCCGGGCAATCTCGGCTATCCGGTTTTTCAGACTAAGTATTGCAAAGTAGGAGTTTACATTTGCTATGACAGGCATTTTCCCGAAGGGGCAAGAATATTAGGATTAAACGGGGCGGAAATAGTATATAATCCATCTGCGACTGTTGCGGGACTTTCGCAATATTTATGGAAGCTGGAACAGCCGGCTCATGCGGCGGCCAATGGATATTTCATGGGATGCATAAACAGAGTCGGAACGGAGAAGCCTTGGAATCTCGGCAAGTTTTACGGTTCATCTTACTTTGTTGATCCGCGGGGCCAAATATTCGCTCAGGCATCAGAAGATAATGATGAACTTCTTGTAGCAGAGTTTGATCTCGATATGATAGATGAAGTCCGATCAACGTGGCATTTCTTCAGAGACAGGAGACCAGAGACTTATGAGAAGATGACTGAGCTTTGATACAATAAAATTATATAGATTGTAACATCACTTAAAATATTTTTTCTTCTCGGTTTCATTTTTGCGCTTTTGATAAATATAAGAGTGCAGTCGTCGTTAAAATAAACATAATGCAGGAATTTAATATACCGAAAACCGGAGCCGAATTTGAAAAGAACTTCGAACAGATAAAACCTCTGATGAACGAAACGCAGGCTTATTATGAAAGTTCGAGGTGTTTATTCTGCTATGATGCTCCCTGTATAAGTGCCTGCCCGACACATATTGACATACCGCTTTTCATCAGACAGATAAATTCGACAAATGTTTTGGGCGCTGCAAAGACTATTTATGATTCGAATTATTTCGGATTCGCATGCGGGAAAATCTGTCCGACTGAAGTTTTATGTGAAGGTGCGTGCGTTTATAATTTACAGGAAGTGAAGCCGATCGAGATCGGAAGACTTCAGAGCTTTGCAACTTCAAGAGCCATCAGAGAAAATAAAAAATTTTATCAGGCGGGAAAGCCGAATGGAAAGAAAGTTGCAATCCTCGGAGCGGGGCCTGCCGGTATTTCATGCGCATGCGAGTTAAGACAGCTCGGTTACGAAGTTGAAATATTCGAAGCAAAAGAAAAACCCTCCGGACTTACTATTTACGGAGTCGCCCCGTATAAAATTACTAATCAGGAAGCGTTGGATGAGATGGATTATCTGGAGAATATGTTTGGTTACAAAACAAAATATAATTCGCCGATAAAAACCAAAGAAGATTTTAATAAACTGGAAAAAGAATACGACGCAATTTTTTTAGCTATAGGTCTTGGACATACTTCTACTCTTGGAATCAAAGGTGAAGATCTGGAAAATTGCACCGGCGCCGTTGAATTCATCGCTGAATTAAGAATGAATCATGAAAAAGTAAGTGTCGGAAGAAAAGTAATAGTTCTGGGTGGAGGTAATACTGCAATGGACGCAGCTTCTGAATCTGCGAGGATGGGAGCGGAAGAAGTCATACTAGCATACAGAAGGTCAAAAGAAGAAATGGGCGCATATAATTTTGAATATGAGCTTGCAAAAAGTGTCGGTGTCGAAGGAATGTTTAATGTATCTCCTCTGGAAATAACCGGGAACGGTAAAGTCGAAGGAGTGAAGTTTATAAAAACGAAAACGGAAAACGGAAAATTAGAAAATATTAGGGGGAGTGAATTCATAGAAGGATGCGACATGGTTATCAAGGCAACCGGACAAATGAAGCAGACTGATATTTTAAAAAATATTTCAGGAATCAGCCTCGATGATAAAGGAATCGTTATAGTTGATAGAAAAACTCATCAGACTTCAAATCCGAAATTCTTTTCAGCGGGAGATATCATAACAGGGGGCGAGGAAGTTGTAAATGCAGTTGCAGATGCGACGACAGCGGCGGGGTGCATACATTCTTATTTGAATGGAAGTTTATAAAAACAAACTTGCTCAGCCACCAATGCTCAGTTTGACCACCCCCTCAATCCCCCTGCTTGCCAAGAGCCTGTCTCAAAACTAAGATTTTAGACCTGTCAGGTTTTTATTAGTTTAGTTTTGAATTAAAATTGCATAAACTAAAACCTGACAGGTCTAATTTCTCGGGTATTGAGACAGACTCTCAAGAAGGGGGAGGTCGATAAATAAGTTTTAACTTCTCAAGCCGGGCTTGTAAAGTTAATAAAAAATTCAATTTAAAATAAAAATATGCCAGATCTATCAGTAAATTTTGCGGGAATAAAATCTCCAAATCCATTCTGGCTTGCCTCTGCGCCGCCCACAAATTCCGGCTATCAGGTTATGAAGGCATTCGAAGCAGGGTGGGGCGGCGCTGTTTGGAAAACGCTGGGAGTACCGATCGTAAATGTATCTAGCCGTTACGGAAGCGTCAACTACCGTGACAACCGTATGATAGGATTTAATAACATCGAGCTTATCACTGACCGTCCGCTGAAGGATAATTTAAGAGAAATTGAAGAAGTAAAAAAATATTTTCCAAATCATGCTGTGATTGCTTCACTGATGGTCGAGTCTCGTAAAGAATGGCACCAGATAGTTAAAGATGCGGAGAATGCGGGAGCGGACGGATTGGAACTAAACTTCGGCTGTCCTCACGGAATGTGTGAGAGAGGAATGGGCTCTGCAGTTGGACAGGAGCCCGAAGTTTTGAAATTGATTGTTGGATGGGTAAAGGAAGTTGCAACAAAACCAGTTATTGTAAAACTCACTCCAAACATTTCCGATATAACTGATCCTGCCATTGCAGCTAAACAGGGCGGAGGCGATGCGATTTCTTTAATTAATACTATTCAAAGTATTGTCGGCGTCGATCTTGATAATTTTGTACCATTTCCAATCGTTGACGGTAAAAGCACAAACGGCGGTTACTGCGGTCCGGCAGTTAAGCCCATCGCATTGAACATGGTAAAAAGCTGCGCCCAACATCCGGAAGTTAATTTGCCCATATCAGGTATCGGAGGAATTGAAAACTGGAGAGATGCAGTTGAGCATATATTGCTCGGAGCAAGCACGGTGCAGGTTTGTACGGCCGTCATGCATTATGGTTTCGGTATTATACGCGAAATGATTCCCGGACTTGAAGCGTACATGGTTGAAAAAAATTTTTCCACTATAAATGATATGGTTGGCAGGGCATTGCCTAATATAAAAACATGGGAAAATCTAAATTTGGATTACAAGATCATAGCCAAAATTAACAACGAAAAATGCATCGGTTGTCAGCTGTGCTATATTGCATGTGAAGATGGCGCGCATCAGGCGATTGGATTATCGATTAATGGTACGAGAGTACCTTATATAATTGAAGAGAATTGTGTCGGTTGTAATTTATGTTCACTGGTTTGCCCAGTTGAAGATTGCATAATAATGATAAGAGAAGATGACGGTAAGAAATATGAAACGTGGAAAGACAGAACAGAGAAAGGTAATGTTCCGACGACTTTCAATGATCCACTTGCGGGAGGACTTCATCACTGGGTTCCCGAGCCCGCAACGGCATTGAAAAAATCATAAGTTTATTATTCAGAATTACTTTGAATCTCTTTCAGATTCTGATTAATTTGTTTTTTCAAACTAAATTCCGTTTTTATTTATTTAGCTGCCATTCTATTACCCCAAAAAGAGATTCGGTTTTTATTCTAATAACTGTAAACTTCAGGAATTTTTAATTTGAGTTTATCTGACAATGAGTTAAAAAAGAGATTTAGCAGAATAAAGTTAATTGTGTCCGATATTGACGGAACATTAATTAACAATAATAATGAGATTAGCGAATTAACAACAGAACTTGTAAAGAAACTACAGGAAAAAAATATTTTATTTTCCCTAGCTTCACAAAGAGTTCATTCCTCTATAGTTCCTATTGCAAATGACCTTGAGATCAAAATACCTTTCATATCTCTAAATGGCTCTCTGATACAGGATAGCACCGGCAAGGAAGTTTTAAATAAATCAATTCTGGATAGAAGGTATGTGGAAAAGGCGATCAAGCTAGCGGAAAAAGATTATGTGAAAATTGCCTTATGCTATAATGATCATATAGTTTACACTGAAGATAATTCCGTATTAAAGGACTTTATGTCACGGCTTGGCACAACTTATACACTCGTTGATTCATATGACAATTACAAAGACAATGTTCTCGAGATAATGATGTCAGGAAATGATCGGAAGATTATGAAAAACATTCATAGAAAAATGACTCTGCCTTTCGGACTTATACTGAAGGTTAAATATTACCGATCGCATTCTTTACAGGGTGTTTATAATATTGAAATCGTGAGAAAGGGAGTTAATAAAAAAACCGGACTAAAGCTGCTTGCTAAATATCTTAATCTAAAAAGAGATGAAGTGATGGTTTTTGGTGATTGGTACAATGATAGGGATTTGTTTCAGTTTGGTGGGACAAATATTGCACTGGAAAATGCTGTAGATGAACTTAAGGATATGGCGGATTTTGTTTCTGATAAATCAAATGACGAGGATGGTGTAGGTCATTTCTTAAAAAAGTTTTATGATTCAGTTTGCTAACTCATATTTCTATCATGAGTCTGCCTATACAAAAAATTTTAAAATGGAAAATGCAAAGATATTTCGCCGCGGCGAATTAAACATTAAAAACATTCGCTTTGCCTTTTAGTGGTTATGATAAAATTGCAAAGTTTTATGACTCAGTAATAGGAAGATCAGATGATGAGATCGAATTTGTAAGGAAAAGAATTCATAAATACCATCCTTATGCGGAATCTGTTCTTGAAATTGGCTGCGGCACCGGAACCAATCTCCTTACCCTTTCAAAAAAATATGATGTAACTGGCATAGACATTTCGAGAGAAATGTTAAAAATCGCAAGGAAGAAAATTATCAGAGGAAATTTTCATGTGCATGATATAAGAAATTTTGATCTTAAGAAAAAGTTTGATGTGATCCTTTGCCTGTATGACACAATAAATCATTTGACACTCTTTAATGACTGGAAAAAAGTTTTCAAGAGCGCTAATGATCATCTAAATAAGAGCGGATTATTTATGTTTGATATAAATTCCCTGTATAAACTTTTATGTGTTGCGGAAATTTCACCATTAGTTCACAAGTTCAGTTCAAATTATCTTATAATGGATGTAAAGAAAATCTCTGATTCCACATTCAACTGGAATCTGAAAGTATTTGAAAAAAAGAGGGGAAATAATTTTTGTTTATATGAATCAAATATAAAGGAATCGTCTTTTGAGGTGAATAAGATCAAAAATGAGTTATCAAAATTCTTTTTTTTACAAAAAGCTGAAGAAGAAACAGGTAAAAGGATCAGAGCTGACTCTGAAAGAATATATTTTATTTGTAAAAAAATTCATGTATAAAATAATAAAGAATATTTTATGAAAAAAATCGTTGAATGTGTTCCAAATATTTCGGAAGGCAGAGATGAAAGCATTATCAATGCTTGCGCGGATGCAGTAAGAAAAGTAAACGGTGTGACCTTACTGGATATTGATCCCGGAAAATCGACTAACAGGACAGTATTTACATTTGTTGGCGATCCTGAATCAATTGTAGAAGCTGCATTTCAGTTTACAAAGACTGCTTATGAGCTGATCGATATGAGCAAACACTCCGGAGAGCATCCAAGAATGGGAGCAGTTGATGTAGTTCCCTTTGTCCCTGTTGCAAATGTAACAACTAAGGAATGCGTTGAATGTTCGAAGAAGTACGGCAAAAGAGTTGGTAATGAGCTTGACGTTCCCGTGTATCTTTATGAAGAAGCCTCTGAAAATCCTGACAGGAAAATGCTGAGACAAATCCGCTCGGGAGAATATGAAGGAATAAAAAATAAAATTTACAAACCTGAATGGAAACCGGATTTTGGTCCTCAGGAATTTAAACCAAAATCCGGCGCAACAGTCACGGGCTCAAGGTTCTTTCTTATAGCTTACAATGTAAATATACTCGGGACCAAAGAGCAGGCTCATAAGATTGCTCTGAATATTCGCGAGCAGGGAAGAAGCGAAAACGAACCCGGCAGGTTAAAAGCAGTAAAAGGAATTGGGTGGTATGTAAATGAATACAACATGGCGCAGGTCTCTATAAATCTTGATAATTATAAGATCACTCCACCTCACATTGCATTCGAAGAATGTGTAAAGGATGCAAGGGAAATGAAGCTTGCAGTATGTGGCAGCGAACTTGTTGGACTTATACCTCTTGAAGCCATGCTGATGGCAGCAGATTATTATATTGAAAAAGAAAATTTATTTATACTTGATGAAAATCAAAAGATCCGGCTGGCAATTGACAGGCTGGGTCTTTCATCGATCTCGGAATTTGATCCCGATAAAAGGATCATTGAGTATATGATAAAGGAAAAATCGAATGAACCGCTTGCGTCGCTGACAGTCAGAGAGTTTGTAGAGCTTGTAGGAGCAAGGACTTCAGCGCCAGGCGGAGGAAGTGTGTCAGCGCTTATTGCATCGATGGGAGCAGCGCTTGGAGCAATGGTAGGATGGATGAGTTACGGTAATAAAAAATTCGAACATCTTGATTCAACAATGAGAAAATTGATTGCGCCATTGTATTATAAAATGACAGAGTTAATTCCTCTTATCGATGCTGACACAAATGCGTTCACTGATTATATGACGGCAATGAAAATGCCTAAGAAGACTGAGGACGAGCAAAAGCTGCGCAAGGAAAAAATGGAGGAAGGTTTGAAGAAAGCGATCAACGTCCCGTTGACTGTAATGCGCATCTCAGATTCGTGCTGGGAGTTGATGCTTCAGATGGCGAAGCACGGCAACATTGCATCGAAGAGCGATCTAGAAGTTGGAGCTAAGTCGCTTGAAACTGGTATCTGGGGAGCATTCAAAAATGTTGAAATAAATCTTCCGACAATTGAAGATGAAAAGTATAAGAAAGAAATTTTAGATGAGGCTAATTTGATATTGGAGAATGCATCTAAGAATTTCAAAAAAGTCTGCGCGAATCTGGCGAAAAGGTAAAGCAAAAGGCTAAAACAACATGAAGTTTACGTTTTAAAAAAGGCGATTCAGATAAAGTAATTCTGCTTTCCAGTCCTCGCTGACGTGCAAGGGTTTTGCAGATGCAACAAGAGGAATTACAAAATGCTATGAGGAAACAAATTTCCAACTTTGTTTTAAATTATTTCATAAAACCCGGAAAAGAATGCCCAGGACGAATCATAGTTTCCTCATTGCCTCATTCAATCATAGTTAAACCAACGTAAAATAATCCTCATTCCCAAAGTAGTGATGTCTGATAACTTTTGCCTTTACGAGATTTACAAGTGTCCTGCTGGCTCTTCTTTCGGAGATGTTCACTAATTTTTTAAATCCTTTTACTGTAATTTTTTCATTCTGATTCAGAAATTCGAATAAAGATTTTTCAATGTCTCCAATCGATACCTGCAAAGCAGGCGAATCAGTATTCGAATTTCTTAGTATTTTCACAGTTTCTTTTGATGCGAGTATACTTTTGTCATTCAGCCGGATATATACTTTCATTTCATCCGAAGAATCATACATAATAAGCCTGTGCGGCTTATTCATACTTTCTTCAATATTTACAACGACAATGTCCCTTTTTTTAAGAAGCAATATATCAGTATCAAATTCAATTTCCGGCTCGCAGTAAAATTTTGCAGCCGTTCTTATGAGTTCAAGCTCTCCTTTCTCGCTTTCGACGCCGATAATGGTTTTGTCATCATCCACACCGAAAAGAATTTTCCCGCCTTTTGAATTTGCAAATGCGATCATTTCCTTAGCGATCTTCTCCGGTGAAGAAAACTTTCTTTTGAACTCAACCTTGTCGTTCTCACCTTCTTCAATCAATTCGTTTAGCTCTACTAAATACATTTTTTAATTATTTATTGTGCTGTTATTTGTTTTGTCTATGTAATCCTGTAATATTATCTGCGCAGAGGCGCTGTCAATAAGGCCTTTATTTTGTCTGGTGCTCTTCTTAAGGCATGAGTGTTTTAAATGACTTTCCGCAATCCTGCTTGTAAACCTTTCGTCGAAAAAAATAATTTCTGCTTCCTCTGAGTTTTTTTTCAGAAAATTTTCAAGTTTACTTCTGAAGTCTTCAACTTTACGCGTCTGGTTGGTTTTTTCGGAGCTCATATTCAGAGGATAGCCGAGGATTATCTTTGAAATTTTTTCTTCCTTGATGATCTTTAAGAGTTGATTATAAAACTTCGCGTCATTTTCAATAAAGTCTCTTGAGAATGAATATTTTTTATTTTCGTCACTGACAGCTATGCCGACTCTTTTTTCTCCGTAATCAATTCCAAGATATTTTGAATATTTTTCTGACATGTTTTATCTTTTTAAAAAAATACTTTATTGAACATTGTCTCCTATCTGAAAGTTCTTTTTTTCATTAAACATCATTCAAACACACAGGCACAGAGACACGGAATCTTAGTCTTTTCTCCGTAACTCTAGTCTCTGTATTAATCTTCTGGTTTTAAAATAAATTTGTGCATGAAGACAAAAACTCTAAGCTTTGATTTTTTCTTGTGTCCTCAGTGTCTCAGTGGTAAAAAACCTTTATTAATAAAGTTTAAGATTCGTATTTTTCTTTCAAAAAATCTTTCAAAAGTTTCCCGGGTTTAAAGTGCATCTTTCTCCTGCCCGGAACAAAAATAAATTCTCCTGTCTTAAGATTTCTTGCTTTAGGCTTCGGCTTGGTTTTTTTGACTTCAAATACACCAAATTCGCGTATCTCTATCCTGATGACAGGATCAGCTTCCATCAGAAGTTCACGCACCGATTCAAATAAAGAATCTACTATTAATTTCTGAGTTAGACGTTTTCCTATAAGCTTTTCATCCATTCTCTCTTCAATATTCTTACGTGTGTAGGTCTTAACTCTTTCCGTTTTACTTTTTATTGCATTCATTGTGCGCTGATAGTTTCCTTGAACCTTATAAAATATAAACCCGATGAATAAAGTATCAAAGCAATTGAAATGAAATATAAATAATTATTTACCTCTTTCAAAACCGGACTGTTTATGATTGAAAATAAAAGTATAAGACCTATGGTAAAGACTGCGATCTTCCCCGGGAAGTTGGACATGAGGCGTATATTTTTTTTACTGCTTAAATAAAGTCCGAATCCGAAAATAAATAAATCTCTGAAAACAACTATAGCAACAAACCAAAGGGGAATTTTGTTCAGATAAAGCAGAATCAGTGCAATTACAATTACCGAGATCTTGTCCGCCAGCGGATCTATTATCTTGCCAAGTTCAGAAACCTGATTTAACTTTCGCGCTAAATATCCGTCAAGCAGATCCGAAAAATACATACATAGAACTAAAATTATTATTGTCGTATTTTTGCTTTCAAAATCATTTATGAGAAAATAGCTTACGGGAATTAACAGAACAATTCTTAATACCGAAATTAAGTTTGACGCGAAAAAAATCTCTCTTTTTATTTGCACGAATTGAAAATACTGAAATTAAAAAATAAAAGTAACAATCAAATAAAAATTATTTAGTGTGAACAAAATTTATCTTGATAACGCTGCAACTACTAAAATAGATGCAAGGGTGCTTGATGCAATGCTGCCTTATCTTAAAAATAATTATGGCAATGCTTCTTCAATTCACTCCTTTGGTAAGGATGCAAAAGTAATTCTCGAAGATGCGCGTGATACGATAGCTGAATTTATCGGCGCTAACTCTAAAGAAATTATTTTTACTAACAGCGGAACGGAATCAAATAATTTTGCCTTGAAGGGAATTGCTTATAAATTTCTTGGAACTCAAAAAAACCATATCATTACATCTACGATTGAGCATCTGTCAGTCCTTGATACAATAGATTTTCTAAGATCTAAATTCAAATTTAGAATAACTTATATTAAACCTGACATCAAAGGAAAAATCTCTCTCGATGATATCATTTCCAATATTCATCCAGAAACATTTCTTATCTCGATTATGCATTCAAACAATGAGATCGGTGTTATCAATAATATACACGAAATAGCAAATACAGCAAACGAAAATAACGTTTACATACATACGGATTCAGCTCAGAGTATTGGAAAAACAAGCTTTAACGTCAAAGATCTTAATATCAACTTTGCAACGCTTTCAGCTCATAAGTTTTACGGGCCCAAAGGTATTGCAGCACTGTATATTAAAGATAAAACACCAGTCGAAAAATTTATTCATGGCGGTAAACAGGAGCGTGATATGCGCGGCGGAACAGAGAATATTGCCTTTATAGTCGGGTTTAAAAAAGCTGTCGAATTATTAAAGGAGAATTTTAAAAGCGATGTAATACATTACAACGCATTAAAAAAATATTTAACGGAGAAATTAATTGAGGCCTTCGGAAGCGGGGTTTTGTTTAATTCTTCACAAAATAATTCCCTACCTAATATTGTTAATATATCTTTTGATCCTGAGATGCTGAAATTTGATGAGGAGCTAATTCTGATCAGGCTGGATCTTAAGGGCATAGCTTTATCCGGCGGATCGGCATGCACTTCTGGCACTCATCAACCATCACATGTACTTACTGAACTTGGAAGAGACAAATTGTCTGCCTTAGGTTCATTAAGAATTTCTTTCAGCAGAGAAAACACAGTTGAAGAAATCGATTATCTGATTAAGAGTATGAAAGAAATTATAAGAGAAAACTAAACTCATTTTGTTTCTTTTAATTCCAACGGTTCATTTGTAAGTTCTTCTTCTATAACTTTGCGTCTCCTTAATATAATATCTTTTATTCCGCGAATAATTCCTGTAAAAATATAGAACAGGCAAAATGAAAAAGAACCTTCTCCTTTTGTAGCGATCGATAAGACAATTGCAATGAAAAGAATAATGAAAATTATTGGATTCTTTTTGACCTCATTTAAAGACGGCTTTGGAAGACTGTCATATTTTATCCTGCTGACCATGAGCATGGGAAGTGCGATAGATAAAATTATCAGAACATTGACGCTGACTGCATTTGAAAAAATTTTATTGTGATAAAAGAGTATGTAACTTACAATTGTCATTGCTGCCATTGGAACTGGAAGGCCGTTGAATTTATTTTTATCAAAACCGACAAGTTGAACATTAAATCTTGCAAGTCTAAGCGCTGCAAAGACCATTAATAGAGAAGATAAAACTATCCCTATATCTCCAAGCTGTTCCAAATAAATATTATACAAAAGAAAAGACGGCGCAGCGCCGAAAGAGATTACATCAGATAAAGAGTCAAGCTCAACGCCAAACTGACTTGACGATTTGGTCAGTCGTGCAGCCAGTCCATCAACTGCATCAAATAATGATGCATAAATAATAAATAGGCAGGCATTTGTAAAATCTCCATTTGCTGAATTTATCATTGACATAAATCCACAAAAGGCATTGAGAATTGTGAATAAGCTCGGTATGAATTTTCTTGAGATAAACATCTATAACTCTGCTATTATTGTTTCGCCGCCAACAACTTGTTGATCAATTTTAACAAGAATTTTTGCGTCCCTTTTTATTAATATGTCAACTCTCGATCCGAACTTGATCATTCCAAATCTTTCTCCGACTTTTACATCAGATCCCTCTTTAATATCGTAAACAATTCTTCTTGCGACAAATCCAGCAATCTGCTTGAATAAAACTTTATCTTTTTTTGACTCGCTTAATATTCCTATTTCAGATCTTTCATTTCTCTCAGATGACTTAGGATCGAATGCAACTATGTAATCACCTTTAACATATTTAATAAATTTTACGAATCCGTTTATGGGAATTCTGTTGACGTGAACATTCATGGGCGAAAGGAAAATACTTATTTGCTTTAACTGTTCGTCAATTTCAAATATATTTTTTTCTTTGTTCACAACATCTGCTATTACGACTACTTTACCGTCAGCCGGAGAAATTATCTGATTTGATTTTAATTCATCAGGAAGTTTTCTTTCAGGGTCGCGAAAAAAATATAAAGTAAACAGACATAAGAAGACAGAGATTCCGATCAGCAAAAATTTTATGATATCGTTATTAAGAAAAAGACCTGTTAAAGTCAGAATCAAAATACATATGAAGACTTTAATTATTACATCTTTTCCGTAACCTGTTAATTTTATCAACTTATTCTCTTCTTAATTTCAC
>Ga0180121_10000202_pt1 | contig 23092 bp, 25 predicted proteins | sample AntDrymUQ5402106_2_FD_129676 | JGI IMG/M metagenome (GOLD analysis project Ga0180121, IMG submission 129676) | Polar desert sand microbial communities from Dry Valleys, Antarctica - metaG UQ540 (21.06) (version 2) (version 2) | ecosystem: Environmental > Terrestrial > Soil > Desert | place...
CGCTCGAGCCTCGGCGTGCCCGTCGGGGTCCGGACGAACGTCGCGCTCGCGCTGCGTCAGGGCCGCTTCGACGTCGTGCACGGCTTCGAGCCCGGACTGCCGAGCATCTCCTATCTCGCGCTCCGCGACTCGGTGGCGCTCGGTGTCGCAAGCTTCATCGCTCCCGAGCGGCTCGGCTACCCGCCGCGGCGCGCGCTGCGCGAGAAGCTGCTCGGCCGAATCGATGCGCTCGTCGCAGCCTCGCCGGCTACGGCGGCCGCGGCGGCCGAGCGCTTCCCGGGCGACTACCGCGTCCTCTCGCCCGGTGTGGACGCGAACCTGTTCCAGCCCGGCGCGAAGCGAAACCTGATCGTGATCGAATTCCATCCGGGCTCGCTTCCCGTCGCGCGCGCGGCGCTGCGGTCGCTGCGCGAGCTGCCCGGCTGGGAGGCTGTGCTGCTGCGGACGAAGGCGCTTTCCAGCCGGCCGGTGATCCCACTCGATTTGCGCGACCGCGTCCACGTCCGCTCGGGCCGGACGGCGGCCGCGCGCGCCGCCGTCCTCGCCGAGGCAGCGATCGTCGCGCCCGCCCCGACCGGCTCGACGCGGCTGCGGCTCGAGGCTGCGGCGGCAGGCGCAGCGCTCGCCGACCCACCGGGAGTACTCGACCAGCCGGAGCTCGCGGCTGCAGCAATCGCGCGTCTCGCAGAGGACGATGACCTCCGCGCGCGCCTCAGCCACGAGGCCCGGGCTACGGCCGAGGCGCAGAGCTTCGCGGCTGTAGCGGCCGAGCTAGACGCGATCTACGGCAGCCTGCGCGGACGCCGCCGAGTGCCCCGACGTGATTCCGACCCGTTGGCCGACCGCCCCTGGATCCTCGCCGACCTACACATGCACACATCCTGGTCACACGACTGCTCGATCGAGGTGGACGAGCTGCTCGACCACGCCGAGGCCGAGGGGCTCGGGGCGATCGCGATCACCGACCACAACGTCTTCGGCGGCGCCGCTGAGGCGGTCGAGCGAGCCCGCGGCCGCAACCTGATCGTCATCGCCGGCGAGGAGGTGAAGACCGACGATCAAGGTGAGGTGATCGGGCTCTTCTTGCGCGAGGAGATCCCACGCGGGATGTCGTTCTCCGAGACGGTCGCCGCGATCCGCGAGCAGGGGGGTGTTGTCTACCTCCCCCACCCGTTCGATCGGATGCACGCGATCCCGTTCCCGGCGACCCTGCACCGCCAGCTGCACGAGATCGACGTGCTCGAGGTCTACAACGCCCGCCTGCTCTTCGAGGGTTACAACGACGAGGCGGTCCGCTTCGCGCGGAAGTACGGGCTGCCGGGAGGCGCCGGATCGGACGCGCACGTCCTGCAAGGGGTGGGCACGGGGGCACTGCGGATGCGGTCCTTCGAAGGCCCGGAGGAGTTCTTGCTCTCGCTGCGCACGGCAGAGGTGCTGCGGCGGCCAAAGTCGCTCGCGTATCTCCAGAGCCTCAAATGGGTGGCCCAAGTCAAGGAGAAAGTGCGCTAGGAGAGAACCGAGAGACGACCCGTGTCCAGCGCCGTGCCCACCGACGAGATCTACGAGCGTTACCTGCAGAAGGCGATCTCCGAGATCAACGAGCTCGGCGACGAGATCGGCCGCGCAGGTGACGAGACGCACGTCCCCGTGCTCGGTTCCGGGCACCCACTGGCTGACGTCTTCCTGCTCAAGTACACGCCGCAGGCTTCCGAGGTGCACGAGGGCGTCGCGTTCTACGGCCGCGCGGGTCAGGCGCTCCTGAAGTCGTTCCAGCGACTCCGGGTCGACCCGATGGCCGTCTACGGCACGAACTGCCTCAAGTTCGGCAGCGAGGATCCCGAGGAGGCGCGGCAGTGGCTCGTGCGCGAATTGCACATCGTCCAGCCCAAGCTGCTAGTCCTGATGGGCGAACGGACGATCGAGTTCCTGAACTCGCTGGCTTTCCCGCTCTCCGATCAGATCGACACCGCGCGGGAAGGGCTCCAGCGTTTTACGGGCACGGTCGAGGCGCTCGTCGTCCCGGACATCGACACCGCGCTCGACGAGGCGCCCGCGAAGACCGCCTTCTGGAATGCTTTCAAGGCGGTGGGCGCCTGGTGGCAGGAACTGCCGCCCTATTGAGCCGCGGCCGCTGGGTCGCCCTCGGCACGCTGACCGCGGCCCTCGCCGCCTATACGGCGAGTGCCGGCTACCTGTGGGAAGCGGAGCTCTGGCCCGACCTCATCTTCCTCTCGCTCGTGGTCTTCCCGGCGACCTTCGGATTGATCTGGCTTGCGCTGCCGCTGCACGTGAGCCGAGCGACGCTGCCGATCGGGCTGACGCTTGCCGCAGCGGCGGTGCTGCTCCGGCTGGCGGAGCTCGATGTGCTCTTCAACCTCACCAAGCTCTTCGCGCTGACGTTCCTCGGGTTCTGGTTCCTCACCTTCTTCGAGAACGTCGCGTGGGTGGCGGCCGTCGCCGTGATCATCCCGTGGGTCGACGCGGTCTCGGTCTGGAAGGGGCCCACCGAGTATGTCGTCGAAGAGCAACCGCAAATCTTCGACACCGTCTCGATCGCGTTCCGCGTCCCTGGTGAGGACGGCACCGCGAACCTCGGCCCGCCGGACATTCTTTTCTGCGCGCTCTTCCTCGCGGCCGCACGCCGCTTCGGGCTGCGGATCGGGTGGACGTGGCTCGGAATCACCGGCCTCGTCGTCGGGACGCTGATCCTGACGGCGACGACCGACGTCTCGGGCCTGCCGGCGCTGCCGGCGGTCGCCTTCGGCTTCCTGCTTGCGAACGCGGATCTGATCTGGACGGCGTTGAGGCGAAAGGGGCGGGCACCGGCGCGGATTTATGGCAGGACGGACGAGAGCTTCTACGACCTCGAGGCCGACGTGATCGAGCGCGGGCCGTCGAAGGTCGTCCTGCTGACACGCGAGCGGCCGCCCCTGACCGCCTCGGTCGAGCCTGTCGATGCACAGGAGCCCTTCGCAGCCGACCCCGGCGCGGCCACGGGCGACGCCGTGCTCTGTCGCCTACTGCTCGGCCGGGCCGACGGCGGGGAGGCGCTCGTGTACGCCCTCCCGAACGGCGTCGTCGTGGTTCCGCAAGGCGGGTCGTCGCTGCCCCACGCCGTCCACCCCGAGCAACTCGCCGCGGACGAGGACAAGATCGAGCGCCTGATTCGGGAGCGTCGCTAAGCGGGCTCGCGCTCACGCGTCAGCAGCGCGACGGTCTCGACGTGCGGCGTGTGCGGGAACATGTCGACGGGTCGGGCGCGGACGAGCTCGTAGCCGTACTCGGCGCGCAGCACCTTCACATCGGACGCGAGCGTGGTCGGGTTGCACGAGACGTACACGATCCGGGAAGCCCCGAGGGCGCCGGTGCGCTTGAGCGCCTTGCCGGCGAGCCCGGCGCGCGGCGGATCGACGACGACGACATCCGGCTGCCCAGCCCGCTCCAAGAGCTCCTCGATCGACTGGCCGACATTGCCGGCAAAGAACGCGGCGTTCCCGATCTGGTTCAGATCGGCATTCTCCAGCGCGCATGCCACCGACTCCTCGGAGATCTCGACGCCCCACACGGTGAGCGCGTTGCGGGCCATTGCGAGGCCGATCGTGCCTGTGCCGCAGTAGAGGTCGTACACCGTCTCGGAGCCGGTTAACCCGGCGTACTCGATTGCGAGCGCGTACAACTTCTCCGCCATCTCCGTATTCGTCTGCAGGAAGGCGTTCGGGCGCACGCGGAAGCGCAGTCCGAGCAACTCTTCCTCGATTGCGTCCTCCCCCCAGAGCAGCGTCGAGGGGAGATTTGTCACCTCGGACGGCGAGTCGTTCACGGCCCAGTGGATCGACCTGACCTCGGGGAACCGGGTCAGCACCTCGACGAAGTAGCCGCGCTCGAACTTCTCCCCGGGCGCGGTCACGAGCATCACGAGCGCCTGACCGGTGTTGCGGCCCTCGCGGACGACAAGATGGCGGAGATAGCCGGTGTGCTCGGTCTGGTCGTAGGCGACGAGCCCCTCCTCGCGCGACCAGTCGCGGACGGCGTTCCGGATCGCGTTGCCGAGGTCGGTCGTAAGCCAGCACTTCTCGATCTCGAGCACCTCGTCCCAGCGGCCCGCTTTGTGGAAGCCGAGCGCGGGGCCGGAAGGCGTCTGCGTGAAGGAATACTCGAGCTTGTTCCGGTAGAAGAATGGCGACTCGGCGGCGAGGATCGGATCGAGCGGAGGCTCCAGGATCCCGCCGATCCGCTTGAGCGCGTCTCGGACCTGGTCTGCCTTCGCCGTTGCCTGGACCGCGTAGTCGAGGTCCTGGAAGCGACAGCCGCCGCAGGCCGGGTAGTGCGCACACGGCGCCTCGACGCGCTGCGGCGACGGGTCGAGCACCTCGGTCGCGAGCGCCTCGGCGAACCCGCGCTTCACCTTCGTCACACGGGCGCGCACGCGATCGCCGGGAAGACCGCGCCGGACGAAGACGACGAAGCCGTTCAGCCGCGCGACGCCGTTCCCGCCGAAGGCGAGTGAGTCGACCTGGAGCTCGACCTCCTCGTGCATCCTCACCGGCGCGGCCATCGCCGCAGGGTACTGCTAGGAGATGTCGCGCCTGCGGGTGCGCTCCGTGCCGGCGGCGCCGATCAGCGCGATCCAGCCGAGCGAAACGCCAATTGCCGGCCAGTAGGAGAGAAGTTCGCCGCCGCCGGTGCCGTCGGCGCCGTCCAGCGCCTGGAAGGGAAGGTATGGCCGAGCCCCATCGAGGTCGAGCAACCCGAACAGTCCGAGCAAAAGGGTCTCGCCGACGAAAATCCAGATGAGCGTGCCGACGAGCGCCGCGACCTGGCTCTGCACGACGGCGCCGATCGCGACCCCCATCAACACCCACAGAACCGCGACTACCACCTGCTCAGCTACCCGAGTCACGGCCTCACCGCCGCCGAGATTCCATTCTGCCCCGACGATCGCGAACCACGGCAGGGCGACGGCGAAGACGACGAGGAGCGACAGGACCGCGAAGCCGATCGCGACAAGGATCCCGGCGATCGCCTTGGCGGCGATCACATGCTCACGGTGGGGCGTCGCGAGGAACGTAGGCGTGACCGTGCCGTGGCGGAACTCGGTGGTGACGACCGTGATCCCGAGGATGATCGCGAGGAGAACGGCGACGCCAACGGTTTCGATCAGCCCCAGCTGGAAGTCGGCAGTGCCGCGATCGAAGCTCTCGGCCGAGCCGACCTCCCCCGCAACGGCGAGGCCCGTGAGCAGCACGATCACGATCAGGTAAGCCCACCAGCCCCGCGTGGTGCGGATCTTGAGCAGTTCGGCCCGAACGAGCGCGATCACTGCGTCGTCTCGCCACCGGTCAGCTCGAGGAAGACCTCCTCGAGCGTCGCGCGCTCGACGGTCAGCTCGTGAAGGACGATCCCGTTCGCGGCCGCCAGCTCACCCACCCGCTCCGGCGAGAAGTCGACCGCGAGAGCGCCGTCCCCGAGCGACGCGACAGTCGCGCCCTGTCCAGCCAGCAGCTCGTGCAGCCGGGCGTCGGGAGTCCGGACGCGCGTGGTGCCCTGGGCACCCGCGAGGACCTCGGCGATCGAGGCCTGATGCACGAGTGCGCCGCGATGGATGATCACGACGCGGTCGACGGTCTGCGCGACCTCGGAGAGCACGTGGCTCGAAACGAGAATCGTCCGGCCCTCGGCGGCGAGCGTGCGCAGGAAGTCGCGAAGCCACCTGATCCCTGCCGGGTCGAGGCCGTTGGCGGGCTCGTCGAGCACGAGCACCTCGGGGTCGCCGAGGAGCGCCGTCGCGAGGCCGAGCCGCTGGCGCATCCCGAGCGAGTAGCCCTTGACGCGCCGCTTCGCGGCCGCGCTGAGCTCGACGAGTGCAAGCACCTCCTCGACCCGCGACGCTGGCAGACCGGCGGCGGCGGCCTGCACCCGCAGGTGGTTGCGACCCGAGCGCCCCGGGTGCACCTCGCTCGCCTCGAGCACGGCCCCGACGCGATTCAGCGGCCGGTCGAGCTCGCGGTACGGCACGCCGAGTACGGTCGCGCTGCCTGCATCGGGGTGGACGAGGCCGAGGACGGCGCGGAGCGTGGTTGACTTACCCGCGCCGTTCGGGCCGAGGAAGCCGGTGATCGTGCCCGGCTCGACGAGGAAGCTCAGGCCGGCAACGGCCTGCGTCGCACCGAAGCGTTTGCTGAGCCCCTCGACCTCGATCACGAGAGCGTCGTCACGTAGACCGTCCGCTCGCGCGGCCCGTCGAACTCGCACAGGAAGATGCCCTGCCAGGTGCCGAGCGCGAGCCGGCCGTCACGCACCGGCACCAGCACATCCGAGCCCATGAAGGCGGCGCGGATGTGCGTCGGCGCGTTCTCCTCGCCCTCTTCGATGTGCTGCCAGTGCCAGTCCTCCGAGACGATGCGCTCGAGCGCCGTCTCGAAGTCGCGCGCCACGGCGGGGTCAGCATGCTCGTTGATCGTGAGACCCGCGGTTGTGTGCGGCACGTAGACGAGCGCGGCGCTCGATCCGTTGAGGTCGCCGAGAGTGGTCTTCACGAGCTCGGTGATGTCGACGAGCTGGCTGCGCCGCTCGGTCTTGACTCTGAACTCGTGCACGCGTGCCGTATCCTAGGCGTCGTGAGCGAGCCGACGTTCAACGAGCGTGAGCTCGACGGTTACCGCGCCGGCGCCGACCGGTTCATCGCGGAACTAGACGAGGAGTACTACCTCCACTACGCGGGCCTGAAGCCCGAGTTCGAGCTGCGCTCGATCTACGACCGCCACGCCGCCCTAACCGACCTCGAGACGATCACGCGCCTCGGCGAAACGGTGCACGGCAAGGAGAACCTGGAGCTTTTTCGCTTCGGCTGCGAGGGCTACCTCGGCGAGCTGACCCGGGAGAACGCTGAGACGATCGCAGAGCTGGAGGCGAAGCTCGAGATCCAGCACGACGGCGAGCCGGTGGGCTACCGGATGCTGCCACCGACGATCGCCAACACCGCCGACCGCGACACACGCGCGCGGCTGGAGCAGTCCCGTAACGAACTGACGGAGCAGCACCTGAACCCGCTCTACCTCGACGCAGTCCAGACGACCCAGCGTGCGGTCCCCAAGCTCGGCGCTCCGACGTACTTCCACCTCTACCGCGACTGCTTCCAGTACGACCTCGAAGGGCTGGCGGCCCAGTGCCGCGCCTTTCTCGACGCGACCGAGCGGCTCTACGAGGATTCGATGGACAGGGTGCTGCGCGAGCGCGTCGGCATTGGCCTCGCCGACGCGGAGCGGCACGACCTGCGCCGCTTTTTCCGCGGCTCGAACTGGGACAAGGCGTTCCCCGCGGACCGGATGCTGCCGGCCTTGCGCGGCACGCTTGCGAACCTCGGGATCGACCTCGACTCGCAGCAGAACGTCCACCTCGACGTCGAGGAACGGCCGACGAAGAGTCCCCGAGCTTTTTGCGCGCCGATCGAGATCCCCGACAAGGTGATGCTCGTGATCCAGCCGCAGGGCGGGCCGGACGACTGGTACGCGCTCTTCCACGAGGCCGGTCACACCGAGCATTTCGCCTTCACCGACCCCAACCTGAAGATGGAAGAGAAGCGGCTCGGAGACAACGCCGTCACCGAGGGGTGGGCGATGCTCTTCGACCACCTGATCGACGACCGCGCCTGGCTCACTAGCATGCTCGACTTCCCGCGTCCGGAGACGTTCGCGGCCGAGGGCGCGGTGCAGCTGCTGTTCTTCGTACGCCGCTACTGCGCGAAGCTCCTCTATGAGCTCGAGTTCCACGCGGCGGAGGACCCGACGCAGATGCGCAGCCGATACGTCGAACTGCTCGGCGACGCGCTCAAGGTCGAACCGAGCCCGACGGACTATCTCTCCGACATCGACTCGAGCTACTACGTCACCGCCTATTTGCGTGCCTGGGCGTTCTCGGCACAGATGACGAGCTTCATGCGGGAGGAGTTCGGCAGCGCCTGGTTCAAGCGCCGCGAGGCCGGCCTGCTCCTCACCGACCTCTGGGCGCTCGGCCAGCAGCCGACCGCGGACGAGCTGCTCAAGGACGTGACTGGGGCCGCGGTCGAGCTGGATGCGGTCGCGGAACATGTCCGCGCGGCCATTCCGACTCCGGCCTAGCTAGAGGGCTCCGCCGGCTGCGGGTGGCGCGCCGGGGTCGACTCCTGCATCGCCGACCGTCTCGCGGGCAAGGTAGTCCTCGATCAGCATCACGTTCTCGCGGGAGCGCTCGACCACGGCCAGGAGCGCGCCCATCGACGAGACCTCCTCGCGCTGCTCCTGCAGGAACCAGTGCAGGAACTGCTCGCCGACAAGATCACCCTCCGTCCGCGCGAGCTGCGTGAGCGCCGAGATCTGCTGGGTCACGCGCCGCTCCTGCTCGAGCGCCAGCCGCACCGGCTCGACGACGTCCGCGAACGCGGTCTGGGGCGTGTCCAGCCCCGGAATCGCGATCCGCTCGTCGGCGTCGAGCAGGTACTGGACGAGCATCATCGCGTGGTTCCGCTCCTCCACCGCCTGGCGGTAGAAGTGCGCGGCGAGCCGGGGCAGTGTCTGCGCGTCGTAGTGGACTGCGATCGCGACGTACTGCTGCGACGCTGCGAACTCATAGCCGACCTGTTCGTTGAGTCCGTCGGGAAAGGCACCCATACGGCGACTCTACCGCCCGGATACCATCGCGCCGTGCTGCCGCTGCGCGACAACGTGCCGACGCGCCACTTCCCGATCGTCACCGTCGCGTTGATCGTTGCGAATGTGCTCGTCTGGGTGCTCTATCAACTCCCCGACCTGCAGGGCTCGGTCGACGAGCTCGCTTACCACCCGTGCGAGGTCGAGGACTCGTGCCCCACGGTCGGGGAGGACTGGCCGCTGACGGCGCTCACCTCGATGTTCATGCACGGCAGCTGGTTGCACCTGCTCGGGAACATGCTCTTCCTCTGGATCTTCGGCAACAACATCGAGGACGCGCTCGGCCGAGTTCGCTACCTCCTCTTCTACCTCGTGGGCGGATTCGCGGCGACCACGGTCCAAACGTTCGTCACGCTGGCCTACGCGAGCGACGCCGAGGCGACAATCCCGAACGTCGGCGCAAGCGGCGCGGTCTCAGCCGTGCTCGGCGGCTATCTCCTGCTGCTGCCCCGCGCAAAGGTCCTGACGATCATCTTCTTCATCCTCCGCGAAGTGCCGGCGATCCTGTTCCTCGGCATCTGGTTCGCGTTCCAGTTGCTCGACGGTGGCGCCTCGCTCGCGCATCCGGACGAGGGCGGCGGTGTCGCCTTCTTCGCCCACATCGGCGGCTTCGCCTTTGGCTTCCTCGTCGTCAAGCTCGTCCAGCAGCACCGCCCGATGTCGCCCACCCATTAGTGGCTCACGCGGCGATATCCTCCGTTCCGCTGGCTCCCGCGGAGACAGCGGAACGGTAATGCCACCGCACGAGCCACTGACCTTCGACGAACACGTGCGCGCCGCGATCGACTCGCTGCCGCCGCACATCGCGAAGGCGCTCGAGAACGTTGCGATCGTGATCGAGCCTGAGAACGCGGAGGAGCCCGACCTCTACGGGCTCTTCGACGCACCCGAGTACATGCCCGCGAAGATCGCGATCTACCGCAATCCGCTCGAGGAAGACTTCCCCGATGCGGCCGAGCTCGAGGAGCAGATCCGCGTCACGGTCCTGCACGAGCTCGCGCACTACTTTGGCTTCGAGGAAGACCGGATCGCAGAGCTCGGGTACGACTGACCCTGAAAGCAATATATTACGATTCTGTTCAGCCTCTCCGAGCTGGAATCAGCGCGCCGCCCGGCGCGTTTGAAAAGGCATGAACACCATTCCTGAGATCCATGCCGAGATCGAGCGCCTGAGTGAGGTCCGCGGGGAGCTGTGGCAGACGCTGTCCTACGGGCGGCAGCAGGCGGTCGTCGACGAGATCAAGCAGATCGACGTGCAGCTCGTCGCGCTCTGGGACGAGCACCGTGCCGAGCGGGCGCGCATCCGCTTCGGCGAGCGCGACGAGATCGTGCGCCGCGCCCGCCAGGAAGAGCGCCTGGAGCGCGCGGCCTGACGTTCCCGGCGTCGCCTGCGGCCGGCGGAGCCGGCCTCCGTCGTCGCCTCCCGTCGCTCGCGCCACGCCAGACCGCCAGGTTGCTTAGCTGAAGTACCATCGGGCCCACGATGAGCCTGAAGGGGTTGCTCGCTCGCAACGACGAGGCCTCCGACGTCGAGTCGGAGCGTGAGGCCTTGCGCCGGCAGCGGGCCGAAGCGGCAGCCGAGCTCGCGACGCTGAAGCGCACACTTTCGGAGCGCGTAGTCGCAGTTCAGCAGCGAGAGCACGAGCTCGTCGAGGCAACCACGCGGATCGAGAAGCGGGAGCAGAAACTCAATGCCGCTGACGAGCGGGGTACGCGGCTCGAAGCTGTCCGGCTTCGCCTCGCCGAGGCCAAGGAGGCGCGCTCGGCGCTTGACGCCCGGCGGGCCGAGCTCGACGCCCGCGAGCAGGCTCTGGCCGCGCGCGAAAGCTCGACGGAAGAACGTAGTTCGACACAAATTCCGGCGGCGATCGACGACACGGCGAAGGAGCTCGCCGTCCAGGAGCTCGCAATCGCTTCGCGTGCGAACGAACTCGAGGCGCTCGAAGCCACGCTCGCCGAGCGCGAGGGCACGCTCGGGGAGCTGGAGGTCGAGCGCGAGGTCGTGCTCGCGGCGCGGGAGGCCGAGCTCGAGACCCGACAGACCACGCTCGATGCCCACGCCGCCGAGCTCGACGTGCGCGCGCAGGAGCTCACTGCCAGAGAGACCGCGATCGACGAGCGTGAGGAAGAGCATGCCGCTGCAACGCAGACTCCCGAGGTGAACCCCACCGCCGACGAGCTTGCCGCGATCGACGCCAGGCTGAGCGAGCTGCGGGCGGCCGAGCAGGCGTTCGCACGCACGCACGCCGAGCTCGCGGGGCGCAGCGCGGCGCTCGCGGAGCAGGAGGCAGCGCTCGTGGCCCGCGAGCGCGCCGTCGCCGCCAAGGAGGCGCCGGCGAAGCCGGAGCTCGACGAGCTCGAGGCGCGGATCCGCCGCCTCGAGGGCGGCCGCAAGCGCGAGGCGGAGACCCAGACCTTTTCTGCCGGCCTGCGCGCGCTCCAGGAACGCGGACTTCGCACCGGACGGCCACCGGACGAGCCTCTACATTAGACTTGTCGGCGCAAGTCAGGAATCTGCGGAAGCAGATGCCTGACACGCAAGATCCCTGAAGGGGCGGCTCGCCGCCCCTTCGAATCCCCGGGGCGTTAGCTCAGCTGGGAGAGCGCCGCCTTTGCAAGGCGGAGGTCGCCGGTTCGATCCCGGCACGCTCCATTGGACGTCTGAACGATGAAGATGTAATTCTGCCGGGGTCTACTTCTTCGAACGTGTCGTAGGCTTTCGGGCTGCACGCCGGGGCTTGGAACCGGACTTGCTCTTCCCGTTCGCGACCTCGCGGATCTCACTGATCTCCTCCGGCGCGTAGTCCGGCGCGAACACCGCGGGCTGCGAGGGCAGGTCGTGCGCCGGCACTCCCTCCGGGGCCTCGTCGATGACGACCAGGGGTTCGCCGGTTTCCGGGTGAGGGCCGTTGAAAACAGCGGCGAGCTCCAGGTAGTCCTTGGGAGAAAAACGGTAAAGGCGCAAATGTTCGCCGCGCTTGATGTGCGGCTTGCATTCCGGAATCTTCTCGGTCGGAATACGCGGTGAGGGGAAGAGCTTCATCAGATCAGCGCCGGTAAGGCGTTCGAGCGCCCGCGCGCAGGCAACCTGGTGTACGCCACCCCGTACGAGCAAATACCCGGCGTGCGAACAGCCCGTCCGCGTTCCCGCTGAGCAGTACGAGCAGATCCGCGCGGATCCCCGCTTCTTCGCCTTGGTACCCGGGCACGAACTCAAGGACCTCGAGGAGGTCGTCTCGGAGCGCGACGGCTACAACGTCGTGAAGAAGCACGACGGAACACCTGCGCAGGTTGCCAGAGAGACCGATCCTCGCTCCGACTGATTCTGCGTGCAGATCCCTGCGGGTGAAGACCTGTCCCCCACGAGCACGTAACTCGCGCGAGCTTTAGGAATCACCCCCAAAAGAGGGAGGCGTATTCCTGCAAAGCACCTACCGTCTGAGGGTCTACTCGAAATCTCTAGGGAGGGCAACAACTTGCGGAAGCTCCTGTGTGCAGCCTTTGCGGCGCTGTTTGCGGTTGGTAGCGCGGAGGCGATCATCAACGGGGAACCGGATGGGAACCGGCACCCATACGTCGCAGCGATCGGATTCATCGACGCCGCGACCGGGCGGCCTGGGGCATTCTGCACCGGCACGCTCATCTCGCCGACGGTCATCGTGACCGCCGGGCACTGCACGTTCCCCTCGTCTCGCGCAGTCGTCTGGTTCGACTCCACGTGGAATCCGAGAAAGCCGCCGGCTGCTTTTGGCAGGCCGGTCACGCACCCCGACTTCAACCCGGAGCGAGTCACACCGAACACCGGTGACCTGGGTGTCGTGTTGCTGACCCGTCCGGTGGAAATGGCGACCTACGGCGTGCTTCCGAGCGAGGGCTACCTCGACCGGAAGAAGGGCCGTGGCGGCGATGATGAGGACGACGACGGCGATGACGATGACGTCAGTCGCGACCGACGGCAGCACGAAGTCTCGATCGTCGGCTACGGCGTGCAGTCGCTCCCGCCCGTCCAGAGTGGTGAGCGCATGCTCGGGAGAACAAAGATCAAGAGTGTGACCTCCAAGGTCGTGCGCGGTTATGGCGTCAAGACGGCTGGCGCGAAGGGTAAGAAGGGAAGCGGCATGTGCCTGGGCGACTCCGGCGGCCCGCTCCTAGAGGGTGACTCGAATCTCGTTCTCGCCGTCCACTCCTTCGGCGACGTCGACACGTGTCTGGGCGCGAATTTCGCGTATCGCACCGACACGCCTGCGGCCCGGGCGTTCCTCGGCCAGTTCGTGACGCTGCCGTAGGCGCTAGGACGGATCGCGCGGGTCGGCTCCGCCGGCCCGCGCCTCGTCCTCAGGTGCCTCCATCGCGCGGCGGACATCCTCGCGCGGGTCGACCAGGCCCACCGTCTGCTTGAACTCGCGCATCCCGCGCCCGAGCGAGCGGCCGATCTGCGGCACCTGCTTCGAGCCGAAGAGCAGCACGACGACGACCGCGAGCAAAATTAGCTCCCAATGACCTGGCACGCGTCCAGCATAGACCGCCTCGCACCGGCATGATTAAGGGCCATGGACGTCAAGCTGCACGAGGAATCGCTGTCGGGCTCGTGGCTTTCGAGCCGGCTCGGCGTCGGCACGCAGCGGCTCGACGCGATGCGCCGCGCCGGCGAGCTCCTCGGCGTCCGCAGGCCCGGCGGGTACGACTTCCTCTATCCGGCCTGGCAGTTCGGGCCAGACGGAAAGCCGCTGCCGGTAATCGAGCGACTGGTGCGCGCCGGACGCGGCGCCGGCCTCAGCGACGAGCGGCTCTACGAGGTACTCGCGGCCCGCGCCGGGATCTCCGGCGATGCCCGCCTCGCCGACGCCCTGCGCGAGGGCAAGGATGAGTACGTGCTCTCGGTCGTTCGCGGAGCCTGAATGGCCCTTGTCTCATTGAACGCCGTCCGCAAGTCGTTCGGCAGCCGAACGGTGCTCGACGGGCTCGACTTTGCGATCGAGCCGCGCGCTCGCGTCGGCGTGATCGGCGCGAACGGCTCCGGCAAGTCGACGATGCTGCGCCTGATCGCCGGGCTCGAGGAACCGGACGCCGGCACGTCGGTGCGCCGCCGCGGCATCGTTGTCTCTTTCCTTCCGCAGCACCCTCTCGGAGACGAGCGGAACGCGCTCGAGACGGTGCGCGCCGCCCGTCCCGACCTCGACGAGCTCGACCGCGACCTGCATCGCGTCGCAGACCAGCTGGGCTCGCCGGAGCTCGCGACCGACCTCGACCGGATGGCCCGCGTCCTCCGCCGGCAAGAGGAGCTCGTCGAGCGTTGGGAGGCCGCCGGTGGGCCGAGCATCGACGGCCGCGCACGCGCGATGCTGCTCGACGTCGGGATCGAGGATGCCGACCTGACCCTGCCGACGAGCGCCCTCTCCGGTGGTCAGCGAAAGCTGATCGCACTCGCGGCTTGCCTCGCCCAGGACCCGGACGTGCTGCTCCTCGACGAGCCGGAGGCCCATCTCGACGCGGTCGGCCGCTCCCTGCTGGAGCGTCTCCTCGCCGCGTTCGACGGCGCCGCTGTCGCCGTCTCGCACGACCGCTACCTGCTCGACGAGACTGTCAGCCAGATCGCCGAGCTCGACCGGGGCCGGATCCGGATGTGGCCGGGCAACTATTCCGCGTACACGCTCGCCCGCGAGCTCGAGCTGCAGCGCCAGCAGCAGCAGTACGTCACCCAGCAGAAGGAAATCGAGCGGCTGGAAGAGGCGATCCGTCGCTTCGAGCTCTGGGCGAGTTGGGTGCCGGACCAGCGCAACATCAGGCAGGCGCGCAACAAGCAGCGGCAGATCGACAGCATGGAGAAGGTCGAGCGGCCGGTGCTCGAGCGGCGCAAGATCGCGCTCCGCCTCCACCCGCACGTGCGAGGCGGCCAGCGAGTCTTCGAGCTCCGCCACGTCGGGATGCAGTTCGCCGAAGACCTCGTGCTGGCTGACGTCGAGCTGACGGTCATGCATGGCGAGCGTGTCGGCTTCGTCGGCGCGAACGGCGCCGGCAAGAGCGTGCTGCTGAAGACCGTCGTCGGCGAGCTCGAGCCGACCGAGGGTGAGGTCTGGATGGGACCGTCGATCCGCGTCGGCTATCTAGCTCAGGATCAGGAGACGCTCGATCCGGAGTCGAGCCCGCTCGACACCGTCCGCCTCGCACACCGCTGCGCCGAGGGCGAGGCCGTCTCGCTGCTGATGAAGTTTCTCTTTCCGTACGAGCAGGTGCGTCGGGCGAACAAGCTCCTCTCCGGCGGAGAGCGGACGCGGCTCCAGCTCCTGTTGCTGATGCTGGCCCAGCCGAACCTGCTCGTGCTCGACGAGCCTACGAACCATCTCGACATCGACTCGGTCGAGTCGCTCGAGGCCGCGCTCGAAGAATTTCCCGGCACCGTCTGCGTGATCTCCCACGACCGGTACTTCCTAGACCGGATCGTCGACCGGATCGTCGAGGTGGCCGACAGCGAGGCTCGGTCGTTCGAGGGCGGTTACTCGGACTGGTTCGAGCGCTCTCGCGCCGGCGTGGTTGCTTAGCCGACGCGATGCGCGAGCTGCTGGAACTGCTCGAGGCGGGACCGAGAAGCAGTCTGTTGCTGGGCTTGGCGTGGCTAGCCGGCCACGGCATCGAGCTCGCCGCGGACGAGCAGCGGGCAACGCTGCGGCGGGCGGAGCTCCTGCTTGCAGCGGGCGGTGATCCTCACCGCGAGCTCGAGCTGGACGGCAGAGCCGTCCTGTCCGTCGCCGAGGACCTGAACGACCCCGCTGCGCGAGCGGAGCTCGCAGCGGGGTTAGAGCGTCTCGCCGCCGACGCGGCCGGCTTGCCCGAAGTCGCCGCGACGCTCGCGCTGCTCAGAGCCGAGCCGGAGCTCGCCTGGCAGGGCTACGCCTGCGCCCTGCTGGCGGAGGCGATCGGCCGCGACTAAACCTCTCTAGTCACGCACTCACGGCTGCGGCCCGGGTGATCTCGACGTCGCCGCTGACGGTCTTGATTTCAAGTCGCGCCTCGTGGCCGCTCGGCTCCTCGGACGGCCGGTCCTTGACGTCAAACTCGGAGCTGATGTCGCCACTCGTGGAATTGGCGTCGATACGCAGCCGCGTGCCGGGCCGGACCCCAAGCCGGACGTCGCCCGAGACCGACTGCAGCTTGATCTGCCCCTCGCGGATCGCGCCGACGCGCTGGTCGCCTGAGACGGTTTTGCCGGAAAGGTCCGAGTGTGCTTCGTCGATCCAGAGGTCGCCGGACACGAGCGTCGCGCTGGCCGGGCCGGCGACAGAGCCGATGCGGACATCGCCCGACACCGTCTGTATCCGGGCCTCGCCGTCGACCGAGCCGGCGCGGACGTCGCCGCTCGCCGACTGGACCCTGAGCTTGGCCACCTGCTCGACGGAGACGTCTCCCGAGGCGGTCTTGACCTGGACCTCGCCGAGCTGGCCCGTGGCGGAGACGTCCGCGGCTGCGGTGGAGCAGTCGAGCTCGGCCCCAGCGGGACAGACGATCCTGACGCCGACCTGCGGCGAACGCCCGAAGGAGATCCAGGCCGGGCCGATACCGAAGCCCGCCCCACCGCCCACCTCGATCAGCACCTCGTTGCCGTTCTGTTCGACCGTGGCGTTCGCGATCGCCTCACGGGTACCGTCGTCGTCGCGGAGCGCCTCGAGCTCGACCGTCGTCCGGTCTGATTCGGAGGCTTCGACCGAGATCACGCCGGAGGGGTTGCGGATGCGCAGCCTCGGCTGGCCGGGAGTGTCAAACGCGTGCACGGCGGGATCCCTTCGTCCGGCGAGCCGGCTTGACGACGCGCTCGTCGCAGACCGGATCGGAGAAGTCAGGTAACAGCAACAGGCCGGTGCCACAGGGAATCGGATGAAGACGGGGCATGGTTCCTCCTTTAACTGTCTGCGTAGCCGGACAGGCGCCGGCCGGTGCGGACGGAACGGGTACGCGGCTCGAGCGCACGCTGAAGCGCGCGCACGATCCACGTGTTGACGGAGGCGCCCTCGATGTTGGCGGCCACCTCGATCTGCGCTTTCAGCCCTTCGGGCAGGCGCAGGGTGATGCGGGCCGAGAACGAGTCGTCGGCGCCGGGCTGCGTGGGTTCCGGCTCCGCCTCCTCCTCCTCGATGTAGACGAGCTCGGGATCACGGCCGGCAAGGCGAACCTCGATCCGACCGGGCACCGAGTTGGACAGAGCGAGCGCCGCCTCGCTGACGACGTCGAGCAGGCGGAGGTGAAGCGACGAACCGAGCGCCTGCGTCAGCCTGCGGCCGGCCTCCACGGTGGCCTCGTCGCCGGCCAGCGATGCGGCCGCGGCGAGGTCCTCCTGGATCGCGTGGATGTGGTGTGCCATCTGCATGACGGCACTATGACATCATAATGATGTCTTGTCAAGCCACCTTGGTGTCACGCGGCAGCGCTCCTCTCAAGCCTGAAGCCGCGCCACGGGTCGCTGGTAGCGTCGAAGAACCTGTGAACCACGTCGACCCACCTGATCTCGAACTGCGGCCGACCCTGCGCCGACTGTTTCCGCTCTGGTGGGAGCAGCGCCGCTTGGTCGGGATCGGGCTCGCGTTCGCGCTCGCCTTTACAGCGCTGTCGATCACGATCCCAATCCTGATCCAGAGGGTGATCGACGAGGCGATCATCGGTCCGAACGACGGCCGACTGTTGCCCTACCTCGGGGTCATCGTCGTGCTCGCCACGCTGCGGTTCGGCGTCAACTTCTCGCGGCGGTTCGCGACGGCGCGAGTCGGGATCGCTGTCGAGGCGCGGCTGCGCGGGATGCTCTACCACGCCTATCTCACCTACCCGCGGGCCTTCTTCGACCGGCATGCGACGGGCGAGGTGATCTCGCGCGCGACGAACGACATCTACCCCGTTCGCTACTTCATCGGCTGGGGCGTCGTCCAGGGAATCCAGAGCGCGATGATGATCACGGGCGCGGCGATCGTCCTCACCCTCGTGAACGCCAGGCTCGCGCTCTACGCCGCGCTCGCGATGCCCCCGATCGCCGTCCTGACCTGGTTCTTCGCCCACAGGCTCTTCCCGATCTCGCGTCTCGTCCAGGCGAAGAAGGGTCATCTCGCGGAGGCAACCGACGAGGCGGTCGTCGGCATCGAGATGGTGCAGGCCTTCGGCCGAGAGGACGACGTGCGGACGCGCTTCCTCGGACGCGCCGAGGCGGTCCGGCACGAGACGATGCGGGCTGCCTCGGTAGAGGCGTACTACCTCCCCGGCCTCCTCTTCCTGCCGTCGCTCGGGATCGCCGCCGTGCTCCTCTTCGGCGGGCGAGAGGTGATCGCGGGCGAGCTGACGATTGGAGAGTTCATGCTCTTCATCACGCTCCTGCTCCAGCTCGTTTGGCCGCTTGAGGCGCTCGGCTGGATCATCAACCTCGGCCAGCGCGCGGTTGCGTCGGCGGGGCGGAGCTTCGCGTGGCTGGATGGCATCGCGCCGCTCCCCGAGCCGGCCGAGCCGAAGCCGCTGCCGGACGGGCCGCTGCAGGTGCGCTTCGAGGGCGTCCGCTTTTCGTACGGGATCGAAGCCGAAGTGCTCCGGGGCGTCGACCTCGCCGTGGAGCCGGGCGAGATCGTCGCCGTCTGTGGCCCGACCGGCTCGGGGAAGACCACGCTGCTCAACCTGCTCCCCCGCTTCTACGACCCGACCGGCGGCCGCGTCGTCGTCGGCGGCGTCGACACACGTGACGTGCGGGTTGCCGAGTTGCGCAGAGCGGTCGCGATCGTGACCCAGAAGCCGGTGCTCTTCTCCGTGCTCCTGCGCGAGAACCTGCTCTCCGCGCGCCCCGACGCGGACTGGGACGACGTGCTCGCCGCCTGCGAAGCCGCCGGAGTCGCCGCGTTCGTCGACGACCTGCCCGACAGCTACGACACGCTGATCGGCGAGCGTGGCGTCAACCTCTCCGGAGGCCAGCGCCAACGTGTCGCTCTGGCCCGCGCGTTGCTCGCAGGCGCACACGTCCTCGTCCTCGACGACCCGATGTCAGCCGTCGACACGGAGACCGAGCGGCTGCTCGTCGAGAACCTCCGCCCCGCGGTCGCGGGCCGCACTGTCCTCGTAGCGACGCAGCGGCTGTCGACGATCGGCGTTGCCGATCGCGCGGTGGTGCTCGACGGCGGCCGGATCGTTGAGGAAGGGCGGCCCGCCGCGCTGCTCGCCGCCGGCGGACTCTTCACTGCCCTGTTCGGAGACGAGTCCGTTGCCGCGTAGCCGGCCTCCTCACCACACCGGGCTCTCGCGCCTCCTCCCCTACGCTGCCGAGCGCAAGGGGCAGATGACGGTCATCGCCGTGCTCGCGGCGCTCTCCGCTGCCGCGCCGGTGACCGGTTGGCTCCTGGTCGAGGACGCGACCAACAACGGCATCCGCACCGGAGACGACCACCGGCTGGTGCTCGCGGTGCTCGCGTACGTCGGCGTCAACGCAGCGGCGTGGGTCCTCGGAACGCTGACGTGGCTCGGGCTCGCGAGCGTGGGGCAGCGAATCGTGCTGGAGCTGCGACGCGACCTCTTCCACCATCTCACCTCGTTGTCGCTGCGGTACTTCTCGCAGCAGAAGGCGGGCTGGATCATCTCTCGCCTCAACAGCGACGTCGACGCGCTCTCCGATGTCCTCAACCAGGGACTGACGACGCTTGTCGTCAACTCACTGACCCTCGTCGCCGCCGTCGGCGGGCTGTTCCTGCTCGACTGGCGCCTCGGGCTCGTCGCCCTGTGCGTGCTGCCGCCCGGCATCCTGATCACGCGCTGGTTCCAGCGGATCTCTCACGTCGCCGCTGCGGACGTACGGACGCGGATCGCGATCGTGACGGCGCAGCTGGCGGAGTCGGTTGCAGGGATGGCGGTAATCCAGGCGTTCAACCGCGAGCGAGCCTTCCAGGCCGAGTTCGACGGATTGAACGAGGAGAATCGGGTGGCGAACGTGCACGTGCAGAAGATCTACTCGGTCTTCTTCCCGGCGATCGAGCTACTCGGAGCGATTGCGACTGGGGCAGTTCTGTACGCCGGCGCGCAGTTCATCGGCGCGGGCTCGATGGAGATCGGAACGCTGATCGCGGCGGTCGGCCTGCTCGCGCTCGTCTTCCAGCCGCTACAGGAGCTCTCCGAGCTCTACGGCCAGGTGCAGGCGGCCAGCGCCGCGATGGACAAGATCAGCTCGGTGCTCGACGCCGAAATCGACGTTGCGGACAAGCCCGACGCCCGGACGCTCGGCCGGATCGACGGCAAGCTCGAGCTCGACCGCGTCACCTTCGCCTACGGCAAGGAGCCGGTGCTGCACGAGATCGCGATCTCGGTGGCACCGGGCGGCTGCATCGCGATGGTCGGTGAGTCCGGCGGCGGAAAGTCGACGACCGCGAAGCTGATCGCCCGCTTCTACGACCCTGATGAGGGCGCCGTGCGCGTTGACGGCACCGACTTGCGCGACATCGAGCTTGTCGGCTACCGGCGCCAGCTCGGCGTGGTGCTCCAGGATCCGTTCCTCTTCAGCGGCACGATCGCGGACAACATCCGCTTCGGGAGGCCGGACGCCTCGGACGACGAGGTGCGCGCGACGGCGGCGGCTGTGGGCGTCGACCGCGTCGCAGCACGCCTCGAGCACGGGCTCGACCATGTCGTGCGCGAAGGTGGAGCCGGCCTCTCGGCCGGCGAGCGGCAGCTGATCTCGATCGCGCGCGCGCTCCTCGCCGACCCGCGGATCCTGATCCTCGACGAGGCGACGTCGAACATCGACCGGCCGACCGAGATCTTGATCGAGCGCGCGTTCGACCGGCTGCTTGCCGGCCGCACCTCGATCATAATCGCGCACCGTCTCGCCACGGTCAGACGCGCCGACGAGATCCTCGTGCTCGAGCACGGCCGGATCGTGCAGCGCGGCACCGAGCTGGAGCTGATGGCGCAGGCGGGACCTTTCCGACGCCTCGCGCACCGGCTCGTGGAGGACGCGCTGCCGGCGGCCTCCGAAGAGGGCGCGCCGGCAGCGTAAGCCGTCCGTCTAGACCTTTTCGAGGTAGGTCAGCTCGGAGCCGCGACACATCATCTTGACGCTGTCGCCGATCGCGAACCTGGCCGCGATCTTCTCGGCCAGCGCAGCCGGCACGGTGCACGTGAGCGCACCGGCCTCGCCCCGCACCGTCACCGACGCGCGGGAGAGCTCGGCGATCTTTCCGTACAGCCTCACCTCTGCGCCCGCGGGCTTCTCGGCGCTGTAGCGCTCGAGACCGGCGAGAACGTTCGCAACGCAGAAGATCTTGACCTTGTCGCCAACCTTCAGGCCCTCGAGCTTCGCCTGCTTCTCGGCCGGCACCCGGCAGGCAAGGCGCTTGTCGTCGACCTGGACGACGATCGCACCCGCACCGAGCTCGGCGACCACGCCGGCCGCCTCCTGCTTCTCGGCCTGCTTCTCCTCGGTCTTCTTGTGCTCGGCCTTGTGCTCGCCCAGCGGCTGGATCTTGACGAGCTGGGCCTTGCGACCCTTGTGGCGGACGCACACCATCCGGATCTTGTCGCCGGGCTTCAGCGCCGCCGCCTTCTCGGCGAGCCGGTCGGGCACGAGGCACGTGAGCACCACGTCTCCGATCAGATTCTCGACCGATAGGGCCTCAGCCGAGGCTCGCACTACCGGGCCAGAGATCCGCAATTCCTTGTCGCCGTTCGCCTGCGCCGGTACGGCAGCGACGAGCGCGACGATTCCCGTCAGAAAAACTTTCCGCAGCACTTTTCTCCTCCTATGACTTCAAAGGGCGTTCGCGTTTCTATCGCCCTTGCGCCCCGAGGCGCCGATCCCCCGCGCGAGTGAACGCCGTGGGGAGATGAAAGAAAGGGGAGTCGCCGCAGGCGCTCTGGGCTAGTCGCCCCAGTCGAAGTCGCGCGACTTCGACCACAGGCCCGTGTCCTCCGCGGGCTCGGCGTCGGAGGCTGTAGCGTCCTCGACGGAGTCTTCACCGGGCCAGGCCAGCGCGGCGGCATCGATTTGCACGGCCGGCTCGTCGCCGTCCATGGTCTCCTCCAGCCGGGCTTGCTCCTCGGTCTTGAACAGCGGGTGATTGTCGAATGGATCTTCGATGCGATAGCCGTCGATCGGCATCGCAGGCTCGAGCTCGACGTTGCGCCGCTTCAGCTCGAGGTGGTCCTGGATCACGCGGGCGAACAGCGAGGGGGTCTCAACCGGCATTGGGCCTCCGTGGTCTGGAGCAAGGAAGATCGTGCTGGGGCAGGATTGTAGCGTAGGTGCCGGCAAATAACCTGCTCGTGCGCGTTTCCTTTAGCGCGGAGTCACAGGATCGGTCCCGGCGTACACGCAGTCCTTGCCGGCCCGCTTCGCACGGTAGAGCGCTCCGTCGGCGGCGTGGATCAACTGCTCCGGCGTTGACGGCGCCGTCGTGGCCGCGACCCCGAAGCTGGCTGTCACGCTGAGCGGCACTCCGTCGGCGGAGACGATCATGCGCTCCGCGAGCGCGACACGAACGCGCTCGGCCACCTGCGCCGAACCGTCGAGGTCTGTGCCTGGCAGGATCACCGCGAACTCCTCTCCGCCCCAACGGGCCGCGGTGTCGATCTCGCGAACCGTCTCCCGAAACGTTTCGGCGAGGTCGCGCAAGACGATGTCACCCGTCGGGTGGCCGTGGACGTCGTTGACCGCCTTGAAGTCGTCCACGTCGGCGAGGATCAGCCCGACGGGCCCGCCCAAGCGCTCCGCGCGGGCGAGCTCGGTGGCAAGGGACTCGTCCGCTTGGCGGCGGTTCGCGAGCCCTGTCAGCCCATCTACGAGCGCTTGCCGCTCGACGATCTGGTGCAAGCGTGCATTCTCGAGCGCGACGACCGCCTGGCCCGCGAGCGCCGCCGCCGTCATCCGCTGCTCAGCGTCGAACTGGTCACCGATCAGCATCAGATGACCGAAGCTGCGCCGCGCAGAGGTGAGCTCGAAGTCGAGCCGCTCGCCGCGCGCGGAAAGCTCGCCGGTCTCGGCGACCGTGCCGTCGTCACCGATGAAGACGCCGCCGACCGCCTGGGTCGCCTCAACGGCCGACTCGACGATGACGCGGCGGAGCTGCTCCGGATCGAGGGTCGCCGCGAGCGCGTCGCCGAAGCGGACGTTCGCCTCGCGGAGGCGCCGGCGCTCGTCCTCGAGGTCGACCATACGGGCCTCGAGCTGCGACGCCATCTCGTTGAACGCCCGCCCAAGCGTGGCGAACTCATCGCGCCCTCGTACCGGCACCCGCTCGCGCAACCGGCCCGCCGCGATCGAGTTGGCCGCCTCCGCGAAGCGACCGAGCGAGCCGACGATCGACCGCCCGGCAACGTAGGCGACGAACGCGATCAGCAACAGCGATCCGAGCAGGCCGACCAGCAGCCTGCCGGTCACCGAGCGCTTCTCGGACACGATCGCAGAC
>Ga0180121_10000203_pt1 | contig 23087 bp, 22 predicted proteins | sample AntDrymUQ5402106_2_FD_129676 | JGI IMG/M metagenome (GOLD analysis project Ga0180121, IMG submission 129676) | Polar desert sand microbial communities from Dry Valleys, Antarctica - metaG UQ540 (21.06) (version 2) (version 2) | ecosystem: Environmental > Terrestrial > Soil > Desert | place...
AGCGCCGATTATGCCACGCTCGCCGGCATGAGCGACGGCGTCATCAAGCAAAAAACCGGCTGCGACTGGACCCGCTGGGTCAAAGCGCTCGATCAGGTGGAGGCCCACACCTGGCCCCACCGCGAGATCGCCCGCTACGTGCACGACAAGTTCAAGCTTCCCGGCTGGTGGTGCCAATCGGTCACGGTAGGATATGAGCGCATCAAGGGTTTGCGCGCCATCGGCCAGCGGCGCGATGGTGGCTTCGAGGCCAGCAAGAGCAAGACATTCGCAGTGCCGCTGACTCGTCTCTATCGCGCCTGGTCCGACGCGCGGACTCGGGCGCGATGGCTACCCGGCGTGGCGGCCACGGTGCGTACCGCCGTCCGTAACAAGTCGATGCGCATTACCTGGCCGGATCAGACCTCGGTCCAGGTGTACTTCATGTCCAAGGGCCGCGGCAAGAGCCAGGTAGCGGTGCAGCACGAGAAGCTGGCCGGACAGCCGGCCGCGACGCAGATGAAGGCGTACTGGACCGAACGCCTGTCCGAGCTGGGGACATTGTTGACGCCAGCAGATTGAGAAGGGCGAAGGGCCAGCTTGCATGAGCTGGCCCTTCGTCGTCGCATCCCACCTACTTCGAACATATATGTGATCCCCACCCCGCCGTGACCAGGCTCACTGAGTCACGCCTCGCTCCAGCCTAGCCTCCCGAGCTGGCCACCCGGCCAACCTTCCACGCGCTACGGGGACTCTGCATGCGACGTTACCGCGACCCTGCCCTGGTGTTATCCGCATTCACGCTCGCGGCTGTCTCCGCGTGTGGCGGAGGTGACAGCCTGAACGCGCCCCCGACCTCCGGCCGCCTCGACGTAACTACGACGACCACTGGGTCCAATCCCGACCCGGATGGCTACACTTTGGCGCTGGACGGCAGCGTCCCGGTCCCGATCGTCGCCTCGGGCAGCTACTCCTTTGCCGATGTATCTCCTGGGGAGCATCAAGTACAGCTCTCCGGCATCGCAGCGAACTGTCGGGTCGATGGTGAGAATCCCCGCAGCATAACCCTGGCGGAGGGAAGCGGGGCGGCGGTTGCATTCAGCGTGCTGTGCTCGGCACCGGGCACCACCTCATCGCTGATTGCCTTCGCATCCGCCGGCCTGGACTTCCAGGCCATCTATGTGGTGCGTTCCGACGGCACAGGCCTGCAGAATCTGAGTCCGTCAGGCGCAGAGGACAGCGACCCGCTATGGTCGCCCGACCGCACCAAGCTTCTCTTTGCCAGCGGCGGGGACCTCTACCTGATGAATGCCGATGGGAGCGGCCGAGTCCTCCTGAACGCGGCCGAAGGGGTCACCGATTTCCGCTGGTCGCGTGACGGCCGCCAAGTGGCGTTTGTGCAGAGCGTATTCGAAGGGGATGAGATACTAGATAACCTCTGGGTGATGCAGGCCGATGGCAGCGGGGCCCGCGAGCTGGCCCGCAGTGCCACCGGCCCCACGTGGTCGCCGGACGGGCAAAGGATCGCCTACGTGAGCTCCTTTGACTTCTCCGACGTTCACATCCGAGCGATAAACGCCGATGGCACCGGGGATGTCAGGCTGACCGAGGGTTCATTGGCGGCTTCAGAGCCGGCATGGTCCCCCGACGGCGGCAGGATTGCCTTCGTGACCCTGACCGACAACGATCTTTATCTCATCAATCCCGACGGTACCGGAGCGGTGAATCTGACCAACGGCGCGAGCGACGACGACGGTCCGACCTGGTCGCCGGACGGCAGCCGGCTCGCGTTCAACACCGCCCCCGTCGATCAGACCTTTGACAGCGACATCGCGATCATCAACCGGGACGGCACCGGCAGAACAAACCTCACCAACCGCCCGGGGTTCGATATCAGTCCGGACTGGTCGCCCGATGGCAGCCAAATCGTATATCAACTGTCCACCGACAGCGATACCGAGATCTACGTCATGAACGCCGACGGAAGCGGGCAGCTGAACGTGAGCAATCGGCCCGAGACCAGCGAGTCGTCAGCGGATTGGAGCGGTGAAGGACAGCCGGTTGCCGTAAGTCGTCCATCCAGCCTGCAATCGCGGATGCTGCGCGAGGCGGCCAGCCGCTGATTCAACCAGTAACTCGTATTCTGCGGTACCGGGCGTTGACCAGCTCATACACGCCGTAGGCGATGAGTCCCAGCGCAACCAGCGCAAAGGGCCAGCGCCCGATCGCCGCCAGCATTCGAAGCGACTCGCGGATGCCCCCGACCTCGCCGGCATCGTGGTGTTCGGCCGCTCGGCTGAGCAGGAAGCCGATAATGCAGAAAATGATTCCCCGGGCGGCGATGCCGAAGCGGCTGACCCCCACTACCCATGCGTGGGCCGTGCCGGACAGCGGTGTCAGATCGAGCTGCTTGCTGAGCTTGGTAGCATACGCCCGGTACAACTGGTAGACGCCGTACCCTATCACACCGCCGGCGGCGATCCAGACCAGCAGCTCCCCGGCGGGCATGCCGAAGGCGTAGGCCGTAAGGTCTCGCGCTCCGTCGCTGGATCCGGCCGACCGATCGCCCCGAGCCATCCGGACTGCCGCGATGCCGATGGCACCGTGGAAGAGGCCGCGAACCGCAAAGCTGGCTCGCAAGGCCAGGCCTTTGGCCCCCGAACCGCGGCCGTCCGGATCCACGATTGCCTCGACCACCCGCCATACCGCATAGCCGATCAACCCCGCCGCGATCACCAGCAGCACCACTCGGCCAAATGTCAGATCGTGGACCGCGCTCAGCGCACCCTGGGTGTCGGTGGTTCGCCCGCCGGGGCCGAATGCCGCTTGGGCCGCGAGGATACCGATGGTGATGTACAACAGGGCCTTGGCGGCGTAGCCCACCCGCGCCAGCCGCTCGACCCACGGCGCGACCTCCCGCATCTCGGGTGCGCTCATCGTGGCCGAATTCCCTGTGGATCGGCACACCACCGCGAATCCCGCTGGGTGACGAATGGGCTCAAAAACACCGCGGCATCCTTCGGCACCATAAAGTCTCCTAGCTGAATGTCGTGCAACGGCCTCCGCCCGATTCGACCGATGGGAGGATACAGGCGCAGGGTTTCTTTCACCACCATGGCCGCATATCGCTGTTGAAAACCAAACACCGACACCCTCGCCCGTGGGCGGGAGTGCCGGTGAGAGGGACGGGTGTTCCGGAGGCGCAAGGCCTCCGGAGAAGCTCAGGTCGAGAGTACCGTACCGTAGCGGGTGAAGTCGTCGAGGATACGCCCAGTGCCTCGTACTACTGAGGTCAGGGGATCCTCATCCACCCGGACGGGGAGGCCGGTTTCGTCCATCAGCCGCTGATCGAGTCCCCGGATCAGCGAGCCACCGCCGGTGAGCATGATCCCGTGCTCCAGCACGTCGCTCGCCAGCTCGGGCGGGGTCATCTCCAGGGCGCGGCGAACCGCGTTCACAATATGGCAGACCGGCTCCTGAATAGCATCCCGCACCCCGGCGGAGTCGATACGGATAGTCTTGGGCAGCCCCGACACGAGATCGCGGCCCTTCACATCCATCTCGCCCTCGCGCTCCAGCTGCGTGGCTGAGCCGAGGCCGATCTTGATGCGTTCCGCGGTGGGCTCGCCAATGAGGAGGCTGTAGGTCTTGCGCATGAATTGAACGATCGCCTGATCCAGCTCGTCGCCCCCGGTGCGGATCGACGCGTCGCAGACGATGCCCGACAGCGCGATCACGGCGATGTTCGTCGTTCCTCCCCCGATATCGATGACCATGCTTCCCACCGGCGTTTCTACCGGTAGTCCCACGCCAATGGCGGCGGCCATCGGTTCGGACACCATGTAGAGCCGCTTGACGCCGGCCGACTGGGCCGAGTCGCGGACCGCGCGCCGCTCGACCTCGGTGATTCCGGAAGGGACGCAGACGATGACGGTCGGCTTGACCCGCAGGAAGGTCCGGTCGATGACCAGGCGGAGAAAGTGCCGCAGCATCTTCTCGGCGATATGGAAGTCCGCGATTACCCCGTCCTTCATCGGACGCACTGCCGTGATTCCCTCGGGGGTCCGGCCCAGCATCCGCTTGGCTTCGAGGCCGATGCCGAGGATGTTGCCGTTCACATCGACCGCGGCGACGGAAGGTTCGTTCAGTACCACCCCTTCGCCCTTGACGAAGATCAGGGTGTTAGCGGTGCCCAGGTCGACTGCCAGCTCACTGGCGGGGCGCCAGGTCTTTCTCTTGGCTAACTGGCCCCGGCGGGCGATGGCGCCGTTCAGGAACGCTTCAGCCAGAGCCGCTGGGTTGGTCCCGATCGCTACAGTCACAGTGCTGGTGTCCCTTCTGGTGGCGCCAGAGGCCGGTAAGAGAGTGTCGGGTAGCCTTGCAGATATCCGCGACGCTTGCGTTTCACCGGCCGACACGAGACGCGGCGGTCCGGAACATTTATCGCTGAAAGCCGAGATTTCGGAGTAAGAGACAGGGTAACCTGTTTACACCGGGCTATGCTCGACTCTTTGACAGTGCAAGATGTGATCCACGACTCGGCCCTGCCCTAAGCCATTACCGCTAGCGAACCGAGCACCGTTTCTCCGAGGACGGCGTCGCCCTGAAACTCTATCCGCCTCCGGGCCGAGTCCCGGTCGAGTCCCTTGGAGAACAGCTTCCATGCGGTCTCCTGGTCCAGCCTGACCGCCGCCGCCGGGGCCGGGTCTGAACCCTGGAACAGTTCCCAGGCTGCCGGGGAGCGAACCATGGTCCAAACACCTCCCGCTTGACCTCGAACGTCGAACCGGACGCTCGCTCCGGGCGCCGCCTTCACGTTCCGGTAGGTGTGCGGCAGCGCGCGGACAAAGATGTCAAGCGTCGGATGCAGCCAGGCCGGTCCGGTCAAACCGGGGGCGCCCACCGCCTCGCGTATCTGCTGCTGGTGCAGCCAGCGTTCGGTGTATTCCCGCCCAATGTCGAACCAGGTGGGCGACACGTCCTCTCCCGCCCACGCGACCGGGAAGAGTGCAGGTGAATGAGGATCGAGTGTCCGAAAGAAAGCATGTACCTGGCCCGCAGTGAAGTCGAGCAGGTCCATCAGCAGCGCCGGGCTCAGGCGCCTGCTGGCCGCGACCCATTCGGCGTTGAGCCGGTTCAGGTAGCCCACCAGGTCGGCATAGTTCGCAATGGGGATGTCCGGCGTGGGGTCCAGCCGGTCCCTTCCGAACGACAGCCGCCGCATACTCGTGTCGAGCAGGTGCGCAGCGATGTCCTTGACCGACCACAGCTCGCACGCCGTCGGCCGGCTCCAGTCGCTGGGACCGAGAGCGCGGAGCAGCAACATCAGCTCGGTGTGGAGACCGGGAAGGCGGTCGACCAGGAACACCGGTGCCACTGGCGTGAGTCCGGCGCGAGCACCAACGATCATATGTCGTTGACCCCCCTTGGAACCGGAATCATATTTCGGCTGCATAACCCGGGGAAGTCACCCGGCATCAATTGCTTTCCACTCTGGAGGAGTTGTCATGGCATTTACCCTTCCCCCGTTGCCTTACGACTACAAGGCCCTGGAGCCGCATATCGACGAGCAGACCATGCGGCTGCACCACGATAAGCATCATGCCGCCTACGTGAACAATCTCAATGCGGCTCTCGAGCCTCATCCCGACCTTCAAAAGAAATCGATCGCCGAGCTGCTGGCCGGCCTCGACAAGGTTCCGGAGGCCATCCGCACCAAGGTCCGCAACAACGGCGGTGGGCACGCCAACCACACCATCTTCTGGGAGATGATGGCTCCGGGTGGAGCCAAGGAGCCCGGCGGCCGGCTGAGCGAGGCGATCACCAAGTCATTTGGCTCCTTTGCGGCATTCAAGGAGCAGTTCGCCAAGGCGTGCGCCGACCGGTTCGGCAGCGGCTGGGCCTGGCTCGTTGCCGATCGGAGCGGAAAGCTCGCCATCGAGAGTACGCCCAATCAGGATACGCCCGTCATGGAAGGCAAGACGCCGGTGCTCGGCTGCGATGTCTGGGAGCACGCCTACTACCTCAAATACCAGAACCGCCGTCCGGACTACGTCACGGCGTGGTGGAACGTGGTCAACTGGACCGATGTCGCCCAGCGCTTCGAGAAGGCCGGGAGTCGCGAGATGGCTCAGAGGTGAGCCCCCAGGCGGCCTCTCTTCCCGGGGTGGGCACTCCAGCTCCGGACTTTACGCTTCCCTCCACCTCGGGCACCGACGTCACGCTCTCAAAGCTTCGGGGAAAGAATGTGCTGCTGGCGTTCTTTCCGCTGGCCTTTACCAAGGTGTGCACCCTGGAGATGTGCTCGCTGACGGAAGACTACGGCCGCTTTCGCGACACAAACACCGAGGTCCTCCCGATCAGTGTGGACTCGGTTCCCACGCTGCGGGAGTTCAAGGCGAAGGAACGTCTGACGGTCGACTTGCTCAGCGACTTCAAGCGAGAGGTGAGCCGCCGCTACGGTACGTTGATCGAGGACAAGTTTTTCTCCAACCGCGCGTACATCCTGATCGGGCCTGAGGGACTGGTGCGCTGGGCCTTCGCGGAGGATACTCCCGGCACCCGGCGCGAGAACGAGGAGCTGCTCGCCCACGTGCTGGAGACGCACCAACGGTCCGCTTGAGGCGTCTGCATCTGGCGGTGCTCTGCGCCGGCTTCCTGGTGAGTGCAGGCTGCCAGATCGAGGATCGCACTCCAACTGGCACTCGCAGGGACGAGGACGCAATCCATCAGCTGCTGGGGCAGTATGCCCGGCGCTTATCCGAGCGCGAGTGGGCCGGCGCTCGGACGCTCTTCTGGCAGGACGGTAGCTACTCCGGTCCCATCGGGCCCGGGGCGCCGTCCGACTACCACCAAGCCGTTTCAATCGATTCCGCGCTGCGGGTGCTCGAGCGCTGGCTGCGCGGCGTCGAGCGGCAGCATTTCGACGTCCGGGTTCTGCGCACTGACTTTCGCCAACAGGGTGACCTCGCGGCGGCGTGGATCGTCACCCGGCGGCGCACTCCTGCCGGGTCCACCTCGATCGAGCGAGACTGGTTCGAGCACCTCGTGCTTCGCCAGATCGACGGCGACTGGCGCATTCTGAGTGTGGCCGTGGTGTCCTCTCCCCGCGGGGGCGCGCGCTGACCGCAACACCGGGACTCACGCTGGTAGGCTCCGTCGCCAAGCTGCTCAGTGGCGACCTGGACGTCGACTCGGTTCTGGGTAACGTCGCGGAGGTACTTCGTGCCGGGCTTCCGGCCGGTGGCGTCAGCATCTGGTTCCGGGACGAGGCAACCGGCTGCTTCCGTGCCGTCGAGGCCCCAGGGCGCGCGGGCGCCCCCTTGCTGCTCGAGTCGCTGGAGATGGTCCCGCGCGACGGCTCCGGCGTCCGCCTGCCGCTCCAGCACGACGAAGCGCAGATCGGCCTGCTGGAGGTGCGGGCCGAGCCCGACCCCCCGGCCCAGCTCGAGATTCTGGCGGTCGTGGCCAACCTGCTGGCCCCATTCCTCGCCTCGCTGGCCCTCTCCGCCGACTTCGCCATCGAGGTGGCCGCTCAGTCGCGTGAGATCGACGAGCAGCGCCGGTTCACCGGACTCATCATCGACAGCCTGCCGGTCGGTCTCTACGTCGTGGACCGGGAATACCGGATTCAAATCTGGAACCGCCAGCGTGAGATCGGGGCGCCGGGCTTGCGCCGCGACCAGGTGGTTGGCCGGCAGGTGTTCGAGGTGCTCACCCGGCAGCCGGCAGCAGAGCTGCGGGCGGAGTTCGACCGGGTGTTTCAGACCGGCGAGGTCCTCGAGGCCGAGCTCGATGTGACGCTCGGCGGCGAGGTGCGGTCGTTCCGGCTGACCAAGATTCCCATGCGCCTGGAAGGCGACGAGATCAGCCACGTCATCACGATCGGTGAGGATGTGACCGACTCGCGACGAATTCAGGGTCAGATCATGCAGAGCGAAAAGCTCGCCGCCATCGGACAGCTGGCGGCCGGTGTGATGCACGAGATCAATAATCCCCTCGCCACCATCAGCGCCTGTGTGGCCGCCATCACGAACCGGCTGGACGATGCGTCGGGGACGGAACGTCCCGCGGTGGAGGAGTTCCTGGAGTTGATCGACAAGGAAGTGGACCGGTGCACCAGGATTGTAGACGGGTTGCTCGATTTCAGCCGGCCCAAGGGGAAGGCCAAGGGCCGCGTGGTGTTGAACGCGCTGGTGGATGAAACGCTCTTTCTATTGAAGCACCATCACCGCTTCAAGCGCCTCACGGTGACGCGCGAGCTGGACCTGGGCCTGCCGGCGACCGTCGGAAATGCCGAGCAGCTCATTCAGGTGCTGATGGCCCTGATGCTGAACGCGGTGGACGCCTTGGCTGACCGCGGCAAACTCACCGTCCGCACCGGCCGGGGACCATCCTGGGCAAATGAGGTAGTGGTGGAGATCGAAGACAACGGCATCGGTATCCCACGGGCGGAGCAATCCAAAATCTTCGAGCCGTTCTATACCACCAAACCGCCGGGACGGGGAACCGGCCTCGGTCTCTCGATCTGTTACGGGATCGTCGAAGATCACCGGGGCCGCATCGAGGTCGAAAGCCAGCCGGGCCGCGGCAGCACCTTCCGGGTGTTTCTCCCGGTCCAATCATGAAGATCCTGGTGGTCGAAGACGACCGCACCGTGGGGCAGTACGTAAAGCGTGGACTGGAAGAGCAGCGCTATCACGCCGACCTGGTGGGAGACGGGATGGAAGGACTACGGCTGGCCTCGGCCGGCCGATATGACCTGATCGTCCTGGACCTGCGCCTGCCGGAGATGAACGGGCTGGAGGTTCTTCGGACCTTGCGCGACCGGGGGAACGCCACCCCGGTGCTCGTGCTCACCGCCCAGGATGCGGTGGACTTCAAGGTGCAGGCGCTCCGTTCCGGCGCCGACGACTACGTCACCAAGCCGTTCGCCTTCGAGGAACTGCTGGCCCGGGTCGAGGCGCTCGGCCGGCGGCCCAAGGAGATCCGGGCCCAGTCGCTCCGGGTGGGCGATCTGGAGCTGGACATGGCCACCCGCGAGGTGACCCGCGCCGGCGACCGGATCGAGCTGACACCCAAGGAGTACACCGTGCTGGAGTACCTCATGCGGCACGCGGGCCGGGTCATGTCCCGTACCCTGATCACCGAATACGCCTGGGACTATCATTTCGATCCGGGAACCAACATCGTCGATGTCGTGATCAACCGTTTGCGCAAGAAGCTCGACTCGGGACATGCCCAGAAGCTGGTGCACACGGTGCGAGGCGTCGGATATGTCGTGAAGGCGTAACATGACGACCATCCGCCGGCGGCTCACCCTCTGGTACACGGTGGCCCTCGCGGTGACGGTGCTGGCGTTTGGAACCGCGCTGTATCTGGAGCGGCAACAGTCCGGCATCAAGGAGCTGGACCAGCGGATCGGCCTGGAGGCCGATCTGGCCCACCGCTGGCTGAGTGAGTCGTACAAAGTCCTCGGCCGGATCGTCACCAGCAGCGGCACCAGCGCCGCGCTCGACCCCGGCATCAGCGCCTACCTGGAATCGGTGCGTGATTATCTGGTGGTCGCCGACACCACCGGCCAGGTTCTCGCGCTCTCCGAGGTGACCCGAGCCCTTCCCGCCGATGCGCTCGAGCGGCTGGCGGCTCCCCTGTCTCGGCCCGGGCTCGCCCGCCACGGCGGAACCTTCTCGGTCGGACCGCCTATCGGGTCGGTTCGATTTCTGGCGCTCCCGGTGCACGATGCTGGGCCGAATATCCGCGGACTCCTTGTCGCCACACCCACCGCACAAGCGGCATTCGGCCCCACCGATCTTCTTCGCTCCATGCTGCTCATCGCACCGATCATCCTGGTGGGAGCCGGCCTGGTGGGCTACTGGCTCGCCGAAACCAGCCTGCGGCCGGTCCAGACCATCATGGACGAAGTCGAGGCGATCTCCGACGGCCGGAGTCTGCACCGCCGCCTGGCCGTTCCTCTGTCCGGCGATGAGATGGCCCGGCTGGCCCTCACGGTGAACGGAATGCTCGCCCGGCTGGAGCAGAGCTTCGGAAGTCTGCACCGGTTCACCGCCGACGCCAGCCACGAGCTCAAGACTCCGCTGATGGTGCTGCGCGCCGGAGTGGAGCGGGCCCTGGTCCATCCTGGCACCCCGCCGGAGATCATCCAGTCGCTGGATGAGACGCTGGCGCAGATCAATCAGATGACCGAGATGGTGGAAAGCCTGCTCACGCTGGCGCGGGCGGATGAGGGACGGGCACCGCTGGCCGTCGAGGAGTGTGATCTCCGTGAGCTGGTCACTGACGTGGCGGAGACCGCCGGGATGCTGGGGGAGGCCGTGGGAGTCACCGAGGTACATACCGTACCAGGCAGCCCGGTGCGGTTGGCGGTCGATCGTGTACGCATCCGAGAGATGCTGCTCAACATGGTGACCAATGCCATCAAGTACACGCCGCCGGGTGGCACCATAACACTGGGCCTCGAGCAGGACGACGAGGCGGTGACGCTATCGGTGCGAGACACCGGGATCGGCCTGGCGCCGGGAGACCTGCCTCACATCTTCGAGCGCTTCTGGCGCGCCGACCCGGCGCGGTCCCGCACCGGTGACCGGCCCGGGGTGGGGCTGGGACTGGCTATCACCAAGTGGATCGCCGAGGCGCACGGCGGATCGATCACGGTACAGAGCCGGCCGGGACGGGGATCGGTCTTCACCGTCCGGCTGCCGAAGGCCCAGCTCCCCGCGGGATAGCTTTTCTCACCCCGATATCATCGTTTTGTCACCGCAGCTCCACGACGGCTCCAACTCGAGATAGTAATTAGAGGAGGAGCCTCCCCCTGGAGCCAACATGTTCGACGCCCTTCAGGCCTCACCCCTTCCCGGCGCGCGACGGAGTCGAGCCGTCCTTGGCGCAGTGCTTTCGCACATTCTGGTGATCGGCGTTGCCGCTCGCGGCACGGCTATTCCGCCTGCGATAATGCCAGAGGTTCCTCGGGATACCATTCGATTTCACATGACCGCGATGGAGCCGGACCACCGAGGCGAGCCCCCCTCAAACGACATCCTGCCCGACGCCCCGCAGGTGCCGGCCATTCCGCTCGATGCCCCCGAGTTCCAGCCGCCGACCCTCAGCTTTAGCGTGTCCGGTCCTAACCAGTCCAGCCCATTGGTTTCCCTGCGAAACACCGATGTGGTTCCTGCTGCGATCGACTCGTCGCGCAGAATTATTAATTCCACCGAAGTCGATGAGCCTCCGAAACTGATTGGAGAACTCCACCCTCGCTATCCACGGGGACTCGAGCGGGCCGGCGTGACCGGCGTGGTTCGAGTGGAGTATGTCGTCGGAACCACTGGACGGATGGATGCACGGTCGGTGCGGGTGCTGGCCAGCACTCATCCCGGTTTTGTACTGGCGGCTCTCGCTGCGCTGGGTGATGCTCGTTTCAGGCCGGCACGCCGGAACGGCCGCCCCAGCGCGGTGCTGGTGCAGCAGACGATTCGGTTCCGACATCGGTAACGCGGTTCCACAGACTCTTGCCGAAACCCAACTCGGGGGTAACATAGACCCGGCGTGTGAGGGACCCGGCGTGTGAGTCAGGTCACGGGGAGTTCCGGTCCCCCGGCATAGGGTTGTTCGGTTGTTCGGTCGCGTCATTTCAGGAACCGCTAATGCGGTTGTAATCGAAATGACATCTCCGGGCAAAGAAGGTGTTCAAAGCCGGCCTTACTTTCCGGGCACGATCAAATCCTCCATCGGAGGTAGTAGCGTGTTCGAGAACCTGATCGAATCGAAACAGCAGAACAAGCGCAGCATGGGGCAAACCGTGCTGTCGGTTGTGCTGCACGTCCTGCTTGTGGTTGGCGCAGTGAAGGCCACGCAGGGTGTGGCCGAGACTATCAAGAATCGTCCGGTGGATACGACGATGGTCTTCCTGAAGCCGCCGGAGCCGCCCAAGCCACCACCGGAACAGCCCCCACCAGACGTCATTGTCGCGGCGAATCCTCCGCCCAAGGGATTCCAGACGGTCGTGGCGCCAACCGACATCCCGAAAGACATTCCACCGGTGGATCTGGACCAGAAGCCGTTCGACCCCCGGGACTTCACCGGCAAGGGCGTCGAGGGCGGCATCGGCACCGGCGTCGCCGGAGGGACGGGACCCGTAACCGGGGAGGTCTTTCTCGAGGCGCAGCTGGATGACCCGGTTCAAGTAATTTCCCAGCCGCAGCCGCGGTATCCGCCGGTTCTGGCGAGTGCCGGCATCACCGGACGGGTCGAGATGCAGTTCATCGTCGACACCACCGGACACGTCGAAGGGCCGTCGTTCAAGGTGCTCAAGACCAGCCACCCCGCCTTCGCCGAGCCGGCGCGGGAAGCCATCCTCAAGAGCGTCTTCAAGCCGGCCAAGTTCAAGGGCAGGCCGGTCCGGCAGCTGGTGCAGCAGGCCGTTGCGTTCAAGCAGAACTAGCTTCGTTCTCCCAGGAGACATCACAACATGAGCGTAGATCTTCTTCACCTCTGGGGTCAGATGGGGTACTTCGCCAAGGGTATCGTGGTGATCCTGGCGATCATGTCCATCTGGTCACTCACCATCATGATCCAGAAGTTCATTCAGTTCAAACGGGCTCAGGCCGAAACCCGGAAGTTCGCGCCGCAGTTCTCGCGCGCCATCCAGGAAGAGAATCTGGATCAGGCGATTGCCCTCGCCGAGAAGAACAAGAAGAGCCACGTAGCCCGGGTCGTGGGTGAAGCGCTGGCTGAGGTGAAGCCCCTGCTGCGGGACCGCGCCACCATCACCGCCGCCGACATCAACTCGGCGGAGCGCGCCGTCGAGCGGCAGATGCTTATTACGCTGGCGGAGTTCAAGCGGGGGATCGGCATCCTGGCCACCGTCGGTTCGACCGCGCCCTTCGTCGGACTGCTCGGCACCACCATGGGTATCGTCAACGCCTTCACCGGCATGGCCTCTCAGGGCGCGTCCGGCGGCCTGGCGGGCATCTCGGCCGGTATCGCCGAGGCGCTCATCACCACCGCCTTCGGACTGATGGTCGCCATTCCTGCGGTGTGGGCCTACAACTACTTCACCACCAAGATCGAGAACCTGACCGTTGAGATGACCTACACCTCGAAGGAGCTCATCGACTATCTGATCAAGAGCGTCGGCAGCGAGTTCGGGCGGTCGATCTTCACCAAGGAGTTCCAGGCCCAGAAGGCCGTGACTGGAACCGGGCACGTGCATGGCTGAGCGTAGTCCCGCACCAGATACCCCGGGTAGGAGGTAAGTCATGGCCGGAACAGTTGGCAGGGCGGGAGAGACCTCGGTCAAGTCGGAACCGAATGTGGTTCCCATGATCGATATCATGCTCGTGCTGTTGATCATTTTCATGATCGTGACACCGCTCATCGCCGCCGGATTCAAGGCCACGCTTCCCAAGGGGAAGAACCTCGATCCGCGGCCCGAAGGCGAGAACGAAGTGATTCTCGGGATCGATGAGGCAGGGCGCTACTTCCTCAACCAGCGCCCCATCGCGGCGGGGGCGCTGGAAGATCAGCTGCGCGGAATCTTTGCGGCGCGGACGGAAGACAAGATCCTGTACTTCAAGGCGGACAACCAGCTCAAGTATGGCAAGGTGCAGGAAGCGGTCGAGACCGCACGGCGAGCAGGCGTACGTGTGATGGCGGCGATTACCGAGCCCACGAGCTCGGGCCTGTTCGCCGCCGAAAAGAAGAAGGAGAACTGATATGGCCGGTGGAGCCGGAACCGCACGAGGGGAGCTCTCGAACGAGCCCAATGTCGTTCCGATGATCGACATCCTGCTGGTGCTGCTGATCATCTTCATGATCACCCAGCCACTCTCGCGGATGGCGCTGGACGTCCAGGTGCCACCGCCGGATACGCCCACGGTGAACAAGAACCCGCCCAGCCAGATCGTGCTCGAGCTAGGGGATGACGGTGGTTACGCCATCAATGGGCAGCCGGTACCGAAGGACCAGTTGGACACCCAGATCCACGCGATCTACGACGCCCGTCCGGCCAAGCTGTTGTTCATCAAGGCTGGTCAGAACCGCATCTACCAGGACGTGATCGACGCCATGGACGTGGCGCGAGGTGCCGGGGTGCAGATCATCGGCTTCACGCCGAAGGAAGCGGACAAGAAGGCGGCAACGGCGGCAACGGCGGCAGCAGGCTCGTAGGACACGCGTCGCCTTTTCGCATCACCGCGGGGGCCCTCACCGGTCCCCGCGCGTGCTTTCCGGACCCGGTGCCGCGTCTCTGGGGGAAGGATCATACCGTGAGGCGCCGTGCCTATCTTTCGGACTCAACCCACACCTTGCCCCGAGGCGCGTACGCGGCCACCAGTGATTCCCAGCCTAGAGTTGCCTGGCGCACCACACCGATTCAGTGGTCTGGCCGTCTCCGTCGTGCTCCACGGTGCCCTCATTGCGCTGCTGGTATTTCAGGGCGAGCGGCTCTGGAGCAGGGCCCTGTCGCCAGGTGATCCTGCCCTCTCCGGAAGGAGCGCCGGGGGCGGTGGCGGGGGTAGCAGGGTGTCGTATATTACGCTGCCTTCGCTCCCGCGGGTGGAGTCAGCGCCGAAATTCAGTGTGACGGTTCCGGTTGTTCCTGAAAAGACGGTCCAGCAGCAGACCCCCGAGCCCGTGCCGGTCTCCGAGGTGGTTCCCGACCCGGTAGAGATCACAACGCCGGCACCGGCTGCGGATACCGCAGCGTCGGCCGCGGGCATCGCTACCGGACCCGGAGCGGGCGGCAACTCCGGCGGCGGTAACTCGGGTGGAACCGGGATTGGAGCTGGGGCGGGCGCCGGGCCTGGTGCCGGCGGGGGAGGGGAGGGGGGAAGCCGGCGCCCGCCCGAGCCTCGCGACATGGCGTTCCCATTCGATTCGCCGCCCAAGGAGCTCCGCGGCGCCTTGCTGGATGTCACCTTCTGGGTGCGGTCGGACGGCCGGGTGGAACGCTATCGCGTGCAGCCGCAGATCAGAGATCGAAAGTACGCCAGGCAGTTCGACGAGATCATGCGCGCATTTCGCTTTACCCCTGCCCGCGCTCCCAACGGGACGTGGGTGGCCGATACCATCACCATTTCCGTAACCCTGCCAGGCAAGAGCAACTCGTAGCCAGCTGCCTGCACCATCCCTACCGCCCACTCGCGCCAGGACCGCACTGGCCGAGCGACAGGCGGTTCCACGCTCTCGGGGGACTATGAGCCGGTTTCTACTCCGGAAATCCGTCCAGGACTGTGAAGACGACATTCGGGAGCGTGGCGGGCTACGGCGCTCCCTGAACAAGTGGCACCTTACGGCGCTCGGTGTCGGCGCGACGATCGGTGCGGGCATCTTCGCCACCACTGGAACCGCCATCGTGGGAGACGCGCTCCGCCCCGGGGCGGGGCCGGCTATCGTGATCTCGTTCCTGATTACGGCGATGACCTGCGGCTTCGCCGCGCTCTGCTACGCGGAGTTTGCGGCCATGGTGCCGATCTCCGGGTCGGCCTACACCTACGCCTACGCGTCGCTGGGAGAGCTGGTCGCCTGGATTATCGGCTGGGACCTGATCATCGAGTACGCGGTGGGAAACATCGGCGTGGCCATTGGATGGTCCGGCTACTTCCGCGAGCTGCTGACGCACTTCGGCCTCTCGCTGCCGGCGTGGCTGGCCACCGACTACCGCTCGGCACACATGGCGGCGGAGGCAATTGCCGCCGGCGCCACCGATCCGTCGAGCGCCTATCTCGCCTCCGCACTCTCGACTGGGCCGCAGATCTTCGGCTTCCCGTTCATCGCCAACCTTCCTGCATTTCTCATCGTGCTGGCCATTACGGTGGTACTGGTGATCGGCATCCGCGAGTCGGCCAACTCGAACACCGCCATGGTGGTGCTCAAGATCGCCGTCATTCTGTTCTTCTGCGCTGTGGGCGCCACGCTCATCAAGCCCGAGTACTGGAACAACCCGGCCCTTGGCGGGTTTGCTCCCAACGGATTCGCGGGGATCAGCGCGGGCGCCGCGATCATTTTCTTCAGCTACATCGGATTCGATGCCACGTCCACCGCGGCGGAAGAGGCCAAGAACCCCGCTCGCGACATGCCGTTCGGCATCATCGTGAGCCTCATCGTGTGCACCGTGCTGTACATTGTCCTGGCGCTGGTGATGACGGGGATGGCCCCGTGGAATAAACTGGGAACCCCCGAGCCGATGATCACGGCGCTGGCGCTGGCCGATGGGTCTCCCAGACTGCTCTCCGTCTCCCGGCTCATCGTGTCGCTCGGCGCCGTCATCGCCATGAGCAGCGTGCTGCTGGTGTTCCAGCTGGGGCAGCCACGGATCTTCATGTCCATGGCGAGAGACGGACTCCTGCCACCGTTCCTGGCCCGAATCCACCCGCGCTTCAAGACACCCTACATCGGCACGATCATCACCGGAATTTTCGTGGCCGTCTTCGCCGCCTTCGCCAACATCGCCGAAGTGGTGGATCTGACCAACATCGGGACTCTGTTTGCCTTCGTGCTGGTGTCAGCCGGGGTGCTGGTGCTGCGGCGATTGGAGCCCGACCGGGTACGGCCGTTCCGGGCTCCGTGGGTGCCGTTTACGCCGATCATGGCGATCGTGGCGTGCCTCTACCTGATGTTGCAGCTGCCCCGGCTCACGTGGATCCGGTTCGGCATCTGGCTGGCGATCGGTCTGGTGGTTTACCTGCTGTACGGGGTCCGGCACAGCAGGCTTCAGCGGGTGGCTCGAGGGGGATCGCGCTAAGCCGAGTTGGCGGCGGATGCGGCCAGCCGTAGCGCCCCGGCCACAGCGTCCACCGGCGTATCAGTGGTCTGAAAGGCGGGCTCCTCCGAGAGCTTGGCCAGCAAAGTCTTCCGGAGAGGTTGTTCGGGAGCCAGCAGTCCGCCGGTCACCGCTACCCGCACCGGCGGGGTCAGCTCCATCTTGGGCAGCAGGCAGATGGCCAGCTGGGACAGCTCACGGGCGGCGTAGTCGACGATCCCCTGGGCGAGTTGGTCGCCGTCGGCGGCCACTGCCAGCACGTGAGGGGCCAGGGCCGCCACTTCCGCTGGTGAGGCCGTGGCCGCCCAACGCACCAGCGCATCGAAATCCGAGCTCCGGGTGGCGCGCAGAACCCGGTCGCTGAGCGCGGTCCTGGGACTGCGGGCGTCCACCGCGCGGCTGACGGCACCCAGGGCGGCGCGCCCGATCGCGTAACCGCTTCCCTCATCTCCCATCTGCCATCCATAGCCGCCGATCCGGTGCCGTTTGCCGGTCTGGTCGCGGCCGACCGCCACGCTTCCGGTGCCCGCGCTCACGACGATGCCCGGTCCGTCGCTGAACGCTGCCGTCAAGGCGATGTCGATGTCAGTGGTGACCACTACCTTGGGGGCAAGGTTCTCGCCCCGCAACGCCTTGCGCAGCTCCTCGCGCTCCGGCTCACGGCCCGCGCCGGCGGCGCCCACCACCAGTACGTCGCCACTCAGGCGACCAGCGGCAGACAGCGCCCGTCTCACGACCTCAGTGATCGTCGTGGCCGCCACCAATGCCCGGCCTGGTCGCACGGCGCCACCGGAGCCCTCGGCCCTTCCCAGGATCTTGTCGTCCTCAGATACGGCCACCGCCGTCTTGGTTCCGCCAGCATCAGCGCCTATCAGGATCTTCGCCATTTCCTACCTATCGATGTTATAGAATCAGCCGCAGATCAACGCAGATAAACGCAGATGCTCACGGCGGCTTGGATACGTATCAATGAGGTGCCGCGGGGTGATACTCCATTCTTTGTGACTTATCTGCGTCCATCAGCGTTCATCTGCGGCTAGTTGGCTTCTCCTGCCGGGGAAGATAGCTAAGCAGGACTCCGGTGCCGACCGCGAGGAGAGTGCCGAGCGGGACATACCATGGCCACGCGAGCCGACCCACCGAGGCCAGCCACTCGAAGCCGCCGTGGGCTGAAAGAGGCTTCGCGAATACAACCACAAGCATGGTCACGACGGTGAGAGCAACCGCGCCCACTACGTCGCGCCCCTGGGCCCGTTGCCAGACCGCGAGCAGGTAGGTGCCGAGCAGGGCACCATAAGTGATGGAGGCAATCGAGAGCGCCAGCACCACCACAGGAGTGTCGGTACCGGTGGCGTAGAAGTAGAAGAAGAGTGCGCCGGCAATGAGGCTCAGCCCCCACACGGCCGAGAAGAGCTTTCCTATCCGGAGGAGGTGCGCCGGGTCGCGCCGCCCGCTCCAGCTGGAATACAGATCGTGCGTCATCGAAGAGGCGAGTGCATTGATCGACGAGCTGATGGTGCTCATCGCGGCCGCCAGGATGCCGGCGACAACCAAACCTGCCAACCCGGTAGGCAGGTGGTCCAGGATGAACTTCGGAAAAATCTGATCGGCGGGCATGCCCTCTGGTGCGAGACCCGCGGCCCAGATCGCCACGCCTACCATGAGGAACAAGAGAAACTGGAGCACCACAACCAGGCCGGATCCAACCAGCGCCAGGCGCGCCGCTGACAGCGAACGGGTAGCCAGCAGCCGCTGCACGATCAGGTGATCGGTTCCGTGTGAGGCGGCCGACAACATTGCTCCACCTACGACTCCCCCTGCGAGGGTGTAGGGCAGGGTGAAGTCAATGCTCGCATCAACTATCCTGAGCTTACCAGCTGTCCACGCACCCGCTAACGCGTTCTGCGCGCCGCCGGCCAGCTCCCATGCGATCAGCAGCGCCGCTACGCCACCTGCCAGGTAGACCGCAAGCTGCACCACGTCGGCCCAGACGACAGCCCTGAGCCCTCCAAACCACGTGTACACGAGAGTGACGCCGCCCATGGCGACGATGGCGGTGGGGATTTTCCACCCAGTGAGCAGCGCCAGGGGGATGGCGCCGGCGAAGATGCGGACACCATCGCCCATGAACCGGGTTATGAGGAAGACGACCGATACCATCCGCCGTGTCGTGGTGCCGAAACGAGACTCCAGGCGGGCATATGCTGTCTCTTGATCTCCTCGGAAATATCCCGGCAGCAGCCAGGCTGCCACGCCGATTCGACCCACCAGAAAGCCAAAGGTGAGCTGGAGAAAGGTGAGATCTCCCCGTGCGCCGATGCCGGGCACCGAGATTACGGTGAGTGCGGATGTCTCGGTGGCAACGATGGAGAGAAGAATGGCCCAGGCGGGAAGGTTTCGTGCACCCAGGAAGTAGTCGCCCGCCGTTTCCTGATTCCGGGTGGCCCAGATGCCAATGCCAAGGGTCACGGCAAAGTAAACGGCGACAACGATCAGGTCAGGGGAACTCAAAGGTGAGAAGTGAGAAGTGAGAAGTGAGAAGTGAGAAGTAAGGGCTGCCCTTATAGGCAACAAAAAAAGGAGTGAGAACGGTTGGCCATCGCCTTTCTCACTCCTTGCCTCTCACTTCTTACCGCCCTTCAGGCCGTAAAGCTGCTGCCGCACCCGCAGCCGCCGGTGGCGTTGGGATTACTGAAGGTGAAGCCCGATCCCTGCATCGAGGTCACATAATCGACGGTGATGCCGGTGAGGTACTGCGCGCTGAAACCATCCACGAATACCCGGACGCCGTTTACTTCGGCCACCATGTCGTCTTCCAGGGCCCGCTCTTCGATGTTCAAGCTGTACTTGAAGCCGGAGCAACCTCCCGGGAGCACGCTGACCCGAAGGCCGGCGTTTTCGGTGGGCACCTGCTCCTGAGCTATGAACTTCTGCACCTCTTCAGCGGCCCGCGCCGTGATGACGAGAGAGAATCCCGTGGCGGGGGCGTGCTGGTGGATGCCGCTCATTTCCGACTCCTTTGGCCTGCCCCGGTATGGGGAAAACCGGCTAGAGGATCACTTTCCCTGTTCCAAACCTAACCCACTCCGCGCCGTCGTGTCAACGCTGCTAGTGAGCGTCGGATCAGCACGCAAGTTGCGTTGTATCAACGCGAAAGCCCCAATCGAGAGCCCCCCGTAGATCAGTCCCCGGACCCCGCTGCCGACCAGTAAATCCCCCAGTGAAGCCACTGCACAGTAAACAGCCACCAGGCCGGCGATCCAATTGACCCACGACAGTGCCCCGCCCGGAATCCGGTCATCGCCGAAGCCCAGCCGGTGCGAAATAGCCCGCCAGCCGGGGCCCCCCGGCCGGACCTGGCGGTAGAATCGGTTCAGCGTCGCGTCGCTCTCAGATGGGGTCAGGAAGGTTACCGCCAACCAGACGACCGTGGTGACGAGCACCGTGATCAGCATGGTCTTGGCATACGTCTGACTGGACGGATTGGCGAGATCGTAGCCGAAGGTCGCCAGGAAAACCGAAGTTATGAAAGACGCAATCATAGCGCTGATCTCGGACCATGCGTTCACACGCCACCAGTACCACCGCAGTATGAACACTAGACCCGTTCCGGCGCCCAGCCCGATCAGTAGCTTCCAGCCCTGCTCCACGCTACCGAGGAAGCTCATCACCACCAGCGAGAGCACCATGAGCACACCGGTGGCGAGCCGGGAGGCGATTACTTGGGCCCCCCGTGAGGCGTTCGGTTTCACGAAGCGGATGTACACATCGTTGACCAGGTACGAGGCACCCCAGTTGAGGTGGGTACTGATGGTGCTCATGTAAGCCGCCGCGAATGCGGCGAGGAGCAGACCCTTGAAGGGAGAGGGCAGGACGTCGACCATCACCCGCACGTAGCCCTCCTCGGGGTTCGCCAGGTCGGGGTACCGGATCAATCCCACGAACCCCACCAGGATCCACGGCCAAGGGCGCAGCGCGTAGTGCGCGATGGTGAACCACAAGGTCGCAAGCAGTCCGTGCCGCTCGTCTTTGGCCGACAGGATCCGCTGGACCACGTACCCTCCGCCGCCTGGCTCCTGTCCGGGATACCAGGCTGCCCACCACTGGACGCCAAGAAAAATGAGCAGCGTAGAAAGCGGCAGCCACGCCTGGTCCTGGGACGGCAGCACGCCGAAGGCGGCTTCGGCCGAGCCAAAGTGAGTCGCTGCCTTTTCCGTCAGCACTCCGAGACCACCCACGGAATCCACGGCAAAGAAGGCCAGGAGAATGGTGCCGCCCATCGCCACCACGAACTGGAACACGTCGGTGACGATGACACCCCACAGGCCCGAGAAGATGCTGTACAGCGCCGTGATGCCGAAGAGGAGGATGGCCGCCCGCCAGGGATTTACATCCAGGGTCACCTCGAGAATCGTGACCATCGCTCGCGTTACCCAACCCATGATGATGAGATTGATCGGCAGCGCGAGGTACAGCGCGCGAAAGCCGCGCAGCACGGCGGCCGGCCGTCCACCATACCGCAGCTCGGCAAACTCCACATCGGTGAGCACGCCGGCTCTGCGCCAAAGGCGCGCGAAGAAGAAGACGGTGAGGACGCCAGAAAAGGCGCCGTTCCACCAGAGCCAGTTACCGGCCACTCCATACCTTGCGACCAATCCCGCCACCGCCAATGGCGTGTCCGCCGCGAAAGTCGTGGCCACCATCGAGGTACCTGCCAGCCACCATGGCAGAGAACGGCCCGAGACGAAGTAATCCTCCAGCGATCGGCTTGCCTTCCGGGTGTAGGCGAGCCCGATGCCCGCGGAAATCACGAAGTACAGGGCGATGATGAGCCAGTCGGAGAGGATGAGTTTCATCTGGCGTCCTCGAACAGGGTGGTCATCACGAGGTTGGCGATCGCCGAGCGAACTGCGATCCAGCGAGGGTTGTCACGGGTAGGATTGACGCGGTTGCTGAGCAGCACGATGGCCAGCCGCCGGTCGGGATCGATCCACAGCGATGTCCCGGTAAACCCGGTATGGCCGAAGGCGTTGGGGGACAGCATGCGACCGGCGCTTCCACCGGGGGACGGCGTGTCCCAGCCCAGGGCCCTGCTGGAGCCAGGCACCAGGTTCTGTCGGCGGGTAAAGGCGCGGACGGCGGATGGTCGCCCGCCGGTCCATCCGTCAATCACCCACTCGGCAAACGTGAGTAGATCCCGAGCCGAGCCAAACAGCCCGGCGTGTCCCGACACGCCATCCATGCGCGCGGCATTCTCGTCGTGGACCTCTCCTTTCAGCACCCGGCCCCGCCACGGGTCCAGTTCGGTCGGCGCGATGCCGGCGCGATCCTCGTGAGGAGGCAGGAAACGAACCGAGGGCATGCCGAGTGGCCGGAAGACCCGCCGCTGCAGGAGCGAATCGAGCCGCTCGCGGTACACACTTTCGAGAGCCTGCGTAAGGACGATGACGCCAAGGTCGGAGTAAACCTCCTCCGTTCCGGGCGCCGACTTCAGCGGTGTCTCATCCGCGAGCTGAATGGCACCGGCCCGGCTGCCGGACTCAAGATGCAGTGGGCGCCAGGCAGGCATTCCACCGGCATGCGCCAGTAGGAGTCGCGCCGTGACGTGCTCCTTTCCAGTGCCGGCAAAGGCGGGCAGGTACCGCTGGATCGGAACGTCCAGATCCAGCCTGCCCTCCTCCACCGCGAACATCGCGGCTGTCGTCAGGCCCACCACCTTGGTGAGCGAGGCCAGGTCGTACACCGTGGATGACTCTACCGGCTGTGGATCGTCTGCTCCCAGCTGTCCGGTGGTGTACAGGAGACGAGTTCCGGCCACGGAAACGCCAAGGACCGCACCCGGTGCGGCCCCCGCGGCGACCGCCGAATCGAGGTATGAGGTAACGGTATGCCAGTCAGTCTTCACCAGGGTCATTTCCACCGATCCGGGTGGAGTGTTGTATAGAGCGCAGGCCGACACCGCGACCGAAACCTGGGCCCAGACCCAGCTCACGGAAACAATCGTCGGTGCACGCCCCATCCGCGGCTGTATCGGGGGGGGATCGAGATGGGGAGGCGCCCGGTAATTCCTGTTACGCCCGCCAATGCTCGGCCCACGGCGCGCTCCGTGACCGGATCGGCCGCCCACGCCAGGAGATACGATGTCACCCGTGGAGTCTCGCCTATCATGTAAGGCGTACCTTCTGACACCAACACGGCGCGGCCATTGGTCGCCGTGCTGTCGATCAGCTGAGACAACGCGGCCGGCAGCGTGATGCCCGCCAGATGCCAGGGGGATGGGCGGATGCCGACGACGAACACGGCGATGCGGTTCTCGCTCAGAATCGCG
>Ga0180121_10000204_pt1 | contig 23073 bp, 17 predicted proteins | sample AntDrymUQ5402106_2_FD_129676 | JGI IMG/M metagenome (GOLD analysis project Ga0180121, IMG submission 129676) | Polar desert sand microbial communities from Dry Valleys, Antarctica - metaG UQ540 (21.06) (version 2) (version 2) | ecosystem: Environmental > Terrestrial > Soil > Desert | place...
ACGGTGACCATTATCTTTTTCTTCATTTTTTGCGTTTCTCCTGGTATCGGTAACGAGGAAGATAGCTTTTCGGTTCCCGCCTTTGTCGCCAAAAACCTCGCGATGGAGGTGCGTTACCGTTATTAGAATAACTGAAAGATCCCACCGAATACCTCGGCCAGATGCTCATCCATTACGGAAAAATAAACGAAGCCCAGCTTCAGGCATCGATGGAAGTCCAACGTAAGGCGGGCGGCCCAAGGCTGGGGCAGATTCTGGTGAAGCAGGGCGTTCTCCGTGATGATGAAGTCGTAGAAATTCTCAAGATTCGTACCTGCCTTCGTCAATTTAGCGACAGCGCTGGCGGCGAAAACCAAAGTAATCAGGCCGGTCAAAATCCAGGCTGCGATTCGTCGCCCTTTGCTTTGTTGTGCCAATTGCGCTCCTTTGCGATTTCGTTTGAACGCCCTGCTATATCGACTGGGCCTGGCCCTGGGACTTCCGGCGAAGCAGACCCAATGCTGCGAATAGAATGAATGGAATTGAATTGATTATGGGGCCGATTACGGAATTGCGGGACCCTCGCACATCGAACCAGTGGGCGAGAGCAATCAGTCCCCAGGCAATGGTCATGGCCCAATGGAATGTCTGGCTTTGGTCGTAATGCCGCATGAACCAGAAAGTGATCAGACCGATGAAGACGAGGAACGCTCCAAACTCCTGAATGATGTGAAACGCATTAGCATCGCCATGGCCCACGTCCATGACTACGCCGTGTAAAGGTTCCGGCAACAGACCCGTTCCTGCTGCGAAGGCCGTGATGCCAACAAGCAAGAAGGCGGCGGCAAAAAATCCGTATACGACCTTGGCGATGGCCTTAATCCTCATGGTCGAGACCTCTCCTGCGGCTTTAGTGGAATTGCAGCGGTCGCTCTTTTCGCGCCCCATTCATTCCTTTTTTTTGCCCTCGATATGCTTCGGCTTTGACAAGCCATTCAAGACGTTTTCGATCAGCCTCAGAGGAACTACTTTAAAAACGCACTCCAAATCCGGCGTTTGGGTATTGTCAGCAACACACCTTAACGTCTATCCAAGCCTCCTTCAGTAGACGCAACTTGAAACGGATGATCTCACCGACTGCGACCTCGCCAATCGAATCAATGAAGCAGCCGCCAGTATGAATGTCGCCGGTTCGCGCCTCGTATTTGCCCGAAGCCCCTTCCCACAACACTTCGATGTAAGCCTGCACACGTCCCTTGTCTTCTGCGTTCGTCACCCATAGACCCTCCAGGAGCTTCGAATGTAAATTTCTAGACCAGTGTCTTAAAGGATGGTAATTCTTAACTCTTCTCGCGCGCGATTGCTATTGATTGCTGCTCGCCCGTCCTTTCATGTTATCGACCGCTTCCGATCTTTCCGTCACCTCCGCTGGTTTTTCGCCCAGCACGATGCGCACGCCGTGGGTTTGACCGTCGTCGGTTAGGGAGATTTCAGCCTCAGTTTGCAAAGCGCCATCGAGCTCCAAAGTGATCACGCCGCTATGGACAGCCAGCGGATTCTCGACTTTGATGAGGTAGGTAGCCCGCCCGCGTCGATAAGTAATTTCAAATTCTCGCCACCAGCGTGGTACGCAGGGGTCTATCTTTAACCGATCCCCGCGCAATTGGAAACCGAGAATGGACTCCAGGCCCGCGCGATACATCCAGCTCGCAGAGCCCGTGTACCAGGTCCAGCCGCCGCGTCCGGTGTGAGGTGGGACGGCGTAGATGTCGCCGGCGGCCGCGTAAGGCTCCACTTTGTATTTGTGCAGCCCGGCGCGCGTCGAGGCGTGATTGATTGGATTCAAAAGGGAAAACAGTTCGCCGGCTCGCTCGCCATCTCCAAGCATAGCGAACGCAATTAAGGTCCACAACGCCGCGTGAGTATACTGCCCGCCGTTCTCGCGGACACCGGGAACGTAGCCTTTGATGTAACCCGGATCCAGGTTGCTTTTGTCGAATGGTGGGGTAAATAGGATGACCAGACCGTCACCCCGTCGGATCAAATATTCTTCAACGGCAGCCATTGAACGCACCGCGCGATGATGTTCAGCGGCGCCGGAGATAACCCCCCACGACTGCACAATCGAATCGATGCGGCACTCTTCGTTCTGCACCGAGCCCAGCGGGGTGCCGTCGTCGAAATAGGCGCGTCGATACCAATCTCCGTCCCAGCCGTGCTCCTCGAGCGCCTTCTTCAAACTCTGCATGTGATTGCGATACTTGTCGCCCTGGGCAGCTTTGTTTCGTTGATCACAGTAAGGCGAGAAATTGGCCAGCGTATTGTGGAGAAACCAGCCCACCCAAACACTCTCGCCCTTGCCCTGATGTCCAATACGGTTCATGCCATCATTCCAGTCACCACCGCCCATTAGTGGCAGTCCATGCGGGCCGACTGCCAAACTGCGATCGAGTGCGCGGGTACAATGCTCAAAAATGGTCCCCACCTCAGACGACACGATTGGTTGCAGATAGGATTCGTGATCTTCTGGTCCGAGGAGTGGTGCTTCGAGAAAGGGAACTATTTCATCGAGAACAGACAGGTCACCGGTGACGTGAATGTAGAACGAGGTAACAAATGGCAGCCAGAGTAGATCATCGGAGAATCGTGTGCGCACGCCGCGTCCAGTGGGCGGATGCCACCAGTGCTGCACGTCGCCTTCCTTAAACTGGTGGCCGGCAGCAAGCAGGATCTGATCGCGCGATAGTGACGGTTTGCTATAGACCAAAGCCATCACGTCTTGTAACTGATCGCGAAAACCGAAGGCACCTCCTGACTGGTAAAACGCGGAGCGCGCCCAGACTCGGCAGGCCACTGTTTGATATAGCAACCAGCGGTTTAGCATCGTATCCATCGCCAGGTCGGGGGTTCTTATTTCCACCGTGCCCAGCATTTCATCCCAGTAAGAGAGCACAGCCTCGAATGCCGCGTTGATAGCTGAGGGAGGAGTGAACCTCGAGATTAGCTCCTGGGCTTCTCGTTTTGAGTCGCCTTCACCAAGCATAAAGACAATCTCGCGAGCTTCTCGGGGCGCAAGTTCGACTGTCACCTGGATCGATGCGCAGGGATCTAATCCCGCGCCATCGCGGCCCGCGAGACTCACGCGCCGGAGGGCTGCGGGCATCGAGAGGGTACCGTTCCGGCCGAGAAACTCTTTGCGGTCGCAGGTAGCACTGGAGACCTTTTCACTCGTAGTCACAAACGCGACGCGATGGGCATACTCATTGTTGAAAGGATTACGAGCGAAGACGGTACCGGTTTGGGTGTCGATTTCGGTGATGATGTACGGGGCGGAAGTACTACGCTGCGTGCCCAGCACCAGCTCGTTAAAAAGTGTAATGGTGAGACGCCGTTTTCGCTCAGTACGATTGCGCAAGCGTAGCAGCGATATCTTCACCGAACCCTCCAGGGGCACAAACAGCAGCAGCTCTTGCGAGATGCCGTGACTGGTGTGTTCGAAGACTGAATAGCCCTGGCCGTGCCGGATCGTGTAGGGCTCTGCCTCGCGGATCGGAGCCGGAGTCGTGGACCATACTGTGCCCGTGTCTTCGTCCCGCAGATAGATAATCTCCCCCGGGGGATCGCTTACCGCGTCGTTCGACCACGGGGTCAGCCGATTCTCGCGGCTGTTTACCGACCAGGTGTAGCCTGCGCCAGTCTCAGTGACTTGAAATCCAAACGAACTTTGGTTGGCAATGATGTTGGCCCAGGGGGCCGGCGTCCACTGATCTTCGCCGAGCACTATCACATACTCACGTCCGCCCTGATTGAAACCACCCAGGCCGTTGAAGAACGACAATTCAGGCAAGGCTACAGTTGGCTCGGGATAGGTCTGGGAGGCCAGACGGGGCACGAAAGGGGCTGGCAATGGCTCTTCAATGGCGAGACGCTCGAGTTGATCTTCGAGTAACCCACGCTCGGTAACGATGACCACTCGTGCCACAGCGTGAAGCAGGATCCGATCAGCTTCGGGCATGATGTCCGCGCGTCTCAGAAAGATGCCGCCGGGTTTGTCTTGCAAGCCCTGCAGTCCGCTGGTCCGCACCAGCGCTTCCAGCTCTTTCTGCAGTTCTTGAATGTAGCCCGCCGGATGATCGTTTAGAATCACGCAATCGATCTTCAGACCTTTGTAGTGCAAGTATTCGTGCCCGCGCAGAATCTTGCGCACCATCGACAGATCTTCGAGCCGGTTGATGCGCACCAGCAGAATCGGCAGGTCACCGCTGATAGCGTAGGGCCAGAGACTAGACTGGGCTTTAGTGTTGAGACCCAGCACATGCGGCCGCGGCCGCAGCGAAGGATCGGAGTAGATGATGCGTGCGGCCAGGCGCTGGAACAGGTGCGCCTCTTCAGCATCGAGCTTCAGGTGGCTCATCTCCACCTGGGCCTTAGTCCATGCCAGTCGTGATTCGCGCTCGAAGATGCTGGGATCGTGATATTTGTCAGCCAGCATCATCGCTTCTTCCCGCGTGTTGGCGATGGCGGTACTGAACGTTACCCGGGCAGTTTCGTTTGGGGGAATGCGAACGCGACGCCGTAAACTGAACACCGGATCAAGCACCGCTCCGACTGTGTTAGACAATGGACGTTCTTCCATCACTGCCACCGGATCGGCGGGAGTGTGTCCGCGTCCCAGAAAACGACCACGGTCCGTTTCATACTGCACGGCTCCGAGGGTGTCGCCTTCGGCAACCACCGCGTGCACGGCCCAGATTTGCTTGTCCTCAGATGATCGTCGTCGTCGATGGGCCAGGAGCGCGTTCTCGATTGCGAAGAATTCAGTTTCGATAAAGAGATTGCTGAACGCGGGATGAGCCGCGTCGGCCTGAGGCGGGGCCAGGACGATCTCGGCGTAGGTGGTAAGCTCAATTTCCCGCGTCCGCACGGAATTGTTGGTAACTGAAACTCGTCTTACCTCGGCATTGTCCTCGGCTGAAATTACGACTTCGAGGTGTGTGACGATACCGGCATCGCTGCGCCAGAAGTCTGCTTTGTCCTCCGAGAAGGCGACTTCGTACGACTGCGGCCGGCGTTGGACCGGCTGATGACCCGCCGACCACACCGTGGCGCTACGCACGTCCCGGAGGTAGATAAAGGTGCCCCAGTTATCTTTGGTCACGTCTTCGCGCCAGCGAGTTACAGCGTTTGGGCCACACGCGGAATATCCTGCTCCGGCAGTGGTGATCATGACGTTGTAAGTGCCATTCGAAAGTAGCTGCGTGCGGGGTGTCTCCAGACCAGGTGTGTTGTAAACGCGGGTGACCATGCCGGGCAACGATTGCGTGACCCGACCGGTCAGCACTTCTTCGGCCCGAGGATGCGCCGCGGGCACACCCACCGGCACTCGCTCCTGCAGCAGCAGTTCGGTGGCCCGCACCTGTGGATCGGCATGAAAGCGATTCTCCATGCGACTGTTGTCAAGCGCATTGATCAGCGCGACAAGACTCATGCCCTGGTGGTGTGTCATGAACGAACGAATGATAACGCGTCTTTGAACCTGGGGAAGGCGCTCTTTCGTGTAGTCGATTGACTCGTAAAACCCGAACCTGCCCAGCGCCCCCTCCCGTTCCAGCGCGCGCAAGTTCTCCATCGCCTCGGCGGGGCTGATCATCGCCGCCAGCATGGTGGCGTAGGGAGCGATAACCAGATTTTCGATCAGCCCTCGTTTCAGACCAAGACCCGGCACGCCAAATGGCCCGTACTGGTGATTCAGTTGCAGGTCGCGTACGTTGTAGGCTGATTCAGATACACCCCACGGCACACCGCGTTCCCGACCATACTTGATTTGTCTTGCCACCACTGAGCGATAGGTTTCGTTCAGTAGCGTGCCCTCATAGTTGCGCATAACCAGGAGTGGCAACAGATATTCGAACATCGTGCCGGTCCATGAGATCAGGGCGCGTCCACCATTTACGGAGGTGAGTTGGCGACCCATGCGAAACCAGTGTTCCTGCGGGACGTCGTCTTTGGCGATTGCCACAAAGCTTGCCAGACGCGCCTCAGAAGCCAGCAGGTCGTAAAAAGAGTTATCGGGGCGAAGCTCGCCAACGTTATAGCCGATGGTAAAGACCTTGCGCTCCGGATCAAGGAGAAAGCGAAAGTCCATCTCTTCGACAATCTGTTCACACTTATGGGCCAGACGGCTGAGTCTTGACAGCAGGTCGTTGGCGGCGCCTGATGCATTCTCGATGGCGGTTGCGAGACGTGAGATCGCGCTGCTTGCGCTCTGTGCTCCATGACCTTCCGCCGCCGACGACTCAGCGAGCTGCGCTTGTAAAACAGCAAGTTTGAGGAGCGCCTGATCAGCCAACTCAGGTATTTCCAACGGCGTGGGCACGGCATCGAGAAGAGCTGCGACATCTCGCCAGTGAGCGTCTGTTTCCTCTGCGAGCCCTTCACTCGCGGCCTCGATCGGAGATAGCGATAATTGCCCCCAGGGCGTAAGCGTCATTACATCACGTCGGTATGACCGCACCTGCTGTCGCAATGCTCCCACCCACCAACGCAAGTCCTCAAAGCTCTCAGGGCCGTGCTCAATTGATAGTGCGTCCACAATGTCGGTAATTTCCGCGCCATGCTTTTCGAGTGAGTCGAAGAGGAGAAACCACGACGATGGTGATCTGTTCGAATCTGAAGCGAGTAGCTCCTTGCATGCTTCAATTTCGCCACGCAGCTGCCTGACTGTAACCACCTCAGTTCGTTGCCGGACGGTCCCAAGCCTTCCCGCTTCCTCGCTGATGGCAAGGATTGTGTCGTTGAGTCCGTCGATAACGCGTTGGTCGAGGAGCTTGACCTCGGGCAGCTCAATGAAGGCTTGCTTAAGGGCGATGAGATGACCGGCAAGATTGCCGCTATCGACGGTTGAGATGTACTGCGGCACCAGTGGTTCCAGAGTTCTGGTGTCGTACCAATTGAAACAATGGCCACGAAGCTTTCCCAACTTCGTAAGCGATGCGAATGTCAGCTCCTGTCGTTCGACGAATTCCATGGTACTGATATAGCCGAAGTCATGCGCGGACAGGGTTGAAAGCATCAACATCCCGATGTTAGTCGGCGAGGTGCGGTGCGCGATTACGGGTCTGGGGTCTTCCTGGAAGTTATCTGGCGGTAGCCAGTTGTCTTCAGCTCCCACAAAAGTTTCGAAGAAGCGCCAGGTGCGCCGAGCCACCAGACGGGCGAAGCGGAGATCCTCATCTGCCAGTTCTCTGCGGGCCGGCGCTGTGCGTTGGCTAATCCAATAAGCGACAAAGGGTGACATCGCCCAGACTACCAGGAAGGGAGCTGCCACACTCAGCGACGAAGGCCTCAGTAAGAAGTTAAGCACCGCGGCAGCCAGAGTGAGCAACTCAGCCGGCAGCATGAACCATAAAAACGATGGCAGATCGTGACGCGCCGAACGTTCGGCCTGCGCAGCGGTTACCCACTCAAGCAACTTCCGGCGCGCGATCAGTTTTCGATACAGTGTCCGGACGATTGCATCCAGCATCAGATAAGCTTGATGCGGGAGAAATATCATCGACAATGCCGCCTGCGCGGTGTTGGTGCTGATGTCGCCCCAGACACTCCAGAAATGACTGGTCCAGGGGACGCCGCGCGGATGTATTAAGAGACTTGTGGTGACATGTAGATAAACGGGAAAGGCAATCGCCAGCACGACGAAAAGAGTCCAAATCAGAGTCGAGCCCGGAAATACTGTCCATGCAACCGCCAGCCAGATGAACAGAGAAGGCGCAACCAGGCTGCGCCGTAAATTGTCGAGAATCTTCCAGCGCGAGATCAGAGGCAGGATATTTTGCACTTTGCGTCCATGTGCGTCAGGCACGGTGGGAAAGAGCCAGCGAATAATCTGCCAATCGCCTCGCGTCCAGCGATGTTGACGGTGAGCATAAGAATCGTAGTGTGCAGGATAGTCGTCGAGGAGCTCGATGTCGGTAACCAGAGCCGCGCGAGCGTACAGCGACTCAAAGAGATCGTGACTGAGTAGCGAATTCTCCGGTACGCGTGCGTCCAGGGAAGACTCAAACGCGTCCACATCATAGAGACCTTTGCCGGTGTAATTGCCCTCGCCAAAGAGATCCTGAAACACATCTGAGACGGCCGTCGTGTAGGGATCGATTCCGGTGTTCCCGGAAAAAATGCGCGCGAATCTTGAGCGGGAAGCGCTCTCGAGTGAAATGCTGACGCGGGGCTGCAAAATTCCAAAACCGGAGGTGACACGATTGGTGGCCGGATCAATGCGGGGCTGGTTGAGCGGATGGATGGCGGTACCCACGAGTTTGCGGCCAACTTCGCGCGGTAGTTTGGTGTCGGAATCGAGCGTGATCACGAAGCGCACCTGCGAGAGCAGTGCCTGATCCGCCGTCTGGACCATAAAACTTGTATCGCGGGCCCCGCGAAGCATGCGGTTGAATTCGTGGAGCTTTCCCCGCTTCCGTTCCCAACCCATCCATTTCCCTTCAGCCGGATTCCATTGACGGTGCCGGTGAAACAGATGAAACCGCTGAGGGAGGTGCTTGTTGTAACGCTGGTTCAAGTCGTCAATGCCGCTCAGGACCACATCAAGAAGAACGGCGTCTTCGGCCAGCTCTTCCGCATCGGCGTCTACAAAGTCTCCCAGGAGGGCGAAAAAAATATGCTCGTCCTGGTTTGCGAGGAAATGGACCTCCAATCTCCCGAGTAGTTCGCGCACGCCCTCTTCACTGGAAAAGAGCGTGGGGACCACAACCATCGTGCACGCGTTTTCTCCGATACCTGCGGAAGTGTTCATCCTGGGCAACAGGCGTGGCTCGAGGACATGGGTTACGTCCCAGTTCAGGATGCTAAGGGCGAGATCGCTGGCAGGAATGAGAGCCAGCAGGAAGGTTGCCGCCAACAATGGCCAGCCGGCGCCTGCTAGGTACATCGAGAAGACCAGGACTGCGATGATCAGGGCCGTCAAAAGAGTCAGCGAGCCTAGATAAGCGAGCGTCGGGTGGCGTATACACCATCGACGGAAACTCTCGTTTAGTCGTGGTCGATACCCAAAAGCGGCTTCCAGCTGAACCAAACCCTCATCAACCAGGTAGTAGCCGACGTGAGCTTGCGGCCCACCGTTTTTGCCTCCGTTGGACGCCTGAGCTGCTATCATGACTGCCGCTTCGCCAATCTCCAGCTCCGTAAACAAGGTTCGCTTGCTAATCCGTTCCACTACATGGCGGTAGCGATCCCTGGAGCCAAACTCCATTTTCAAATAGGCGTCTGCCGGATCCTTCCCAAGCAGCGGATCGATCAAACTGACACTCTCAAAGAAATCACGCCAGTCGAGCGTTGAAAGGAGACGCATACTCGTGATGATGTTGCCGACTGTGACCTGGGTCGCAGCCTGCCGTTGATGCTCGCGGTGAATAACTTGTTCGATACTGGTTCCTTGCCGTGCGAGTTGCTTTTCCAGCCAGTCAGTCACCGGCATTAAGGCAGGATCCTGTTCACGCAGGCGTTGCGTTAGTTGAACCACAAATGACCGGGGTAGGTGGTCGCGTTTTCCCAACCGCTCAGTAATTATAGGCACCAGTTCGGGAGGTTGCCGGGCGGCAAGTTCCAGTAGTTTGTCGGCCAGTTGATCGGCTTGCTCGCGCTCTTCACGGGCGCCAACAATCCTGGTGGCGAGCCTTCGCAAATTTTCCACGAGCGCCAAGCGAAGGCTGATTGCCACTGCCCACAGTTCACCTATCGTAAGCGGTGAGACCATTTGATATGCGGCAATGAATTTGCGGAGCGTATTGGTTTCTAAACGGCTGTCAGTATGGGCAATCAGAGCGATGGCCACCGCATAGATTCGTGGATAATCTTTGAGCTCTCCATCAGAGAGCTTGGGTAGTTCGTAGTAATAACTCTTGGGCAGGTCTTCGCGGATCTCGCGGAGTTGCTCTTCGATAATGTGAAAGTTATCAACCAGCCATTCCGCCGCCGGAGAGATCGAACGGCCGCTGCGTAGCGCTTCCACCAGGGTGCGATAGGCGGCAACGAGTTTTCGGCCGTTGTTCTCGAGCCGGGGCAGCAGGTAGGCACGGCCCTTCTTCCTGACGATTCTATGTTCGGCGGCCAGAGTCTGCGCGTATTGCTCGAGACGCTCGACGCTAAAGATTTCTTCACGGATCGGTTGTTCGTTTCCGTAGTCGGACGTTCTTCTTTTTAGGGACGCGAAAAAATCAGCCATAACCGTGGAAAGCCGTGAAAGCCGAAAAGAGCGCACAGCTACCACGGCATGATCTCGGTGTACGCAGTGCGGCCAGTTAAGAAATTTGGCTTAAGAATATCACGAACAGATAGGCCCTTGGTGGAACTTGAATCCAAGGGTGGCGCTCACCCTACCCCATTCATTTTGCTCGGCCGTGTCTGAGCGGCGTCGTTTGTGTCAAATTGAGTAGAACCCTCCTCAGATTGACTGACGGTATGACCGTACGTGTCATGAAAGGCCAAAAAAATGCCAAAGCGATATACCCCACCAAACCTCGCCCTGTGTACGAATAATCGGCTCGGAATACCATTTGCTCTTGGTACCCCCGGCTAGGCGGCGTGATCCGCCCCTGGAGTTATAAACCCTGGAAAACACTGGACACGAGAATCATCACACAATCTGGAATTGGTACATGAGGACGATCGCGGTAGTTGGCGCGGTAGTCGCGGTCTTGCGTGTCTACAGACTGCCCATACAACAACTCGACCTCAGATATCCTTTTCTGGTACTGGTGATGCTTGTCATTGGATGCGAATCACGGTTCAGATTCCCCGCGCCAAAGGGCACATCTCCGTCTCTGATACATTTAAGAAGAGATACATTCACAAACATTGTCACGAAGTGTGGGTCCAATCCTGACGAGGCCGAGACAGTTGAACAACTGATGGACCGCGCCGCCAAGGCCAGGTACGAGAATAAACCCAAGCGAGAGATGACATTTGAGCTGCCGGACATCGAACATTTGGAAGAAGCTGTGGCGTAGGCTCCAGTTCAGGTAGCACGCTCCGCGGTAGGTTTTCCGAAAACCTGCCGTTCTTCTGTAGTATCCTCTGCGCTCATTATGAGCGCCCCGGCCGATGCGACCGCCTTAGTTGACGCTGCCCCACCGCAACGATGGCGGGTCCTCGCCTTGCTCTCAACCGCAGAACTGCTGGCAATGTCGCTCTGGTTCAGCGGCTCGGCGGTCGTGCCGGCGTTGCGCTGGGAATGGAATCTCTCTGATTCAAGTGCCAACTGGTTGACGATCGCCGTTCAGCTCGGCTTTGTCTGCGGCACCCTGCTGAGCGCACTTCTGAACCTGGCTGACATCATCAGCACTCGGTATCTGGTCGCTGTGTGTGCCTTAGCGGGAGCGACTACGAACGCTACTTTCGGTTATTACGCCCAGGGTGCCGGGTTAGGTATCACCATGCGCTTCCTGACGGGAGTTTTCCTGGCCGGGGTCTATCCTCCGGGCATGAAGATCATGGCCTCGTGGTTTCGCAGTTCTCGCGGGACCGCTCTGGGAGTACTCGTAGGAGCGCTAACGCTTGGGAAGGCCTCGCCTTATCTGATTAACGGTTTGGGCAGCCAGAACTGGCGCCACAATATTCTTCTTAGCTCGCTGCTCGCGGCGGTGGGTGCTCTTATCGTGCTGTTGTTCGTGGGCGAGGGACCGTTTACCCTGCCCGCGGCCCGCTTCGATTGGAAACAGGTAGTCAAGGTCTTCAGCAACCGTGGGGTGCGCCTGGCAAACTTCGGTTACTTCGGTCACATGTGGGAACTCTACGCAATGTGGGCCTGGGCGCCGGTAATGATTCGCGCGAGTCTGGCTGTGCAGGGAAGCCCGGGACATCTCGCAGAGATTACTTCGTTTCTCGTGATCGGTTGCGGGGCCGTCGGGTGCGTGGTGGCGGGTCTGATTGCCGATCGAGTTGGCCGCACGCTGGTAACTTCATGGGCCATGGCGATCAGCGGCAGCTGTTGTTTGCTGATCGGATTTCTGTTTGAAGCGAACCCCACGTTGCTCTTAATCGTAGCGGCAATATGGGGAGCGACTGTCGTGGCCGATTCCGCGCAGTTTTCAACCTGCGTTACTGAGCTGGGGAATCCGCAATACATTGGCACCGCGTTGACGATTCAAACATGCATTGGTTTCCTTTTGACTAGCATCTCAATCGAGCTCATTCCTCACTTCGTCAACCTAGTCGGCTGGCGCTATGCGTTTGTTATCCTGGCGCCCGGGCCGTTTCTAGGTGTCATTGGCATGCTGCGACTGCGTAGTCTGCCCGAGGCAGCGAGAATTGCCCAGGGGCGACGTTAAGGGGATTACGCTGAAAGCGTCGGCTAATCAACCCAGGGTTGCTGCAACCCTGGGATTCCGGTTCCAACGGATAGACCTCGCGAACTCTGAAAGAGTTCGCGAGGTCGCGCCGCAACCATTCGCCAACGCCTTCAGCGTTAAGATTCTTTGGTACATAGGTCCCAGGGTTGCTGCAACCCTGGGCTGGAACTCGGGAACGCTTTCAGCGTAATTTGTAGCACATGGAGTTTTCACACTCGGTCGCTACTCTGCTCCTCGTCTCTAGTTGTTCTGGCGGCCATTGTTCCGCAAACTCCAGCACGCCTGGCAAGCTCGTCTTGCAAAATCCAAAGGGTTTCGCTAGTCTGGCGGCCAAGGTGATTAACATGCGATTCCATCATTAAGTACTGAGTAAGGGTAAAAGTCCCGCACGCACCGTTGTCGCCAGAGCGACAAGCGGTGGTGTGCCAATGTTCGCAGCCCTTGCGGACCGGACTTGTTGCACTACTCAGGCCTACCTTTCTTCCCCATCCAATCAACCTGCTCTAGCCGTGGATCGTTTTTTCTCGATCCGCTTTTCGAGGTGACTCATGGAATTCCCAGCCATCCAGGTTTGCAATCTGAAGAAAAGCTTTCGAAAGCGCGAGGGTTTCTTCAAGAAATCTCGGCTATGGGCTCTGGAAGACGTGTCGTTCGAGGTCCACAAAGGCGAGACCTACGGCTTGCTTGGGCCTAACGGCTCAGGCAAATCGAGCTTAATCCGAATTCTCTCGACGCTGCTTACGGCCGATGGAGGAGAGGTGCGTCTAATGGGTCACTCGCTTCCGAAGGAGCAGGAGGTTGTGCGCCGGATCATTGGGCGTGTAAGCGTTGACGCTGCCTTCTATAAAAAGCTTTCGGCGCGGGAGAACCTGCTTTACACAGCCTTGCTGTATGGCCAGAAGCCAGGCGAGGCAGAGCGCAGGGCCATGGAGATCCTGGAGCAGTTGGGAATGGAGAAAACGAAGTTCTCAACACCGCTTGAGGAGATGAGCCGCGGCATGCAGCAGAAGATCAGCATCGCCAGAGCACTGGTAATAGATCCCCCGCTATTGCTTCTGGACGAGCCCACAACTGGACTCGATCCGAAGAGTCGTCGTGATGTGCAGTCGTTTCTTGAGGCACTGCGACAGCGGACCGGAACGACCATCCTACTCACTACACACGATATGGCGGAAGCTGAACGGCTTTGTGCCCGCATCGGATTTTTGGCGCACGGCAAGCTTGTGGCTGAGGGTACGGCTGAGGCATTGAAACAGCAGGCCGCAGCAGCAACGTTAGATGATGCCTTTATCAAGTTAACCGGCGAAGGACTTTCGAAGGACGAAGAGCCACAAAAGGAGATGGGGGTCTTGGAGGGGGTGTGATGGAAACGACAATTCGCCAAACATGGGCCTTCATGTTCAGAGGCTATCATCTGACCCGGCGGTACATATCCTGGGTCATCGTGTTCAACTTCTACGCGCTGGTAACGTCAGCGACAGTCGCACTCATCGGCGTGGCGGCCCAGGACTATCAACTAACGCTCACCCTCGTGGTGGGGGCATTGATGTGGAATTTCATGTCGTCCCTCTACAACGAAATAGCCATGTCGATAGCCTACGAGCGCTGGGAGGGCACTCTTGAGTACACATTCATGGCGCCGGTTTCGCGCCTGATCCACCTCACTGGTATTAGTTTGTTTTCGTTGTTCAATAGCATCGTGCAGACTCTGGTCGTGCTGATTGGCTTGTTGCTGTTTACCGATCTGAACCTGCGCGGCGCAAACCTGTCGGGAGTGCTGGTTGTGCTCGGGGTAAGCACCATTGCCTTCGTAGGACTTGGGTTGATGGCGGCGGCGTTGCCGGTAATGAGTCCGGAGCGAGGCGCTGAGGCGACCCATATTTTCCAGGGTTCACTGTTGCTGGTCTCAGGAGTCTATTATCCGGTAGAGGTCTTGCCCAAGTGGTTGCAGCCGCTGTCAGCGTTGTCGCCGGCGACGTATACTTTGTCGGCCTGTCGTAAACTAGTGGGCCTCGGAAACAGCGGGTCGGTCCCCGGCAACCTGATGGGCGCGCCGCTTTCAGCAGTGATAAGGGAACTGATCATACTGGCCCTGATGGGAGCTGTACTGATGCCCCTGGGTCTTTGGGTCTTCGGGAGGATTGAGACCTGGGCCAAGCGAACGGGCAAGCTGAAAAGAACGGGATGATGAGTCAGAGTCTAAAAACCCGAGCGAAGAAAATCATTCAACTGCTCAAACGCGCTTATCCTGATGCGAAATGCAGTCTGAATCACTCGAACGCATTTGAATTGCTGATTGCCACTATCCTTTCCGCCCAGTGCACGGATGAGCGCGTAAACATCGTAACCGGGGATCTCTTTCGAAAGTACCGCAAGCCGGAAGACTATCTGAAGGTTCCTGCGAGCGAGTTGCAGAGCGATATCCGCACAACAGGTTTCTTTCGCAACAAGACTAAGTCGATTCAGGGCACGGCGAAGGTTCTAACCGAGCGACACGCCGGACGGGTGCCTGAAACAATTGAAGAACTGCTCGAGTTGCCCGGTGTTGCTCGCAAGACGGCGAACGTGGTGCTGGGCAACGCATTTGGCGTGACCTCGGGAATCGTAGTTGATACTCACGTGACTCGGCTCTCGAGACGGCTCGCCCTGACTCAACAAAAGCATCCAGAGAAAATCGAAAACGATCTGGCAGCGATTGTGGCCAGGAAGGATTGGGTGATCTTTTCGCATCTGCTCATCGCCCATGGCCGGAAGATCTGCAAGGCTCGGAATCCGCTCTGCGCCGTATGTGTCATAGCAGAAGAGTATTGTCCCTCGTCTTATCTCAAAACAGGCGTCAAGCCAGGCAGTTAAGTTCTGACCGGACCTCCCGCACGAGCAAGGACGGCCTTCATTTGTTACATACTGATGACCCGCTAGCGCATCCTAGGGAACGCCGCTACAATGGGCCTCGCTCGGTTATTCTGATTTCGATGGCCGTTTCACCGCATAGAATGCCGGTTATTCAGTTTTTCTGGCTTTCGCACACCATCATGTCATCAGGCCGAGCGCCCGCTCAAGGCTCCCAAAACCCGGAAAGGGAGGCTGGCGCAGCTTGAGCTCCAAGTTTCAGTGGGACCGTCTGACTGACGAGCGTCTGCTCGACATGCGGATTTCCGATCTGCCCATCAAGATCAAGGACTCCTTCCTCGAGCCGCATATCAAACGTCTCTACCGTGAGCTCAATGAACGCGGCATCCGCTTCAAGCCACACGTCTGGCTGTCCGAGGAATGGTTTTCACCAGACGGCGTGCCCGGCATTGCAATTCCTTTTTACCTGGCCCATCCGCGCCTGATGAAGTTGGAGCGCAAGCAAATGTTCGAGGTCGAAGGCGGCACCGACACGGAGTGCATGCGCATCCTGCGTCACGAAGCGGGTCATGCGCTCGATACTGCGTTCCGGCTTCACTTCAAACGTCAATGGCGCGAACTCTTCGGTTCCTTTGCGCAACCTTATCCCGATTTCTACAAGCCCAAACCAAAGAGCCGCAACTACGTCCTGCACCTGCGAGCGTGGTACGCCCAGGCACATCCAGCCGAAGATTTTGCTGAAACGTTTGCGGTTTGGCTCACACCACGCTCCCGTTGGCGACGCCGGTACAAAGGATGGCCGGCACTGCGCAAGCTGGAATACATCGATGACGTGATGCAGGAACTGGCCGGCACAAAACCGCGAAACCGGGCCAGAACTAAGGTGGAGCCGCTTTCGAGTCTAAGAATTACGCTGCGCGAGCACTACCGTCGCAAGCGGGAGAAATATGATTTTGATTGGCCGGCTGTTTACGATCGGGATCTAAAGCGGATTTTTTCCGACGATCCGCAGGATCGGTTGCGGCCCAGTGCCGCCAGTTTCCTCCGCAAGGTTCGTCACGAAGTTCGTCAGATCGTTGCCGACGGGACCGGCGTTCACCAGTACACCATCGATCATGTTTTGCAAAACATGATCGATCGCTGCAAGGAGTTGAAGCTGCGCCTGGTGACCCCGCCACGCGAGGCTCGTCGGCGGATGATGATTGTGTTGACGGTCCAGGTAATGAACGTGCTTCATTCCGGTTACCATCGCATAGCCGTATGACCTTCGAACCCAAAAAGAAGCTGCGCATAATCGTCCTGGTGCATCAGGACCTGGTGCCGCCGGATTCGCTCGATGGTCTGAGCGACAAAGAGAAACTCGAGGTCAAAACTGAGTATGACGTCATCTCGACCTTGAAAAAGATGGGCCACGAAGTCTATCCGATTGGGCTCTACAACCAGTTGGATGTAATAGGTAACGCGCTGATGGAGCACAAGCCCCACATCGCTTTCAATCTGCTGGAAGAGTTTCATGGCTACCCTCTCTACGACCAGCACGTCGTCAGCTATCTCGAGCTGATGAAGCAAGCGTACACCGGATGTAATCCCCGCGGTTTGACCCTCGCCCATGACAAAGCACTGACCAAGATGATTCTGGCTTATCATCGTCTGCAAGTGCCAACCTTTGCGGTGTTTCCAATTAATCGAAAGGTGCAGCGGCCAAAGCGTCTGACGTTTCCCCTGCTGGTGAAGTCGATCAGCGAAGAAGGCTCGGTCGGTATCGCCCAAGCTTCACTCGTCCACGATGATGAAAAACTCACTCAGCGCGTGGAGTTCATCCACCGGCAGAACAAGACTACGGCAATAGCAGAGCAATACATCAAAGGTCGCGAAATTTACGTGAGTCTGATTGGCAACCAGAATATTCAGACGTATTCGCCCTGGGAGTTAGTCATGGAGAAGCTGCCTGAGGGCTCAGAGAATATCGCGACGCTCAAGGTGAAGTGGGACCCGGCTTACCAGGAGAGAGTGGGACTGGCAACCAGAGCGGCAGAGCTTGCCCCGGAGCAGCATAAGACCTTGGAACGTCTCTCAAAGCGAATCTACCGCTATCTTTTCCTCAGCGGTTATGCGCGCCTGGATTACCGGATGACCGAAGAGGGGCAGTTCTACTTGCTCGAAGCTAATCCTAACCCCCAAATCGCTCATGACGAGGATTTTGCCGATTCGGCTGCACACTCCGGCGTTCCCTACGATCAATTGCTTCAAAAAATAATGACTGTTGGCTTGAACTATCAGGGCTCGGGTCAGGTTACGTAGCTTTAAAAGTGGGCCCTTGAATCGGGGATACGCGCCGAATTGATCATTTTCTGTTTGTACCTCCAGACCCCTTTAATCAATTAGCGAGGCTTGTCCCCAATGATGCTCGCACTCAAATTGCTTTTCGCGATCAATCTATCTCGGCTCGTTAAACGTGAGGTGTTTGCTCGTAGCAGTGCCTGAAACCCTTCGCTTGCGGCACGCCCTATGGCCTGGTCTAGACCCATTCAAATTGACCGTTGTGTTTCGCGATGGAACGTTCGCGCTGTTAGAAATGCGGCGACAACTTTCCTCTCGGCTAACTTTCGTGACTTCTTTTGATTCGCAGGGGGAGCCGAAATGTGAGTCGTCACAAAACAGTCACATTGCTTCTTGTAGCATCCATGAGCAGACGCTATTCTGCGCTTGGATTTAGCAGTGCGCCTCACTTAAAAAAGAAATAAGGAAACTATTAGCAGAAGGTAGTTCCCCTTCTATGCATTTACAAAAGCTGTTCCCCTATGCGCTGACCCTGTGTCTTACCCTTGTCTGCTCTATTACGGCGCTGGCTCAGAGCTTCGAGACCCGCGAACGACAAGTCGCAAGAAACATGTTAACAAATGATCTGACTCCTACCTCGGCGGATGACCCCATCATCATTTCGCTGGCCTCCCCTGAGGAAATCAAGGCAGCCGCAGAGACGACCACGAGCGCCGGTTTCAAATTCCAGCAAATGATGTCCTCGGCGATCGATCAGAGGCTTAGGGCTCCCTACTCGTGGGGCGCTACCGGACTTTCCAGATTCGATTGTTCCGGATTCGTTTGGAGTACTTTCCAATCGGTAGGAATCGACTTTGAGCGCAGCAGCGCACGTACGCTTTGGGCACGCTTTGCTCCGGCGACGCCCGAAGAGAAGTTCAAGTTTGGCACGTTGGTCTTCTTCAGCGGGCTCACCCACATTGGGATTGTCGCTGACGAACACGGCTTCTATCATGCCTCGCGTCGTCACGGCGTGGTCTATTCAACTTTTAACAACTATTGGCTGTCTCGCATCGATGGTTTTCGTCGTGTGCCCCTGCCGGAGCAGGTTGAGACAACGGTCGACTAAAGATTGCAACTGTTTCCCAAGTAGAACGCCAGCACATCGATTGAAGCGCCGGCGTTTTGAACTTTCTGCTGAAGCTGACTGTTAGCAGTTGTTCTAACGGCTAAGACACAAAGCCTGCCCGGTGTTCTTCGTCAGGCGCGTCCCAGACCACCACGATCTTGTCTATCGCCACGAAGCAGATCTTATCTTCAGGATCTCTTAGCTGAACGATGCCGCCCTCCACCTTAATAATCTCGCCATGGAGACTAGTAGAACCCTCACAGCGGAGCTCCACTTTCTTACCAACCAGTTTTGAAAGAAGATCATTCATTAACTGTCATCCCCCGCTCCGCCACGGGGCCATCAGGCATACCTTAGCGCCCATTTCCCTTCCTGAACGTAATTTGAATCAAAGGCAGAACGTCGGTATCGTCCTGCTGCGTGCGTTCAAACTCGAGGAGGTCGAAGTGAGCACATCGGTCGGTGGTAGGAAATTCTCGGCACACAGCCGGCCGGGCGTTGTATATCTTGCACTGGCGGGTTACCGGATTCAAAAAAGTGCAGGATTGTCCCAGTACCGGGTCCGCCTTGCGACGCAGAACCCGTTCGGTACTGTTGTAGGTGCGCGTATACCACACCAGCGCGGTTTCGTAATTCACGCCGAAATGCTTTGCCAGCCGGTTGATATCCCGTCTAGTAACCAGAACGCGTTCATAAATTGAGCAGCAATAGGCCGGGCATTTGCTGCAGTCATAGTTTGCCGGGTAAACACTCGCCGTCGTACCCATAAACACGCAGACCTCTTGTTTTTCCTAAGACCCTTCCGGAACTTTAACGCCGCTTCGATTTTTTGTATTCAGCAAGCAGCAGGGCCATGAATTCATCACGGCGTTCGTAGAGTCGCTTAGGCTCGCGTGGCGCGTGCTGCGCCAAAGCATAAGCTGTAATGATCGGCAGCGCTACTGTGGAATCAACATAACAGACAACTGCATCCGGTAGACGATCAGGATCAACCTTACCCCATGAAACGGCTTCGCCGGGTGTTGCTCCGGAAAGCCCGCCGGTATCAGGACGTGCGTCGGTTACCTGCAGAAAGTAGTCGTGGCCTCGCTCGTCAATGCCCAGCACTTCCTGAATCTGTGGTTCGGTTTGGAGTAGAAAGTTTTTTGGGGACCCGCCGCCCAGAATAAACACCGCTGACTGACCAGGCTTGCGCTTGCGCTGACCGGATTGTTTCCTCCCGGTATTGCCTGGATTGCCGGCATTACGTTTGGCTGCGAGCACAATCGCGGCCGTCTCGTTTACGTCAAGCGAGGGATCGAATGCCAGTTTGTTACCCTGCAGAGCTTTTGCCGCCACGTTCATGCCAATGGACGAATCACCAGGCGATGATGTGTAGATTGGCACAGAATACTCGTAAGCGACGGCCAGTAGAGACTTATCCTTAAGTCCCAGTTTTCGCTCGCGCTCATGCACGTAATGGCCACAGAGGTAGTGAAACTCGGCCGTGGACATCGGTTTTTGAAATTCTTTGGCTTCGATGATTTTTCGGAAGAAAGCATCAGTATCAAGCAGAACGGAATAATCGAAGAAGATGTCGTAGATGCGCACCACCTCTTCTTCTCGAAGCACGATGTCAGAAGTCTGCGCATTGCCCTGGTGCATTGAGAGCCCGATGCCGAAGTGGGTATCGTGATAGAGATTCGCGCCTGTGGAAATAATCCAATCAATGAAGCCGGCCTTGATCAAGGGAATCAGAGCTGAGATACCCAGGCCCGCAGGGGTTAGGGCGCCCGTTAGCGAGAGACCTATTGTGACTTCCGGCTCAAGCATCTTCTCCGTGAAAAGCTGGCAGGCTTCCCGCAAACGCGCCGCGTTGTAGGCCAGAAATGTTTCATCAACAAGACTGGCCAGAGTCGTCTTCGAGGTTATTGGGGCGGGATCGATTTTCCTTCCATGCAGGAATTTGCTTCTAGCCGTCATGGTTACGTCTCAAGTGGACCAAGCATAGACAAGTGCGATAGCGATCCTTCATCTCGGCGCGCTGCTCATCGCTCAGCCTTATTTTCCGAACACCAGAAACCCGCAAGTGTGGCGCCGCAGGTAAACTGGCTCCCACGCGCTTCGCAAGTGGATGGCTCGCGCCAGCGCATGGAAATAACTGCTGCAAATCTCTTGAGTCTGGTGGTCATTATCTGGTTTGACCTTCGCTCCCATTCTCTTGCGACGCGCGTTTCAGTCGCAGGCGTCCGATACGCCGCTCGTCGGCTTCCAGAACTTCGACATCGAAGCCGCGAAAAGTTAAGTGCTCACCAGAACGCGGCACCTTGCCCGATTCGTTGATGACCAGCCCGGCAATGGTCGTGAAGTCGTCGTCTTCTATCTCCACTCCAAACAGTCTCTCGATTTTCCCGATCTCGGTTGATCCGAGCACTTCATAGGCGCCGTCACGACTTTCGACAATCTCTTCTTCCTCCCGTCCGATATCCTCATCTTCAATCTCGCCGACAATCTCTTCGAGAATATCCTCAACCGTGACCAGCCCCGCCACGCCGCCGTATTCATCAATCACAATTGAAAGTTGGACGTGGGCCTTTTGCATCTCTTCGAGTAACTCCGCAACCGGTTTAGTCTCGGGCACGAAATAGACCGGGCGCACCAGCCGTGCAATCGGTTCCTCTTCCTTGCCTTCGGCCCAGCGTTGCAGAAGATCGCGAACGTAGATCAGACCCTCTACATTGTCGATCTGATCGCGATAGACCGGCAGTCGGGAATACTTAGACTCAATCATGATGTCCCGGGCCTCACGAACAGTCGCGCTTTCAGGTATCGCCACTATGTCCGGTCGAGGAGTCATTACTTCGCTTACGCGAGTGTCGCCGAACTCAATGATCGAATGAATCAGCTCGCCTTCTTCTTCCTCCAGAATGCCTTCCGCTTCGCCGACATCGATCAACGCCTGAATGTCGTCGCCGATGTCTTCCTCGTCTTCTTCTTCGCCGTTCTCAGGCGCTTGTTCTTTGCGGCGTGTGCGATCGAAGAGTTTGTGAAAGGGATCTGCGGCAAAGGCCATCAAAGGCAGAAAGGGCCGAATTACGGGTAACAGGAATAGCAGAGTGGCTTCGGGGTCGCGGGTCGAGATAAAGAGTGGAATGAGTTGACGAAACATTCCCGCCAGCAACAGACCGGCAAGCAGGCCCACTAAAACAAAACGTCGTTCCGAGAAAAGTTTGAGTGAGATGGATGTGACCAGCACCGCCACTACCACCAGCAGAATCTGAATTGTTGCGGATATGGCGAAACTAAACCGCGGGCGATTTTCCAGGACCTGCTTCAAAAAGCCCGCCGAACGCCTTTTCGATCCCTCTTCCGCCTCACTGATTAGGCGTCTCAGCCCAACATCGCTCAACTGACCAAAGGCCATGTCGACAGTGGCGAGTAAGGACAGGACAACGAGCAGTAGAAAGGTGAGTACGAATTCAATTTGCATGCGCTACAGGATGGTAAAACGTAAATCGCAAATGGTAAATGGTCTAACCCGCATCCGAGGGTAGCTAGTCTCAGACGGGAAGCCGGCCACCCCTGCTTTACCAACCATTTGAGACTGCGTCCACTATTTTACCGGTCCGGTCATATGCCCATCTTGCCCCGCAGGAGCAGTTCCAGCCGATTCATCTCCCCATCATCAGTTTCATGGTCATAGCCGCAGAGGTGCAGCAGCCCGTGAAGGATTAGTTGCGCAATTTCTTTTTCAAAGGCGAGACCGTTCTCCACTGCCTGGCTCTCCGCACGCTCAACAGAGATTGCAACGTCGCCCAGGCTCGGCTGGGATGTTTCTGCAAACTGGTCGTCACCTCCCGGAAACGACAACACATCAGTCGGGTTGCCCCGTCCTCGGAACCGTTTGTTCAGAGTCTTAATCTGCCGGTCCGAGACGAAAGCAATCGTGGCGTCGTGTCCCGCTTTTCCGATGGCCCTTAGTGCCTTTTCGCCGAACACCTGCCAGCGCTCGCAGTCCATCTTTCGTCGGCGTTGCCTGCTCACTACCTCAATCATAGTTGCTTGCAGACATCCGGCTGTTAGAGAGTGTTCTGCTCAATGCACAAGAAACCTCATCCCCACCGCGGCATCTGTCATTCAGGCATTTCAGATATTGGCCTTCTTGGAATGGTCTTCGTAAGCCCTGATGATCATTTGTACGAGCTTGTGGCGCACCACGTCCTTTTCTGTAAAGTAGACGAACTCGATGCCTTCCAGGTTAGAAAGTAAGCGCTCAGCTTCAATCAGACCGCTGCGTTTGCCGACCGGCAGATCTACCTGGGTAACGTCGCCAGTGATCACGGCCTTGGAACCAAAACCAATGCGCGTTAAGAACATCTTCATCTGTTCGCTGGTGGTATTCTGAGCTTCATCCAGGATGATGAAGGCATCCGCCAGAGTGCGACCCCGCATGAACGCGAGGGGCGCCACTTCGATCACCCGCTTCTCCAGCAACCTGGTAACGCGTTCGTAGTCGAT
>Ga0180121_10000205_pt1 | contig 23012 bp, 21 predicted proteins | sample AntDrymUQ5402106_2_FD_129676 | JGI IMG/M metagenome (GOLD analysis project Ga0180121, IMG submission 129676) | Polar desert sand microbial communities from Dry Valleys, Antarctica - metaG UQ540 (21.06) (version 2) (version 2) | ecosystem: Environmental > Terrestrial > Soil > Desert | place...
CGTCTCGGCCGGTCGAGCTCGGAGCTCGTCGAGCGTGAGGTCCATCGGCCGCTGGAAGCCGCCGAGGCTCAGGGCCCACGAGCTCGGGTCGACGAAGGGCACGTCGTAATGCATCAGCAGGTAGTGCATGCCGGCCGGCGTGATGTCGGCACGCATCGCCTCGAGCGGCATGCCGTGGTTCCGGGCGGCCAGCGCGAGCTCGTCGAGCCCGATGCCATCGTCTCGCCGCCGCTCCATGTCGTCGATGCAACCACGTTTCGATGGTCGACGCGAGAACGTGCGAGGCCAAGGCGCGCCCGTGTGCGGTCGCGAGGCACGCACAGCGAAGATGCACGCGAACCTGCCTCCGAACGTGACGTGCGTCACGGAACCCACACGGCGTCGTCCGTAACGTGCGAAGCCATGAGCATCAAGGAGCGGCTCGAGTCTCTCTCGCGTGGCGAGCTCGTCGGGCTGGTCGTCGTGGTCGTGGTCACCATGGCCGGGGCGGGATTCTGGTACGTGCGGTCCCTTCCGAAGCCGGTGACGATCGCAGCCGGCGTGCCGGCGCCGCCCGCAGGCGCATCTGCGGCGGCCGTCGTGCCCGGCGTCGACCCCTCAGCGGCCGTCTTGCCGACGGGCTCGCCGATCATCGTCGACGTCACCGGATGGGTGCACCAGCCGGGGGTCTACGAGTTCCTCAAGGGCGACCGGGTGATCGATGCGGTCGAACGAGCCGGGGGCGCCCGAAACGGCGCCGACCTCACCGTGCTGAACCTGGCGGCGCCGCTCACCGATGGCACCCAGGTCATCGTGCCGAAACAAGGTGCGGCCGGCCCCGCCGCCGTCGTGCCCGGCGCCACAGGCACGTCGAGCGCGGGCATCATCAACATCAACACGGCGAGCGTGACCGAGTTCGAGACCCTCTCGGGCATCGGCGAGGTCTTGGCTGGAGCCATCGTCGACTACCGCACCGAGAACGGACCCTTCGCGTCGGTCGACGATCTCGAGAGCGTGAGTGGCATCGGCCCAGCGACCCTGGAGGAGATCCGCGACCAGGTCACGGTATGACCGCCTGGCTCCTGCCCGCCGCGACGGCTGCGTGGTGGGCCGGGCTCATGACCGGGTTCGGGCCCGGGCGGTCGTGGCCGGCACTGATCCTCGCGGTGCTCGGTCTGGCGGCGCTGGTCTCGTCGGTGATCGCCGCTCCGGCCGTGCGTCGAAGCGATCCGGTAGCCGACGCGGGCCTGGTGCCGGCCGATCGGCAGCCCGCAGCAGCCGTGCAGCGCGTCTCGGCGCCACGCCGATCTCCAGGCGCTCCCGGCGTCGCGGTCGCGGCCCTGGTGCTCGTGGGTGTCTGGGCGCTCGGGGCGTCGTGGGCGCTGCTCGCCGAGCAGCGACTCGCGTCGTCCGCGCTCGCCGGCCTCGCTCCAGATCGCGTCGAGGTCGAGGCGACGCTCAGGGAAGATCCGCGCCCCGGCGCCCTCGGGTGGCATGCGCTCGCCGACGTCCGCGTCGTGCGGCTCGGCGCCGGCGCCAGCTCCCTTCGGGAGACGGTGTGGCTGTCGGGCGACCAGGCGCCTCCGGCGGTGTCACGAGGCGACCTGGTGCGCGTCGAGGGCTCGCTCCAAGTGCCAGACGACCCTGGGTTCCTCGACGCGCTGCACGCCAAGGGCGTCGCGGTGACCCTGCGAGCCTCGGGGATCGAGCGGCTGGGCGGCTCGCCGAACCCGTTCGTGCGCGCGACGCAAGCGGTGCGCACGGTCGTCGGGCGCTCGATCGAGGCGGTATTCCCCGCTCGCGAGGCGGGCTTGCTCATGGGCCTCGCGCTCGGCGACGATTCCGAGCTCGACCCAGGCGTGGAGCGGGACTTCAAGGCGACCGGGCTCACGCACCTGCTCGTGGTCTCGGGCGGCAACGTGGCCATGGTGCTCGGGCCGGTGCTGGCCCTCGTCACGATGCTCGGCCTGCCGAGGCCGGCACAGGTCGCGATCGGCCTGCTGACCGTCGCGTTCATCGTGGTGCTCACCGGCGCCGAGCCGTCGGTCATGCGCGCCGGCGCCATGACGTCGCTTGCGCTCGTCGGCCTGCTGCTCGGACGCGCCCGCTCGACCGCCGTCGTGCTGTCGGGCGCCGTTATGGTGCTGCTGATCCTGCAGCCGGTGCTGGTCCGCTCGATCGGGTTCCAGCTCTCGGTGACGGCCACCGCGGGCATGGTCGCGATGGCGGCGCCGCTCGGCGAGCGGTTCGCGAGGGTCGTGCCCGCGCCCATCGCAGCCGCCGCGGGAACGACCTTGGCGGCGCAGCTCGGCGTCACGCCGATCCTGCTGTTCCACTTCCATGACGTGCCGGGCGTGACGCTGATCGCGAACGTCATCGTGGCTCCCACGGTCGCGCCGTCGCTGCTCGCCGGCCTCGTCGCCGCTGCCGCCGGCATCGTGTCGGAGCCGCTCGGTCATCTCGTGGGCCTGACGGCCCAGGCGCCGATGCGCGCGCTCGAGCTCATCGCGAACATCGCCGGGCGGGCGCCGGTCGCCCACGTGACGTCGCGCGGAGGACCCATCGTGTTGGTCGTGGGCGCAGGCCTCGTCGTCGCCGTCACCGTCGCCCTGCGCACCGGCTGGAAGCCGCCCCGCCGGGCCCTGATCGCCGGCGTCGTCGCTCTGCCGCTGCTCGTGTGGAGCTCGGCGACCTCGGTCGGCCCGCCCTCGTCGCTCACCGTGAGGGTCTTCGACGTGGGGCAGGGCGACGCTGCGCTCGTGACGACCCCCGCAGGCATGACGATGCTCGTCGACGGTGGGCCTGACGAGGAGCAGGTCGCCACCGAGCTGGCCGCGCTCGGCGTGAAGCGCATCGATGTGGTGGTCGCGAGCCACCCCCACGCCGACCACGTCGTCGGGCTGCCGTCGGTGCTGGCACGCTTCCAGGTGGGACTGGTGTTGCAGCCGGGTTGTCCGTCGACGTCAGCGCTGCAGGTCGATCTCGATCGCGCGATCGCCGACGAGGGCATCGAGGTTCGCACGCCGTGGGCGGGGGAGTCGTTCGTCGTCGGCGACGTGCGCCTCGACGTGATCTCGCCGCACGAGTGTTACGCGGGCACCGAGTCCGACACGAACAACGACGCGCTAGTGATCCGGCTCGTGCAGGGTGACGACGTCGTGCTCTTCGCGACCGAGCCCGAGGAGCCCGCCCAGGAATGGCTGCTCGAGGAGCACGTCGACGAGGGGCTCGACCTGCACGCCGACTTGCTGAAGGTGCCCCACCACGGCGCCGCGACCTCGGTCGCCGAGTTCTTCGATGCCGTTGCTGCGCCGGTGGCCGTCGTGAGCGTGGGGGAGAACACCTACGGGCATCCGACCGCGTTCACCCTCGACGCGCTCGCCGAGGCGGGCTCCGCGGTGTGGCGAACCGACGAGCACGGCACGATCACCGTGACGTTCGAACAGGGAGTCCCGGTGGTCGCGGGAGCGCGTTGAGACGCGCGATCATCCGAGTCATGGCGGCGAGGTAGCATCCGAGCATGCCGGCTCGAACGACAGCTTCGGTCGCGCTCCTCTGGGGCGAAGACGTGTTCCTGCTCCGCGAAGCGGCGCTTGCGCGCTTCGGTGACGTGCGCCCCGTCGAGGTCGACGCGGGCGAGTGGCAAGGTCACGAGCTGCAGGATCTCGCGACGCCCTCGTTGTTCGGCGAGCCGCGCGCGCTGCTGGTCACCGACGTGCGTTCCCTCACGAAGGACGCAACCGGCGAGATCGCCCGCTACCTCGAGGCGCCCGACGCCGAGGCGCAGCTCGTGCTCTGCTGCCAGGTGGCGGAGCGCGGCAAGGCGCCGGCGGCGCTCGAGAAGATGGTGAAGACGGCCGGCGATGTGGTGCACGTCGAGATCAAGCGGAAGGACCTCGAGCCGTGGCTCACCCGCCGTGCCGGCGCCCTCGATCTCGACCTCTCGGTGCCCGCGGCCCGGGCGCTGGTCGAGACCCTCGGCGAGGAGACGGGCCAGCTCGTCGCCGCCCTGCAGCAGCTCGCGTCGGCGTTTCCCGGTCAGCGTGTCACGCCCGCAGCGGTTGCCAAACAGTTCCGCGGGCTGGGGGAGCAGAAGGTCTGGGACCTTTGCGACCGGGCGTTCTCTCGTGATCTCGCCGGCGCGATCCGGTCGTGGCGCTCGATCGAGGAAGGCGGCGACGATCCGCTGAAGGTGCTCGGGGGTGTGTCGAGCCGGCTCCGTGATCTGATCCGGGTCCGTGCTCTGCCCGATCGTATGCCGCCCGCCGAGCTGGCCAAGGCCGCGGGACTGCGATTCGAGTGGCAGGCGAAGCGGTACCGGCAGCAGGCGGCGAACTTCTCGTTGACAGAGCTGCTCAACCTGCACGAGCGGATCACCGAGACCGATCGGGCGCTGAAGTCAGGGGCGTCGGGCGACACCGCCATGCCCATGCTCGTCGTGGCGATCGCCGCTCGCTGACGAGAGGCCGAACGGCGGGACTACCGGGCCTGCGTAAGGTGCTCGCGACGCCGTTACTCGGCGGACGCTGCGCCGACCGCGTTCGCGGCCTTCGCGAGGCGGCTCTTGCGGCGAGCGGCGGTGCGCTTGTGTACCACGCCCTTGCTGGCGGCCTTGTCGAGCGCGCGGCTGACCTCGCGGGAGCTTTGCTGGGCGGTCTCGGCGTCGCCCTCGGCGATCATGGCCTGCGCCCGCTTCTGCGAGGTCTTCAGCGCCGAGCGGACGGCCTTGTTGCGCTCGCGGCGCACCTCGTTCTGCTTGTTCCGCTTGATCTGTGACTTGATGTTCGCCATATCGGCCGACCAGCGTACCAGCGAGGTATCGCACGGCCCGCCGGGCGCCGCCCCCCGCCCGTACCATGGGAGGTCGTGACCACCGACACCTCCCACATCCGCAACTTCTGCATCGTGGCGCACATCGACCACGGCAAGTCGACGCTGGCCGACCGTCTGCTCGAGGTCACGCACACGGTCGCCGACCGAGACATGCGCGCGCAGTACCTCGACAAGATGGACCTCGAGCGCGAACGAGGCATCACGATCAAGGCGCAGTCGGTGCGTCTGGCGCACGAGGGGTACGAGCTGAACCTGATCGACACGCCGGGGCACGTGGACTTCACTTACGAGGTCTCGCGATCGCTGGAAGCCTGCGAGGGCGCCGTGCTGCTCGTCGACGCCGCCCAGGGCCTCGAAGCGCAGACGCTGGCGAACTACCACCTCGCTCGCGATGCCGGGCTCGTGATCGTGCCGGCCATCAACAAGATCGACCTGCCCGCGGCCGAGCCCGAGCAACGCACGAAGGAGCTCGCGAACCTGCTCGACTGCGATCCGACCGACATCTTGCACATCAGTGCGAAGTCGGGTGAAGGCGTCGACGAGCTGCTGGCGGCGGTGATCGACCGGGTGCCACCGCCGGTGGGCGACCCGACGAAGCCGCTGCAGGCGCTGATCTTCGACTCGATGTTCGACCCCTACCGCGGCGTGATCACCTACGTTCGGGTGCAGCAAGGTGTGCTGGCATCGCGCGCCCGCATCCGCATGTTCGCGACCCGCGTCGAGAGCGAGGCCGAGGAGACGGGCGTGAACGCGCCCGAGCCGACCCCGGTGCCCGAGCTTGGTCCGGGGGAGGTCGGCTACCTCGTCACCGGCCTGAAGGACGTGCACCACGCGAAGGTCGGCGACACGATCACGCTCGCGGGCAAGCACGGCGCGACCGAGCCGCTTCCGGGCTATCGCGAGCCAAAGCCCATGGTGTGGTCGGGGCTCTTTCCTGCCGACGGCAGCGACTACGCCGACATGCGCGACGCGCTCGACAAGTTGAAGCTCAGTGACGCCGCGCTGCACTTCGAGCCCGAGACGTCGCGGGCGCTGGGGTTCGGCTTCCGGTGCGGATTCCTCGGCCTGCTGCACATGGACATCGTGAAGGAACGGCTCGAGCGCGAGTTCGACCTCGAGCTGATCGCGACCGCCCCCAACGTGGAGTTCCACGTGTTCCGGGGCGGCGAGATGACGACCGTGCACAACCCCGCCGACATGCCGCCGGGCGGAGACTACGACAAGGCGGAGGAGCCGGTCGTGTTCGCCACGATCATCACGCCGTCGGACTACCTGGGTGCCGTGTTGGGTCTGTGCCAGGAACGCCGTGGCGAGCTCGTCGACATGAGCTACCTCACGCCCGAGCGGGTCGAGGTGCACTACGTGCTGCCGATGGCCGAGATCGTGTTCGACTTCTTCGACCAGCTCAAGTCGGGCACGCGCGGCTACGCGAGCCTCGACTACGAGCCGTGGGGCTATCAGGAAGCGAACCTCGTGCGCGTCGACGTGCTGCTGCACGGCGAGCCGGTCGACGCGTTCAGCACGATCGTGCACCGCGACAAGTCCTACACCTACGGCAAGCAGATGGTGGAACGGCTCAAGGAGCTCATCCCGCGCCAGCTCTTCGACGTGGCGGTGCAGGCGGCCATCGGCTCGAAGGTCATCGCGCGCGAGACGGTCAAGGCCAAGCGCAAGGACGTGCTCGCCAAGTGCTACGGCGGCGACATCACCCGCAAGCGGAAGCTCCTCGAGACCCAGAAGAAGGGCAAGGAGCGCATGCGCCGGGTCGGCCGCGTCGACGTGCCGCAGGAAGCGTTCATCAAGGCCCTGCGTGTCGACGACGGGAGCTCGGCCAAGGGCAAGAAGTGAGCTCGGGCGCATCGCTGCTCGGGGGCGAGGCAGTCGTGACGGCCGGTGTCTACGTGCACGTGCCGTTCTGCCTGACGCGATGCGGCTACTGCGATTTCAACGCCTACGCTGGGCTCGACGAGCTGAAGCCCCAATACCTTCGGGCGCTGCTCGGCGAGATCGCCCTCTCGGCGCCCGCGTGGAGCGACGTCGAGGTCGGGAGCGTCTTCCTCGGCGGCGGCACGCCCACGACGATGACGCCCGGCGATCTCGGCTCGCTGCTCGCCGAGCTGCGGCGGGCGTTCGATATCGCGACCGATGCTGAGATCACGACCGAGGCCAACCCCGACACGGTCGACGAGGCTTCGCTGAGCGGGTTGCTTGCAGCCGGTTACACGCGGCTGTCGATGGGAGCGCAGTCGTTCGACCCGGCGGTGCTACGGGCGCTCGAGCGCGTGCACTCACCCGACAGCGTCAGGCAGGCCTTCGAGGCTGCGCGGTCTGCCCGCTACGCCAACGTGAATCTCGACCTGATCTACGGCGCCGACGGCGAGACGCTCGAGTCGTGGGAGCGATCGCTCGCCGAGACGCTCGCGCTCGCGCCCGAGCACGTGAGCGCCTACGCGCTCACGATCGAGCCCGCGACCGCGCTCGGCCGTGCGGTCGCTCGCGGCGACGTGCGTGCGCCCGACCCCGACGTGCAGGCCGACATGTTCCAGCTCGCCTGCTCGATGCTCGGCGATGGCGGCTACGGCCACTATGAGATCTCGAACTGGGCGAAGCCCGGATACGAGTGTCGACACAACCTCGGGTACTGGCGCCGGCAGCCCTACCTGGGTCTCGGCGCGGGGGCGCACTCATATCGCGACGACCGCAGGTGGTGGAACGTCCGCCCGCCCGAGGAATACCTCGCGACCGTGGAACGCTGTGAGCTCCCGATCGGGGGTTCCGAGACGCTCGATGCGGCCGATGCCTACCTCGAGGAGATCTTCCTGCGGCTGCGCATCCTGGAAGGCGTGCCGTCGAGTTGGATCGACGACGAGCGGGCCGAGCCCTACCTCGAGAGCGGGCTGTTGACAGAAGACGACGGATCGCTCGTGCCCACAGAGCGCGGCATGCTGCTCCTCAACGAGCTCGTGCTAGGACTCACAGCCCGAGAGTAGTCTGAGACAGACTACTGACTGAGGCGATGCTCCACCAGCTTCGGCTGCATGCGGCGCCCACGATCAGCCGTCGCAGCCTGCTCCGACTCAGGTTCAGCGCGACCGTCACGGCCTCGCCCGCGAGGATCGACCAGGGTTGCTTCTTCCTGACTTACGGTTCTCCTCGATCGGCGCGGGATAGAGTGCTGGTCATGCCGTCGGTGCGTTGTCCGAGCTGCGATACGGCCCAGCATGTCGAGGCGGGGTCGACGGGATACACCTGCTCGTCGTGCGGCAAGGAGTGGGGCTTCGTGGTCTGCCGTTCGTGCGGCTCACGCTTCCACGCCAAGCCTGATGCGACCTCGTGGACCTGTCCACGGTGCGGCCTGCTGCAAGACGCATCAGCCGAACCAGCTCCGCCGGCGCCGCCCGAGACCGCGGCGCAGGCGCCGATGAAGATCACCGACTCGGTCCTCGATCAGCCGCAGGAACCGCTCGGCTCGGCGTTCCCGCCCGGTCTCGGCTTCGATGACGACGAAGGTCCCCAGGACGCCTTCGCCATGCCGGTGCGGGAGTCGGGCGCGCGGCCGGTGTGGATCTACGCGGTCGCCGGCGTGGTCGCGCTCCTGATCCTCGTCGTCCTGTACAACCTGTTGATCGGCGGAGGCGAGGATCCCCTTCCGCCGGGCGACACCGGCGCCCAGGTGACCAGTGAGCAAGCGATCGCCACGATGTGCGGTCACGCGCGGCAGGTCACGGTCTTCCGTGACGACGCGCTCGGGGTTGCGGCTGAGCAGCTCGCGACCGACGTCATCGCCCTCGAGCAGGCGGAGGAGCCGAAGGTCGCCAAGAAGGTGGGGGCGTTGATCGCCTCGATCGAGCGCGCTCGCACGGCCATCGCGAACCAGCAGCCCACTCAGGGGCCGTTCGCGAAGGTCCTCAAGGCCCAGAACGAACTTCCCTGCTGAGGTCGCGCGCCGCGGCCACGAAGCACCCTCCGCCGTAGGGTGCTTCGTATGATTGAGGCCATGGCCGATCGTGATCGCCCAGAGCTAGGCCCGCGCAAGTCCGCGGTGCTGCGCGCCGTGGTCGAGCAGTACGTTCGTTCGGGCGAACCCGTGAGCAGTGAGTCGATCGCGGAGCATGCCGGCCTCGGCGTGTCGAGCGCAACGATCCGCAACGAGATGGCCGCGCTCGAGGAGCTCAACTACCTCACGCATCCGCACACCAGCGCCGGTCGCATCCCGACCGACACGGGATACCGTCACTACGTCGACTCGCTGCCTGCCGGCGGACGTCTGCGCGAGGCGCAGCGTCGACTGATCGCCGGCTACTTCGCTGAGGCGATCGTCGACCTCGAGGAAGTCCTGACGGGAAGCGTGCAGCTGCTCTCTCGTCTCACCCAGTACGCCGGCCTCGCGGTGCCACCGAGCGCCGGCGAGGAGCCGATCGTGCGCATCGAGCTGATCGACATGGGCCCGACGTTGATGATCCTGGTGGTCGGCCAGCACGGCCGGGTGGACAAGCAGGTCATCGACAAGCCCGAAGGGGTCGATGCGCCGGCGTTGCGCGATGCCGACCGGCGGCTGAAGGTCCTGCGGGGCCTGAGCTACCTCGACGCGCAGGCGCGGCTGCTGCAGCTCGCCGCCGAGGGTGGCGACGGCCAGCGCGACCTGCTGCTGTACGCGGCGGAGACGCTGCGGATCGCCACCCAGGGTGAGCGCTCGGCGCACATGGTCGTCGGCGGCGTCTCGAACCTCGCCGGTGAGGCCCAGCAGATGCGCCGCGACACCCTGCGCAGGCTGTTCGAGACCCTCGAGCGCGAGAAGGAGATGCTGAGCGTGCTCGCCGACATCGGCGCTTCGAGCGCCGACCTGAACGTGACGATCGGCGCCGAGCACCCTTCCACCGGCGAATGGGAAGCCTCGCTGATCACGGCGCCGTTCCGTAGCGGCGACACGATCGGCACCATCGGCGTCGTCGGACCAACACGCATGGACTATCTGTCGGCCATGGCCTCGGTGCGAGCCGTTGCGGATCGCCTATCGGAGCTGTCCTCGGAGCTCGACGCCTAGATGGCCGCCGTTCGCGATCTCTACGAGGTGCTCGGCGTCACGCGTGATGCCAGCGACGACGACATCAAGAAGGCCTACCGGCGTCTCGCTCGCGAGCTGCACCCGGACGTCAACGGTGATGCGGTCGCTGAGGAGCGGTTCAAGGAGGTCGCCGGCGCGTACGAGATCCTCGCCGACCCGGGCAAGCGACGCCAGTACGACGCCTTCGGAAGCACGGGCGGTCCCGCGGGGGCGGGGTTCAACGACATCCAGGACATCTTCGACATGTTCTTCGGTCAGGGGGGCGCCGGGGGCGCCGGTCGAAGGCGCGGGCCGAGGTCCAGGATCCAGCACGGCGAGGATCTCGGCGTGCGGATCATGCTCGGATTCCGCGATGCGGTTTTCGGTGCCCGCCGTGACCTGGAGATCGAGCGGCTCGTGGCGTGCGAGCGGTGTGGGGGAAACGGCGCCGAGCCCGGCACCGCGCCGGTCTCGTGCCGCACGTGCGGTGGTGAGGGCCAGGTACAGGCAGTGCGGCGCAGCGTGTTCGGCACGGTCATGACCGCGACGCCGTGCACCACCTGTCGCGGCACCGGCCAGCAGGTGCTCGACGCATGCGAGCGGTGCTTCGGCGAGGGGCGACGCCGAGAGCAGACCACGGTGACGATCGAGATCCCGGCGGGGGTCTCCGATGGCATGGAGCTGCGGGTCACCGGGAACGGACACGCGGGCATCGCCGGGGGACCGCCAGGCGATCTGTACGTCGGCATCTCGGTGGAAGCCGCCGAGGAGTTCGATCGCCGAGGCCAAGACGTGTTCACCGTGCTCGACGTGTCCATGACACAGGCGACGCTCGGCGCGGAGCTCGAGATCGGCGGCCTCGACGGGCCCGAGCACATCGCCCTCGAGCCCGGCACCGAGTCGGGCACCGTCGTTCGCATCAAGGGGGGAGGCGTGCCGAACGTGAACCGGCGAGGCCGCGGCGACCTCTACGTCACGTTGCACGTCGTGACGCCGGGACATCTCTCGCGCGAGGAGCGCAAGCTCTGGGAGCGGCTGTCGGAGCTGCGCGGTGAGCAGACGTCGAAGCACGAGCCCGCGCGTGCCAGGCTGCGCCGCCCGGAATTCTGAGCTCCACGGGTAGGCTGTGAGAGCCATGGACAGCTCGTGCCTCTTCTGCCGCATCGCTGCTCGCGAGATCGAGGCGGAGATCGTGCGGGAGTCGGATCGGGTCGTGGCCTTCCGCGACATCAACCCGCAAGCGCCCACGCACATCCTGCTGATATCGAAGGAGCACGTCGCCTCGGTCGCCGATCTGGGGGACCATCATGGCGACCTGCTGGCCGACATCGTGCAGGCCGCGGCCCATCTCGCGCGAGCTGAAGGCATCGCCGACGGCGGCTGGAGGCTCGTGACGAACGTGGGCGCCGACGCCGGCCAGACGGTGTTCCACCTGCACTTCCATCTGCTGGGCGGTCGCTCGATGGGAAAGCTGGCCTCCGGGCCAGAGGGCGAGGTTCGGCTACAGTGAAGGGCAGGCCGCCTCACGGCGGCCGTCGTTGACCGTACCGTCGACCCAGGAGGGAACGGGGCCACCGCCCCGAGAGACGACACACGTGGCGAGCGCCACCACCCCAGTCAAGATCCTCGTGCCGGGCAGCCAGTCGATGGTGGCCCTCCTCGGCCAGCGTGACGCCTTCCTCAAGTTGATCGAGTCGGCGTTCGATTGCCGCATCCTCGTTCGAGGCAACGAGATCACCGTGTCGGGGCGCGAGGTCGAGTCCGAGCGCGTCGCGCGCATCTTCGAAGAGCTGCTGCTGCTGCTCGAACAGGGGAACGATCTCACCGATTCGTCCGTCGGACAGACGATCGCGCTCGTGAAGGGTGGCAGCGAGCCCGCGGAAGGGGAACAGGAGCTCCGGCCCTCGCAGGTGCTGGGCGACCGGTTGCTCACGGCCCGCGGCAAAGGCATCACGCCCAAGACCGTCGGACAGAAGCGGTTCGTCGACGCGATCAGGTCGAACACCGTGACGTTCGCCATCGGTCCGGCCGGTACCGGCAAGACCTACCTCGCCGTCGCCACGGCGGTGAAGGCGTTGCAGGAGCACCAGGTGTCGCGCCTGATCCTCACACGGCCGGCGGTCGAGGCGGGTGAACGGCTCGGGTTCCTGCCGGGCACGCTCTACGAGAAGATCGATCCGTACATGCGTCCGCTCTACGACGCGCTGTTCGAGATGACCGGCGCGGAGACGCTTCCGCGGCTCATGGAGCGGGGAACCGTGGAGGTCGCGCCCCTCGCGTACATGCGGGGCCGCGCGCAACCGCGGGACCGTCAGGTCCTCACGCCCGATGGGTTCCGGTCGATCGGCGACCTGCAGGTCGGGGACCTCGTCGTCGGTTCCGATGGACTGCCCACACCCGTGCTCGGCGTCTTCCCCCAGGGGCGCGAGGAGGTCTTCCGCCTCACCGCCCAGGATGGCGCGTCGACGCTCTGCTCGGGCGAGCATCTGTGGGCCGTGTCCACGGCTGTGGATCGGCGGGCCGGACGGCCGTTCCGCGTGGTCGAGACGCGCGAGATGATGGGCCGCCTCCGAGCCGCGCACGCACACCGATTCGAGCTGCCGCTGGTGTCCCAACCTGTCGCGTTCCGTCCTCGGGCCGTTCCGATCGATCCGTACGCCCTCGGACTTCTCCTCGGTGACGGCTGCCTGACCACCTCGACGACGCCGTCGTTCTCGACGGGCGATCCCGAGCTCGCGCTCTCGCTCGAGATGGCGCTCGAAGGGATCGAGTTGGTTCGCGAGGGGGACTATGACTACGTCCTGCGGAACATGGCAGGCGGCCGCGGCGGCGTGATCGTCGCGAACCCCGTGACGGCGATGTTGCGGCAGCTCGGGCTGGCCGGTTCACGGTCTGCCACGAAGTTCGTGCCCGAGGCTTACCTGGCGAACTCGGCCGAGGTTCGGCTCGCGGTGCTCCAAGGGCTGCTCGACACCGACGGCGGACCGGTGACGCAGGCTCGCAGGAGCTGCCGGATCCAGTACACGACCACTTCGCCGCGGCTGCGTGACGATGTGGTCTTCCTCGTGCGGTCGCTCGGTGGCATCACAAACGTCCGGACGCGGGTGGCGGACGGCCGTCGTCCGGGGCGGGCCAAGGGCCTCCCCGTGCGACATCGCGCAGACGCCTATACCCTCGACATCCGCCTGCCGGCGGATATCGCACCGTTCCGTCTCACCCGCAAGGCGGGTACATATGCGGCATTCGAAGGTGGTGGCCGGCCGATGCGATTCGTCGACCGGATCGAGGCGGCCGGTGATGCGGAGACCGTGTGCATCCAGGTGGCCGCCAAGGACTCGCTCTACGTCACCGACGATTTCCTCGTGACGCACAACACGCTGAATGATGCGTTCATCATCCTCGACGAGGCCCAGAACACGACCCCCGAGCAGATGAAGATGTTCCTCACGCGCATCGGGTTCGGGTCGAAGGCTGTCATCAACGGCGACGCCACGCAGGTCGACCTCGGCACCGGCCAGGCGTCGGGGCTGGCGGTGGTCGAGGGCATCCTGGACGACATCGACGACATCGCGTTCTGCCACCTTGGCGGGCGCGACGTCGTGCGACACAAGATCGTGCAGGAGATCGTCGAGGCCTACGACCGCTTCGGGCAGCGGCGCACCGCCGCCGAGACGCAAACAACGGACGCGGGGCCGCCGACCACGGACGCCGAGTCGTGAGCGCGGGCCCGATGCTCGACGATGATCGCGAGGACCGAGGCGTCATCGTGTCGAACCGTCAGCCGCACGCTGTCGACGAGCAGGCGCTCGCCGCGCTCGCGGCGCAGACACTCGCGGCTGAGGGGCACGCCGGCGCCGAGCTGTCGCTCTCGTTCGTCGACGAGACGGAGATGAGCGAGTTGCACGAGCGCTACCTGCACGAGCCCGGTCCGACAGACGTGCTCGCGTTCCCACTCGACGTCGATGAAGACGGTGTGCGCGTGCTCGGCGACGTCGTGATCGCGCCGTCGGTCGCCGCGCGCAACAACCCTTCCGATCCCGAGGCCGAGCTGCGATTGCTCGTCGTGCACGGCGTGCTGCACGTGCTCGGCTATGACCATGAAGACGACGACGAGCGCGCCGAGATGTGGGCGCGCCAGCAGCGCTACAGCGGAGTGACGATGCCGTGAGCTGGATGTGGGCGATGTGGGCGCTCGTCGCGCTGCTCGTGGCGCTGGGCTCGTTGCTGGCCCTCGCGGAATCGTCGCTCACCCGCATGAGCCGCGTGAAGGCGCTGGCCCTCCAGGACGAGGGACGTCGCAACGCCGTGTTGCTCGTGCGCCTCGCGACCGACCCCCCGCGCTACCTGAACTCGGTCTACCTCGCCGTGATGATCGTGCAGAACGGCTCGGCGATCCTGGTCGCGTTCCTCGCCGAGAGCCAGTTCGGCAACCTCGGGGTCACGATCTCGTCGCTCGTGTTCACGCTCTTGTACTTCGTCTTCGTCGAGGCGATGTCGAAGACGTTCAGCGTGCTGCACTCCGATCGCACGGCCCTCGCGCTCTCGCCGCTCGTCTACTTCCTGGGGCGTCTGCTCGCCCTGCCGACCCGGGCGCTGATCGGCCTCGCGAACGTGCTGTTGCCGGGCAAGGGCATCAAGGCCGGGCCGTTCGTGAGCGAGGAAGAGATCAGGTCGATGGCGCAGGTCGGCAGCGAGGAAGGCTCGATCGAGGAGGGTGAGAAGCAGCTCATCCACTCGATCTTCGAGTTCGGCGACACGATCGTGCGCGAGGTCATGGTGCCGCGGCCCGACATCATCGCGATCGAGGACGACAAGGCGCTGCGCGATGTGCAGGCGCTCGTGCTGACGCATGGCACGTCGCGCATCCCCGTCTACGACGCGGACGAGGACCTCGATGACGTGGTCGGCATCGTCTTCGCGAAGGACGTGTTGAAAGCCCTGCACCAAGGCAAGCACGACATGCCGCTCGCCGAGGTCGTGCGCGAGGCCCGGTACGTGCCTGAGTCGAAGAAGGTCGCAGATCTGTTGCGCGAGATGCAGCGCGAGAAGTTCCACATGGCGCTGGTGACCGACGAGTACGGCTCGGTCACAGGCCTCGTCTCGCTCGAAGACCTGCTCGAGGAGCTGGTCGGTGAGATCACCGACGAGTACGACCGCGAGGAGCCGGAGGTCGAGCAGGTCGGCGAGCGCGTGTACCGCGCCAGCGGCAAGACCTCGATCGACGATGTCAACGAGCTGCTCGGCGTCGATCTGCCCGACGAGGAATGGGACACGGTCGCCGGGCTGGTGCTCGACATCTTGGGCCACATCCCCGGCGAGGGTGAGGAATGTCGCATCGACGGGCTCACCTTCACCGCCGAGGAGATCAAGGGTCGTCGCATCGAGACGGTGTTGATCACACGAGACCCCGACCTGGAGTCCGACCCCGTGGTCGAGGCGCCGGTGTCGTGACCTCGATCGAGCCCGACATGGTCGATCGCATGGTCGCGATCGCGCGTGAGATCCGCGCGAACGCCCACGCGCCGTACAGTGGCTTTCATGTCGGCGCGGCGTTGCTCGCTGGTGACGAGGTCTTCGCCGCAGTGAACGTCGAGAACGCGAGCTATCCCATGTCGGTGTGCGCCGAGCGGAACGCCGTCGCGATGGCGGTCGCGGCCGGCAAGGCCTCGGGCGTTCGCGCCGTCGCGGTGGTGACCGACGCCGACACACCGACGTCCCCTTGCGGCGGTTGTCGGCAGGTGCTGTTCGAGTTCGGGGGTCCGGGGATGGCGGTGATGGCCGAGTCGGCGGACGGTTCGGTGCGCACGCACTGGTCGCTCGCGGAGCTGCTGCCCGACGCCTTCGGCCCAGGCGACCTCGACCGGCTCCCGCGGTGAGAGTCACGCCGGGTGGCGGGCACCGCGCCGGTGTCGTCGCCGTCGTCGGGCGGCCCAACGTCGGCAAGTCCACGCTCGTGAATGCGCTGGTGGGTGAGAAGGTCGCGATCGTCTCCGACAAGCCGCAGACGACCAGGCGCGACATCCGAGCGATCAGGACCACCGACGACGTGCAGATCGTGTTCACCGATACGCCGGGGTTCCACAAGCCGCGGACGGCGCTGGGCGTGCGTCTCAACGCGCTGGTGGGCGATGCGGTGGCGGGTGTCGACGTAGTGGTGCTGGTCGTCGACGGCGCGGCGGGGGTGGGCCGCGGCGACGCGTACGTCTACGGGCAACATGTGGCCGGGGCCGGCGAGCATGCCCGGATCTGCGTGGTGAACAAGATCGATCGCATACGCCATCACGAGGTCGTGCCCCAGCTCGCGGCTGCGGGCGAGATGGGTGATTGGCAGGAGATCGTGCCGGTCTCCGCCATCGGAGGCATCGGGGTCGACAAGCTCCTCGACCTGCTCGTGACTCGCATGCCGGCGGGTCCGGCGCTGTTCCCCGGAGGCGAGGTGACGGACCAATCGCTCGAGATCCGCATCGCCGAGCTCGTTCGCGAGCAGGCGCTCGTGGTCACCCGCGAGGAGGTGCCGCACTCGGTCGCCGTGGTCATCGAGGAGATCGAACAGGAAGACGGCCTCGCGCGCATCTACGCCTCGATCGTGGTCGAGCGCGACTCGCAGAAGGGCATCCTGATCGGCAAGGGTGGACAGACGCTCACCACGATCGGATCAGCCGCTCGCGAGGGGATCGAACCGCTCGTGGGCAAGCGCGTCTACCTCGACCTGCGTGTCAAGGTCATGAAGGAATGGCAACGCGACCCGAAGATGCTCGACCGCCTCGGTTACTAACGCGATCCCGACGTGCTGAGTCGGAGATCGCGAGGGAATGAAGCGGTGGTGGGCGACTCGGCGCAACAGCGCCATGTGCTCAGTAGAGTCGCTCGATGGAGTTACTGGAGGACGCGATCGATGCAGTGGCTCATCGCACTGAGTTCTCGGGCGTCGTGCGTGTCGACAGGACGGGCACGGTCGAGATCGAGAAGGCATACGGGTTCGCTGATCGCGGACATCTGATCCCCAACGCTGTCGACACGCAGTTCGCGATCGCGAGCGGCGTGAAGGGTCTGACGGCGCTCACGGTGGTGAGCCTGATCGAAGACGGCTCGCTGACCCTCGAGACCACTGCACGCTCGGAGCTCGGCGACGATCTTCCGCTCATCGACGACGGCGTGACGATCGAACATCTGCTCTCGCATCGATCGGGCATCGGCGACTACCTCGACGAAGAGGCCGTCAACGAGATCACCGACTACCTGATGCCGGTTCCCGTGCACGAGCTCGAGTCGACGGAGCAGTACCTCGCGGCGCTCGGCGGTCATGACACCGTCTTCGCGCCGGGCACGAGGTTCGCCTACTGCAACGGCGGCTTCGTCGTGCTCGCGTTGATCGCAGAGCGTGCGAGCGGCGCCCCCTTCCATGAGCTGGTGGTTCGGCGGGTGTGCGAACCCGCGGGCATGGGCGATACCGATTTCCTGCGCTCCGACGAGCTTCCGGGGCGCGCCGCGCTCGGGTACCTCACCGTCGACGGTCCGAGGACCAACGTGTTCCACCTTCCGGTGCGCGGCGGCGGCGACGGCGGCATCTACTCCACGGCGTCGGATATCAGCTCCCTGTGGACCGCGTTGTTCGACGGGCGCATCGTGTCGAGGGACCGGGTGAGCGAGATGGTGCGGCCACGGAGCGTCGATCCGCGAGACTCGAGCCGGTACGGCCTCGGCTTCTGGCTCCATTCGTCGAGCGACGTCGTCATGCTGGAGGGATATGACGCCGGCGTCTCATTCCGCAGCGCGCACGACCCCGTGTCGAGGACCACCCACACGGTGATCTCGAACACCTCCGAGGGTGCGTGGCCGCTCACACAACTCCTTGACGAGCTGCTGGGCGTCGTCGCCCTGGAGCGGGGAGACCCGGACTCCGAACTTTCCAGCGACCGTTTCTAGAACCGGGGCTTCTCGAGACCCGGGATCAGTCGACGGGCGTTGTCCGCATACACCTGAGTGAGCACCTCGTCGGAAAGATCGAGGCACGAGATCGCCCATCGGCCCTGCGGCGGCATCGGATCGGGGGAGTAGGGCACGTGTTCGTCCGCCGTCTCGAGGAATCGGAACACTGCCGCGTACGCCTCGGCGTCGGGCGGCACGCCGTCGCTTCCGAAAAGGAACCGGCCGGGGTGCCGCTCCATCAGCGCGGTCGTCGCTCGCGGGACCCGGCCGAGCTCGGCGACCCGGGCCGCCAGGTCGGCGTACAGGTTGGGATAGGTGCTGAGCATGCGATCCAGGCGGCCGAGGTCCTCGGCGAGGCCGGCGACGTGGGCGCCGATGAAGGTGACGTCGCGCTGGCGGGCGACGAGCGTTTCGAACGAGTCGGCGAGCGCGTCGAACGTCGGGAACCGCGTCCGATCGCCGAACCACCAGTCTGGATGCTCGAGGAGCTCCTCCAGGCGCTCGTTCGTCTCGTCGAGCGGGTCGAAGAAGGCGAGCGGGTCGCCGGTGTGTATCAGCACCGGCAGCCCGGTGTCGGCGCACGCCTGCCAGACACGGTCGAGTCGCTCGTCGTCGGGCATGACGAGCCTGCCGCCGGGGTCGCGCAGATGCAGGCCGAGGTCCTTCCACACCTTGAGGCCGCGAGCACCGGCGTCGGCCGCGTCACGCATCTGCGACCCGAGCCGCTCGCCGAAATCGCGGTGTTCGCCGACCAACGAGCGATCCCACTGCGCGAACGTCACGAACCTGCCGGGGTGCGCCTCGTCGTAGCGGGCGAGGTTCGCGCGGAGCTCCTCGCCCCACATGCCGTCGAGGTTCACGACGGTCGCGATGTTGGCGGCGTCCATGGTGGCGAGCAGGGCGCCGACGTCGGGAGCTGCCCACCGTCCCGTGAGCCAGCGGCCCAGGTGCGCATGGACGTCGACCGCCGCGTGCCGGGCGCGGGGCACCTCGCTCACCTGGCGGCGGAGCGCGGGGCGGGGTCTGTACGAGCGCAGAGGAAGCTCGCGCAACCGCTCGGAGCCGTCGGCGCCCAGGGAGTCGGGGGATGTCACGGGTCAGACGATAGTCACGGCGATGCCGGCGTCGCGGATCGCGGCGATCGTGGCCGGAGCGGCCGCCTCGTCGGTGATGAGCTCGTCGACCGAGCGGAGCGGACAGATGCGAGCGAACGCCACGAGGCCGAGCTTCGAGCTGTCGGCCACCACGATGACCTGACGGGCACGCTCCAGCAGCACGCGGTTCGTGTGTGCCTCGACCTCGTGGTGGGTCGTGAGCCCTTCGGCGAGCGTGACCCCGTCGACGCCGACGATGGCCGTGTGCAGGTGCATATCGGTGAGCGCCCTCTCGGCGACCGGACCGACCAGCTCGTAGGACTCGGGCCGCGCGGTGCCGCCGGTGACCACGAGCTTCAGGTCGGAGCGGATCGCCAGCTCCCCCGCGATGTTGAGCGCGTTCGTGACGATCGTGAGCCCAGCCCGGTCGACGAGGGCGCGCGAGACCTCAGTCGTCGTGGTGCCGCCTGTGAGCCCCACGATCGCTCCGTCGTCGACCCTGCTCGCCGCCTCGTGCGCGATACGGATCTTCTCGGGGTGATGCCTCGCCGCCTTGTACCGAAGCGGAAGCTCGTACAGCACGTCGTTCGCGACCGCGCCCCCGTGGGTGCGAGCGAGCATGTGCTGCTCGTCCAGCAGCTGCAGGTCCCGGCGCACGGTCGCTTCGGACACCTCGAAGTGTCCGGCGAGCGCGCCGACATCGACCGCGCCGTCGGTCGCCAGGACCCGCAGGATCTCACCGAGGCGTTCAGGCCGTCGCACCGGCCCGAATATACGTCGGTCAGGCGATGTCCGCTACATGCTCGACCGAGTTGACCGATTGCGCGCATGTGCCTAGAGTGCGCGCGAATGAGCGAAACCGCGCACGAGGTCGAATCCCAGCCCGGGACCTGGCGCACGGCGGTCGAGCGCGCACCGGGGGTGTCGGGCTCGCTGCCGGCCTGGGGCGAACGCGTGGCCGTCGTGGGCTGCGGCACCTCGCACTACGTCGCGAGAGCCTTCGCGGCGCTGCGAGAAGCTCGTGGGCAGGGGGAGACCGACGCGTTCCCTGCCTCGGAGTTCCCGATCGAACGAACCTACGACCGCGTGCTCGCGATCAGCCGCAGCGGGACCACGTCGGAGGTGGTGAGCCTGCTCGGCGAGCTCGCCGGCCGTCGCACCTCGGTGATCACGGCGGTGCCGTCGGCGCCGGTGGCCGCTCTCGCCGCCGACACGATCTCGATGGAGTTCGCGGACGAGCGCTCCGTGGTGCAGACACGCTTCGCCACGGCCACGCTGGCCCTGCTCCGCACGCACCTCGGCGATGACCTCATGCCCGTGATCGCCGGGGCCGAGCAGGCGCTCGCCGAGCCCGTCGACGATGAGGCGCTCGAGGCGGAGCATCACGTCTTCCTGGGGCACGGGTGGAGCGTCGGCGTCGCAGAGGAAGCCGCGCTCAAGCTTCGCGAGGGCGCACGTTCGTACACCGAGGCATACCCCGCCATGGAATACCGACACGGACCGATCAGCATCGCCGGGCCTGGCGCCTTCGTCTGGGTGATGGGCACGCCCGATGCGTCGATCGCCGACGACGTGCGCGCCACCGGCGCGTCCGTCCGTACCGCGACGCTCGACCCGATGGCTGAGCTGGTGCGCGTGCATCTTCTGACGTTGGCCCTCGCCGAGCGGCGGGGGCTCGACCCGGATCATCCGCAGCACCTGACCCGTTCCGTGGTGCTGACTTCGAAAGGAGCGAACACATGACGCGTCGGCTCACGCGGTGGCAGGCCTTCGGGGTCGCGCTCCTGATGCTCGGGAGCGCGTGCACCTTCGGCGCCGAGGACACGGGCGGGCCCGACGGCGGCGGTACGGCCGCGCCCGACGAGCCGGTCACGCTTCGGATCTGGACGCATCAGAACAAGTCGTTCAACCAGGGCCTGAAAGACCTCGCGGCCGAGTACGAGGCGGCGAACCCGAACGTGACGCTCGAGTTCGACACGTTCGACTACGACTCCTACATCCAGACGCTGCAGACGGCGCTGCCCGCCGGCACCGAGGCCGACATCCTGCAGATGTTCGGCACGTGGACGTGCAGCTACGCTGACAACCTATCGCCCGTGCCCGCCGATATCTCCTCGCTCGCCGACGCGCAGTCGGCGTTCTTCGAGGCGCCGATCGGCGGCTACACCTGCGACGACGCGCTCTACGGATTCCCGCAGGAGTTCAACATCGAGTACGGCGCGACGCTCCTGAACACCGCCACCGCCGATGCGGCGGGCGTCGACGCGAGCGCCGGATGGGCGTCGTGGGATGAGTTCATGGCCGACGCGAAGACGCTCACCGAGACCCGCGACGGCGTGATCACCCGCACCGGCTATCACTTCACGTCGGCCGACGCGCTCGTGTACTCCTTCTTCTCGCTCATCCTGCAGGGCGGAGGGCAGTTCCTCGCTGACGACGGCGCCTCGTTCACGATCGACACGCCCGAGGCGCGAGAGGCCATCGCCCTCATGCAGTCGATGGTCGACGAGGGCATCATCGACCCCGAGCTGTTCAACGACACCGCCAACTGGGTCGGCGACTGCTACTTCGAGGAAGCCTGCGCGATGGGTCTCGTCGGCCCATGGGTGGTGCCCGAGTACTCGACCGACTTCCCTGAGGTCGCCGCTGCAACGGAGTACGTCGCGCTGCCGACGCTCTCGGGCACACCCGACTTCGTCGCCGACTCGGGCTGGGGACTCACGGTCTCGGCGAACAGCCCGGCCCAGAACGTGGCGTGGGACTTCGTGCGGTTCATGACGCTCGACCCCGTGAACGCCGCCGCGTGGAATACGGCCACCGGCACGCTTCCTGCGTTGAAGACCAACGGCGAGGGCACGGCGCAGCAGGAGCTGATCGCCGACTACCCGCACTTCGAGGCGTGGTTCCCGATCCTGGAGCACGGCCAGTACGTGGGGAACCTTCCCGACCGGGATCTGCTCTGGTACGAGATCGCGTACCCGCATCTGCTGAGCGTGTTGCAGGGTGGCGAGAGCGTCGAAGACGCGCTCGCGGCGATGGAGTCCGAGGCGAACGACACGTTCCGATAGGGTCCGGTCGCCGTGGCGAGCGCGACGATCGAGGGACCGGAACGCAAGCACCGCTTCTTCGGCGGACGTCAGGGCGCCCAGCGCCGGTTCGTCGCCGCCGTGCTGTCGCCCGCGCTCGCTTACATGGCGGTGTTCCTGCTGCTGCCGATCGGCTGGGCGTTCGTGCTCGCGTTCTTCGACTTCAGCCCGCGGCGCACCGGCAGCCCGTTCCTCGGGCTCGGGCTCGACAATCCGTTCGTCGGTCTCGAGCACTTCACGCGCATGTTCGACTTCTCGAAGACGGCGCCCCTCGAGGTTCGGCAGTTCCACACGGCGCTCAAGGTCACGCTGCTGTTCGCGTTCATCGTGGTGCCGCTGAACCTCGCGATCACGCTGCCGCTCGCGGCGATGGTCGAGTCGGTTCGCGGCCGTTGGAAGGTGCTCTACCGCACGGTGTTCTTCCTGCCGGTGCTGACCTCGGCGGTGGGGGTCGCGATCATCTGGCTCTTCGTGCTGCACCCGCAGCGAGGGCTGCTGAACGGGGTGATCTCGCGCGTGACGGGCAGGTTCACCGCGACCGCGTGGACGACCGACCCCGACCTGTTGTTCCTCGGGGTGCCGATCGCCTTGTTCGCGATCATCGTCGCGTACCTGTGGCAGGACATCGGCTTCAACCTCGTGATCTTCATCGCGGCCCTGCAGGCGATCCCCGACTCGGTGAAGGACGCCGCGCGGGTCGACGGCGCGAGCGCCTGGCAGACGTTCCGCTACATCACGCTGCCCCTGCTGAAGCCGACGATCCTGCTGGCGTCGGTGCTCACGATGATCTCGGCGTTCCAGGTCTTCGACCTGTTCCAGGTGATGACGATGGGTGGGCCTGGCGACCAGACCCGGGCCCTCTCCCTCGACATCTACGAGAGCGCGTTCCGCTACCAGCGCATGGGTTGGGCCGCCGCGGTGTCGGTGGTGCTCTTCCTGCTGGTGTTCACGATCTCGATCGTGCAGTCGCGTTTCCTCAGACCGAACTGGGAGTACTGAGTGGCAACGACGATAGATCGTCGCGCTGCTTCGAAGGCCAAGGCGGTC
>Ga0180121_10000206_pt1 | contig 23011 bp, 22 predicted proteins | sample AntDrymUQ5402106_2_FD_129676 | JGI IMG/M metagenome (GOLD analysis project Ga0180121, IMG submission 129676) | Polar desert sand microbial communities from Dry Valleys, Antarctica - metaG UQ540 (21.06) (version 2) (version 2) | ecosystem: Environmental > Terrestrial > Soil > Desert | place...
ACAGAAAAATTCGGGTTAAGTAAATTAGTAGGTATGAACAGACATCAGACGTTAAGATTGCAATACAGAAGGAAAAGCAAATGAAAAAATGGTACAGGCAATACAAATTAAATGTTATAAATGAATTAAATCCGGAATGGAAGTCCGCCGCGGCGGATTATTTTATGAGATTGGTGGGGATGATGAGATGTTGAGAAATGATTTTTAAAATATATTGACAGATTTTCTGAAAATTTTTCAACAGCATGTAGACAATGGATTCCCACATTCGCGGGAATGACAGAAATGTGTGATCCAAGGAGTACAGAATTACCCTAGCAATATTTACTTTGTCTCGCCGTCATTAACGGTGAAGAAATTCTTTTTCTTGCTATTCAATTAATACACTTCAATTGACACAAGATAATAAAATTTCATAGATACTTCTTTTAAATTTTCAGATATTAAGAATTATAAATGAAAATTTAATCTTGAAATGATAAGATATATTTTTTTCTTTCATTTTTTTATAATCTCGTTTTGTTTACAGTATAACTCAAATGCACAGGATACGCTATATCCTCCTAATCTCAGCGGGCCAACAAAAATTTATGTTAGTTTAGTAATCAATAATATAAGTGAAGTTAATGCCGCGAGTGAAACAATAAAAGCTGATATATTTTTTACCTTTAAATGGAAAGATCCTCGATTAGCGCACAGCGGCAAACGGAGGCGTATGCAGAGTACAGATGCATCATGGGATCCTCTTTTGACTATCACCAACCGGCTAAATATAACTAAGTCATTGCCTGATGAACCAGTTATTTTAAGCGACGGAACAGTAATATATATGCAGAGAGTCTTTGGGGAATTTATGCAGGATTTTGAACTTGAAAATTTTCCAATGGATATCCAAACATTCAATATAACATTGGTAGCAATAGGAGCTTCTGCCGGGGAAATTGAGATTGAACCCGATCCTGATGTTCATTCAGGTATATCCGATTATCTCAAATTGCTCGATTGGAAAATACTTGACTGGAAGTATGATGTATCCCCTTACATTTTTATGAAGGGGGAATCTGCACTTCCTTCAATTACATTCAGTATGCGAGCACAAAGGGAAAGCGGCTTCTACTTTCTGGTATATGTTATACCTCTTGTATTAATTATATTAATGTCATTCACTGTTTTTTGGTTAAATCCAGAACTAGCCTCTTCACAAATCTCAATTGCAACAACTTCAATGCTGACTCTTATAGCTTATAGGTATATCGTGGTCGGTAGCCTTCCTAAAATATCATATTTTACACGAATGGATATTTTTGTCTTGGGCTCATCAATTCTGATATTTATTACATTTCTTCAGGCGATTCTCACTGCTACTCTAATGAATAAAGGAAATAAAACCTTAGCAATAAAAATAGATTTCTATTGCAGATGGATTTTTCCTTTATTGTATTTAATTGTTTGTTTAATTGCTTTTGTATTTTAGAGTATTTGATGAAAATACATTGCAACATTGGTCAACTTAATTAATATTTCTTTTAAGTTTGATTCAGAAAATCAATTGCCTCAATAATTGTGAAGCGGCAATTTTGTTCGGATGAAAGCTCATCCATTTTTTGGAAGATATTTTCTTAATAAATCCCAACAATTATTTTTCGATAAATTATTTCATTTTCCTTAACACTAGATATGTCAGATAGCTTGATATCCCGACGACCATGAACTTTATCAGGAGCTACTAATTTAATCTTCTTGCGCATGACCTCGTAAATTGTGTCAGCATGAAAGAGAAAAAAATCTGGTTTGTTGTTCAAGCCAGCTAAAGCTACAAATAAATAAAACATGTTAGAACCTTTTTTTGCAATTTTCAATTCTTCGTTTTGCCTCTATATTGAAATGAAACTTTTGTTCGTTATCACGGGAAGGTAATTTGTTACGAGTATAATATTCCCCCTTTGATGTCTTTATTTCAATACGTGCGAATTTGTCTTCACGATTTGAAAAAACTACAATGTCAAAAGATTTCGCATTGCCAAATGAACCATTTGCAAAATATCCTTGTCTGAAAAGTTCACCAGCCGCATAGAATTCTCCCGCCATTTGTGTTGCATAGTGTGGTTGTAATTTGGAAATTGAATCTCCGTTTTCTATTGTTAGTTCGTTCATAGCGTCTTTAATTTCTTGCAATCACTTTTAAGTTGCGATACCCCCCACGAATGACGGATATTTATTATCTTTCCATTTATTAGTCTCTGCTTGGCTGTCTGCGATAAGTTGTTTTGCGAAAAAGGTTGGTGTCATACTCAAGTATTATTTTCTCTTATTTATTGCAAATATCAATGCTGAAGAAATAATACATTACTAAAGCACCAATGATAAGTGAATTGTCTTTTTGTGAAATTCCAATAAAGAAGTCGCCAACAATGATTACTAAAAAGAAAATATATGCGATTGTCAGCATAGGAATTGATTTTTTAATTGTCGCAAAACCAAAGGCAAATTGTCGGGCAGCCCACATATAAATTAAGTAGTCAACGCCTTTTGCGTTAAGGTCAACTTTCTCCAAAACCGATTGCGGTGAAAGCATAATGATAAACGCACTAAGCAAACTTCACCCAAGGCAAACCCAATAAGCGATAATTAGATAATACTGGCTGGAATGTTTGTTGATCTTGTATTAACAAGTTTTGAATAATGTCTGCTATACTGGTCACATTAGAAAGCTGAAACACTTCTAGCCAAGCCATACTAAGTAGTTGATTGTCTATTGTTTTTATAGGCCTCATACTTGCAAATAAACAATAAGTTGCACCGTTCAAATACCAATCTAGTGCGATGTTAGATTTTTTGTTGATGTCTAGTGTTGAGCAGCTAAACCAGAGAGTTGAATGCAATGGTGATACAGGTTTATAATGTAAAATATCTTCTGCCGATAAATGGTTATATCCATGAAGTTTTTCACTATCTGCGTGACCCCAATACAACCAATGTCCCTGCATTTTCTCTAATTCATCTAAGAATTCGTGTTTAAAATAATCTCCAGGGTGAAAACTTTGTGCACCTTTTTTACTCCATTGTTCAAGAGTATCCGTGTAGGGAGGTTGGTACTGGCAGGTAGCGTTGTGCTTTTCGTTGTTAGAAAAATTAGAGACCGCCCAAGAATTAATAATTTCGCCGCATTCAGTCCATTTGTCAGCAAATAGCACTGATGTGATTAGTATTTCTGATTTTTTACAGATTAACATATCAGGCCAATACTTGACATATGCACCTGTCGCGTAACTTTTCGGAAGTACAACGACTGCATTGTGTGCACTACTGGTGCGAAGCGTTTTTACTATTAAATTTCTCAAGTGGGCTTTTGGCAGCTTTTCATAATTCGATATAGGAATAATAGAATAAAAAGGTTCAACTTCATTCAATTCAGTTATCTGAGTTGAAGCCTCTTTAACCCAACTTTCAGGAATTACAAAAGAGCGTGTATAAACCATTATTGATCAGGATCTAATAGGTGCAATACGATTAATAAATATATCTAAGTCTCGCAAATTAATTGGAGCAATTCGTTGTAGCTTTGCCTTATAAACACTTTTTGCTAACGGTCTTATAAGATCCAAAGGTAGTGGAATTGATTCACTATTAAATTCAGCTTTCCAATATTCTTCGACTAATACAGCCTGTTGTTCCCTTTCTAAATTTAATAATTTACCATTAGCATTAATGACGTCATTTTCTGTTAGATTGTATCCTCTACCAAAGAACTGAGAATGTAAAGCTTCAATCATATAAACACCACCGGAATTAACTGCTTGCCAAACGTGCGTAAGTTCATGAATTACAGTCTTCATATCAAGATTTGTTCCAGATTTATAGTTAATGACATACATAGTAGTAAAAGCTCTGTTGCCATTTAGCCACATAAGTAAATCTGCTGGAAAACTTGCATCAGTCATTTTTACCATGTCTAAATTAATTGAACCTCCAAATACTTTTTCTGCTTCAGCACGTTCTTTAGCCGTAAGCCCTCTGTGTTTGCCAAAAACGTCCATTATAATTCCAAATAATACAGCAGGAACAGAAGCACCTATTTTTACAGCTTCTTTCATCAGGATAAGTGCAGAGTGACCTATTTCGATTAATCCTTTTATTAATCCTTGTCTAAACGCGGCGCGTACATCAACAACAATAGCTTCTAACACATTTTTGAGGTGAATTGCAGTTCCTAATAAAGCAACTAAAAGTGTATGTATGACGCTCACAGTCTTTCCCGCGATAAATTCTAAAATTTCTTTGACTTCTTTCCATATAATACGCAGAGCACTCATAAGTTTTGTTGCTTGTGCACCTACAAATTTTGCAATTTCATCTAGGATTTGACTCAAGGTTACACCAAGATCTTTTAAAGCACCTATCAAGTTCGAGAGTTGTGCTGCAGTCCAGCTAATTACCTCTCGTATCATAGCATTGAAAGCAACATTAAGTGATTTAAGCGCATCCATGACAATTCGTGCAATATGTCTTGTAGCGTTTACTAAAGCTGTCATTATATCTTTGATTGTTTTTCCAGCCTTTTTTATCTCTTGCACGATTTGTTTGGCTACATTGTAAGCAATGCGATCAAGTCTAGAGACGAAGTCAACCACCTTTTTCCCCATGCTTAGGAGTTCTTTTACAATAGATGATAGTCTTGAAGACACCATTTTTGCAATTTCCATAAGCAATGTAGTGAACGAGTTATAGATTTGTTCTAGCTTTTGTAAAGCTGACATCAATACATTGGATGCTTTATTATATGCCCATTCGAGCACTTCTAATCCTTTTTTTCCAGCATCTATGACAGCTTGAATGAATTTACTTAGAGCAGTGGTACCTTTCTTTAACCCAGATTGTTCAATAGAAACCACTTACGTGTAAGCAAACGGCCAACTAAAATTGTTTGATTGAGTCCAAAGTCCCTTAAAACATTCTCTTCTTTTCATGGCTAATGATAACTTGAGTATAGTTTGGTTCCCTTCTTTTATCATATATGCACCAATGGCCATGAATTTAAATCTTAAAGTTGAAAGAGTGTTCTGAACATCTTGTTGAATAACTGCTTGTCTGAAAAGACTCATTAAGTTATATGCAATCATTGCAAAATTTAAGCTAGCTTCGGTAGCATAAAAATCATTCATGTTGAAGCTGTCAAAACCAAAATCATACTTTAATTCTTTTATTCTATTTTCTGCATCAGCTCTTTGCTTATAGAGATTCCAAATTTGTTCAGCGGGTAAATTCAAATTGGTAATTACACAACTGTATCTGAATTGCATGTACCAGCCTTCTTCTTTAAATAAGCGTAAGAGTTTGCCTGTAGCATTAGGACGTTCTGGAACATACTGACGTGTGATTATTATCCTTCTGGATTTTTCCCACAAAGGACTTTTGTACATGCTTTCGGCAATTTCTATACCCTCACCCAATTTAAGCCATACTTTATGTGAGGCGATAAGACGCTGAATCGGAGCATACATCTTGGCGGCTATGATGTAGTTAATAGAGCTTTTCTCAAGCCAGTTAAATACTTCGTTACTATAGAAGCCACTGTCGGCTCTTAATAAACCTATCGTTTTTCCTTTAAGTTTTTCAAATGTGTCTTGTAAAAATGCAAATAAATTTGACGCTGTGTGAGCATTGCCTGGTCTTAGCCAGCAATTTGCTATCATTCGAACCGATCCAATAAAAGCAATTATAGGATGATGAGACTTACGACCAGGTTTTGATGGATTATATCCTTTTGCTGCTCCTTGTTGAAAACCATATCTGGTCAACACCGATGAATCTACGTCTAATGTATAGTTATCAAATTTTAATTGATTAAAAAACCATTGATATATTTCCGTGAATACCCTTTGATTACGGGCTTTACTAAACTTCGCAAAAAATCTTTCGAAAGTAAAATGTCCCGCCATTTTTTTCCAACCAAATATATTTCTGATCACTTCATCCTGACGCGTTACTTCTGTATGAAGAAATCGGTTTGCTCCACACCAAATACTCACCATAAAACTTATCACTAATTGTGTTGGTGAATATCCGCTGTTACTTCCTGGTTTTGGAATATCTGTATCCGATAAAATTTTCTCAAAGCCGATTTTATCCAGCATTCTTTTTAATAAAACTATGCCTCCCCAAGGAGTTATCTCTTTGTCTGTAAACTCGATTTTTAAGTTCATTTCTCTGTAAGATTTTCTTACTACAAAAATAACAATTCTAATTTTTTAAATACAGCATAACTATCAATTATATAAATATGTTAATTGTTAACTTTTCCATTGATGTTCAATAGAATATTTTTCCATTGAACAATCTGGGTTTAAAGCTTCCGAAAGGATATCACCTACTTTTTGCCCCGCTCTAATTATGGCTTCCACAAAATCACTGATTTTCTGCTGGGTCCAGTTTACCACTTCCTTTATTGCGCTTGCCAAACTTTTACCAGCCGCTTTAATCGCATCTGCAACAGTATTAATCGCACCAACAACGGCGTCTACTACGTCACCAACTTTATCTTTTATCCAACCCCATGCACCATCTGTGTCGTCTGGAACCATTCCAGTTTTCAGGATGCTCCCGGCTACGCTTAGCCATTCAGACACACCCTTAATATCACCTCCTTGGTTGAAGTAGTCAGTCATAAGAGTAGTAGCATCAGCTCTCTTTTGTCTTGCAATTTGATGCACGAGGAACGATGATTGCTTATTTTTAATAAACCTGGATACAACAGTTTTACGTGATTCTGGCTTTGCTTTCAGCGACCATGTAGCCAATTCAAATGCTTCCTCAAAGTCTCCTCTCACACTCCTCAAAAGAATAGCATTGCAAGTTAGGTCAAGATCAGCTTTACCTTTTTTATCGCTTTCTGTCAAGACTTGTTTGATATTTTCGCGCTTTAAGTTAATACCATGCATTGTTTCAAAGCGTGTTGATACGCTTTTGTTTTTCAACAAACTGCGAAGATTGTTTTTTGTTAAATTTCCCATTTTAATAAATTTAAATTTCCTACTCAGTTGGCTTTTCGGCTAAGCCCCGTTTTTTCGAGTGGGTTCTGGTCTCCACTTTTTCAGGTAGATAATACTAATTTTTTGTCACACTGGGTGGTCAGCCCCTTTTTTTGACCGATGTCATTGTTTAAACTTGCCCATAACATTTAAATATACGCAACAAACTTACAAAAACTTGCGGTAACATGCAAAGCAGCTTGCAGCTTTACGCATGTATCGGTTGCGGATATTTTAAATAATCTGTCAAGCGGCGACTGTATCTACCTTATATGCTCTTTACTCACATGTGTATAAATCATAGTCGTTCTCAAACTCTTATGTCCAAACAGTTTTTTTCGAAAGTATATCAGTTCCTCCTTCAAGCAAGTGGGTTGTAAATGAATGTCTCAATGAATGAACGCTGCCTCTCTTCTTTATTCCCGCTTTTGACTTCGCTTTCTTTAGTATCCCCTGTATACTTCGTGTACTATATTGTCCCCCATTCTGCCATATATCAAATAATTTATTATTTCTTCGCGGGTTACCTGCGAAGGTTTCTTATCAGAAGAGTAATTTAAAAAAGGAATAAAATGACTTCTATAAATTTTTTTATTGTGTTGTCCGATTGAACACATTTCGAATTTATAATATACTTTATGCAGGAACTCAGAGGGGACACGGAATGGTCGAATTTATTTTCTCATTGAATTTACTAATCATCCAATCCCTTTCCATCGAGAATATGCTGCATATATTTTTTAACTCTTAACTCACGTGTTTTGGATTGTTTGGGTGTTGAAAAAAAGAGTAGATATCCTCTCTGCCGTCCAGGCGTCAATGTGGGTTCCAATTATCTTTTGGAATTTCAGCAAAATGGAAATGAAGGGTCAGTAAAAACTTCATACTTGTCAATGTGATGTATAGATTGGAACTTACCATCATAGCGAAACATTTGGTTGATTTGATTGAGATAATGTTCAGTTCTTTTAAAAGTTGGTTTCGCTATCCTCCAATTCTACATCAAGGTTTTTTTTCCTAACATTCTACGCAAAAAATTATTTCTTGACAATTTCTGTTTTATTTTATTAAAAATTGTTTCCCTAGGTTTATCTCTCCAACTGCCATAACAATAATGTATTGCGTATGATTCTTTTTCAGCCTCATGCAAACTTCCAGCGAATACCGATGAAGGATAAATTATCATATTATCTTTTAATATTTGAAATTCATCTTTATAACGGAAACCATATTCTATCGCTACATCGGCATATACGGCCGGCGCAATTATTTTGCTATTATATATGCCGTCCGATAAAATTGTTGGATTATCTTCATACCAATCCAAACATGATTTTAAGAACGGATGGCCCTTTATACCACCCAATATGGCGGCTTGTATTCCAATAGACCTCGTAAAAATTCTGTATCTGTTATTTTTTAATGATCCGTCTTCATTCAATAGCTCATATGCATTTTTTTTTATCGCGTCTTCTTTATGAAATTCCAATGAGGTAAAAAAAGCACTATGAAGAAAATCATTAAAGCTTTTTTTAACATAAACATCGGTATCCATATATATACCACCTTCGGTATACACGGCATAAAGTCTTATATAATCTGCCGCGGTTGCCCATTTTTTTGCATTACAAGCATCTTTCGTAAAAGCAACAGAATTAACATCAAACTTGTCTTTATCCCATAAAATAAGTTCATATTCAGGCATAAATTCTTTCCAGCTTTCGATACATTTTACGGTATCTTCCGGCATTTTATCTTCACTCAACCAACAATAATGTATTTTCTTCGGTACCATATTATTCCAGATTATGGCCTATGATTTTCTCTTGTGAAAATTTCAAGAAAAATGACTTCATAACGAAGAAGGGGTTAACGCAATAAAAAAAAGAAGGGATTAATAGCGATGCCCTGTCCGCAAAAAATGCGAACAAATAGATAAAGAATTTATGCCATAAAGTAGTTCGCATTTTTTGCTTGCTCACATTGTTATTACCACAAAGATGTTTCATCAAAATACAAAATCCACTTTTCAAATTCAATTAAGTGTAAATCGTTAGATGCGGGCTTCATGTTTTTACCACATTCCCGGCTATACGTAGTGCGGGATTTCAAAGTGCTTCACTTTTGAGCAGGACTTGTATATTTTAAAGTTTGATTAATTCATTTTCTAATCGCTGCCTACCCGATGCTGGCCCACTACCGTCAGGCAGCGAATTTACTAATCATCCAATCCCTTTCCATTGAGAATATGCTGCATATATTTTTTAACTCTCGACTCCCGTGTTTTGGATTGTTTGGGTGCAGAAAAAAAGAGTAAATATCCTCTCTGCCGTCCAGGCGTCAATGTACTAAAAGCAGTTTTCAATTCAGGCATTTCATTTAACATATTTTGAAATTCTTCAGGAACATTATATTCTTTTGTATTTTTAAAATCCACTTTCAAACCTGCCTTTTCAACTTCAATGGCTTCATTAATATATGACTTCAGGATGGATTTCATCTTAACTATTTCCTGAACATTGGTGAAACGGATCTGTCGCGACGACTGAACATTCTCCGTTTGCTGAATCAGGATTTCCTTGTTATCCTTTAATAAGACACCTTTGAAAAACAAGACCGCACAGTATTCCTTAAATCCATGCATTAAAACTATATTACTTTCCTGCCTGCCCGCAAGGCAGGTCCCAAGTGTGTAACATGGATGACCCCACTTCAATTCTTCGGTCAGCCCGCATTCAAGAATTATCATTCTCAATATCTTAAATTCCTCCTGCCACTTTCGGGGTTTGTTAAAATAGAAATCAACCTTTGGATTCATGCTAATTGTTTATTGATACTTTGAAATAAAGTGAGCTTATAAACGCTCACAATTTCTTTTTCTTCATTATCATTATCAGTGTAAATTAAACTATGTCCTTAACTTTTCACGAAGGCCCGTTCTATTTTTGAACAGTTAAAACTACCAAGGCAGCATAATAAATCATTTGCATACATTTACAACTCTTAATGCGAATTCAGCAAGTTTTATATCCTCAGCATTAACGTCGTTGATAAAATTGAATAACATCACAATTGTAATATCATTTTCCGGATTATATCTCATAAATGAAATATAACTTAAATGACCGCCATCATGACCATACCCTAAACCTTCATCGTAAACCAGGCCAAGTCCATATGTTCCAATAACCCCGCCGACTGGTAATACCATTTCCATAAGTGCAACGTTTGCAGATGAAACCCCTGCCTGTCCGTTAATCAAAAGTTTTATCCATTTCGCAAGATCATCCGGAGTTGATATGAGATTTCCTTCAGCAACATGGGCGGACATATTATCTTCCGTAGTATTTGAATCCGTTTTGTCAAGATTCAGATAGGATTTAATTTCCAGGGAAGGAATTGTTATATCTGTGCCCTCCCACACAGATGTAGTATTGCTTAGCTGCAAAGGTTTAATAAAGCGCGTCGTTATAAAATCAGAATAGCTCATGCCGGAAGCACGCTCAATAATTTTGCCAAGAACATTATAGCCGGTATTTGAATAATGAAAATCCTGACCGGGCACAAAGTAATACAGATTATTAGCTGAAACTATTCCTGTAAGCTCATCGAATGTGAACGTATGGAAATTCTGACCGGGAAGTCTTCTTACATATTGAGGATAAATTTGTCCCGCATAAGGCTTGTTTATGGTTATAGGGATACCGGTGTTAGTTACATCAAAAACTCCAGCTCGATGCTGAAGCAGCATTTTAATTGTTATTTGTGATTTGAATGGAAGATCATAGTCAGCAGTCTCCGGCAAATAGGTAACATTTGTTCCCGTAAATGTTCCTGTTATGTAATAATCTACGTTAAGTTTGCCTTCCTGATGTAAAAGCATGATCGCTGCTGCTGTAAACGTCTTTGTATTGCTAGCTATTCTGAAATGTGAATTTTCAGCAACAACGGGAGATATTCCGCTTGAAACCAGATATTCACCTTTTGGCGAAACCACTTTCAAAAACAATCCGCCTTCGATCACATTCATTTGAGTATGAAAGTAATTAACAAGACTGTCTGTCAGGCGCTGAAGCTCTGCTTTAGTATCCGGAGGATTGCTGACTTCCTGTTTGGAATAAACTGACATTGAAATAAAGATCAGTAAAATAGAAATACATTTACACATGGTTTTAATTTTTAAGTTTTGGGAATTACAATCTAACGCGAACTTTTTGGAACCTCACCCGCTTTATGTCAGAAGATCTTAAAACTTCACAGGTGAATCAGGTGTGATCATTTTTACGATCTCTTCAAAGATCTTAATTGCTTGAGCGCCGGATGAACGGTCTTCGGATTCTGTTGTATACATTATCATAGTATATTCTTTCGACGGATAATATCCAAACGCTCCGCTGTATCCGTTGAATTCGGGGTTCTGAACATACCAACCATTTATGACACCAAACCCCGACGCCATGTAAATATCCGGATTCTTTGCACCTGGAGGACGACTGATTAAAATGTTGAAAGATTCCGGAGTAAGAAGTTTTCCCTTCCCAAATGCGGGAGCCCATTTTGCAATATCATTAAGATTTGAATACATAGGACCGGATTCGCGTGTCCATGAAGGGCTCCAGAAAGTTGCATCCTCGTATACGCCTCTGTCAGAACTGAAAGCGTGCAATACAGGATAAGGTATATCAGCATTGTAATTGTAACGCGTATTGGAAAGTCCAAGAGGTCGGGTAATATTCTCTTCAAAAAGTTCGCCGAGAGTTTTACCTGTTGCCATTTCCATGATCTCGCCTAAAATAGTGAATGAAGTATGCGAATATCTTTGCTCTGTGCCCGGCGGGAAATTCAGCTGACCACCACCTGTTGCGTATTCAATGATCTCTTTCCTCGTGATATTCCTGAAAGGTTCTTTGGTTATCAGATCGATAAAATCCTTATTCAGAACATAATCTTTATACCCCGAAGTATTTTTAATAAGCATTCCGACTGTCACTTGATCTGCAGCAAGCAAATTCGGGAGCCATTTCGAGACCTTCTCATCGAGGCTAAACTTTCCCTGATCAACGAGTATCATCACCAGTGTACCGAAGAAAGTTTCCATGATCCCGCCGATGCGGACATGCATGCTTGTATCCGCGGGGATGGAAGTCATTGATTCTCCAAAAGCAACCGACAGAATATTCCGGTCACCTTCCCATATTCCGGCAATGAGAGCTTTCACATGCGTCTGCTCTTTCAGTGTTTCAAGCCTGTTGATAATGGAGTCTTTGAGAGAAATGATCTGAGCATGTGAATTTAGATTTATGAATAACAGAGAAAGAAGGACAATTTTTTTCATGTGGAATATTATTAATTAACTAAAGTGGTTTGAAAACTAAGAATAAATTCAGAAAGTTACAATTTAGTTTTCGTAGAGTTACTTATGGTCTGCGTGCACGACGGCATAGAAGGCAGAAATCCTGTTTCGATTCCATGACATCTACATTTATACTATGATACCTCAAAGAATTTTTCAGATGCGGTATCTTGTCTAATTTTATTTAAGATTTCAAGAACTTTAGGAATTAATGAGACGTGAAGAGAAAGTTCACTGTAAGTGGAATTGAAAACGAGAATGGAAAAATTAATATTTGAGATATTTTGCTGATGTTTTAAGTTTTTATCTGCGGTCAAAAAAACATCGAAGTTATTTTCACCAATAAGTTTAAGAAGTTCTCCATTTTTTTTGCTCAACCAGTTCATATCGCGAACTGTATACACCTCAAAGTTTTCAAAGGAATTTTTTAATCGAACATCAAGACTTTCATCAATTAGTATCTTCACCAACTAAAGACAGCTTCTTTTCTGAAGTAATAATTGATTTTGCAAGTTCCAGAACAGCCAGAGCATTTTCTTTTGTAACTGATGGGAATCCTTCAAGAAAGTCATCCAATGTTTTACCATGTTCAATATGATCAAACAAAGTTTGAATTGTTACACGAGTGCCCCTGAAAACAGGTGCACCGCTCATAATTTCCGGATCGATATTTATTACTGATGTATTCATCTGAAATAATTTAACATTAAAATATAAAATAAAAAACTTAATTCATTTGATGCTATTATTTTTCATGCTCCACGCTTGCGGGAGGGTTTAGGTTGGTGTTTGCGCCATGGTGGTGTTCTAACTTAAGGTTGAATATTCTTCAGTGGCAAGCAACAGTGGTACAAAAATATTTTCAATAAGCTAGCAGATATCAGCTTACTATTTCTCGAACTTGAAGACATAACCTATCATGAAATTTGCCGTGTTTAGTTTAATCTCCGGTGCGTTTGTTTCCTTACTCTCGCTGATATTTTTAAGTCCTAAATTATCTCTTACTTCAATTGTAAAAGCGCCGTTTTGTCCCACTGGAATTTCCACGCCAAAGCCTGCTGAAATACCGAAATCAGTTTTTTTAGTAGAGGAGTCATTGTCGATCTCAATTTCAGGATTACCTGAGTATGCATCCAGTTTGGTTTTGCTTGATAAATAAACCCCGATATATGGTCCGGCGTTTACGAAAAATTTAATTTTTTTTCCGAACTTTGCTTTTAATAGAAGTGGTATGGAAACATAATCAATGTTTATTTTTCCTTTAGTTAATATATCGGTTCTTTCAAGGTCCGAGCCTTTTATTTCGTAAGAGGCGCCAAGTTTAACAGACCAAACATCATTTATGTTGTATTGCCCCGCAATTCCGCCAGTATAGCTTACTCCGGCTTTAGTTTCTAATGACGGATACTTGGGATCAATACGTAAGGTTCTGATTCCCGCTCCGCCTTCCAAACCAAATTCCCATTTAAATGTCTGTGCAAACAAATTAGAGGAGGTAAGTATCAGAGTTACTGCAAAGGAATTTATTACAAAGAATTTTAACGAAAGCATTTTTTTTGAATCATTTACAAAAATAATGATACATTGCAAAAATCTCTATAACAAAATCTGAAGGATTAAGAAATACTTTTTAGAAATTAAATAAATTAATATCCTTCTAATGAAAAGTTCAGAATAATTATAAAAGCGCTCTAGCTAATCAGTCATTTAAACAAGCAAATCATGCGGACTGATTTGAACACTAAAGAATATTCATTAAATATGTAAAATTAAATAATATTTAAACGATCTAAACAATAGGAAGAGCTTATATCTCAAAATTAGAATTTATATAACTTATATTTGTTAACTTAAAACAATGAAGTCACTCTTAGCACTAATTCCCTATTTAAAGAAACACAGGAAAAAACTCACCTTGGGATTTATTTTTATTGTTTTATCAATAAGCGCTAACAGCTTATATCCACTTGTTATAGGTGCTGCTATAGATGATCTCACAAACGGAACATTGAGACACAGTATGCTCACATATGCGCTTACTGGAGTCGGACTTATATTGATAAGCGGTTTCTTTCTTTTTCTGATCCGGCAGAATATCATAGTTGTATCGAGAGAGATAGAAAATGATATTCGTCACGATTTCTTTGCGCACCTTCAGACATTATCAAGAACTTTCTACAACACACGCTCAACCGGCGACATAATGGCCCATGCCACTAATGACATAAGCAACATAAGAAATTTTGTCGGACCCGGGATAATGTATTCGATGCAGACATTTACGAGAACCTTACTTACTTTGATTATATTATTTTCGATTAGCCCTTCAGTTACTTTTTTAGCGCTTGCGCCCCTGCCTTTCATAACTCTCATTGTTTACAAGGTAGGCAAGCTTACCTTCAACAGGTCTCTTAAAGTTTATGAAACATTTTCGGACCTAACAACCAGGGCTCAGGAAGTATTGTCAGGTATCAGAGTAATAAAATCTTATGTGAGAGAAAGGCATGAGATACTCGAGTTTGACAAAATATCTTTTGATTATCAGAGAAAAAATCTGAAACTTGCGAAGGTCCAATCGTTCTCATTTCCAATGATGTTTTTGCTTACAAGCCTGTCCATTATAATCGTGATATATTTTGGCGGAATAAAAGTAATGGAAGGAAGCTTAACGATAGGAAATATATCTTCGTTTGTGATTTACCTTGGGCAGCTTACATTTCCAATGATTGCATTCGGATGGATAATTAATCTAATTCAAAGAGCCGCGCCCTCGATGCAGCGTGTAATGAATATTATTAATACACAGCCCGATATTAACGATGATAAAACTACAAATTATGAAATCAGAAGCGAGGACCTAAAAGGTGAGATTGAATTTAAAAACGTTTTTTTCAAATATCCTTTATCGAATACTTTTGTACTGAAAAATATTAATCTTAAGATCAGAAAAGGAACTACCCTCGGAATTATCGGACATACCGGTTCCGGTAAAAGCACTCTTATAAATCTCATTCCGAGAATCTGGGATACGACCGAAGGCAATATTTATATTGACGGCCATGACATAAAAAAAATTCCTCTGAAAGTTCTAAGGGAATCAATAGGAATAGTCCCGCAGGAATCATTTTTATTTTCGGATACAATAGAAAAAAATATTGCTTATTCACAGGATGAAGTGAATGAGAACGAGGTCATCGAGTTTTCAAAAATTGCAGGTCTTTATAAAGATGTTATAAGCTTTCCTCTCCAGTTCAAGACTATGATAGGCGAAAGAGGTATAACTTTATCTGGTGGTCAGAAGCAGAGAACTTCGATTTCGCGCGCAATTTATAAACAACCAGGGATTTTAATATTGGATGATTCTCTCTCCGCCGTCGATACAAAAACGGAAGAAGAAATTCTGAACGAATTGAAAAAAATCATGAATGAAAGAACCAGTATAATAATATCTCATAGAATTTCAACAATTAAAAATGCAAATAACATAATCGTGCTGAGCGATTCCGAAATAAAAGAAGAAGGAACACACAATGAACTGGTTGCTCTCGGCGGCATTTACAGCGATATCTTTACGAAGCAGCTGCTCGAAGAAGAAATTAAAGAAATTGATTAATTGGCTGATTCGACAATAACCAAGTCCGAAGACGAAGTACTTCTTAAGGCGATAGACAAGCGTATAATGAAACGCCTTCTGTTATACTTTAAGCCGTACATGAAATATATTGTGATAGCAACAGTACTGACTATTACAATTTCTGCCCTCGCCGCTCTCAGACCGAGTCTTACACCAATTGCAATCGATGAAAAAATAATGAACAAGGATTTCCCGGGGTTGCAGACAATTGTTTTGATATTGCTGGGAACGCTGGTTCTGCAGGGTGTTATACAGTACGGATCGACATATTTAACAAACTGGATCGGGCAAAAAATAATTTATGACCTGAGAAAGAAAATATTTGGTCACATACTTACTCTAGATCTGAAATTCTTTGATAAAAACCCAATAGGGAGAGTTGTCACACGTGTGACTGGAGATGTTGAAGTTTTGTTTGAAGTGTTTTCCTCCGGACTTGTTACGGCTTTCGGAGATATTTTTCTGATAGCCTGGATCTTATACTTTATGTTTTCAATGGATTTCACCCTGGCGCTTGTTACATTATCTATTCTTCCAGTTCTTATTTACGCAACTTCTGTTTTCCGAAAAAGAGTAAGAAATTCTTATAGAAGAATTAGAATTTTGATCGCGAAACTTAACTCATATATTCAGGAGCACATAACGGGAATAACTATTTCGCAATATTTCGTAAAAGAGAAAAGAACTGTTGATGAATTTGAAAAAATCAATCGCGAACACACAGAAGAAAACAAAAACAGTGTTTTTTATTACGCAGTTTTCTTTCCTATTGTTGAATTGATCGGTGCAATATCAGCTGGGTTGATTATATGGTACGGCGGTGGTCAGGTGGTTCAGAATGCCGTTTCTATTGGGGTTTTGGTTGCTTTCATTCAGTTTACTGAAATGTTTTTTAGGCCTATAAGAGATCTGTCCGAAAAATATAATATTCTACAGACTGCCATGGCCTCAAGCGAAAGAATCTTCGCGCTTCTCGATGAAAGTCCGGCAATAAAAGACCCTGCTAATCCGGTAACTGTCAAAAATGTTCAGGGCGCTATAGGATTTAAGAATGTTTGGTTTGCATACAATAAAGAAGATTACGTATTGAAAAATGTTTCATTCAATATCAATGAGGGTGAAAAAGTTGCCTTCGTTGGCGCAACCGGAGCTGGTAAGACAACAATAATAAATCTTCTTTCAAGATTTTACGAAATAAATGAAGGATTGATTACAGTTGATGGAGTTGATATTAAGAAGCTGAGCCAAAGCGAGTTAAGAGAAAATATCGCTATAGTTTTGCAGGATGTTTTTCTTTTTTCGGGCGACATCCGATCAAATATATCTCTCGGTAACAGAAATATTACTGATGAAATGATTAACAGAGCAGTAGACAATGTCGGATTAAGAAGTTTTATTAATTCTCTTCCATATGGACTAGATCACCCTGTTAATGAAAGAGGTTCAACATTCTCCGTCGGACAGAAGCAACTGATTTCATTTGCTCGTGCTTTATCCTATGATCCAAAGATATTAATACTGGACGAGGCAACTTCAAGCGTCGATACAAATACTGAAATCCTTATTCAAAAAGCAATTAAAAAACTTATTGAGGGAAGAACCTCGATAATCATCGCTCACAGATTATCGACTATACAAACTTGCGATAAAATAATCGTAATGCATAAAGGTGAGATAAAAGAAATTGGCACACATCAGGAACTACTTGAAAAAAACGGTTTATACTATAAGCTTTACCAGTTACAGTATATAGAAGAGAAGACCGTAGCTTAATAAATGAAAAATGAAAAATGAAAAATACAAATGAAAAACAAAAATTAATTTTAACAAAGATAACTATTAAGGATAAGTTAAAACCGATTTTTAATTCTAAATCGAAAACAGCTATGATGAATATTTAAGATAAATAGACATTTTTTATTTTTAATTTGTATTTTTCCTGTTTTATTTTTGATTTTTAATTTTACCAATATGAGTAATTTTTTTGAAACCTACAGATAAATCTCTTTAATAAAAAATTTATCTTGTTTATTTTATAAATTATTTAAAAACTTTAAATACAAAATGTACTTAATAAAAATATTTTTAATTTCATTTCTATTATTTTCGAATATTGGTTTTGCTCAGAAGAAAAAAATAGCCTATTGTTCCAACCAGAGCAGCTCCGGTTTTTTGCAGATTTTTACAATGAATGAAGACGGTTCGGAGAATAAACAACTCACTGATCTGCCGGAAAATTGTATGAAACCCAAATGGTCACCCGATGGTAAACAAATTGTATTTTATTCAGATAAAGGTTTAGTTTATCTGATCAGGAATTTTGAACAAGCCCCTGAAACGCCTCCGTTTTATTTATGGAGCGGATACAATCCAAGCTTTATACCATCGGGAGAACAGGTAATGTTTAACGGAGAATACGATGATGTACTTTCAATATTTATTATAGATACGGCTCAGTTTGGCGCCGAGCCTTCTTTATTATCTGACGGTGGTTATTCCAATATGCAGGTGTTGTCAAACGACGGAAATAAACTTGTTTACTCCACCTTTGTCGCAGCAACGAAAGTTATCGTTGTTTCAGATTTAAATGATACTACCGATGCTTATTTATCACTAGTTAGTAAAAATGATGATGCAAATCTGGAGCCGGATATTTCACCAGACGGCAGCAAAATTGTTTATTCGAGTTTCGATAATAATTTAAAAGGAACTGTAAGAATAAATACTAATGGTAATGAAATTCCGTTGACTAAAGGAATGAACAGCTCTAATGTTCCCAGATTTTCACCTGACGGAAAGAATATTGCATTTGTTGTTATTAATGATAAAGACGTTTCTTTATATAAAATGGATTCTGACGGCAACGGTAAAAAAGATCTCAATATAAATGGCGGTGACGTCGGAACATTTCAATGGATGGATAATGAAAGGATAATTTATGACGCTGGAAGTGATACTAAGACCAGCATAGGTATAGTAAATATTAAAACCGGCGAAAGCGATATTATACTGGAAGGCGGATTTCATTTACATCCGACTATTCAAAAATAAACTGAAAGGTAAGTCAGAAAACCTGAAAGTTATTCTTGGAACACGCAAAAAATGAATGCTGATAAAACAGATTTGGCGGAAAAATCACTGATTTTCTAAAATTGTTTTGAAAGAAATTCAAGAAAAGAAATTATTTTTATTATTGGCTAAATTTGAAATTAAATATCCGCGATTATCCGTTTAATCCGTGTTATCAGTGTTCTAAAAAAATATCGTTAACTGAAATTTCGGTTTTAAAATTATGAAAGTTATTGAGCACATTGAAAGGGCAACGAATCCGTTTATAAGTTATGAAATAATTCCTCTTCAAAGAGGAGGCGACATCAAGCAACTCTTTGTGATAATAGATGAGCTGATGAAATATAAACCGCCTTTCATAGATGTTACATCTCATTCGGCTGAAGTTCATTATGAGGAAACTCCGAACGGGATCAGAAAAAAGGTTAAAAGAAAGAGACCCGGTACGATCGGTATAAGCGTTGCGATCAAAAATAAATATAACGTAGATACTGTTCCACATATTCTTTGCAACGGTTTTACAAAAGAAGAGACTGAAGACGCTTTAATTGAGCTGAATTATCTAGGAATAGAAAACGTCCTTGCTATCAGAGGTGATGAGCTCGGATATCAAAAGCCAATTCCACAAGGAAGGTCTTCAAACTTTTATGCTTGTGACCTGGTAAAACAGATTGCCGATATGAACCATGGAAAATATCTGGAAGAGGAACTTCTCGATGCTGCTCCAACCGGCTTCTGCATTGGAGTTGGAGGATATCCTGAAAAGCATTTTGAAGCGCCCAATTTAAAAAATGATATTAAGACTGTAAAGGAAAAGGTAAAATCGGGAGCGGATTATATTGTAACACAAATGTTTTATAACAACAAATATTATTTTGAATATGTAGAAAAATGCAAATCTGAGGAAATAAAAGTACCAATAATCCCAGGATTAAAGATCTTAACTACAAAAGGACAACTCACATCTATTCCTAAAAAGTTTTTTATCGAAATTCCCGATGAACTTTCATCTGAAGTGCTTGAAGCCAAACCCGAGCAGGTAATGGACATAGGTGTTGAATGGGCAGCGAAGCAATGCGAAGACCTCCTGAATAATGGAGTACCATCGGTGCATTTTTATATTATGCACAATGCAAAACCGATTCAAAAATTATTTAAAAGATTGAAGATTTAGAGTCAAGGGTTAAACCATTAGATCAAATCCGCCGCTGCGGAATGCCTTTGATCTACTTTTTAACCTTTGAAGTAATAGATTCTTGAAACCACATAGGACATAAGGAACATAGTAATTTTTTATTTAATTTATACTAAGTTCCGCCGCGGCGGACTATGTCTCTATGTGGTTAAATAATTTATTAACATTCATTTGTCTATTTTCCTGTCTGTACCAGGCAGGCAAAATCAAATTTGTTTTCTAAACAATTTAATAGGACAAATGTCCTTACTTGATTAAAATTATCTTCCTCACCTGCTGAACTCCCCGGCATTGATTTTATAATAATAAATCCCACTCGGAAGATTATTCCCGTTAAATGAAATCACATAACTTCCCGCTTTTTTAAATTCATCGATTAAATTCCTAACTTCTTTGCCTAGTAAATTATAAACTTTTATTGAAATAAAATTATCTAATGGTAAATCGTATTGGATATTTGTAACCGGATTAAATGGATTAGGATAATTTTGTTTTTAAAGTATATTCTTTTGGGATGTTTTCATTCGCATTGTACGACAAATAATTCTTGTTTGATTGATAATTTATAAAAATAAATTCCACTCGGAAGATTTGTTCCCTGCTTCGCAAGGCGAGCATCAAGAATATACTTCATAACTCCCGGAATGTCTTTTTCATCAACTAAATTAGCAACCTTCATTCCCATAGCATTATAAACTTTTAGTAAATGTTTTGAACAAATTGACCGTGGAAGAATATTGGGCTGACCATTGCGCATTCGCATTGTCAATGAAAGTGATAAAAATTAACGAGGTGAGTATTATTATTTTGATAGTGTTCATTTTTTTTTAGAATTTGACTTATGTAAGGTAGAAGACATCTTTTAAAAAACAATTATGATTCCATAAGAAAAATTATAAATGAATTCGCCGCGGCGAATAAAAATTAAAAAAGTCTTATGATCATTTGATGACGATATTACAACCGAAAATCGAATAGAGTTTTTACAAACTTAATATCTTGATTTTACTTCATAACGTTTTTATTTTGAGCCAATGATTTTAGCAAGCAATTTAATGTATTACCGGTATCTTAAGAGAAAGAAGGGAATTGCCGGAGAACAACACAGTTCAGAATGAAAAAAGTGTATCAAATTCAAGATACACTTTTTTTTTGCAATAAAACCGATGGATAAACTCATAAAGCGGATCTTTAAAAAAAAACAAGTTTTATCCGTTGAAGATTTTTACACATTCCTTGAAAAGAAAAAAGTTGTAGTTTTTGTTCCTTCAACATTTCTTGAAAAGCTTACTTCGGAAATGTCGGGAGCGGGCGCAGGATTGATAGGCAATTACGAAATGTGTTCTTTCAGAACCGAGGGTATTGGAACCTACAAACCAAATGATAACGCGAATCCATTTGCCGGAAAAAAGAACGCTCTATCTTTTTCCGCTGAAATAAAACTTGAAATGGAATGTGATGCCCACAATTTGAATGAAGTCATAAACGTATTATTAGAAACCCATCCCTACGAGGAAGTTGCTTACGAGGTATATGATTTTAGAAAACGGGGTCTGATAATTTCAGGATCCACAGTAGAGTTAAAATCAGCTATGCTGTATTCAGATCTTTTAAAAAAACTGAATAAAAAAATTGAATCAGATGAATTGTCATTTAACTATGAATTTAAGAAAATCGTATTAACAACTTTGGATATTACCGATAAGCTCCTCGAATCGGCAAAATTTATTGAGGCGGAATGTTTGCTTTTGTTTTCAATAAATAATTATAAACTATTTAAAATATAAATAATGACTGATAACACAAATATTGTTAATGCTGGTGAAGAGCGGAATAAGGAAGCAAAGGATGAATTGATAACCGGCTCGCATAATCAATCCGGCGATAAAAATTCGAATAAGCCTCCTTCTGAAGAAGATAAAAAATCAGAAGATATAATTTCCGAACCAGATAGCCATATTTCCAACGAAAATCATGAAACTATTACTGAAGAAGAAGAACTTTCTTCGCGATTTCAGGTGTTCTTTTCGGAAACTATTGAAACCTCGGGTCCAAAGCTTACCTATACACTTATGACATACTTAGATTTGAAGAATATTGACGAAGAGCTTACTGAGATTGAAGAGGAGAAAGGAGATCTCCCTGAAAATATTCAGTCTATAAAATCTGAAATCAATTCATTTCATTCCGAGCTGGACGAAAAAAAGAATTCCTTATCAAAATTAGAAGAAGAAAAGGCTAAAGTTATAAGCGATAATAATTCTTTTGAAGATAAAATTATCAAATATGATGAGCAGAAATTTAATGTGAGATCAAATAAGGAATATGATGAAATAGTGAAGACCATAGAGTCGCTGTTTGAGGAGGTAGCAAAAAATGAATTCAGAATTAAAGAGATTGATAACTTAACTGGAGGGTTAAAGATAGAAGTTGAAACTCTTGAAATTAAGCTTGGAGAATTAAAAACAGAATTAGAGGAAAAGCAAACTCTACTTAACGAGCTTGATGAACAGTACAAGCAAGAGGAATCGATATTGTGTGAAAAGAGAAACGCACTTTCCACAAAATTAGATGCTCAGAGTAACTCTCTATACGAAAGAATTAACGGGATGTATAAAGGAGAAGCAACTGCAATTGTAAGAAAGGGAAATTGTTCGGGCTGTTATAATTCAATTCCTCCCCAGAGAGTAATTGAAATTAAATCCGCTGACAAAATTTTCACATGTCAGTCT
>Ga0180121_10000207_pt1 | contig 23005 bp, 21 predicted proteins | sample AntDrymUQ5402106_2_FD_129676 | JGI IMG/M metagenome (GOLD analysis project Ga0180121, IMG submission 129676) | Polar desert sand microbial communities from Dry Valleys, Antarctica - metaG UQ540 (21.06) (version 2) (version 2) | ecosystem: Environmental > Terrestrial > Soil > Desert | place...
AACATCAGCCCGGTCTTGATGACGACGTCGTCCATCGTCATACGCCCGGTGTCCACCCCCGTCGCCGTGGGTGCGTTGTACATGTCCTCGAGCTGCCCGGCGGTGGCAGGTGGTGCGTCGTTGAGCGTCGCGTAACCGCGCTTGCCGAACGCATCGCTGCGGTTGAAAACCGGATTTCGGCTCTGCATGACCGTCCCTCCATGTGCGCGGGGTTCGCGCTCGTGTGTCCCTACGATACTAACGTTCGCCCTACCGGCTGACGTTCCCGCGAACGGGGGACTCCGGATCAGCCTCCCGTGCCCCCGGTGGGACTCGAACCCACAGATGACCCCGCTTTTAAGGCGAGCGCCTCGGCCAGTTGGGCTACAGGGGCCCGGCGTCGAGGGTAGCGCTCAGAGGTAGACCCGCCGGGGGTGCAACGCATGCGCACCGGCCACCCGGTCCAGGAACAGCAGCCCGTCGAGGTGGTCGACCTCGTGCTGGACGGCACGGGCCTCGAACCCGTCGGTCTCCAGGGTCAGGGTCGCCCCGGTGCCGGGCACGACTCCGGTCACGACGACCCGGGTCGCCCGCTTGACGTCACCGGTGAGGTCCGGCACCGAGAGGCAGCCCTCGCGGCCCCTCTCCCACCGCGTGGCCGACACGACGACGGGGTTGGCGAGGACGAACGGGCCGTGGCAGGTCCGGGCGCGGGGGTGCCCGGTCACGTCGAGGGAGAAGACGCGGGCAGGCACCCCGACCTGTGCGGCGGCCAGGCCGACGCAGCCGGCGGACGCGACCTGGGTGGCGAGCAGGTCGGCGGCCAGCACGACCACCGCGGGGTCCAGCGGATCGACGTCGACCGAAGGTACGGCGAGCCCGGCTGCGGGTGCGCGCAGCACTGCGCGCACCGTTCCGGCGGGCAACGCCGGCAGTCGCGGCGAATCGTCGGTCGGGTCACTCACAGGTCGTCGGTGTCGAGCGCGCGCAACGAGACGTCGACCCCGAGGTCTCTCGCCACGTCCGCGAGCCGCCCGGTCAGCGCGCCGACGTCGGCAGCGTCTGGGACCTCCACCTCCACGACCAGGACGTAGAGGCCGTCGGCCAGCCGGGTCGTGAGGTCGGTGATGTTGCCTCCGACGTCGGAGAGCTGGGCGGTGACGGTGGAGACGATGCCCGGCCGGTCCGCGCCGTGGACCGAGAGCAGGTAGGGCTTGCCGACCGGGGCATGCACGGACTCGTCGGGCACCTCGCGCACCGAGACCGACAGTGACGTTCCCGCCAGCGTGGCCAGCGCGCTCTGCGCCTCGTCGGCGGTCACCTCGGCACTCGCCACCAGCACCATCGCGAAGTGGCCCCGCAGGATGGTCATCGAGGAGTCCTCGAGGTTGGCCCCGAGCTCCGCGAGCACCCCCGTCGCCCGCGCGATGATGCCCGGCCGGTCGTGCCCGACGATGGTGACGACGAGCAGCCGCCCCTGGCTCACAGACGGGCCGGTCATCGGCTCGCCTCGCTGAACTCGTCGCGTGGGTGCTGCAGCGATCCGAGCGAGACCACGTCCCGACGGAAGAACAGCGCGAGCGTCCAGTCCAGGATCACCCGCACCTTCCGGTTCAGGGTCGGGACACGGCTCACGTGGTAGGTCCGATGCATGAACCAGGCCGGGAACCCCCGCAGCTTGATGCCGTAGACCTGCGCCACCCCCTTGTACAGGCCGAGGGACGCCACCGAGCCGACATGCTTGTGCGCGTAGGCGTGCGGGCTCCGGCCGTTGAGCACGAGGGCGATGTTGTCGCCGAGCACCTTCGCCTGGCGGACGGCGTGCTGCGCGCTGGGACCGGTGGTCGCCCCGGGGCCAGCCGTCAGGTCGGGGACAGCGGCGCAGTCGCCGGCCGACCAGGCGCCGTCCACACCGTCGACGCGCAGGTCCGGCCGGCACCTCAACCGTCCCTTGTCGTCCAGGGGGAGATCGGTGCGGGCGAGCATCGGGTTGGCCTTGACCCCGGCGGTCCAGACCAGCGTCTCGGCGTCGAACTCCTCTCCGTCGGAGAGCACGACGTGTCCCGCGACGCACGACTCAAGCCGGGTGTTGAGCCGGACGTCGATGCGACGCCCACGCAGCGCTTCGACCGTGTAACGGCCCAGGTCCTCGCCGACCTCGGGCAGGATTCGACCGGTCGCCTCGACGAGCACGAAGCGGATGTCACCCTTGGACAGCGCCGGGTAGTAGCGGGTGGCGTAGCACGCCATGTCCTCGAGCTCCGCGAGCGCCTCGATGCCGGCGTAGCCGCCGCCGACGAAGACGAACGTGAGCAGCGCCCGCCTGGCAGCGTGGTCGGTGACGGAGGTGGCGATGTCGAGCTTCTCGAGGACCTGGTTGCGCAGCGCGATCGCCTCCTCGACCTGCTTGAACCCGATGCCCTGCTCGGCGAGGCCCGGGATGGGCAGGGTGCGCGCGACCGAGCCGGGGGCAAGGACGATGACCTCGTAGGACAGGTTGTACGCCTCGCCTCGGGCCGGCTCGATACGCGCCACGCGACGCGCGTGGTCAACCGACTCCACCCGACCGGTGAGGATCTCGCACTTGTCCAGGACCCGGCGCAGCGGGACGACGACGTGGCGGGGCTCGACGCTGCCCGCGGCGGCCTCGGGCAGGAACGGCTGGTAGGTCATGTACGACCGTGGGTCGACCACGATGACCTCCACCCGCCGGGCCCGCAGCTCGGAGCGCAGGCGTTTCTGCAGCCGTAGCGCGGTGTAGAGGCCGACGTAACCACCCCCGACCACCAGGATCCGGGTGCGCTCCGGTGACCCCGTGGTCGTCGCCATGGCTAGAGCGTAGGGGGAGGCCCGAGTCGACCGGCAAGCGCAGCAGCCCGTCCCAGCACCCGGTCGAGCATGGGCTCGGTCAGCCGCCCGGTGAAGGTGTTCTGCTGACTGGGGTGGAAGGAACCGAGCACGAGGAGCTCGCCGACCTCGGCCTCTGCGCCGTGCCCGAAGCGCGGCCGGGGGCGGGGCACCGGCGCCCCGAGCCGGGTGAGGGTGGCGAACAACGCCTGCCACGCGAAGCCACCGAGGGCCACGGCCACCTTGAGGTCCGGGAGGACACTCGACACCTCGGCGTCCATCCAGGGTGCGCAGGTGTCGCGCTCGTCCACGGTGGGCTTGTTGTCCGGAGGGGCGCACCGGACCGCCGCGAGCATCCGCGTGCCGATGAGAGCCTGCCCGTCATCCGCTTGCACGCTGGTCGGCAGGGCGGCGAGACCGACCCGGTGCAGGGACGCGAAGAGCCAGTCGCCGCTGCGGTCACCGGTGAAGATGCGGCCGGTGCGGTTCCCGCCGTGCGCCGCCGGGGCGAGACCGACCACGAGGACAGACGGGTGCTCGTCGCCCCAGCCCGGGACCGGCCGTCCCCAGTAGGTCTCGTCGGCGAAGGAGCGCCGCTTCTCGGCGGCTACCAGCTCGCGCCAGGCCACCAGCCGGGGGCAGGCCCGGCACACCGAGACGCACGCGTCGAGAGCCGCCAGACCCGGCCCGCGTGTCGACTCCCGAGCCAGCCGACGTACGTCCTCGGGGTCGTGCGCGACGGGTGCGCGCACCTACAGGCGGCGCTTGAGCAGCTCGATCGTCCGCCCCCATGCCCTCGCGCTGTGCTCCGCGTCGTGGACCTCGGGCCGCTGGTCGTTGAAGAACGCGTGCTTCGAGCCGGGGTAGTCGAAGACCTCCACGTCGCCGCCGGCCGCCTCGATGCCCTTGACGGCGACCTGGACACCCTCGGCCTGCGAGGTGCCGTCCTCCTCGGACGCGTGGATCATCGCCGCCTTGCCGGCGTAGCTGCCCCACGACGGCGACATCTTCTCCCAGGGGACGGCGGGGTAGAAGCCGACCGCGACCGTGACCTCGTCGGCGAGTGCGCCGCTCCACAGGGCGAGCGAGCCGCCCATGCAGAACCCCACGGCGCCCACGCGCGTGCCGGTCGTCTCGGGCCGGCCGGCGAGGTACTGCGCCGCGCCCTGGATGTCCTTGGCGGCGCGGTCCATGGCCAGGCCCATCAGCAGGCTCATCGCCTCGTCGGGCTCGTCGGTCCTGGCCCCGTGGAAGAAGTCCGGCGCCAGGGCGACGAAACCCTCGGCGGCGAAGCGGTCGGTGACGTCCTTGATGTGGCCGACCAGACCCCACCACTCCTGGACGACGATGACCCCTGGGCCGCTGCCGGACGCGGGCAGGGCGAGGTAGGCCTCGCTCGAGTCACCATTGCTGGGAAAGCTGACCATCTCGCCCACGGGACCTCCTCGACATGCGATGGTGCGCAGGGGTGCGTACCGGGACCCTTGCACGGGCCCCGCGCTCCCGGGCAGAGGGGTCACCTCTTCCCGCCCGTCGGGCCGGGCGACGGGGTCGGCGAGGGGCTGGCCGACGCAGACGGCGACGTGAGCGGCACGGTCGGTACGCCGAGCAGTGGCGGCGCCGAGATGGGCGGCCCGGCGTTGGGCTGGGCCACCTCGCCCGTCGCGGGGTCGAGGTAGCGGTACGGGTAGGCGTTGTCGACCTTCTGGCCGGACACGTCCAGGGTCTGCTGCTTGGTCGGGTCGAAGGGCAGGCCCAGCGAGATGGGGCTGCCGTCCTGGTCGTAGAGCCGCACGTCATGCAGCATCTGGCCGGCCGCGTCGTAGGCGTACACGTTCCACACCCGGTTACCCGCCGCGTACACACCCTCACGAGGCACCCGATCGACCCGCAAGGGTTCGGGGTCTCCGTAGTAGTAGTCGAACGTCCCGTAGAGCACCGCTTCGTTCACCGTCAGCAGGACCGGGCCCAGCCCCACCAAGGCGGCCAGGTTGACGGCTGCGACCAGCCAGCGTGCGCGCAGGCGACGCTGCCAACCCAGCTGGACGGACAGCACGACCGCGCCCAGCAGCACGAACACGGACAAGCCGGTCGAGCCGAGGTTCGGCACCACCGCGAGCGACCTCAACCAGTGCGGCTGCCCGAACCAGGTGAGCAACGCGACGAGGACCCATGCGCGCGCCACCCACCACGCCGGTCGCACCGAAACCAGGAACCTCTCGACCGCGGCAACATCGGCGCGTCGCCGCAGGGCACGAAGCCTCGACATGACATCGGCGGCCGTGCGCCCGCGTGAGCGCACGGTTGGCAGGCCGGCGGACGCGCGCAGCTCCGCGGCGTAGTCCGCGGGCGAGCCGAGGCGGGACTCCAGCGGTGACGTGCCCTCGGCGGCGATCTCGTCGAGGTGGGTGGCGAGCTCGTCGAGCAGGTCCGCCCGGTCGTCCTCCGGAAGGTCGGCGAGGGCGGCAGCGACCCCGTCGAGGTAGCCCTGAGCCTCGCGGCTGCGAGCCGTCGTGCTGGTTCCCGTGGTCATCGTCGTCCCTCCGCGGCCAGCAGGCCGGTCATGGTGTCCGCGAACGCCAGCCACGACTTGCTCGACTCGGCCAGCGTCGTCTTGCCCTTCTTGTTGATGCCGTAGTACTTGCGGTGCGGGCCTTCGTCCGACGGCACGACGTACGACGTGAGCGCGCCCGCCGAGTAGAGCCGGCGCAGCGTTCCGTAGACCGACGCGTCACCGACCTCGTCGAGCCCGGCGGACCGCAGTCGCCGGACCACGTCGTAGCCGTAGCCGTCCTCGCGGTCGAGCACGGCGAGGACCGCGACGTCGAGCACGCCCTTGAGCAGCTGTGTGGTGTCCATGGGTCACCTCGTCCCTGGTGTCATGGTCCGCACACTACTCCGTAACGCGTGGTAGTGGTCATGATGCTGCGACAGGCGGCGTGTCGGGCCTCTGGAAGCGGGCGTGTCTGCAGCGCTCAGCACGGTTGCGGGGTCGGGACGTCGGACGGCTAGGGTCCGCGGGTGGTCGAGACAGCGTTGCCGGTCGCCACGACCGACATGGCCCGCGTGCAGCACCCGGAGCGGGGCTATGCCTACCTGGTGGTCGCGGCCGTGCTGTTCGCGGTCAACGGCACCGTCTCCAAGGTCATCCTCGACACGGAGATGTCTGCGCTCCGGCTCACCGAGCTCCGGTGCGCGGGCGCCGTCGTGGGCCTCGGTCTCGTGCTGCTGGCGGTGTCACCAGGCCGGTTGCTCGTGTCGTGGCGCGAGGTGCCGCTGCTCGCGGCGTACGGCGTGGCAGGCGTGGCTCTCACGCAGTGTTTCTACTTCATCGCGATCACCCGCATGCCGGTGAGCATCGCGCTGCTCTTCGAGTACACCGCGCCGCTGATGGTCGCGCTCTGGGCGCGGTTCGTCATGCACCAGCCGGTGCGCAACCGGGTGTGGGCCGCTCTCGGGCTGGCCCTCGCCGGCCTCGCGCTGGTTGCGGACGTGTGGAGCGACAGCACCCTTGACGGCCTCGGTGTCGCGTCGGCGCTGGTCGCCGCCGTCGCGCTGGCCACGTACTACCTGCTGGGTGAGCACAGTGCGAGCCGGCGGGACCCGCTCTCGACGACCTTCTGGGCCTTCGTGTTCGCCACGCTGTTCTGGTCGGTGGTCCAGCCGTGGTGGTCGTTCCCGTTCGAGGCGGTGACCGGCGACACGTCGTTGCTGGGCAACGTCGCCGACCTGTCGCTGCCGCTCTGGACGCTGATGACGTGGATGGTCGTGCTGGGCACGATCGTTCCGTTCGTGCTCGTCCTCACGGGGCTGCACCACCTGCCCGCGACGCGCGTCGGGATGGTCGGGATGCTCGAGCCGGTGCTGGCCGGCGTCGTCGCCTGGCTCTGGCTCGGTGAGGCGCTCAGTGCGGTGCAGCTGGTCGGCGCCGGCGTGGTGCTCGTCGGCATCCTGCTCGCGCAGACGTCGCGCTAGCCCTCACCCCCGATGAGCCCGAAGAACGGACGGCAGGGCTCGAACCCCTCGATCGTCACCTCACCTGCGGCCCCCGTCGCCTCCCACTCGGCACCCGTCATCCGCAGGTGCACGAGGGTGTCGACACCGTCGCCGCGGGCGAGCAACGACTCGCCGTTGGGTCGGTATCCGATGGAGCGGGAGACCCCCAGGGAGCCGGCGTTGTCGTGCCACGCGGAGGTGATCGCCGCGCGCGCCTGAAGTGGTCCGAACCCGAGGGCGAGCACCGCGCGGCGCATCCGCTTGCCGATGCCCGTGCCGCGCGCCTCCGGCACCAGCCACGACGAGGTGTCGACGGTGCGCAGGGTCGGGAAGTCGTTGCCCTCGAGCTCCTGGAGTCCGATCAGCATGCCGCCGCGCCGCACCGCGAACATCAGGCGCCAGGCAGTGGGCGACCAGGTGCCGTAGCGGCGCCAGTACTCCTGGTGCAGGACGACCCCGCGCATCGTCGGCTCGTCGACGGCGAAGGTGGTCGCAGCGGGGTCGAGCTCGAGGTCCTCGGGCAGCCGGGCGACGACCTCGGCCAGGTCCCCCTCGGTCAGCGGAGCCAGCACCAGGTCTCCAGTGACGAGACGCAGGTCGAGCAGCGGCCAGTGGGGGTGCGTCACCGGACCGGCTCCCCCGCCAGCGACCAGGCGATGCCGTCGAGGATGTCGTGCTCGCTGACGACCACCGAGTCGACGGGCACCCGGTGCATCACCACGGACAGCACGAGAGCGCCGGCGCCGATCACGTCGACCCGGCCGGGGTGCATGAACGGCAGCTCCGCGCGCTGTGCACGGGTCATGGCGAGCAGGGTGGCGGCCGCGTCGTGCACGTCGGTCACCGGGATGAGGGCATGGTGGATGCGGTCCCGGTCGTACGCCGGGAGGCCGAGCGCCATGGCCGCAACGGTCGTCACCGACCCGGCCAGGCCGACCAGCGTCGCCGCCCGGTCCAACGGGACCGTGTGCCCGGCCAGGGTGACCGCGGCCTCGATGTCGGAGCGGGCCGCCTCGACCTGCGCGGCCGAGGGCGGGTCTGAGTGCAGGTGGCGCTCGGTCAGGCGGACGCACCCGATGTCGACCGACCGGGCCGCCTCGACCGTCGTACCGCCCAGGACCAGCTCGGTCGAGCCGCCGCCGATGTCGACGACGAGGAAAGGTCGGTCGAGGTCGGAGGGCACCAGCTCTCGGGTGGCACCGGAGAAGGAGAGCACCGCCTCCTCGTCGCCGGTCACCACCTCGGGCTCGACGCCGAAGCGGTCCCGGACGCCGGCGACGAAGTCGTCGCGGTTCTCGACGTCGCGGGACGCGGAGGTGGCGACGAAGCGGACCCGTTCGGCGCCGGTCTCCCGCACCACGGCGACGTAGGTGTCGCAGGCGGCGAAGGTGCGCTCCAGCGCGGCTGGTGCCAGCCGCCCGGTGCGGTCGACTCCCTCGCCGAGTCGGACGACCTCCATGCGCCGGTCGATGTCGGTCAGCGTGTCCGCGGTGGCGTCGAGGTCGGCGACCAGGAGGCGGATGGAGTTGGTGCCGCAGTCGACCGCGGCGACCCGCGTCACCGCTGCTCCTCGGCGCCCTGGGAACCCTGCCCGACGCACGACCCGCCGCGCCACCACTCGGGCAGGGCGGAGAGCGCCTCGTCGCCGAGCGGGTTCCCGCCGGGTCCCTCGGCGAGTGACTGCGCGACAAGCACGTGCAGGCACTTGACCCGGTCTGGCATGCCCCCTGCAGACACGCCCGCGATCTGCGGCACGTGCGCGATGGCCTCGCGCGCGGCGAGATAGCGGTGATGGGCCGCCACGTAGGACGCCCGCAGCGGCTCGTCCTCGCGCAGGCGTTCGTTCATGGACCGCATCATGCCGCCGGCCTCGAGAGTGCCGACCGCACCCGCCGCCCGCGGGCAGGTCAGGTAGTAGACGGTCGGGAACGGCGTGCCGTCGGCCAGCAGCGGCGCGGTCTCGACGACGTCCGGCGCGCCGCAGGGGCAGCGGTGGGCGACCCGGCGCACTCCGCGCGGCGCACGCCCCAGCTGTTCCCGGACCGCACCCAGGTCGGCGTCCGTCGGGCCGCGCTGTGCCCGACCGGCATGGCTGGACGGCGTGTCGTCCATGACCGGTCAGCCCTTGCCCGCGGCCTCGACGCTGCGCCACAGGTCGCTGAACCACGGGCTGCGCTCGGCCTCCGCCGGCGCCTGGTCGATCACACCGTCGGGAGCGGGTGCCTCGTCGGCCTCGAGCACGACGTACGCCGTCTCCCCCGGCATCACGTAGCGCAGCCGCTCGCGGGCCTGGGCCTCGACGTAGGCCCGGTCCTTCCAACGGTCCCGGGCCTCCTCCAGTGCGGCGACCCGGTCGCGCTGCTCGGCCACCCGCGTCCGGTAGCCGCTGAGGTCCCCGCGCTGGGCGAGGTACTCCCGCAGGGGATAGGCCAGCGAGATCGCCAGCAGGCACACCACGACGGCGAGCATCGCCGCGCGGCCGGTCAGGTTCGACCGCCGGCGCTTCTCGACGGCGGGGTCCTCCGTCACCCGCCGTGCCGCGGGAAGGCCGCGCGACCGGCGAAGCGCGCGGCGTCGTCGAGCTCCTCCTCGATCCGCAGCAGCTGGTTGTACTTCGCGACCCGCTCGGACCGGGCGGGCGCACCGGTCTTGATCTGACCGCAGTCGGTCGCGACCGCGAGGTCGGCGATCGTGGTGTCCTCGGTCTCGCCGGACCGGTGGCTCATCATCGCGCGGTAGCCGGCCCGGTGGGCCATCGAGACGGCGTCCAGGGTCTCGGTCAACGTGCCGATCTGATTGACCTTGACCAGCAGCGCGTTGGCCGTCCCGCTGCGGATGCCCCGCTCGAGGCGCTCCGGGTTGGTGACGAAGAGGTCGTCGCCGACGATCTGCACCCGGGAGCCGAGCTGGTCGGTCATTGCCTTCCAGCCGTCCCAGTCCTCCTCGTCGAGCGGGTCCTCGATCGACACCAGGGGGTAGGACGTGACGAGGTCCGCGTAGTAGGAGATCAGCTCCTCGCTGGTCTTCTTGGCGCCCTCGAACGTGTAGGTGCCGTCGGTGAAGAACTCCGACGCGGCCACGTCCAGCGCCATCGCGACGTCCTCGCCGAGGCGGAACCCGGCCTTCTCGACGGCCACCGCGATCAGGTCGAGGGCATCGCGGTTGCTCGGCAGGTCGGGGGCGAAACCGCCCTCGTCGCCGAGGCCGGTGGCCAGGCCGCGCTCCTTCAGCACGGCCTTGAGCGCGTGGTAGACCTCGGTTCCCCACTGCAGCGACTCGCGGAACGTGCTCGCGCCGATGGGCGCGATCATGAACTCCTGGACGTCGACTGCGGTGTCGGCGTGCGCACCACCGTTGAGGATGTTGAGCATCGGCACCGGCAGCACGTGGGCGTTGGGTCCGCCGACGTAGCGGAACAGGGGCAGCTCGGCGGACTCCGCGGCCGCCCGGGCGACGGCCAGCGAGACGCCGAGGACGGCGTTGGCGCCCAGTCGCGCCTTGTTCGGCGTGCCGTCGAGGTCGACGAGTGTCTGGTCCACCAGCCGCTGCTCGCTGGCCTCGTAACCCACCAGTGCGGGGCCGATCTCGTCGAGGACGCCGATGACGGCCTTCTCGACACCCTTCCCGCCGTACCGCTTGCCGTCCCCGTCGCGGAGCTCGGCCGCCTCGAACGCCCCGGTGCTCGCACCGCTGGGGACGGCGGCACGGGCGATCGTGCCGTCGTCGAGGGCGACCTCCACCTCGATGGTGGGGTTGCCGCGCGAGTCGAGGATCTCGCGGGCGCCGACGGCGTCGATGCTCGCCACGGGGGTGCTCCTTGTCGTGGGGGCTGGCTCCTACTGGCAGGCAGAGGCCACGGTCGCTCAGAGGCTACCGGCGGGGCGCCCGGAGGACCGGCTCCGACTCGACAGGCCGAGCAGGTAGCGCAGGTGGCGGGGCGGCGGGGACCCGTGGGCCAGCATCGCGTCGTGGCGCGCTCGCGCACCGAGGTAGAACTCGGCTTCCGCATAGTCGCGCGCGATGTCGCGCACCTCGACGTAGCCCACGTAGTAGGTGGACAGCTGGGCGCTGGTGAGCAGCGCACGCCGCCACTTGCCGGCCGCCTCCCCGTCCTCCTGGTGACCGCGCCCCATCATCAGACGCATCGCCTCCTCCTCGGTCATGCCATGGGCGTGCACCCGGGCGTCGAGGATCGCGTTGACGGTCATGCGGAGCGCCATCTTGAGCTGCTGCATGCGCAGGGCGTCGGCGAGCCCACGGTCGGCGAGGTAGCCCTGCTCGACCATGAGCTCCTCGGCGTAGACCGCCCAGCCCTCGACGAACGGCCCGCTCCACAGCGCCTTGCGCACCGGGACGGCGGCCGCATAGCGGCTGTTGTGCGTGAGCTGGAGGACGTGGCCGGGCATCGCCTCGTGGACGGTGAGGTTCTGCAGCATGTGGGCGTTGTACTCGCGGAAGAAGGACGCGACCCGCTCCTGCGACCAGTCCGCCGGGGTGGGTGACACGGCGAAGTACGTCGGGAGCGGCGACGTCTCGAGCGGCCCGGGCGGGTCGCAGTAGGCGACGGCGACGCCCCGGTGGATCTCGGGCATGACGATGATCTCGACCGGGTCGTTGTGCACCGTCACGAGGTCCCGGTCGCGGACGAACTGTGTGGTCTCGGCCATGGCCTGCTCGCACAGCCCGACGATCGTGTCGTCGTCGACCGAGGCCCGGGAGGCAAGGAGGTCCAGCACCCGGCGTACGCGCCCGTGCTCGTCGCCGTCGTCGAGGCGCGCTGCCGTCGCCGCGATGCGCTCCTCGACGAGCACCAGGTCGGCCTCCGCCCGGGCCAGCACCTCGTCGGCGTCGCTGGCGGTGTCGAGGGTCAGGGTCAGCTTGCGGGAGTAGGTTTCGGCGCCCAGGCGCGGGTCGCGGTCGGCCGAGGCCACCCGCGACCGCAGCCAGCTCAGGTGCTCGTCGATGGCCGCCACCGCGGCGTCGCGGACCGTCTCGACCTCGGCGCGCATCGTCGGCTCGGCGCCGAGCGACCGCTCGAGCTCGGTCGCCAGCAGGGTGCGGGTGCCGGTGAACTGACCGATGGCGGTCTCGACGTGAACCCGCGGCATGTCGCCGAGCGAGCGCCGCGCCGTGTCCAGCGCGCCCGGCACCGCCGCCAGCCGGCCGGCCACCGACCGAAGCCGGTCACCCAGCGGCGCGAAGTCGCGGGCGAGCAGCGTGTAGACCGCGGTGCCGGGGTTGGCGACCAGCGGGTCCCACTCGTGCTCACGCAGCTCCTCGAGCTCGAAGCGGCGCAGGTCGAGGGCGTTGGTCAGGATCTGCGCGTCGACGCGGTCGGGCGGGTCGAGGTCGTCGAGGGGGACGGCCGCGAGGTCGCGCAGCCGCCGGCCCGCCCACCGGGCCTCGTCCTCCAACGCAGGCGCGCTCCGGTCATCGAGGCGGTCGTCGAAGCGGTGGTCGCCCAGCTGGGTAGCCGCCTCGGGGTGGTGCTGGAGGTACTCGTCGAGGACGTCGCCCGCGAGGGCCTGGAACGTGTCCGCCTGCTCCGTCACGCCCGCGACTGTAATGGGCTGTCCTACTGACGCTCGGCCGCGCGCACCCTCTCGGCATAGCGGCGGGCGGCGCCGCGCAGCTCGGCCTCGGCGTCGAGCCCGTCGGACTGCGCCTGCGCCACGAGCAGCATCAGCTGGGAGCCGATCCCGTTGTCGTCCGCGGGGTCCACCTGCACGCCGTGCGCGAACGCTCGGTGCATCAGCTTGCCGGCCAGCGCCAGCGCCGGCAGCGCCACCGGGACCCCGTCGACGGCGGACTCGCGGCCCTTCTCGGCGACCTTCTGCGCGTGCCAGGTCGACTCCACCCGCTCGGCGGTCGTGTCCCCCGCGTCGGGCCCGAAGACGTGCGGGTGGCGGCGGACGAGCTTGTCGACGATGTCGCCGGCCACGTCATCGACCGACCATGGGTCGTCCGCGTCCTCCGCGGCGATCCGCGCGTGGAAGGCGATCTGCAGCAGGAGGTCGCCGAGCTCCTCGCGCAGGTGGTCACGGTCTGCGGTCTCGATCGCCTCGAGTGTCTCGTAGCTCTCCTCGAGCAGGTAGGTCGCGAGCGACGTGTGCGTCTGCTGCGCGTCCCACGGACAGCCGCCGGGCGACCGCAGCCGGTCCATCGTCGCCACGAGGTCGAGCAACCGGGCTCCGGGAAGGTCGTAGGAGCCGGGCACCATCTCGAGCTCTACGCCACCCAGGGTGCCGCTCGCGGCGAGCTGCCCGAGGGCCAGGCCGAGCGCGGGGTCGCCGTCGGGCCCGACCAGCCACACGACGGTGCCGTGCTCCGCGGCGAGCGCCGTCAGCCGCGAGGCCAGCGATGCGGCGTCGCCGGGGTCCTCGACGCGTACGCCGACATCCTCGGCGCCCAGGTAGGGCAGCAGGGCGTGCCCGGCCGCGGCCCGCACCGAGCCGGCGGCCCGCAGCTCGGACCAGGCCTGACCGCTGAGCAGGCCCGGAGCCACCCGGGGCGAGGTCGAGAGCAGGACCAGCCGGCCGCTCACGGCATCCGCCGGAACCTGCTCACGAGCCGCTGCTCACGAGCGGCTGCTCACGAACCGCTGTCGTCGAGCTCGGCCGCGGTCTTGGACAGCCCCCCGCTGACCAGCGGGACGAGCCCGGTAGCCGGGTCCCACGTGCCGTACCGCGGGCTCAACTCGACGACGATGCCCTCGCTGGCCTGGCGGAGCCGGTCGTTCGTCTCGTTGAGCGCCTGCTGCGTCTCGGGGGCCTCGGGATCGAGCGGGACGCCCGCGATCTCCTCGGCGATGGCCCGGAACAGGAGCCGGTCCTTGATCCACCGGTCGACGTCCTGCGGCGCCAGGACGGTCGGCTGCTGGGACTGCGCGAGGGTGCGGATGAGCCCCTTGCGGCCCCCGACGCTCTCGAGCACCTGGTCGCGCTCGGCGGCGACCTGGCCGTCGCGCACCCGGACACCGGCCTCGCGGGCCGCCTCGTCGATCGCCGCGGACACGATCATGCGCTGCAGGATGGACCGCTGGGCGTCGCCGGCGTCCCCCCCGGGGACCACCGCGAGGTAGGCCCGAGCCGTCGCCTGCAGGTCGTCGCTGGAGACCGTGCGACCGTCGATGACCGCTGCCGAACCGACCCGGTCCGGCGAGCATGCCCCGAGGCTCGCCCCGAGGGCGACAGCCGCGGCGAGCAACGCTGCGGTGCGCCGCACCGGAGTCGGCCGGCAGCAGGCGGTGCGCGTCATCGTCATCCATTCTCCGGCTGTGCCGTCGGGTCGCTCTGTCCATCCGCTGCGTCGAGCAGCACGGCGTGGACCAGGTCCCGGCACCAGTGCAGGACCTCCACGTCGCGCAACGGTCGGCCGCCGACCCGGGCGGTCGTCGGCTTCGGCACCAGGATCGTACGGACCGCGGACTTGACCAGCGATCCCGGGTAGAGCCGCTTCAGGCGCAGCTGCTGACTCTCCCGCAGCTCGACGGGACCGAACCGGACACCGTTGCCGGCCAGGGCCACCTCGCCCAGACCGGCCCGCCGGGCCAGCGTGCGGAAGCGCGCCACCTCGAAGAGGTTGGCGACGGGGGTCGGCGGCTCGCCGTACCTGTCGTTCAGCTCCGCGCGCACTGCCTCCAGCTCCTCCTCCGTCGTGACCGCCGCGAGCTTGCGGTAGGCCTCCAGGCGCAGCCGCTCGCCCGCGATGTAGTCGTGCGGGAGGTGCGCGTCGACGGGCAGCTCGACCTTGACGTCCCGCGTCTCCTCGGGCGCCTCGCCCTTGAACTCGGCGACGGCCTCGCCGACGAGGCGTACGTAGAGGTCGAACCCGACCGACGCGATGTGGCCGGACTGCTCACCGCCGAGCAGGTTGCCGGCGCCGCGGATCTCGAGGTCCTTCATCGCGACGTACATCCCCGCGCCGAGGTCGCTGTGGGCGGCGATGGTGGCCAGCCGGTCGTGCGCCGTCTCGGTGAGCGGCTTCTCGGGCGGGTAGAGGAAGTAGGAGTACGCCCGGTCGCGGCCGCGGCCGACGCGGCCGCGCAGCTGGTGCAGCTGGGACAGACCCATCAGGTCGGCGCGCTCCACGATGAGCGTGTTGGCGTTGGAGATGTCCAGGCCGTTCTCGACGATGGTCGTGCAGACCAGCACGTCGGAGCGCCGTTCCCAGAAGTCGAGCACCACCTGCTCGAGCTGGTGCTCCCCCATCTGCCCGTGGGCCACGGCGATGCGCGCCTCGGGCACCAGCTCGCGCAGCACCGCTGCCGTCCGGTCGATGGACTCGACCCGGTTGTGGATGAAGAAGATCTGCCCCTCGCGCAGCAGCTCGCGCCGGATGGCGGCGGCGATCTGCTTCTGGTCGTAGCCGCCCACGAACGTCAGCACGGGGTGGCGCTCCTCGGGAGGGGTGAGGATCGTCGACATCTCGCGGATGCCGGTCACCGCCATCTCCAGGGTGCGTGGGATGGGGGTGGCGGACATCGTCAGCACGTCCACGTTCGTACGAAGGTGCTTGAGCTGCTCCTTGTGCTCGACGCCGAAGCGCTGCTCCTCGTCCACGACCACGAGACCGAGGTCCTTGAACCGCACCTCGGAGCCGAGGATGCGGTGGGTGCCGATGACGACGTCGATGCTGCCCTCGGCGAGGCCGGCCTTGACCTCGGTCGCCTCCTTGTCGGACTGGAACCGGGAGAGCGCGGCGACCTTGACGGGGAAGGAGGCATAGCGCTCGGCGAAGGTCGAGAGGTGCTGGTTGACCAGCAACGTCGTCGGCACGAGCACGGCGACCTGCTTGCCGTCCTGCACCGCCTTGAACGCCGCGCGCACCGCGATCTCGGTCTTGCCGTAGCCGACGTCGCCGCAGATCAGCCGGTCCATCGGGATCGTCTTCTCCATGTCGGCCTTGACCTCGTCGATGGCCTCGAGCTGGTCGGGCGTCTCGTGGTAGGGGAAGGCGTCCTCGAGCTCACGCTGCCAGGGTGTGTCGGGCCCGAAGGCGAACCCTGGTGCTGACGTCCGCGCGGCGTACAGCCTGATCAGCTCGGCCGCGATCGCCTTGACCGCCTTGCGCGCGCGACCCTTGGCCTTCTGCCAGTCGGCACCACCGAGCCGGTGCAGGCTGGGCGCCTCGCCACCGACGTACCGCGTGACCTGGTCGAGCTGGTCGGTCGGCACGTACAAGAGGTCCGGCTGACTGTGTTTTCCATGACGAGATGCGGCGTATTCGACGACGAGGTACTCGCGGGTCGCGGTCTGCACCGTGCGCTGCACCATCTCGACGTAACGCCCCACACCGTGCTGCTCGTGCACCACGAGGTCGCCAGCCTTGAGCTGAAGCGGGTCGACGGCGTTGCGCCGACGGCTCGGCATCCGGCGCATGCCCTTGGTCGACGGCCCGGCCTGGCCCATCAGGTCGGTCTCGGTCAGCACCGCGATGCGCAGGTCGTCGCTGATGAACCCGCGCGGGAGGCTGGCGCAGGTGACGTGGGCGACCGACGGATCGGGCGCCGCGTCAAGCGACTCGTCCAGCCGCGCGGCGATGTCCTCCTCGCCAAGCACCTCGACGAGGCGTTCGGCGGAGCCGTGCCCCTCGGTCAGCAGCACGACCCGCCAGCCGTCGCCGAGCCAGCCCTTGATGTCGGCCAGCGCGCGAGCCGTGTCACCGCGGTAGCCGTCGACGGCGCGGGCGGCGACCACCGAGGTCTCGGAGTCGAGCCGGTCCGCCTCCTCGACGTCCGCGGCGAACGGGCTGAACGACCACCAGGGGACGCCGCGCTCGACCGCGAGACCCCGGACCTCGGCGAGGCTGCGGTAGGCCGCGGCGCCGAGGTCCACGGGCGTTCGCGCCCCGGCTGCGGCGTTGGCCCAGGAGGCCTCGAGGAACTCCTGGCTGGTGGCGAACAGGTCGTGGGACCGGGTGCGCACCCGCTCGGGGTCGTGCAGCACGACACAGGTGCCCTCGGGCATCTGGTCGAGCAGCAGCACCATGTCGTCGACGAGCAGCGGCGCCAGGGACTCCATGCCCTCGACCGCGATGCCCTCGGCGAGCTGGTCGAGCACGTCGGCCAGGCCTGGGTGCTCGACCGCGAGGGCGCCCGCGCGCTCGCGGACCTCGTCGGTCAGCAGCAGCTCGCGGCACGGCGGTGCCCAGAGGCGGACGGCAGGTGCCCGGTTGTCGCCGTCGGCGCTCGTCACTGCGACCTGCGGGACCGATCGCTGGTCGGCCACCGTGAAGTAGCGGATCTCCTCGACGGTGTCGCCCCAGAGCTCGAGGCGCAGCGGGTGTTCCTCGGTGGGCGGGAACACGTCGAGGATGCCGCCGCGGACGGCGAACTCACCGCGCTTCTCCACGAGGTCGACGCGGGTGTAGGCCGCCGCCACGAGCCGGGCGGTGACGTCGTCGAGGTCGACCTCGTCCCCGGCCTGCACCTGCACGGGCTCGAGGTCGCCCAGGCCGCCGACCATCGGCTGGAGCAGCGCCCGGACGGGCGCCACGACGACCCTGACGGTGCCGTGGCCGTCGTCGCCGCCACTGGGATGGGCCAGCCGCCGCAGGACCGCGAGCCGGCGGCCGACGGTGTCGCTGCGCGGGCTGAGGCGCTCGTGCGGCAGCGTCTCCCAGGCCGGGAACTCCACGACCGAGTCGGGCGGGAGCAGGTCCCGCAGCGCAGTGGCGAGGTCCTCCGCCTCGCGGCCGGTGGCGGTCACCGCCAGCACGGTGCGGCCACCACCGGTCGCGATGCCGGCCAGCGCGAAGGGTCGCACGCCGTGCGGGGCGGTGAGGTCGAGCTCGACCCGCCCTCCCGCGCGGGCGGCGTCGATCGCGCCGCGCAGGGCTGGGTCCCCTCCGTCGGCGGAGACCAGGACGTCGAGGATGCCGGTCAGGCTCACCAGGGGGCTCCAGCCAACGTCGGGGGCATCAAGAGGCACAGGGGCATAGCGTCGGCCCCGGACCGCGAGGCGGGCGGGGAGTTCTCCCAGGGTACGTGGGGCCGCCGACGGTCTCGGATCCCGGTCGGGGCGTCCCGCAAGACGGGCGCGGACCTATCGTCTGTCCGTGGAGGCGGGCATGGAGGCGGGCATGGACGCAGGCCCGGAGACCGGCGACGAGCAGGCGGGGCTGCGCGCCGACGTACGCCGGCTGGGCAACCTGCTGGGCGAGTCGCTGGTGCGCCAGGAGGGCCCCGAGCTGCTCGAGCTCGTCGAGCGGGTCCGCCACCTGAGCAGGACCGACACCGACGGCCTCGCGACCCTGCTGGAGGGCGTCGACCTCGACACCGCCGCGCGCCTGGTGCGCGCCTTCGGTGCCTACTTCCACCTGGCCAACGTCAGCGAGCAGGTGCACCGGGCCAGGGCGATGCGTGAGGAGCGCCGGCAGAAGGGCGGCTGGCTCGCCCAGGCCGCGGAACGAATCCGGGCCTCAGGCCTTTCTCCCGAGGAGGTGGGCGAGCTCGTCGGGCGCCTCGCCGTACGCCCCGTCTTCACCGCTCACCCGACCGAGGCCGCACGCCGCTCGATCCTGTCCAAGCGGCGCCGGGTGGCCGAGCTGCTCGACGCTGATTTCGAGGGCACTGGGAGCAGTGGCGACGCCGGCAGAGACCCGCGGACCGACCGTCGCATCGCCGAGGTCATCGACCTGCTCTGGCAGACCGCCGAGCTGCGACTGGACCGCCCGGAACCGTTGGACGAGGCGCGCAACGCGGCCTACTACCTCGACGAGCTGATGCTCCACACGGTGGCCGACGTGCTCGAGGATCTCGCGGACGAGCTCGCCGGTCTGGGCGTGGACCTCCCGGCGACGGCACAGCCGTTGCGCTTCGGCAGCTGGATCGGCGGCGACCGCGACGGCAACCCCAACGTGACGCCCGAGGTGACCCGTGACGTCCTGGTCCTCCAGCACGGGCACGCGATCCGAGACCTCTCCCAGATCCTGACCGGTCTCCTCGAGGACCTATCGACCTCGGACCGCATGATCGGGGCGAGCGACGCACTGAGCGCGAGCATCGAGAGGGACCTCGCCGCCCTGCCGGAGCTCGACGCCCGGGTGCGCCGGATCAACGCCGACGAGCCCTACCGCCTCAAGGGCCGGTGCATCGGGGCCAAGCTCGAGAACACCCGGGCGCGCATCGCCGCGGGAGCACCCCACCGTCCCGGGCACGACTACCTCGGGACGGCCGACCTGCTGGGCGACCTCGTCCTGATGCGCGACTCCCTCGCTGCCCACAAGGGCGCGCTCGCAGCTCGCGGGCGCATGGACCGCACGATCCGCACGGTGTCGACGTTCGGCCTGCACCTCGCGACCCTCGACGTGCGCGAGCACGCCGACGCCCACCACCATGCGCTGGCCCAGCTCTTCGACCGGCTCGGCGAGCTGTCGTGGCGCTACGACGACCTGCCGCGCGAGAACCGGATGGCGCTGCTGCGCAAGGAGCTCGCGAGCCGGCGACCGCTGACGCCGCATCCCGCGGCCCTCGACGAGGCCGGGGCGCGGACCCTGGCCGTCTTCACCACGATCCGAGATGCTCTCGACGCGCTCGGGCCCGAGGTCTGCGAGAGCTACATCGTGTCGATGACGCGAGGCGCCGACGACCTGCTCGCAGCGGTCGTGCTGGCCCGCGAGGCCGGGCTGGTGGACCTGCACCGCGACGTCGCCCGGATCGGCTTCGTGCCGCTGCTCGAGACCATCGTCGAGCTGCGGGAGGCAGGCCGGGTCCTCGACGACCTGCTCGCCGACCCGGCGTACCGCCGGCTGGTGTCGCTGCGCGGGGACGTGCAGGAGGTGATGCTCGGCTACTCCGACTCGAACAAGGAGGCCGGCATCGCTACCTCGCAGTGGGAGATCCACCGGGCGCAGCGCCAGCTGCGCGACGTCGCCGGGCGACACGGCGTACGCCTGCGGCTCTTCCACGGCCGCGGGGGGACGATCGGACGCGGCGGCGGCCCTACGCACGACGCGATCCTCGCGCAGCCGTGGGGCACCCTCGACGGCGAGCTCAAGGTGACCGAGCAGGGCGAGGTGATCTCGGACAAGTACTCCCTGCCGGCGCTTGCCCGGGAGAACCTCGAGCTCACCCTCGCCGCCACCCTCGAGGCGACGGTGCTGCACCGCGAGCCGCGCACGACCGACGACGCGCTGCGCCGCTACGACGAGGTCATGGACGTGCTGTCGGCGGCCGCGCACGAGAGCTATCTCAGGCTGATCGAGCACCCCGACCTGCCGGCGTACTTCGTGCAGTCGACGCCGGTAGAGCTGCTGACGGACCTCAACATGGGCTCGCGGCCGTCGCGTCGCCCGGACAGCGGCGCGGGGCTCGCGGGCCTAAGGGCGATCCCGTGGGTCTTCGGCTGGACGCAGTCGCGCCAGGTGGTGCCCGGCTGGTACGGCGTCGGTGCGGGGCTCGCCGCCGTGCGCGCCGCCGGCCTCGCCGACGTGCTCGACGAGATGTACGACGGGTGGCACTTCTTCCGGACGTTCCTGTCCAACGTGTCGATGACCCTGGCCAAGACCGACCTGCGGATCGCGGCCCACTACGTCGACTCGCTCGTCGACCCCGAGCTGCGGCACGTCTTCGACCTGGTCCGCGACGAGCACGAGACCACCGTGCGCGAGGTGCTCGCCGTGACGCGCGAGCAGTCGCTGCTGGGCAGCAACCCGATGCTCGCGCGCACGCTGCAGGTGCGCGACGCCTACCTCGACCCGCTCAGCTACCTGCAGGTGTCGCTGCTGCGCCGCTCCCGGGCAACTGACGAGTCCGATACCCGGCTGCAGCAGGCCCTGCTGCTCACGGTCAACGGCATCGCCGCCGGCCTGCGCAACACCGGCTGACGGTCAGGTGTTGAAGGCGTTCTGCGCCGGCTCGAGGCCGCCGGTGACGAGGGCCTCGACGGCGTCAGCCGTCCGGTCCGCCTCGACGTCGAGATCCTTCCGTTCAGCGCTGCTGAAATCGCGCAGCACGAAGGCGGCGGCATCCATGCGGCCCGGTGGGCGCCCGATGCCGAAGCGCACCCGGTGGAAGTCCCCCGAGCCCAGCGACCGGCGGATCGACCGGAGGCCGTTGTGACCGTTGTCGCCGCCACCTAGCTTGAGGCGCAGCCCGCCGAAGGGAAGGTCGAGCTCGTCGTGGACGACCACCAGCCGTTCGATCGGCACCTTGAAGAAGTCCAGCAGGCCCGACACGGGACCCCCCGACTCGTTCATGTACGACCGGGGCTTGGCGAGCACCACGCGGCGTCCACCGAGCCGACCCTCGACGATCTCGGCGCGCGACTTGTGCGCCTTGAAGCGTCCGGACATCCGCACGGCGAGAAGGTCGGCGACCAGGAACCCGACGTTGTGCCGGTTTCCCGCGTACGCCGGGCCGGGGTTGCCGAGCCCGACGACCAGCCACGTCTCCCCCGCAGCCGGCGCGTCGTCGCGGCGCCGGGTGCGGAAGAGACTCAGCTGTCAGCCTTGTCGCCGCCGTCGGCGTCACCGGGGGCAGCATCGCCGTCGCCGGCCTCGCCGGCCTCGCCGGCCTCCGCCGCAGCGGCCTGCTCATCGTCGGTGGGCTCGTGCACGATGCCCGCCTCGGCCTCGGCCTCGGCCAGCTCCGCCTCCAGCTCCTCGGCCGTGGTGGCTGCGGTGACGTTGACGACGAGGATGCCGGCGTCGGTGGCCAGGGTCGTGCCGGAGGGCAGGGTCACATCGCGGGCGTGGATCTGGTCGCCGACCTTCAGCCCCTCGACCGACACCTCGACCCCTGTGGGGATGTGCGTCGCCTCGGTCTCGACGGCAAGAGTCGTCTGCTCGAGGTTGATCAGCGTGTCGGGGACCGCCTCGCCGACGACGTGCACAGGGATCTCGACGGTGACCTTCTCGCCGCGCCGCACGACAACGAGGTCGACGTGCTCGAGGTGGCCGCGGATCGGGTCGCGCTGGACGTCCTTGGGCAGCGCGAGCTCGTCGGAGCCCTCGATGTCCAGGGTCAGCAGGACGTTCGCGGTCTTGAGGGCGAGCATCAGCTCGTGACCGGGCAGCGAGATGTGGCGCGGCTCGGCGCCGTGGCCGTAGAGAACGGCAGGGACCTTGTTGTCACGGCGGATGCGGCGGGCGGCACCCTTGCCGAACTCGGTGCGCGACTCGGTGGCGATACGGACCTCAGGCACGGCTGGTGTGCTCCTCGTGACGTTCGGGCGAGCGGTGGGCGCGCACGGCGAGGAGGTCAGTCGGGTCGGTCTCGAGCAACAGACCGCGCGTCGATCACGGAGGCCTAGATGGCTTCCCTCGCCGGGCAACTGCCGCAGTCTAGCCGGGCTCCGGGGCGGACCCAAACCGGTGAAGATCGGCGGCCAGGGCACGCGCCACCGACGGATCGATGCCGGTGTCGGCCAGCGCCTCGGCGACCTGATCGAACTCAGGACCCCACCGCCACCCCACGTCGGCAAGGCCGGAGAGCACGTCGTCGAGCTCGCTCAGCAGGTCCGCCCCGTGGCGCGAGCCTTCGGCGGCGAGCACGTCGCTGACGCCGTGGGCGGCGGCGAGTCGGGCGGCAGCCGCGGCGAGCACCATGCGGCCCTTGTTGTACAAGGCGTACGCCTGCTTGGCCGCCGACGCCTGGCCGACCCGGTCCCCCACCACGAGGGCAGTCACTCCCGTGCCGGCGAACAGGTCCCGGACCGTGTCCACCGCCGAGGTCTCACCCGCGAGATACAGGTTGGTGGTGGAGCCGGTCGAGCCGTGGTGTGGCGGTGGACCGACCACACCGCCGTCGACGAACGTCGCACCGGCACCGGTCGCGAGAAGGCGCACCTCCTCGAGCGTGCCGGGTGAGAGGGGGTTGGCATCGAGGTAGGTCCCCGAGAACCCGGCGCCCGACACGAGACGGGCGACCTCGACCGCGAACTGAGGCGGAAGGACGCTGACCACCGTGTCAGCCCCGTCGAGAAGCGCGCCCACCGCGGCAGTGGGGCGCAGGCCCTCCCGCTCCGCGCGTACGACAGAGGCGGGGCTCCGGCCCGCGGCCAGCCAGCGGACCTCGTGACCTGCCGCCACGAGCTCTCCCCCCACCCGCGACCCCATGGCTCCGGGGTGCAGCAGGGCGACGACCCTCATGCGCTCAGCTGTGGCCGTCGAACAGGCTGGTCACCGATCCGTCGTCGAAGACCTCACGGATGCCGCGCGCGATCAGCGGCGCGATCGAGAG